>UOEG01000034.1_pt1 | contig 10252 bp, 11 predicted proteins | sample 1990051 | NCBI WGS metagenome assembly UOEG01 (sample SAMEA4728526, study PRJEB27164) | hydrothermal vent metagenome | biome: marine basaltic hydrothermal vent biome; feature: marine hydrothermal vent; material: mineral | place: Pacific Ocean | collected 2011-06-14/2011-07-23 | depth 1741 m | reverse complement strand
CTACCTACCCCGCCTGTCCAGCAGCACCCACTCAAGCCCCAGACACAGATCGCGCGCGGTGCCGTAGCGCAGCACATTCACCCCGCCGGCATTGGTCGCCAGCATCCCGCCAATTCGGGCGCTGCCCTTGGCCGCGATATTCAAGGGAAACAAACGATCCACCGCCTCCGCCGCGTCGTGAATATCCGATAGGATCGCCCCGGCCTCAACCACCATCACGTTTTCATCCGGGTATATCGCCCGGACCGCCCGCATCCGCTCAAGGCTGAGCACAACCGGTGCGGGGCCACCCGGCATCACCTGCCCGCCCACCAGCCCGGTGCCGCCGCCGTAAGGCACAATGCCGACGCGCGCCTGATTGGCGGCCTGCACAACATGCGCCACCTCTTGCACCGTGGCCGGGGCCACAACGATCCCCGCCTGCCCCATCCAGCGCCCGCGCGGCTCTTGCAGGTAGTGCGGTGCCGGATCGCGAAAAGCGGCTTTGGGAAGCTCCGCCCGCAGGCGGGCTATAAATTCCGGATCGACAGGGTTTAATTTCATATGAGTATGCCTAAAGCATTTGACCGGGGGTATCCAAGCCATTCATCAGCCCCTTACGTGGCTGCCTCATTACTGCGAGGCGCGCCTGCAAGGGCGCGAAGAGCGGCTCAGCCGACATCGGTACGGCCGCGCCGGTCCATCCGCAACGCCGCATATAAAACATGGGTGCGCCAGCGGCCATCAATTTGCAGATAGCTTTGCGCCACGCCCTCATATTTAAACCCACATTTTTCCAGCAACGCCCGCGAGGCGGCATTTTCCGGCAGGCAGGCAGCCTCAACCCGGCTCAGGTCAAGCCGTTCAAACGCATAATGCACCATGCCCTGAATCGCCTCAAACATATACCCCTGCCGCGCAAAAGGCTGCCCGATCCAATAGCCCAATGATCCCGCCTGCGCCGGGCCGCGCCGGATGGTATCAAGGGTGATCGCGCCCAGCAGTTGCTGATCCTCGCGCCGGATCAAAAACAGCGGCACCGCTGCGCCATTGGACACCGACCGTTGCGCCCAATAGACCCGGTTGGCAAAGCCCTTGCGCGACAGGTGATCGCTTGACCAGACCGGCTCCCACGGGGTTAGAAATTCCTCACTTTGGCGGCGCAGGCTGCTCCAACTGCGAAAATCGCTCAGCATCGGCTGACGCAATGTCATCCGCTCGGTCTCAACCCTGATTTTTCGCCGGGGAACAAACATCAGGCCGCGCGCCTTTCGCTGAGTTCCGTAAGCGTTGGTGCCGCCTCAACCGGGCCATAAAGCGCCATCGCTGCCGGGGCGGTGTGGGCCATCTGCCCGGCCAGCGCGCGCACATCGGTAAGCGCCACATTATCAATCCGTGCCACCACCTCATCCAGGCCCGGCACCCGGCCCCAGATTTGCAGCATCCGCGCCAGCCGCTCGGCCCGGGCAGACGGGCTTTCCAGCCCCATCAACAGCCCCGCTTTCATCTGTGTGCGGGCGCGCTCAACCTCCTCGGCGCTAATATCATGTGCTGCGCGTTTCATCTCATCAATGGTGATCTGTGCCAAATCACCCATCTGCCCGCCAGAGGTGCCCGCGTAAATCGTCATCATGCCGGTATCGGCATAGGCCCCGGTCTGGGCGTAGATGGTATAACACAGCCCGCGCTTTTCGCGGATCTCCTGAAACAGGCGCGACGACATGCTGCCACCCAGTACGCTGGAGTAAATCTGCGCGGCGTAAATTCGCGGATCAGAATAATCCGGGCTTTCAAACCCCAGCGCGAAATGCGCCTGCTCAAGCGGTTTGAGATGTCGGCTTTCACCGCCCGCAAATCGCGCCTTTGACGGCAGCGTCAGGGGTTGCCCCGCCATATCGCCAAACAGTTTTTGCGCGTCCGCCACCAAGGCATCATGATCGACCGCCCCCGCCGCCGACAAGATCATCTGACCCGGCGCATAATGCTGCCCGACAAAGCCCTGCAAATCGGCACGCTGAAACCCACGCACGCACTTTTCCGGCCCCAGAATTGTCCGCCCCAGCGGATGATCGGGATAGGCCTCTTCCTGCAACCAGTCAAAAATGATGTCGTCGGGCGTATCCAGCGCCTGACCTATTTCCTGCAAGATCACCCCGCGCTCAATCTCAATCTCGGCTTCGTCAAACACCGGGTTGCGCAGAATATCAGCAACCACATCCAGCGCCAGCGCCACATCATCCTTCAGCACCCGCGCATAATAGGCCGTCACCTCGCGCGAGGTATAGGCGTTGATAAACCCGCCCACATCCTCAATCGCCTCGGCAATCTGCAAGGCGCTGCGACCATCGGTGCCCTTGAACGCCATATGCTCCAGAAAATGCGCGATGCCGTTTTGCGCGCGCGCTTCGTGGCGCGCCCCGGCCAGAACCCACACGCCAATGGAGGCTGATTCCAACCCCGGCATATGCTCGGATACAATACGAAACCCGTTTGAAAGGGTCGTCAGATTAACACTCAATGGCCGGTCCGTTCCTTAAAGCGTTTCTCGTTGCTTCCTGTTTTGGAAGTAGCGGGAAACGCATACTACAATTAATGGTCATCCGCGTTTCACAGGCAATCGGTAGCCCGGTCAACTGCGAGACGCTTTGATCAATGTCTCAATCGCGCCCAGATCATTGCCAATCCGGGTGATCCGCTCGGCCCGCTCATACAGGTCCGACATACGCTCCGGCAAGGGCGGGCGAATGCCTGTGGCCGCTTCCACCGCATCGGGGAATTTGGCCGGGTGCGCCGTGGCCAGGGTGATCATCGGCGTGCCCGCGCGGCGCTGTTCATTGGCCACCTTCACGCCCACAGCGGAATGCGGGCATAACAGCTCATTTGACTGCGCAAGGGTTTGGGCAATGGTAACGCGGGTTTCATCCTCTGAGCAATGACCGCTGTCAAAGCTTTCGCGCAGCGCCTGCAACGCGCCTTGGCTTACATTAAACCCGCCGGATTTCAGCTCCTGCATCAACTGCGCCACCGCTTTGCCATCGCGACCGTAAGCCTCAAACAAGGCCCGCTCAAAATTTGAGCTGACCTGAATATCCATCGACGGGCTGATTGAGGGGATCACGCTATCGGTCTTGTATGCGCCGCTGGTCAGGCAGCGATGCAATATGTCATTCTGGTTGGTCGCCACCACCAGCCGGTCAATCGGCAGCCCCATGCGCCGGGCGATGTAGCCGGCAAAAATATCACCAAAATTGCCGGTGGGCACGGTGAAACTGACTTTCCTGTGCGGCGCGCCCAGCGCCACGGCGGCGGTGAAATAATATACCACCTGCGCCAGCACCCGCGCCCAGTTGATCGAGTTGACCCCGGCAAGGCCGACCGTATCGCGAAACTCAAAATCATTAAACATGTCCTTGAGGCGCGCCTGACAATCGTCAAAATGCCCGTCCATCGCCAGCGCATGCACGTTGGATTCCGTGAGCGTTGTCATCTGGCGGCGCTGCACTTCTGAGACCCGCCCGTGGGGATAAAGAATAAACACATCCACCGCTTTTGAGCCGCGAAACGCCTCAATCGCCGCACTGCCGGTATCGCCGCTGGTGGCACCGACAATGCACACCCGCTGACCGCTGCGCTTTAAGGACGCCTCAAACAACTGGCCGATCAGTTGCATGGCAAAATCCTTGAACGCCAGCGTCGGGCCGTTGAATAATTCCAGCACGAAATGCCCCGGCGCAAGCTGTTTCAACGGCGCGCGGGCGGCGTGGCCAAAGCCCTCATAGGCCCGCGCAATGATGCCCTGGAATTCATCATCGGTGAAGCTGTCGCCAATAAAGGGCCGCATAACGCGAAAGGCAGCCTCCTCATAGGGCAGGCCTTCAAGCGCTGCAATATCGCCGTGGCTCATCTCGGGGATGACCTCGGGCAGGTATAACCCGCCGTCACGCGCCAGCCCCGTTAGCATCGCCTGCTCAAAGTTCAAAATCTGGGCCGCGCCCCGGGTTGAGACATATTTCATGCCTGCGCGCCTTTCTTCATCTGCGCATTACGCCACAGATAATACCCAGTCATCAACAGCCATATCGCGGCCAGTGAGAACCAGGTGATTGCATAAATCAGGTGATTATTGGGAATGCCTGTTATTCCCACCGGTAACGGTGTTGTGGAATAAGGCGAAGCTTCAATCTCACGCGCAATGATCAGTACGGGTTCGGTGCCAAGTGCGGCTGCCATGGCAGGCACATCGCGGGCAAACCACAGGCCCTTCTCAAGGTCGGGATCGGGGGTAAACCCGTCCACCTCATCAGGCCAGTGCAGATTGCCGGTGACGGTTATTTCACGCGGCCCGGAAAAATCCGTGTGCGCCTTAATGCTGAGAAAGCCCCGGTCGAGCAACACCTGCCGCCCGCCAAGATCAAGGATTGAGATCATCCGATAGCCAGGCCCAAGGTTTTTGGCACCGACCAATACCCGCAAACCCGGACGCGCTGTACCGCTGGCGATCACAGGCAGATATTTGTCACGTTCCGGATCGGGCTGCTCAGGCAGGGCCACGGGGGGCACCGTGATGCGGGCTTCAATATTGGCGAGCACGGCCTCTTTCCACGCCAGCCGCTCAAGCTGCCAGATACCGAGCCAGATCAGCAGGGCTGCCCCGGCAAAGCCAAAGATCAGGGGGGGAATGATGCGACGCAAAGCCCAATGCTCCTTTCGGGACGTAAATAGCGCGCAAATTCATGCGCGCTATTTTGTTAAAGCGGCGGTGGGTGAAACCCACCTGCGTCAGCCGCCCCAGATATAGACCGAAGCAAACAAAAACAGCCAGATCACATCAACAAAGTGCCAGTACCAGGCCGCCGCTTCAAAGCCCACATGCTGCTCGGGCGTGAAATCTCCGCGCATGGTGCGCAGCAGGCAAACAAACAAAAAGATCGTGCCGATGATCACATGCGCCCCGTGAAAGCCGGTGGCCATAAAGAACGTCGCCCCGTAAACATTGCCAGAGAAACCAAACCCCGCATTGCTGTATTCATAGGCCTGAAATATCGTGAATAGCACACCCAGAAGAATCGCAATAGTCAGCCCTTTTTTCATATCGGCCCGGTTGTTTTCATGCACCAATGCATGATGCGCCCAAGTGGCGGCACAGCCCGACAACAGCAGGATCAGCGTATTAATCAGCGGCAGATGCCAAGGATCAAATGTTTCAATCCCCACCGGCGGCCAGACACCATCTTTCATCGGTGACAAAGGCCCCATCGGATACATCGCATTTTTGAAAAACGCCCAGAACCAGGCGGCAAAGAACATCACCTCGGACATGATGAACATGATGAAACCATAGCGCAGGCCAATGCGCACAACCGGCGTATGATCCCCCGCCTTGCTTTCCGCGATCACCTCGGACCACCAGCCGAACATGACGTACAGCACGCCAACAAGTCCGGCAATAAACATCCAGGGACTGTTATTTTCAATCTCCGGAGAGATCATCACCACCACGCCAAAAAGCATGATAAATCCCGCCAGCGCGCCCAGAAACGGCCACAAAGAAGGGGTTAGAATGTGATAATCGTGATTTTTTTCATGTGCCATTTTTATATCCCTCACTGGAAGGCCTTCTGTTTTTAAAGCGTTTCACCCTGCATCTGAAACAGAAAATATGGTGAAACGCGAAGTCCGTTTATGTGTCGCGGACGTTTCATACTCATTTGGTGACCCGAAATGACTGTGCCCGCTTTTGGTTAGTTTAATTCGGTTATGTTTCTCTGTTCAAGGGTGGTTTTCACCTCAGACTGCGATACTCGCCCGGCAATGGGACGGTTAGGCAATCGACATAAAACCCCGGAATTTGCATCCTTCGCCATCAGCTCTCCCCCTCGGCAGGTTGGTTACTGGTATCGTTGATCCGGACAAGCGAGGGATCACTTCCAAGCTTGACAACCGTAAGGGCAAAAATCAACACGACAAAGCTGCCCAGCGCAACCCCAAGCCCCAGATTGCGGCCAAAGCGGCGTTTGTGCAACTCATGTTGCTCGGGAAAACTCATCACCAGCCTCCTATGCTGTAAGGGGCCAGTGCCGACTGCACCAAGATGGCCGTGAAATGGCCAAAGAGATAAAACAGTGACAGGGCAAAAACCCGCTTTTCTATGCGATAGCCATCAACATCGGCCTGTATCTCATCGCGCCGCCAAATATCCCAGGCGCCTTTAAGAAACAACCCGTTCAGCACGATGGCCACCGTCAGATAAACCGGCCCGCCAATGCTGGTAAAACCGATACCAATGGCAACCGGGATCAAAAGCAGGGTGTAGACCAGAATATGCGCGCGCGTGGCGCGGCGACCATGGGTAACTGTCAGCATCGGCACCCCGGCCTCTTTGTAATCGGATTTCATGAACAGGCACAGCGCCCAGAAATGCGGCGGTGTCCACATGAAGATAAGCGCAAACATCAGCAGTGATTCCACCGATACCCCGCCGGTGGCCACAGCCCAGCCAATCATCGGCGGAAACGCCCCCGCAGCGCCGCCAATCACGATATTCTGCGGCGTCCAGCGTTTAAGCCACATGGAATAGATCACCACATAGAAAAAAATCGTAAACGCCAACAGCCCGGCAGCCACGAAATTTGACGCCAGCGCCAGCATAATCACGGCCATCACGGCCAGGGTGATGCCAAAGGAAAAAGCCTCGCCTTCACTGATCCTGCCTGCCGGAATCGGGCGATTTCTGGTGCGTTTCATGATCCGGTCAATATCGGCGTCCCACCACATATTCAGCGCGCCCGAGGCCCCGCCGCCGATGGCGATGAACAAGATCGAGGCCAGCGCCACCACAGGATGCACCGTCTGCGGCGCGGCCAGCAGCCCCACCAGCGCTGTGAACACCACCAGCGACATCACCCGTGGCTTGAGCAGGGCAAAATAATCGCCAAACCCGGCCTCCCCGGTTTTTATGCTGGCTGTGTTCAGACTTGCGTCACTCATTTTTTTTCCCAAGGTGCGTGGGTTTCACCCACCCTACATTAAACTCGTAGGGTGGGTGAAACCCACCTATGCCCAACAATCAATCGGCAACCGCCACGTTATAATCCAGCGGCGTACCGGCATATTCCTCAATCGCGCCTTTGAGCCATGCGTCATAGGCCTCTTGGCTCACAACCTTCACCGTGATCGGCATATAGGCATGGTCCTTGCCGCAAAGCTCGGAACACTGGCCAAAATAAATGCCCTCGCGTTCGGCCTTGAACCACAGCTGCGCCAGCCGCCCCGGCACCCCATCCTGCTTCACGCCAAATGCCGGCATCGCCCAGGAATGGATCACATCCGAGCCGGTGACCGTCATCACCACAACCTTGTTGATCGGCACAACCACCGCCGTATCCGTGGCCAGCAAAAATTCATCCCGGCTGTACCCGGCCGCTTCCAGCTCGGCCACAACCTCATCATTCAGCACCTTGCCCTCGCCGATCATAAAGCTGTCAAAACCAAAATCATTATCGGTATATTCATAGCTCCAGTACCACTGGTTTCCTGTCACCATGATGTTAATTTCACCCTCCGGGATTTCCTGTTGCTTGTACAGAACCGGCAGGGAAAACGCCCCAATCAGCACCAAAATGACAATCGGGATCAGCGTCCACGCCACTTCCAGTGGTGAATTATGGGTAAACGTCGCAGGCTCAGGATTGGCACGGCGGTTAAACCGGAGAATCGCATAGATCAGCAGCGCTGTCACAAAAATGGTGATCCCGGTGATGATGATCAATATCATGCCATCAAGCCATTGCAGATCACGCGCCAGCTCGGTGGCAGCAGGCTGAAACCCCATTTTGCCATTCACAGGCTTGCCAATAATTTCCAGGTTTTCCTGCGCCGCAGCGGGAAGGGCAGAAATGGCGGCCATGGCGGCCAGAAGATAAGAAATTAGTCGCATATTACACCCTGATCAGTTGAAGCTTTTATAATTAGGTAACGGAAATTCACGCAAAATTTGCAGAATCCCGCAGGTTCCCATTGTCTCATGACCGGTTAAAACCATATTCTGAGCCATGAGACAAGAAAACCATGGATTTAACAGACGCTTTTTTTGACTTAGATCGAATTAAAGCCTGTTGACGCCCCCCGTCGCACGGGTTTCAACCCAAACATTGGGGGTCATATACATACGTGATCCATTAACTTGGGTCACGCAATCACCTAAGTATATTTGGGGATATACGGAGGTTCCCAATGATTAAGCAGTTTGATAGCCTTGCAGGCCTAATGGTGGCCTTCCCTAGTGTGGTGGAATCAAAATCCCCTTCATTCAGGATTGCCAGCCATTCAGGATTGCCAGCATACTCTGAAAAGAACTGCCCCGCCCGGCGGTAACGTCGGGCCGCGCCTGACCCGCTGGCTGGCAGGGGATTGCAATGCAATCCACGAGAAGCCTCCCCACGGGGAGGCGCGTCTGCAACGGTGCAAATATCATAATAGTTTCAAGTGGTTAAATCGTTTTGCCATTAAGTGCAGAAGCCGCGCCCACCCAGGGTCAGGCGCGTTCCTCAGCTTTTCACCAAACGGCAGAGCTTTCTGAACCGGTGGGAGTATGTGCCTTATTTTGGATTCGGGTGACTAGCGAGCAAGCTGCAATTCAGAAAAGGTATACCACTTCTCGGATAGCAGGAGCCACAAATGCGGGGATTACCGTAAGCGGTTCTCTATCAAAGTAAGGACCATTTTTGAGAACAGCAAAATCCCACTGGTTAAATGGTTTATGGCGATTTGGATGCTTACTTCGCACCGCAAAGGCATCGCCAGCACTCAATTAGCGCGGGATATTTCAGTCACTCAAGGTTCATGCGCCATCGCCTACGCTGCGGCGCGCAAACAAAGTCACAACAATTCGAGCCGTGGTGATAGCAGGTTCAGCCAAATTGTTAGAAGCCTGAAATCACACAAGGATTCTGCAAAGATTCTGCAAAAAACTTCATTCACCTTGGGCACGCAGAGGATACGCAGAGGATACGCAGAGGATACGTGGAGGGTACGCAGAAGCTATTTCTGCGTGGATTCAGAGCCACGGATAAAGGCCGGGCATTTGTTCTTAACTTTTTCAAGTGCCGGCTTTAATAGGCCAGCTTTAGCAGGCAGCGCAACGTGGGTCATGTATGTAATCCCCATAGATTTCCATTGCCTCCCCCCGGTTTAAACCCATATCCTGATCCATGTGGTAAGAAAGACCATGGCGTAAACAAAACGCTTTTTCGTTAAGAATAAACTGACACTTTTCAAAAAACAGCAAAACAGGCCCAACCCGGATGACAAACACCCCCTTTCGCCCCTTCAAAACCACTCTGGACCGGGATTTTGCCCTGTCGCGCCTGCAAGAGGCCACAAACGGGGCCGATGATGGTGAGATTTTCATCGAGCGCCGGCACTCAGAATCGCTGGTATTTGATGATGGCCGGGTGAAATCCGCCAGCTTTGACGCCTCCGAAGGCTTCGGCCTGCGCGCCGTGCTGGGTGAGGTCACAGGTTATGCCCATTCCTCGGAAATTTCCGAGCCCGCCCTGATCCGCGCGGTTGAAACCGCCCGCCTTGCTGTAGGCGATGGCGGCGGCACCATGGCCCCACCGCCGCGCGCCACCAATACAAGGCTTTATACCGATGCCGATCCCATCACCGGGGTGGATTTTCCGGTCAAGCTGGACACCCTGCGCCAGATTGATGCCTTTGCCCGCGACCTTGATCCAAGGGTGGTGCAGGTTTCCGCCGTAATCGCCGCCTCGTTGCAGGAGGTCACGATCCTGCGCCCCGACGGCACCGATGTGACAGACACCCGCCCGATGACGCGGGTCAATGTCTCGGTGATTGTTGAGCAAAATGGCCGCCGCGAATCCGGCACCGCCGGCGGCGGCGGGCGTGTGGGGCTTGACGGGTTGCTTGACCCCGCCGACTGGCAGGCCAAAGCGCGTGAAGCCCTGCGCATCGCCTGCGTCAATCTTGAGGCCGTGCCCGCCCCCGCCGGGGTGATGGATGTGGTGCTTGGCCCCGGCTGGCCCGGCATCCTGCTGCACGAGGCCATCGGCCACGGGCTTGAGGGCGATTTCAACCGCAAAGGCAGCTCGGCTTTTGCCGGGCTGATGGGTAAACGTATCGCCTCAAAAGGCGTGACCGTGCTGGATGATGGCACCATCCCCAACCGGCGCGGCTCGATCACCATTGATGATGAGGGCACGCCCTCGGGCAAAAACACCCTGATCGAAGACGGCATTCTTGTGGGTCTCAT
>UOEG01000250.1_pt1 | contig 10315 bp, 10 predicted proteins | sample 1990051 | NCBI WGS metagenome assembly UOEG01 (sample SAMEA4728526, study PRJEB27164) | hydrothermal vent metagenome | biome: marine basaltic hydrothermal vent biome; feature: marine hydrothermal vent; material: mineral | place: Pacific Ocean | collected 2011-06-14/2011-07-23 | depth 1741 m | reverse complement strand
GGCAAGCACGATTTTGCGCCCTTCAGAGCAGGGGGCAATCGCTGCCCGCTGAGCTTTGAACTCCATCGCGCCAAACAGCGGCCTCAGGTGGCAGTCTTTTGGCACACGGGGCTTGAGCAGGTTTTCGAGCCGTCTAATTTCGCCCTCACCGGGGAGGAATACCAGAAGGCCGCCCTCGGTGGCCTTAACCGCCTCGATCACCAGATCCGCCAGTGCCGTTTCAAACCGCACGGATTTGGTCGTGGGGCGCGCCAGCCAATGGGTTTCAACCGGAAACGCCCGGCCTTGGGAGGTGATCACCGGCGCATTGCCCATCAGCGCGGCCACCGGCCCGGCGTCGAGCGTGGCCGACATCACCAGAAGCATCAGATCATCGCGCAGGGCACCGGCGATCTCAAGGCAAAAGGCAAGGCCCAGATCGGCATTTAATGAGCGTTCGTGAAATTCGTCAAAAATCACCGCGCTGATGCCTGAAAGCCCGGGATCAGACTGGATCATCCGGGTCAGAATGCCCTCAGTCACCACCTCAATCCGGGTGGTTTTACTGATCTTGGCCTCGCCGCGAATGCGGTAGCCAACGGTTTTCCCGACAGGCTCGTCCAGCGTTTGCGCCATGCGCTCCGCCGCGGCCCGCGCGGCAAGGCGGCGCGGTTCAAGCATCAGGATACGGCCCGCGCAAAGCCCTGCCTCAAGCATTGCCAAGGGCACCACGGTGGTTTTGCCGGCACCCGGCGGGGCCTGTAATACCGCGCGGCCTCGGCTGCGCAGGGCGGTGATCAGCGGCTCAAGTATGTCATGAATGGGCAATTTGGGCATCATACCCACCTTATCGGCCAAGTTGACGGGGTTTTCCACCAATGGTTCGCCCGGTGGCTGGACAAGCCTGCCCCTAGCAAGGCATGAAGGCCTGTAAACGCTGTAAACGGGCCATTGCCGATGGATATTGCAGAGCTGAGCAAGAAAATCTTAGCCGCCGACCGGCGGGCGCTGGCGCGGGCGATAACCTTGATCGAAAGCAGCCGCGCCGATCACCGGGCGCAGGCCACGGAACTGATTGAGGCGCTGCGGGCCTCAGACCGGCAGGCCATCCGCATTGGTCTTTCCGGCACGCCCGGCGTGGGAAAATCCACATTCATTGAAAGCTTTGGTCTGATGCTCACCGGCATGGGCCTTAAAGTGGCGGTGCTGGCGGTTGACCCTTCATCGGCGCGCTCGGGCGGGTCAATCTTAGGTGATAAAACCCGGATGGAGCGGCTCAGCCGTGATAAAAATGCCTTTATCCGGCCTTCACCCGCGCAGTTGCATCTGGGCGGCGTGGCAAGGCGCACGCGCGAGGCTGTGGCGCTTTGTGAGGCGGCGGGCTTTGACGTGGTGCTGATTGAAACCGTGGGTGTGGGGCAATCGGAAACGGTTGTGGCCGGGATGACCGACCTCTTTATCCTGCTGTTGGCTCCGGCGGGCGGTGATGAATTGCAGGGCGTGAAACGTGGCATCATGGAGATGGCAGATATTATTCTGGTCAACAAGGCGGATGGTGATCTTAAACCCGCCGCCATGCGCACCTGTGCGGATTATACCGGCGCTTTGAGGTTGTTACGCAAACGCCCGCAGGACCCAAAGGGTTTTCCCAAGGCGATGCTGGTGTCTTCGTTGCATGAGGAGGGGTTGGCCACCGCATGGGAAGAAATGCAAACGCTGGTGAATTGGCGGCGCGCGCAGGGGCATTTTGACGCCCGACGCCGGGAACAGGCGCAATATTGGTTCCATGAAGAGCTGCGCCACGGATTACTGGCAGAGCTTGAAACGGACCGGATGCAAAAACTTATGCATGCGTATGCCGATCAGGTGGCTGATGGAAAACTGTCACCGGCGTCTGCCGCGCAGAAATTGTTGCAACAAATCAAACCTTAGACCCGACAGATTTTCATAGGTTCAGCCCGTGCCTATCACGCGGCAGCGGATTTTCCCGGCGTTTCGCATAAGGCTTGCAGTTTTGCGACGCCGACCGGCTCGTCTGCCTGCATCGGCACCACCGCGTATCTGGTTGAAAGCGTGTCGCGGACCTTGGTGATTTGCGCGCATTCCGTATGCGCACGCTGCTGCAATAATGGCTGTGTTGTTGTTGCTGCCGCCAAACTAGCGTTGATGATCCAACCCCACGGCATGATCCCTGCGCGTTTCAAATCGTCCTGCAAATGCGCGGCCTCAAGCACCGGGGTGGTTTCTGGCAGGGTTACAAGCAGGATTTTGGTCTGCTCGGGGTCCTGGATGCGCATCATCGGGGTAACCATGCGGGCCTGTTGTTTGGCATCCGCATGGCGCAAAATATCCTTGTGATAAGACCCGGTTGCATCCAGCAACAGCAAAGTATGCCCGGTGGGGGCCGTGTCCATCACCACAAAATGCCGGCTGCTTTCGCGGATCACTTTTGAGAACGCCTGAAACACCGCAATCTCCTCGGTGCAGGGCGAGCGCAGGTCCTCTTCCAGCATGGCGCGGGCCTGTGCGTCCAGCCCCTTGCCCTTGGTGGCCATAACATGCGCGCGGTAGCGCGCGGTTTCCACTGCCGGGTCAATCCGGCTAACAGTCAGACCGGGCAGATCACCGGCCAGCGTCTCAGTAATATGTGCCGCGGGGTCTGTGGTGGTCAGCAAAACCTCATGCCCGCGCGCGGCCAGTTCACACGCCACGGCGGCGGCCATCGTTGTCTTGCCAACCCCGCCTTTGCCCATGAGCATGATCAGCCCCTTGCCGGGGGTTTCAAGATTGTCAATCAAGCCGCCGAGCGTTGGGAAATTCGCACTGATTGCGCTGGTTGCAACCGCACCATCGTGGGTATCCGCCGCGTCATTGGCAAAGCGTTTCAACGCCTCAATCCCCACAAGGTTTTCCGAGCGCAGGGTGAATTCGGCCCTTGGTAGCGCGGCAACTTCGGGCGTCATAGCGTCAAGCGCATCCCTGTCGCGTTTCAGCAATGCCTCGGCCAAAGGATCATCGCCGGTGTCTGCGGTCATCATGCCGTTGATCGCAAGATGCTGATTTTTAATACCAATATCGGCCAGCTCAATCGAGGTGCGCGCCACTTCCGCTAATGCCGATTGGCGCGGGCGGGCCACCAAAATCAGCCGCGTGGTGGTGGCATCTGACAGCCGGTCCACCGCCGCGCCGTAACGGCCGCGCTGTTTTTCCAGACCGGCGAGCGGACCAAGGCACGAGGCATCGCCCTTACCCTCATCCAAAAACCCCGACCACGCGCCGGGCAGTTTCAACATACGGATGGTGTGACCGGTGGGGGCGGTATCAAAGATCACATGATCATAGCGCTCCACCAGATCATTGTCGGTCAAAAGGGCGGTAAATTCATCAAACGCGGCAATCTCAATAGTGCAGGCACCGGAAAGCTGTTCTTCGATGCTGCGCAGGGCATCCTCGGGCAAAATACCCCGCATCGGGCCAATGATGCGCTCGCGGTAATCGGCGGCGGCATCTTCGGGGTTGATCTCAATCGCGTCAAGGCCGGGAGCCTTGGTAATTGCGGTGATTTTGTTGCCAATTTCGGTTTCAAACACCTGCCCGACATTTGAGGCAGGATCGGTGCTGACAAGCAGAACTTTCTTGTCGTTCCCGGACAGGTTTAGCGAGGTTGCACAGGCGAGTGAGGTTTTCCCAACGCCCCCCTTGCCGGTGAAAAAGACGAATTTTGGCAGGTTACTGAACATGGGTTTGGTCTCTTTTCGGCTTGCGATGTCAGGGGGTCAGCAGCAGCCTGAGGTGGGTTTTCCTGCCTCAGAATCGTCGCTACAACAGCCGGTGCTTTTTGGGGTATCCGGTGCATAGGTCACGTTCAACAGTTCAGCCAATTCGGCACGGGCCGGGTAGCGACCGGATGAGTGTAATTCATCGCCAATCAGGATAACGGGCAACCCATCGACGCCAGTTTTCTGCAACACGTCACTGACCAGTTTGTTTGCGGCAAACTCTGCCGGTTCCTGGGATAGGTTGATGCGTGTGATGCTTACCCCCTCGCCTTTCAACCAATCGAGACCGGCGGCGAAGGTCACAAGGGTCTGATCAACTTCTGCGCCGCAAATTCCGGTGGAACAGCACATTGCGGGGTCATAAATGGTTAGGGTTTTCATTGGGGCTCTCCTGAGGTTGTTGTGATGCCGGTATGTTCAATTAGCGCGCTCGACAGGCGATCCAGCGCTTTGTTCAGTTTCGCGCGGGTACAGGCGATGTTGAGCCGGGCAAACCCCGCGCCCTCAAGGCCAAAACTGATGCCACGGGTCACCGCCCAACCTGCCTTTTGGCGCAAGAATGCCGTCAGATCATCAGGCGCAAACCCAAGGGCGTTAAAATCCAGCCAGACAAGGAAGGTGCCTTCGGGTTCAATCAGCGTGACGGCAGGCAGGTCCGCAAGGCGGGTGCGCAGCAGCGATAAATTGCCGTCTAAATAAGCAATAACTGCCTCCAGCCAAGGCGCGCCATCGCGGTAGGCGGCCTGCATCGCCACGCTGGCGAATGCGTTGTTTTTGTTGACAGTCAGGCGGCTGTTTTCAGCCTGAAACGCCCGGCGGCGGGTATCATCGGTGATCACCGTGAAGGCCGAACAGCAAGACGCGATGTTAAAGCTTTTGGCCGGGGAAATACAGGTGATGCTATTCAGCGCGGCGGATATGCCAAGCGTGGCAAACGGCGTATAGGCATGGCCATCAAAGGTGATGTCGCCATGTATTTCATCCGAGATAACCAGCACATCATGGTGGCGGCAAATCGCATCAAGACGCCCCAATTCATCGCGGGTCCAGACCCGGCCAACCGGATTATGCGGGTTGCACAGGTATAACATGCGATTACGCGGATCAGCCGCCAGCCGTTCCAAGCCGCCAAAATCCATTTCATATCGACCATCTCGCAGAACCAGCGGATTGTTGACAGCTATGCGGTGGTTCTCAGTGATGATGTCAAAAAAATCAAAAAACACCGGCGGTTGCACGATGATCCCGTCGCCCGGCCCGGTGAATAACGACGCGGCAATGGCAAGACTGTCCAACACATTGGGCGCGCGCAGGATATGGCCGGGATCAACCTGCCAATCATGGCGGGTTTGCAGCCATCCAATCAGGGCGGGCATCAGCCCCTCGGGCACGGTTTCATAGCCGAAAACCCCATGATCCAACCGCTGTTGCAAGGCGGTAATCACCGGTGGCGGCGCGCGGAAATCCATATCCGCAACGCCGGCGGGAAACAGATCCGCCCCATCGGCCCCCAAAACCATCGGGTGCCACTTCAGCGCAGGAACTGCACGGCGGTCAATTTCTTTGTCAAAGTCGAATACAAGGGCGGTCATGTCGCCCCGCTTTCGCGCGCCGCCTCATCGGCCAGAAGCCATTTAAAAAACCCGATTGCCAATATGGCGGCGATAAGCTGAACCGTGATGAATGCGGCGATATTTGAGGGGTGAGCCCCGGCAAATGTGTCGGAAAACCCGCGTGCGGTAGTGACCGCCGGATTGGCAAAAGATGTGGACGAGGTGAACCAATAAGCAGCGGTGATATAAAGCCCAACCGCCATTGGCACCGCATTTGGGCGCGCCTTGAGGCAGGCCGGAATGGTGCCAACAAGGCCAAAGGTGGCGACAAATTCATCCATCCATTGGCCCGGCCCGCATTTTGGTTGACGCCTCCAGCAAGTTTAAGTCAAACATGAAATGCGCCCCAGAGATTGGCCCGAACACTGTGATCAGCACCACCAGGATGGCCTCGGTCGGGATGGTATTGCCAAATAGCGCAATCGCCACATTTCCCCCGGCAAGGTTCTCGGTTATGATGCCCGAGCCGACCACCGTGGCCAGCAGCGAAAATGTTCCCAGCCATTCGACCATCAGTCTGCGCATCATTGGTTTGGGTCCTTTACGTCAGATATGTACTGGTGTTGCAATTTCTTCTAGCGGCATTTCAGTAAATATCCTCTATTCGGGAGATACCGAATTAATGTGTAAACGACGGCGAATTTGATGTCAAGCACCGCAGAAACCCGGCAAAAGACAAGGTGTTTGATAACAAGGTGTTTGATACGAGAGATACGGCAGTTCCGCATGTGCCGAATTCAAGCTTTACAGCGCCCCCTTCCACGCGCCATGATCGCTTTGACAGGGCGTGTTCTTGTCAGAGGCCAGCAAAGGAAAATGTAAAATGGATCAAGAGCAGGCTATTGAGTGTTTTTCCGCCATGGCGCAGGAAACGCGCCTTGCAATCTTGAAATTACTGATGCGCAAATCCCCGGATGGGATACGGGTCAGCGATATTTCCGGGAAACTTGATATTGTGCCCTCAACCCTGTCTGGTCATTTAAGTGTCCTAAGACGGTCCGGCCTGTTGAATTCCAACCGCAACCAACGCGAGATTTTCTATTCCGCGGATTTGGAAACCATCAATGACCTGATGCTGTTCATTGTTGAAGAGTGCTGTGATGGCAATCTGGATAGCTGCGAAAAGACATTCCGGCTTTTGCTGTCCAAGACCGAAAAGGTCTAAGGCAGGGATCTGTCCGGTCAGGCGGTTGTGATCCCGGCCCTTAACGGCAAGATCAAACATATATTAATTCCGTATTTGGTGAAATGCCAAATTATCAATCCTCCGGTTGCGAAATGTGGCTTTTGGGTGGGTATCCTGTCACCGGCAAGGGAGTGTGAAATTTAAAAATCATCCGAACCCTTTCGCAGATCGCAAGCTTCGCATTTTTGCCAAGCTGATGAATATGCTGCCGCCTGGCAGCGTCAAGGCGACTCTGGCGTTCAACATGATCCATGAAAATACCGCTCGGGCGAATTGGAAGCCCCCGCCGCTTATAAGAAAACCCCACCTGATGTATCAGGCGGGGCTTTGAAATCTTACAGTTGTACAGGAAAGCCTTAGCTCACCTTTTGGTCCTTGCCCTTCAGCGGGGCCCAGATACGTTTATTTGTCAGGTAGAGCAGTACCGAAAGCAATGTCAGCAACAGCACGCCGACAAATCCGGCATGTTTACGCGCCATCATCTTGGGCTCGGCTGTCCACATCAGGAAGGCTGCCGTATCTTCGGCCTCGGCCTTCAGTTCTGTGCTGCTGCCATCGATAAACTCAACGTCATCGCCAAACAGCGGCTGAGGCATGCCGATCCAGCTACCGGGGGCCATGCGGCCCACTTCGCGCTTTTCAACCTTGATTTTGACGCTGCCATCGGGCTGCGTCACTTCGGTTTCGGTTTCCTCATATATTTTGCATTCATCGGGGTATCCCCCCGGCCCAAAGGAAACATTATAACTGCCTTCAAAATCCTCGGGCGCGCAATTGGGTGCTTCTTCATAACCGGTGAGAATGGCCGCGATATATTCCGGGCCACCGATGCCACGGAAAAGCTGGCTCACCCCGGTGCCGTATGGCCCGCGGAAACCGGCGCGTTTTTTCGCCATCAGGCTCAGATCCGGCGCGCTATCAAGGCTGGAGGCGGGGAAATTATCGGTGGGTTTGGCCGGGCGGATACCGTCCAGCTCGGGGTCAAACACCTCGATATTTTGCGCGGCATAGGCGCGGACCTGATCCTCAGAGAGCTGCGGCCCACCTTCATCACTAAGGGTCCGGATCGGCACATAGCTCAGGCCGTGGCAGGCCGCGCAAACCTGGGTATAAACCTGCAGGCCACGCTGGAGCTGGTCCTTTTCAAACGTACCAAACGGCCCTTCGAATGAGAACGCCACATCCTCCATTTCGGTTTCCACTTCTACCGCCATGGCCCCAACGGTTGAAAGGGCCAGAGCGGTAAGTGTCGCAATGCTAATCTTCTTAAACATCATCCCGTTTCCTACTCTATTCAGCCGGTGTTTTTGAGGGGTGGTAATGCGCATTGAAATCATCTTCGATGGTTTCAGGCTGTGCATCAGGTTTTTCGATCGCGCCAAGCAGCGGCAGGATGACCAGAAAGTAAGCAAACCAATAGGCTGAAGCGATCAATGAGATAATCGAGTAGGGCGGTTGGGCGGGTCGGGCACCGACCCATGTCAGCACTATAAAATCAATTACCAGCAAGGCAAACCACCATTTGAACATTGGTCGGAAACGCCCTGAGCGCACCCGTGAGGTATCAAGCCACGGTACTATAAACATCACCGCAATCGCGCCAAACATCGCAATCACCCCAAAGAACTTGGCGTTGATGATGCCGCCGGTGATCCAGCTGGCGACAATCACCACCCAGACATCGGCTGTGAAGGCCCGCAGAATGGCGTAGAACGGCAGGAAATACCACTCCGGCACAATTTCCGCCGGTGTCTTCAGCGGGTTGGCTTCGATATAGTTTTCCGGCGCGCCAAGATAGTTTGGCATAAAGCCGACAACCGCAAAGAATATCACCAGAATAACGGCCAATGCGAACAGATCCTTGATCACAAAATAGGGCCAGAACGGCACGGTATCCTTTTGCGCTTCGGCTTTGGAGCCACGGCGCACTTCAACCCCGGTGGGATTGCTGTTGCCGGTGGTATGGAAGGCCCAGATATGCAGCGCCACAAGGGCTGCAATCACGAAGGGCAGCAGGTAGTGCAATGAGAAAAAGCGGTTCAGGGTGGCATTATCCACCGCCGGTCCGCCCAAAAGCCATGTCTGGATGGATTCGCCAATGAATGGGATCGCACCAAACAGGCCGGTGATCACCGTGGCCCCCCAAAACGACATCTGACCCCAAGGCAGTACATAGCCCATGAAAGCCGTAGCCATCATCGCCAGATAGATCAGCATACCGATGATCCACGTTACCTCACGCGGGGCTTTGTACGAGCCGTAGTAAAGACCACGGAAGATATGCAGATAAACCGCAAAGAAAAACAGCGCGGCGCCGTTCATATGCAGATAACGGATGAAATGGCCGCCATTCACGTTGCGCATGATATGCTCGATCGAGGCAAAGGCCAGATCAACATGCGGTGTGTAATGCATCGCCAGCACGATGCCGGTGATGATTTGCAGCACCAGGCAGAAAGCCAGAACAATACCCCAGATCCACATCCAGTTCAGGTTCTTTGGTGTCGGGATCATGATCGTGTTGTAAAGCAGCCCAACGATGGGCAGCCGTTTATCCAGCCATTTTTCAATGCCTGTTTTTGGTTCATAATGGTCGTGGGGAATTCCGGACATCCGTTTTCTCCGTTAGCCGAGTTTGATGGTTGTATCGTCTACCCAGCTTGCCAGCGGGATATCCAGATTGCGCGGTGCCGGGCCTTTGCGTATCCGGCCTGAGGTGTCGTAATGCGACCCGTGGCAGGGGCAGAACCAGCCGCCGAAATCACCCGACTCGCCGCCGATAGGAACGCAACCAAGGTGTGTGCAGACCCCGATCATCACCAGCCATTCACCGGCTTCGTCCATTGTCCGGTTTTGATCCAGCGCCGGCGTATCCTCTTTATGGTTCGGGTTTTCTTTCACATAATCCACCGGATCAGGCAGTTCGCTCATCGGCGTGGCGCGCGCGGCTTCGATCTCACCTTGACTGCGGCGGCGGATGAAGACCGGTTTGCCAAGAAACTTGACCGTAAGCTGTGTGCCGACCTCGACATCCGCGACATCGACCTGGATTGAGCTGAGCGCAGTTACATTGGCTGACGGGTTCATCTGATTGACCAATGGCCAGACGGCGGCCCCGACGCCTACAGCGCCAACACTGGCGGTGGCGTAATAGAGGAAATCTCTGCGGGTACCTTCGTGTTCTTCTGCATGGGACACGGGTGGGTTACTCCATTTTAATAACCGCCGGGGCGGCACATGCGATTCTGGGCCGCGACAAGCCGCCCCCTTTATATTCCGATGTTTAGCGGGGCTTTGCAGGCCCGTCCAGTGGACAATGCCGTTGAATTGAACAAGCGGGGTATCTGCCACACCTGAAATTGGTGGATTACGCCATTTTATTCGGGTTTGGTGGCTTTCATGCTGTCACGCTCGCAAAATACCGCAAACCAGTCATCCAGCGCATCATTGTCCTTGCGCCAGTTTCGCCCGTCATGGCGAAAATCAAGATAACCCAGCGCGCAACCAATCGCGATATGGCTCATGTCCAGCGGCCCGGCAAGGTGGCTCATCCAGCGCCAGTTTATCGCCTCAACCGCCTTGGCAATCTTGCCCCATTGCGCATCAATCCAGCCGTCAAACTGCTTTTCCTCGGGGCGCACCCGGGTCTCATAGACCATTAATACACCGGCATCCATGATCCCGTCGGCGGTGGCCTCAAGTGTCAGGGTCTCCCACAGGCGGGCCTCGGGATAGAGCCCCGATCCGGCGCGCGCGTC
>UOEG01000309.1_pt1 | contig 10523 bp, 11 predicted proteins | sample 1990051 | NCBI WGS metagenome assembly UOEG01 (sample SAMEA4728526, study PRJEB27164) | hydrothermal vent metagenome | biome: marine basaltic hydrothermal vent biome; feature: marine hydrothermal vent; material: mineral | place: Pacific Ocean | collected 2011-06-14/2011-07-23 | depth 1741 m | reverse complement strand
TGTTCAACCCGGTGGTTTACCTGATTTCCGGCTTTCGCTGGTCGTTCTTTGGCACGGCGGACGTGGCCATCGGCCTTAGCCTGCTGGCCATCCTTGGCTTTACCGCCCTTTGCCTCACGCTCATCTGGTTGATCTTCAAAACCGGCTATCGGATCAAATCCTGAACCGCTGCCCGCGTGACTTATTTACCCGGCTTTGGTCACTTTTTTAGCAATCTGGCAACTCATCTTCGCCTCATCCCTTGTTTGTCGCCCATGGGCATTCTAAATCGGGCTATATGAAGCACTGGATACCTTTCGTTAAAACGCCGCCTTTGGTGGCCGTTATTCGCCTGTCCGGCAGCATCGGTGCCGGCGGCACCGCCAAGCTGAATGATGAGGCCATGGGGCCGGTCATTGACCGGGCTTTTAAACGCGGCAAGCCCAGAGCGGTGGCCCTTCTGATCAATTCGCCCGGCGGCTCGCCTGTGCAATCGTCGTTGATTGCCGCGCGTATCCGGCGGCTGGCGGATGAAAAAGAAATTCCGGTGCATGCCTTTGTCGAAGATGTTGCAGCCTCGGGTGGCTATTGGCTGGCGGTGGCAGCGGATGATATCTGGGTCGATGCAGCCTCGATTGTTGGCTCTATCGGGGTGATCTCGTCCGGGTTTGGCCTGAATGAGCTGATGATGCGCCATGGGGTTGAACGCAGGGTGCATACCTCGGCCAAATCAAAATCCATGCTCGATCCGTTCCTGCCTGAGAAGAAGGCCGATGTTGCCCGCCTCAAGGGCATTCTTGGCCAGATACATGAGACATTTACCGATCATGTCAAATCGCGCCGGGGGGGCAAGCTTACCGATAAGCAAGACCTGTTTACCGGCGAATTCTGGCTGGGCCGTCGCGCGATTGAGCTGGGTCTGGCGGATGGTGAGGCGCACCTGCTGCCCAAACTGCAAGAGCTTTACGGGGAAAACGTTAAACTGGCGCGTTATGGCCGCCGTCGCGGGCTGCTCAGACGGTTCGGGGCAAACTTGGCCAATGATGCCATCGGGGCGATAGAAGAGCGCGCCGATTACGCGCGGTTTGGGCTTTAGGGATGGTTGTAAAAGCCGTCATGCTGTTTTTGATTGCCATGGGTGTCATGGCGATGTTTGGCAAGCTGCGCTATCCCGGCAAGGAAAGACTGGCACAGGCGAAATGCCCCAAATGTGGCCGGTTTCGCATTGGCAAAGGCCCCTGCACCTGCTCAAAGGGCAAGAGGAAATGATGCCCTGGCTGCTGACAGGTCTGGGCCTTCTGATCCTGCTTCTGGCGGGGGATGCGCTGGTCAAGGGCGCGGTCAATCTCAGTTTGCGGGTGGGGATACCGGCACTGATTGTCAGTCTGACGATTGTGGCCTTTGGCACCTCGGCACCAGAGCTGCTGATTGCGATCAATGCGGTTATTGATGATAAGCCCGGATTGGCGCTGGGCAATGTTATTGGGTCGAATACCGCCAATGTGCTGTTGGTTCTGGGCATTCCGGCGCTGTTGACCACGCTGCATACCAGCGGTTGCAGGTGCCTGAAAACCTATCTTTATATGCTGGCGGCGACGGTTTTGTTCATCGCCATCGCACTCACCGGCGAATTTACTTTCACCTCGGGCCTGATCCTGCTGGCAGCGCTGGCATTTGTGTTAATTGATGCCTTCCGTGACGCCCGCCGCCATCGCCGCGACAATCACGCACGGGCGCAAAACGGCGAGATCGAGGGTGTAGAAGGGGCCGACCCGGATATGCCGTGGTGGCAGATTGCGGTGTTCTTGATCCTTGGGCTGATTGGCCTGCCGCTGGGCGCTGAAATACTGGTGGAAAATGCCTCGATGATTGCCCGGCATTACGGTGTCAGCGATGCGGTGATCGGCCTCACGCTGGTGGCCCTTGGCACCTCTTTGCCGGAACTGGCCACCACCGTCATGGCGGCGCTGCGCAAACAGGCGGATGTGGCGCTGGGCAATGTCATCGGTTCGAATATGTTCAACCTTCTGGCCATCATTGGCATCACCTCACTTGTGGGCGGCATCCCGGTTGACCCAGAGTTTTTGCGCTTTGATCTGTGGGTGATGCTGGGGGCGTCCCTGATGCTGATCCCGTTTGTGTTCTTCAAGTTTGATATTGGCAGGGGCTGGGGCATTGGCCTGACGGCGCTATATCTGACTTATATAACAGTGGTTTTGGTCTAGGAGGCAGGCGATGGCACGCGCATTGGTTACCGGAGCCGGGCAACGCATGGGCCGCGCCATGGCGCTCGAGCTGGCCCGCGCGGGTCTGGACGTGGCGGTGCATTATGCCAGCTCCGAGGTCGGCGCGCAGGAGGTGGTGGATGAGATCCGAGCCATGGGCCGCAAAGCGGTGGCGCTCAAGGCTGATCTGCTGGACGAGGCCCAGACGGCCGCCCTGGTGCCGCGCGCGGCCAAGGCCCTTGGCGGGCCGCTTACAACGCTGATCAACAACGCCTCAATCTTTGAGCATGACACCCTTGAAACCGCCACATTGCAAAGCTGGGACCGGCATATCGGCTCAAACCTGCGGGCGCCATTTGTGCTGACGCAGGCCATGGCTGCCGATGTGCCGCCGCCTTTGATGGATGAAAACAACGAGCCGGTGGCGCAGGCGCTGGTGGTCAATATGGTGGATCAGCGGGTGCTGAAACTCACCCCGCATTTCATCAGCTATACCATCGCCAAGATGGGCCTTTGGGCGTTTACCCAGACGGCAGCACAAGGGCTGGCCCCACGGGTACGGGTCAATGCCATCGGTCCGGGGCCAACCATCCAAGGCTATCGCCAAAGCGAGGATCATTTCAACGCGCAACGCGCCGCCACCATCCTTGAGCGCGGCGTCAATACCCACGACATCACCGCCGCCCTGCGCTATTTTCTCAGCGCCCCGGCGGTCACCGGGCAGTTGCTTTGCGTTGACAGCGGTCAGCATCTGGCCTGGCGCACAGCCGATATTCTGGATCAATGAGCGCGCATAATCAAGATTGTTTACCCCGTAGGGTGGGTGAAACCCACGCGCCGCACCCGTTGCCCCAAACGCCCCGCCGCGTTAAGTTTTGCACCTTTCAAGTTTTCGTCACCTAACCGTTACAAAAATCCTAATGATTTCAGTGCATTGCCATTACAGGATATTTTTATCGTTTAATATCAATGCCCTGACTAATTGCCTAAAAATTAGGCAGTTCACCGAAAGAGGCCAAAACAAAGGAAAATTTGCCCGTAACGCAAAGTTATCAGCAGGTTTATCCACAGGAAAAGTGGAAAGGTTTCCTCTTGCCTCAGAGCCGATAAGATTGCAGCAAGTCCCAAGAATCACAGTGCGGATGATATGACTGACAAAGCACCAGAGCCAACGCCCAAAACCGGTCATCAGGTGATCCGCGATTATCTGCGCTCACTTGACAGCTCGCCGGGGGTCTACCGGATGCTCGATGCCCGCGCGCGGGTGCTCTATGTCGGTAAGGCGCGCAATCTGCGGGCGCGGGTTTCCAGCTATGCCCGCCCCACCGGCCATTCGGGGCGCATCTCCCGGATGATCGCGCAAACCGCGACGATGATGTTTTTGACCACCAAAACCGAAACCGAGGCGTTACTGCTTGAGCAAAACCTGATCAAGCAGCTCAAGCCGCGTTATAACGTGCTGTTGCGTGACGATAAAAGCTTTCCCAGCATCCTTGTGACTTCATCGCATGACTTCCCGATGATCAAAAAGCATCGCGGGGCCAAAAAGGAAAAAGGCACCTATTATGGCCCGTTCGCCGGGGCCGGGGCCGTCAACCGCACATTGGCGCAACTGCAACGGGTTTTCCTTTTGCGCAACTGCTCGGACAGCATGTTTGAGGGCCGCACAAGGCCCTGTCTGCAATACCAGATCAAACGCTGCACCGCGCCCTGCACCGGTGAGATTTCCAAGGCCGAATACGCCGTGCATGTGCGCGATGCCCAGCGCTATCTTTCAGGCAAATCCACCGAAATTCAAACCAAGCTGGCGGCGCAAATGGCCACGGCCTCGGAGGCGCTTGAATTTGAACGCGCCGCCGCGCTTCGTGATCGGATCAAGGCGCTGACGCAGGTGCAGACCAATCAAAACATCAACCCCCATACGGTGGACGAGGCCGATCTGATCGCGCTGCATCTTGAAAAAGGGCAGGCCTGCGTGCAGGTGTTTTTCATCCGGGGCGGGCAAAACTGGGGCAACCGCGATTTTTACCCCCGCGTCGGGCCGGATGTGGAAGAGGCCGAGGTGATGGAAGCCTTTATCGGGCAGTTCTACGATAACAAAATCCCCCCCCGGCAGTTGATCATATCGGCCCCGATTGAAAATAACGATCTGATGCAGCTTGCGTTAGGGGAAAAGCTGGGTCGTAAGGTTGAGATTGTCCTGCCACAGCGCGGCGAAAAGGCGGCGCTGATTGACGGGGCCTTGCGCAATGCCCGCGAAAGTCTGGCCCGCAGGATGGCGGAATCCGCAACCCAGGCCAGATTGCTCAAAGGTCTGGCCGAGGCGTTTGACCTGTCCGCGCCGCCCGCCCGGATTGAGGTCTATGACAACAGCCATATTCAGGGCGCTTACGCTGTCGGCGCGATGATCGTTGCCGGCCCCGAGGGGTTGATGAAAAACCAATACCGCAAGTTTAACATCAAAGGCGATAACCTGACCCCCGGCGATGATTTTGGCATGATGAAAGAGGTGCTCAGCCGCCGGTTCAAACGCCTGCTGAAGGAGGATCCTGAGCGCCTTGAAGGCCATTGGCCGGACCTGTTGCTGATCGACGGCGGCGCGGGGCAGGTGAGTGCCGTGGCCCGGATCATGCGTGAGATGGGCGTGACAAACCTGCCGATGATCGGCGTCGCCAAAGGCGTTGACCGCGACCACGGCAAAGAGGAATTTCACCGCATCGGCCATCGCCCCATGGCGCTTGGGCGTAACGACCCGGTGCTTTATTTCATCCAGCGCCTGCGCGATGAGGCGCACCGCTTTGCCATCGGCACCCACCGCGCCAAACGCGCCAAATCCGTGGGGGCCACCCCGCTGGATGCTATCCCCGGCGTCGGGGCCGCGCGCAAACGGGCATTATTGGCACATTTCGGCAGCGCCAAGGCCGTGACCCGCGCCAATCTTGCCGATCTCAAAGCGGCGGCGGGGGTGTCTGGCACACTGGCGCAAACCATCTATGACTATTTCCATGAAAAGGGATAAGTTGCTGTAATGTCAGAAAAATATGCACCTATAACCGATGCCGACTGGCCCCCGGAGATTGCCGATATGATGGCTGATTTTGCCGGGGGGCTGAATGTTTACCGGGTCATGGCGCATCACCCCATGCTGCTGCGCGCCTGGGCCGGGCTGCGTGATCATATCGTGCATCACAGCGCTTTGATGCCGGATCAGCGCGAGGTGGTGATCTTGCGCGCGGGCCACCGGTTGCAGGCAGAATATGAATGGGCGCACCATGTCAGTCGGGCGCGGGCCGTGGGCATGGATAACGCCCGTATCAACAGCATTGCCGGGCCGATTGCGGCGATGAAAACCCCCGACGCCGTGCTTGTGACTGCGGTCGATGGGCTGATAGATCACGCCTGCCTTACCGCCCCGGCCCGCGTGGAACTTGAACAATTATTAGGCCCTCAGGGTGTGCTTGACGTGATTGCCACGGTTGGGTTTTATTCAACTCTTGCCTATATTGTGAAATCCTTTGATGTGCCGATAGATAGCCATATTACCGATATATCAGGCCCGCGTGCATAAAACCGGGCTTTCATGTGAATTGCAGACAGGTTAGGAATGCGCCATGACATGGAATATCCCCAATATCCTGACCACCCTGCGCCTGATCGCGGCCCCCTGCCTTGCGGTGATGTTTTTGTATTTCACCCGGCCCTATGCCGATTGGTTTGCGCTTATCTTATTTGTCCTCGCGGCCATCACCGATTGGATCGACGGCCACCTCGCGCGTAGCTGGAAGCAGGAAACCAAGCTGGGCGCGATGCTTGACCCGATCGCCGACAAGGCCATGGTGGTGATCGCTTTGATGGTGATCGTGGGCTATTCCAGCATGTCGCCCTGGCTAGTCCTGCCCGCCACGGTGATCCTGTTTCGTGAAGTGTTCGTTTCGGGCCTGCGCGAATTTCTTGGCGATACGGCAGGCACCCTGAAGGTGACACAGATTGCCAAATGGAAAACCACCATGCAGATGGTTGCCATCGCAGTTTTGTTCTCAAATGGCGTGTTTGAGCATTATTATCGCGTTGCTACCCTTGGCATGGATGACGCGATGATCAATGTTATCCTAGAGGGCCAGGCGGAGGATATTCTGGGCCTGAACTGGAAGTGGACCGGCATGATCTGGACCGGGCGGATTGGCCTGTGGTTGCTCTGGTTTGCGGCCGCGTTAACGCTGATGTCGGGCGTTGATTATTTCAGAAAATCAATACCTTACCTAAAGGATGATGCGTGATGGATGTGCTCTATTTTGCCTGGGTGCGCGAACGCATTGGCTCCCCCAAAGATGTGATTGAAAGCCCCCCCGCCACGGTAATGGATCTGGTGACGGACCTGCGCGCCAAAGAAGAGCGATATGCCGCCGCCTTCGCCGATCTCGACGCCCTGCGTGTGGCCGTAGATCAGGAGCTCGCGGATTTCAACGCGCCCCTGAAAGGCGTCCGCGAAGTGGCGTTTTTCCCGCCGATGACAGGCGGCTGAACGGCATGGATGTCCGGGTGCAACAGGCCGCTTTTGATGCGGGCGATGAGGCCAACCGCTTCACCGCCCGGCAACAGGGCATGGGCGCGATTGTCACCTTCACCGGCATCGTGCGCGATCCGGGGCAAGGCAAGCTGCACGCAATGGAGATCGAGCATTACCCCGGCATGACCCAAAAAGCGCTCGAGCAAATCGCGGCAGACGCACTGGCGCGCTGGGCCTTGGGCGATGTGCTGATCATCCACCGCTTTGGCCGGCTTGCCCCACAAGAGCAGATCATGATGGTGGCCACCTCCTCAAAGCATCGCAAAGACGCTTTTGAGGCGGCTGAGTTTTTGATGGATTACCTCAAATCCCGCGCCCCGTTCTGGAAACGTGAGCTTAGCAATGAGGGCGGCGAATGGGTTGCCGCCAAAGACGAGGACGAAACCGCCCTGCGCCGCTGGAGCGACCCAATGAAAGCCCCCTCAAGTGACTGACGTGATTGCGGCTTATGTTGAAAACCCCGGGCCAAAAGTGCGCGGTATCCTCCGGGGCACCGCCAAACCGGTGATCACCGATGCGGGCACAGTGATGCTTGATGATGCCGGCGCGCGCGCGGGCGATGAACCGGCCGACGTCACCTTAATGGCCGGCGACGCGGTATTTCGCGAAATCCTCTTCGGTGATCAAAACCCCGTCACCGCCTTCATGTCACGCAAACTCAAGGTCGAAGGTTCGGTTCAGCGCGCCCTCAAAGTCAGCGCATCCTCACCGGTTGAGCCACTCATCAGCCCCTTGCGTGGCTGCCTCGTTTCTTCTGGCCCAAAATATCCCCGCCGGAGGCTGCGCAACACAAATCAAGCCCGCCAGGGCCGCTTATGTCACGCCACACCCGCCCCAACCATGCCGACAATCTCATAGGTCTGGCGCAGGATCGGCGCGGCAATGGCGCGGGCCTTCCCGGCGCCAACGCCCAGAATGCGGTCAATCTCGGCCACGTCCTGCATCAGCCGCGCCATCTCATCCGAGATCGGTGCCAGTTTCGCCACCGCCAGATCCGCCAGCATCGGCTTGAACTCGGCAAAACGCTTGCCGCCCACATCCGCCATCACAGCATCCACGCTCATATCCGCCAAAGCGGCGTAGATATTAACCAGATTGCGCGCTTCCGGGCGGGCCTCAAGCCCCTCCGCCTCAGACGGCAACGGCTCGGGGTCGGTCTTGGCCTTGCGGATTTTCCTGGCGATGGTGTCGGCGTCATCGGTCAGATTGATCCGGCTCAGATCAGACGGATCAGATTTCGACATCTTTTTTGAGCCATCACGCAGGCTCATCACCCGCGTCGCGGCCCCTTCGATCACCGGCTCAGTAATGGGAAAAAAATCAACGCCATAGTCGTGATTAAACTTCATCGCAATATCACGGGTCAGCTCAAGATGCTGCTTTTGATCCTCGCCCACCGGCACATGGGTGGCATGGTAAACCAGAATATCCGCCGCCATCAGCGCCGGATAGCCAAACAGGCCCAATGAGGCATTCTCGGCATTCTTGCCCGCTTTATCCTTGAACTGCGTCATGCGTTTCATCCAGCCCATGCGCGCCACACAGTTGAAAATCCACGCCAGTTGCGCGTGCTCGGCCACTTGGGATTGATTGAACAAAATGGATTTTTCCGGGTTCAGCCCGGCGGCAATGAACCCGGCGCATAATTCCCGTGTCGCATGGCGCAGTTTCGCAGGGTCTTGCCAGACGGTAATAGCGTGCAGATCAACCATGCAATAAATCGTCTGGCTGCCGCTTTCCTGCATATCCACAAACCGCTTCATCGCCCCCAGATAATTGCCAAGGGTCAGCCCGCCGGACGGCTGGATGCCTGAAAAAACGCGGGTGGTAAAAGACGCCTCAGCCATTTCGTAATCTCCGTCTGGATTTCTGTCTCCGCCTCGCTTACCCATGGGTCAAAGCCCCGTCAAGGAGAGGTGTGACATGAGCAGCCCAGAAACCATCCGCCCCGTAAACCCATTGCCGCCGGTGATACTGGCGCTGTTTGTCATGATCATAGGGGTCGAGGCAATCTTTTCGCTTGGCGCACGCGGCATTATTGGCGGGCCAGAGGCAATCGGCTGGCGCAATATGGCGATCCAGGATTACGGCTTTAACAGTCAGATCATGCTTTGGATGCTGGAAAATGGCCGCTACCCGCCTGAGCATGTAATGCGGCTTGTCAGCTATGTTTTTGTGCATGGCTCATTCACCCACGCGCTGTTTGCCGGGGTGATGCTGCTGGCCTTAGGCAAATTTGTTGGCGAAGTGTTCAGCCAATGGGCCACGTTATTGCTGTTCCTCCTGTCAGCGATGGCAGGCGCGTTGATCTATGGGTTGGTGATCACCGGTCAGCCTTGGCTGATCGGGGCCTTCCCCGGCGTTTACGGGTTGATTGGCGGCTTTACCTATCTCATTTGGCTCAGGCTGGGGCAGATGGGGGCACAGCAATCGCGGGCCTTTACGATGATCGGGTTTTTGATGGGGATACAGCTGATCTTTGGATTGCTGTTTGGCGGTAACAGCGAATGGCTGGCCGATTTGGCCGGGTTCTCCTCTGGTTTTGTTCTGTCATTTTTCCTAAGCCCCGGCGGCTTTGCCCGGCTGCGGGCAAAAATCAGGCATCGGTAATCGCTCAGCGCCGCAGTGCTGCGCGAAATTCCCGCGCTTTGAACGCCCCCAGCACCCGGCCAAAGCCAAAATAGCTGGCGGCACCAATGGCGATCAGGATCAGCAGCGCCAGCCAGCGCCAGCCGCCAAAGCCAAAGGCCGATGTCATCGCCACCGAGGACCACCACAACACAACCCCCATCAACACCGAGGCCAGCACAATCCGCCAGATACGTTGCCTGAACCGCAGGTCAAACCGCGCCACCTCGCCGTACCGCCGCGCGCCGCGCAGCAACAGCCAGACCATGATCCAGGCCGATAACGTGGTGGCAATCGCCGCCCCGATCCAGCCGATATAAAACGACAACCCAATCGCTACGGCGGCATTCACCGCCATCGCCACCAGCGCATATTGAAACGGGCGTTTGGTGTCTTCGCGGGCAAAAAACTGCGGTTGCAGGATTTTTTGCAGCACAAATGCCGGCAGGCCCAGCCCATAGATCATCACCGCCAGCGCCGTCGCTGCCGTGTCATCGGTGTCAAAGGCGCCGCGCTCAAACAAGACTGAGACCAGCGGCAAGGGGATCACCATCAAAGCCACCGCACAGGGTATGGTCAACGCCAGAGATATTTCACCGGCGCGCGAAAACGCCTCACGGGCCCCTGCGCCATCCTCGACCTTTAACCGCCGCGATAAATCCGGCAACAGCACAATCCCCACCGCAATGCCAACCACCCCCAACGGCAGCTGATACAGCCGGTCAGCGGCGTAAAGCCAGCTCACGGCCTTGTCGAAATTCGACGCCACCTGCTGCCCCACCAGCAGGTTGATCTGCATCACCCCCCCGGCCATGGCCGCAGGCAGGGCAATGCGCACCAGTTGCGACATCTCAGGCGTCCAGCGTGGCCGCACCACCCTAATCTTCAGGCCCGCGCGGCGGGCCGCCTGCCACACCAGCGCCAGTTGCGCCATACCGGCAAACGGAATGGTCCAGACCAGTGCGCGCACCACATTGCCGCCCATCAGGGCCGCCGCACACATCGCCGTGACCAGCATAATATTCAAAATCACCGGCGCGGCGGCGGCGGCGGCAAACCGCCCGGTGGCATTCAGCACACCTGAAAACAGCGCCGCCAGTGAGATGAACAAGATATAGGGGAAC
>UOEG01000302.1_pt1 | contig 10677 bp, 11 predicted proteins | sample 1990051 | NCBI WGS metagenome assembly UOEG01 (sample SAMEA4728526, study PRJEB27164) | hydrothermal vent metagenome | biome: marine basaltic hydrothermal vent biome; feature: marine hydrothermal vent; material: mineral | place: Pacific Ocean | collected 2011-06-14/2011-07-23 | depth 1741 m | reverse complement strand
CACGCCGGTACCGGAATTGCCGCAATCGATGATATTATCAGGCTCGGCAAAGCCGCCGACACCGACGCCATACACCGACCATTCACCGCCGCCGTGATCGGTAACCTCCGCGCCAAACGCCCGCATCGCACGGGCGGTATCGAGCACATCATCGCCTTCCAACAGCCCAAAGATACGGGTTTCGCCCACCGCCATCGCCCCCAAAATCAACGAGCGGTGCGAGATGGATTTATCGCCCGGCACCTCGGCCACGCCCTTGAGCGGGCCGCATTTGGCAGATGTCATTGGAATCGGGGTGCCGTGGCCGGACATATACATGCCTTCCTAAAAGAAATATCACCTGTCTGATAGCGCAGCCATCATGCCGCGTCCATTGGGAGATTTATGTGGCGGATTTATGAATCAGCCGCCGCGATTACCATCACTTCAACCAGGTAATCCGGCGTCGCCAGTTTGGATTCGCCGCAGGCGCGCGCGGGCGTATGCCCTTGCGGCACCCAGGCATCCCAAACCGCGTTCATCGCGGCAAAATCGCCCATATCCGCCAACCAAATGGTGGTTTGCAGGATGCGGGTTTTATCCGATCCCAACTCGGCCAGCAGGCTATCGACCTTATCAAGGCAGGTTTGGGTCTGATCCGCGACACTGTCGCCGGGGGTGCCAACCTGACCGGCCAGATAGATCGTGCCGTTGAATTTCACACCCTGACTCATCCGGGCACCGGTGTGGATACGGGTAATATCGCTCATGGCAGTCATCCTTTTCAATTCGAGTTAAATCTCGCGGGCGAGAGCGCCGCAATGGTATCCTTGTCAATCGCGGGCGCATGGCCCATCACCAGCGCCGCCGTCAGCTTTGATAGCGCCGGGGCGGTTTGTACGCCATACCCCCCCTGCCCCGCCAGCCAGAAAAAGCCCTCGGCGCGCGCATCAAACCCAACCACCGGCGTGCGGTCGGGGGCAAAGCTGCGCAGGCCGGCCCAACTGCGCTCAACCCTAGTGACCGGCATGGTGACGGCCTGTTCAAACCGGTGCAGCCCCTCGGCCAGCACCATGTCATCGGCCCAGGCATCATGGGCCTCAACCGGGTCTTCATCGGCGGGGGAGACCAACAGCCGCCCGGCCTCGGCTTTGGCATACCATGTTTCAGATACCGAGCCAAAAAGTGGCCATTTATCAATGTGATAATCCTCAGGCGCGGGGATCACCGCCACGGATCGGCGCATCGGCTGCACGCTGCAATGGGCGGCCCCGGCAAGGCCCGCCACAGGGTCGGCCCAGGCCCCGGCGGCATTGATCACAACCGGGGCGCTGATCACGCCATTGGCGGTTTCAACATGCCATGTGCCGCCTGCGCGGGTCATCCTGGCCACACGCGCGTTGGTCCTGATTTCCCCGCCGCGCGCCTTAAGCAGGCGGGTATAGCCCTGTAACATGCGGTCCACATCAATATCCTGCGCATTGGCCTCATAAAACCCCGCTGCAATCGGCTCGGGCCGCAAAATCGGGATCATGCTGACGGCCTCGGTCGCCGTTACGCGCTGCAACCCGGTGGACTCGCGCAGCACCGTTTCCAGCGTATCAAGTTCATCTTCCGTGGCCAGCATCAATTCGCCCCGGGGCGACAGAAGCGAGCGGTCCGAAATACCTTCCGGCTCCAGAAACACCGGCTGCGCCACGGCATTCAGCGCGCGTAGCGTGGCGTTGCCATAGTTGAGGATGAACATCGCCATTGACCGGCCCGAGGTGTGATAGCCAGGCTGATCCTCGGCCTCAAGCACCACAACCCGCGCTGACGCGGCCAGTTCCGCAGCCGCGCTGATGCCGGCAATGCCACCGCCAATTACAATGACATCAGCGGTACTCATACGCCCTCAAACCCGGTCAGAACGCGGGTCAGGTTCTGGCCCAACTCATCGCATAAATAACCGCCCTCCTGCACAAACAGCGTGGGCAGGCCAAGCCCCGCGATGGCCGCACCAATGCGGGCAAATCCGGGGGTTGTGATGGCCAGTCCCTTGAACGGGTCGCCCTCATAGGCATCCAGCCCCAGGGCGATCACCACCACATTCGCGCCAAACGCTGCGATCCGCGCAAGGGCAATATCCAGAGTTTTGAGATAATCGTCATCGCCAGTGCCCCGCGCCAGCGGCAGGTTGAGGTTATAGCCGCGCCCAGCACCCTCGCCATGCTCATGGGCCTGACCCCAGAAAAACGGATAAAACCGCTCGGTATCGGCGTGGATTGACACCGTCAGAACATCATCACGGCCATAGAATATGCCCTGCGTGCCATTGCCGTGATGCACATCCACATCCAAAATAGCCGGGCGAAACCCCTTGGCGCGCAACCGCTCCGCCGCGATGCCCGCATTGTTGAGAAAACAAAACCCCCCCGCCACATCGCTAAAGGCATGGTGCCCCGGCGGGCGCGTGAGGGCGTAAGCCGCGCGCTCCCCCCCGGCAATCATATCCGCGCCGGTTATGGCCACCTGCGCCGACCAATAGGCCGCCTCCCATGTATGCGCGCCGATAGGGCAGGCGGTATCGGCCTGATGAAACCCGGCCTGCCCAACCGCGGATTTGGGATAGCTGTCGCGGCGGCTGAGGGGGTGAATATTGGGAATCACCTCTTCGCTGGCACCTTCAATGAACTGCCAGCGGGCGTGGATATTTTGCAGAAATGTCAGATATTGCGGCGAATGCAGCGCCGCGATCGGCCCAAGGCCCGCATCGCTTGGCGCATGAAAACTGCATCCCGCAGCCTCGCCCCCCCGGCGTAAAACATCAATCCGCGCGGCCTGTTCCGGGCTGGGCTGAACCACGCCATTGGCCATGAAATGTTTGGGATCATGCAGATACTGGCGATCATCAAATAGGGCCTTCATCGCGTGTCCTCTTTAACGGCGACTGTGGTCAGACGCTTTCATCCTCAAGATGCAGCTTCATATCAATCAACACCTGTTGCAGGGCAGTGGTTTCTTTCAGCAGGCGTTTGGCCTCATTCACCGTGATAATGCCATCCTCAATAGATTGCTGATATTCGGCCATCAACATGGCAAAGCGTTGCGCCAGCGCGATCACATCACTGTTCACGCCGCCCTTTTCATCGGTATTTTTCTGTGGCCGATCAAACGACAGGCTGATGCCCTTCAGCTCCGCCAAAGCGGCGGTCACATGCGGGTATGAGGCGGCTTTTTCAAGCGCGGCCACCGCATCAACCGGCATAAAGCGGTCAGCATGTTCGGGGTGGTCCGAATAATACCGCCCCAGCGTGGCCTTGGATTTGCCGGTTAATTCGCAGGCAGGTTCAATGCCCACATCCTTTACCAACGCCTCAGTATGCTTTTTCAAATAGCCTGCCATGACCGACATATAATTTACCCTTGCAAAGGTCGCATTGACCGCAAAACGCCCTCAAAACTTGTTTCCATTAACCACTTTATCAGCAATTGTCATCCGTAAAGATTGTCAGCGGATAAACCCCGTTTTGTGACAGCCTGTTGCGATAGGGAAAATCATCCCATCTAGGCCCGCTGCACCAGCACCGACCCCACAGAATACCCCGCTCCAAAGGAACAGATCAGCCCGGTATCGCCCGGCATAAGATCATCAGAATATTGCGAAAATGCGATGATTGACCCGGCGGATGAGGTGTTGGCGTAATCCTGCAAAATATTGGGCTGCTCGCCCGCTTCCGGCGCGCGTCCCAGCACTTTGCGGCCAATGAAATCATTCATCGCCTTGTTGGCCTGATGCAGCCATAACCGCTTGAGTTGATCCGCACTCACGCCTTCCTCGGCCATATGCCCGGCGACATGCCGCGCCACCAGCGGCAGCACTTCCTTAAATACCTTACGGCCTTCCTGCATGAATTGCATATCGCGCCGGTCGGCCACCCCCCCCGGGCGCGAGCGCCGCAGATAGCCGTTATTGTTGCGGATATTGTTGGAAAACTGCGTCGCACAGCGGGTTGAGCGAATGATATAATGCCCGGCGCGGGCGTCTTCCGCCCGTTCCAGCACCAGCGCGGTGCAGACATCGCCAAAAATGAAATGACAATCGCGGTCACGCCATTCCAGATGGCCCGAGCATATCTCGGGGCTGACCACCAGCGCCTTGCGCACTGATCCCGCCCGGATCATATCCGCCGCCGCCTGAATGCCAAACGTGGCTGATGAGCAGGCCACATTCATATCAAAAGCAAAGCCGCTCACGCCCATAAGCTGTTGAATTTCAATGGCAATCGCCGGATAGGCCCGCTCATGATTGCTGGCGGCACAGATCACCAGATCAATCTCAGGCGCGGCACACCCGGCCTGTTCCAGCGCCTTGGTGCAGGCATCAACCGCCATCTCGGCCATGATCCCCGGCTCATCATCTTTGCGCTGGCGCAACAGCGGATGCATCACATCCGGATCCAGAACCCCGGTTTTATCCATCACATGACGCTGGTGAATGCCCGAGGCATTAACGATAAACTCCGACGAGGACGGCGCTTTGGCATCAATTTCCCCGGCGGCAATCCCAGCGGCATTCCCGGCATTGAATTTCACAGCATAGGCGTTGAACGCGGCCACCAACTCGTCATTGGTGATGGTCTCATCGGGGGTAAATACGCCGCTGCCGGTAATGGCGGGTTGATACATGGCTGGCCTCTTTAAAATCTCCGCCCCAGCGGACCCCATGGGCGGGCAAACGTCAAGCCTGACGGTACGAAAAAATCGGGCCGGTTAGGGAAAATATCGCAGTCAGTTCACCAGATTTGGCGGGGTTTCACCCATAAAATACGCCCGCAGGTTTTCAACCGCCATCATCCCCATCGCCTCACGCACCTCCAGCGCCGCCGTGCCCAGATGCGGCAACAGCGTGACATTCTCCAGCGCAATCAGCGCCTTTGGCACCTGCGGTTCAAACTCATAAACATCAAGCCCCGCGCCTGCAATTTCACCATCCCTGAGCGCCTTGATCAAAGCCGCCTCATTAACCACCTCCCCGCGAGAGATGTTAATGAAATGCGCGACAGGTTTCATCGCAGAAAAGACATCCGCGTCAATCAGGTGATGGGTCTCCGCCGCCCCCGGAACCGCAGCCACAACCACATCGGCCCCGGCGGCCAGCTCGTCAAGCGTCCCCGCTTGCCTCGCATCAAACGGCAGCTCTTTCGGCGAGCGGTTAAAATAAAGCACCTTCATACCAAACCCATAATGACAGCGCCGGGCAATCGCCTGCCCAATACGGCCCATGCCGATGATGCCCACGGTTTTGCCGGTCACATGCAGCCCCATCATCTGTGTCGGCGTCCAGCCAGGCCAGTTTCCGGCGCGCAGCATACGCTCGCCCTCACCGGCACGGCGCGCCGACATCAAAATCAGCGTCATGGCAATATCAGCAGTGGCGTCGGTCACCGCGCCGGGCGTGTTGGTCACCGCCACCCCGGCCAAGCGTGCCGCCTGTGCATCAATATGGTTATATCCCACGCCAAAATTAGCGAGGATTTTGCAGCGCGGGTTTTCAATTCCGGCAAAAATATCAGCCGAAAACGCATCGCCCAGCGTGGGCAGCACCGCGTCATAATTCGCCAAAGCCGCGCGCATCTCAGTGGGGTTTATGGCGGCCTCATCATCGCGGATATCCACTTTGAACAGCTCAGTCGCCGCTTTGATCACACGCCCGGGCAAATCCCGGGTCAACAACAGATGTTTCAATGCATTCTCCCGCCAATCGGCACGTCTTGATCCGGGCTGAGCAGCACAATCGCGCCGTCCGCATCGCTTGTCCCCAGCACCAGAACCTCGGACATAAACTTGCCAATCTGGCGCGGCGGAAAGTTGACCACCGCCATCACCTGCCGTCCAATCAGGGCCTCGGGCGTGTAATGCACCGTGATCTGGGCCGAGGTTCTTTTCTCGCCAATCTCAGGGCCAAAATCGATCCACATCTTGATCGCCGGTTTGCGCGCCTCGGGGTACGGCTCGGCCCGGATCACCTGCCCCACCCGGATATCGACCTTTAGGAAATCGTCAAAACTGATCTCATCCCCCAGATCAGCCATTCGCCAGCTCCCTTGATCTGTCGCTTGCCGCTGCCACCGTATCGCGGATCAGCGGCGGCAGGCCGTTTTGCGCGTTCATCAACACCTCAAGCCCGGCCTGCGTGGTGCCATTTGGGCTGGTCACATTCACCCGCAACTGCGCCGGTGTCTCATCGGCTTCCTCGGCCAAAGCTCCGGCCCCGGCCACCGTGGCACGCGCCAACTGTAACGCCAGATCAGGGTTTAACCCCTGCGCCTCACCCGCCGCCGTAAGGCATTCAATCAGGTGAAACACATAAGCCGGACCCGAGCCGGACACGCCCGTCACCGCATCCATCTGCGCCTCCTCCTCAAGCCGGACAACCTGTCCCACGGCCGCCAATAGCGCCTCGGCCAGATCCATCTCGGCCGGGGTTGCATGGGCGTTGCCAATGATCGCAGTAATACCCTTACCCACCGCCGCAGGCGTGTTGGGCATGGCGCGGATGATATGGCTTTGATCCCCCAGCGCCGCCTCATAGGCGGCAATCGGCGTCCCCGCCGCGACCGAGACAAACAGCGTCTCATCATTGCCCATACCCGCCAGTGTCGGCAAGGCCGCGCCCATCATCTGCGGCTTGACCGCAATCAGCACAATCGCCGGGCGCGCAGGCAAATCCGCATTGATATGAACGCCGGTGCCCCGCACCCATTCCGACGACATCGGGTCAATCACCCAAACCGACGATGCAGGCAGCCCCTGCGCCAGCCAACCGGCCAGCATCGCCGAACCCATCTTGCCGCAGCCCAGCAAAACCAGTCCGTTTTTTGCCACATGATCCAAATTCATTACTGCCTCCCGCAGACCCTTGCGAGAACAAGTTTACGCGCGCCCGTAGGCCTCTGCAATGGCCACTTCAAGGGCTTGTTTGGGGGTTTGGTCGCCCCAGATGGCCAGTTGAAACGCCGGGTAATACCGCTCGGCGCTCAGCACGGCGGCGCTCAGCAATGTGTCAATCTGATCGGCACTGGCCTCCTGCCCGCCGGTCATCACCAGACCGTAACGATAGACCATCAGCTTTGGCTCATTCCAATAGGTAAACGCCCCGGCCCAGCATTGATCATTGACCTCGTTGAGCATCTCATAAAGCACCGGCAGTTTTTCACGCGGCGGCTCCATCTCAAAGGTACAGACCAGCCGCAAAACCTCGTCATAACCCGACCACGCCAGAGTGATCGAATAACTGCGCCACTGGCCTTCAACCACCATGGCGATCTGATCATCGGCGATACGGTCAAAATCCCAGTCGTGATCCTGTGCAATATGTTGCACGATATCAATCGGGTGAATATCTTCTTGCATGTACTGCTCGGACAAGGCCATTGCGCCACCTCTTTTGTTGTAGCGTTGGGGGCTGGCAGCGCCCCAGACGCCGGGTGTGTGCTCTAGAAGCGGGGGCTAGTCCCCTCGCCTATACCAGATATGGTGCTGTCTTTCGTGGCTTCTGTAAAGCTATTTGTTGGGGATAACCACAATAAGTTGTGGATGAAATGGGTAACGGCACTAGCCTTTGACAGATTTTGAAAGCAGGCGGTCAGGCGCGTGCGGCGTTGGAAAGTTCAGGCCAGATACCATAGCGTTGATGCATCAATGCGGCACAAGCGCGGTTCGCCTGATCGCGCGTGCGCCCGTCCATAATTATGTCCTGCAGCCCGGGGTCATCGGGATAGGCCAGCGTCATACCTGTCCGGGCGTCCGCCGCAAGCCGGATCGAAATCCCTTGCCGCGCCAGATGCCCCGAAAGCCAGATGTCATCGACGGGCCAGGCGGTATCAGGCGGCTCAAACTCCGGCCCGGACAACCACTTTGGGTCAATCAAAACGCCGGAAAACCCCTGAGCAATATCGGTAAATTCAGGTGCGGCCCCCAGCCTGCCAAGGCGGACCACGGAAAACCCCGCGCCGGTCACGGCCTGCCCCGGTTGCCGCGCGGCAAGCAGGCTCGCGGCCCAGTTGGGCGGCATGATCCAATCATCATCGCAGTAAATCAGCGCGTCCAAATCCCCCGCCAGCCTGCCCGCCGCAAGCAAAGCTTTCGTTGCCGGGCCAAAATCATTCGGGCAGCGCAGGATTTTCACCGGCTCTGGTAAATTCGGCAGGGGGGCAGGCTCGGAAAATCTGCGGTACTTATCAGGCAGGCAAAGATACACCCGTTCCGGCGCGGGGTTTTGCGCCAACAGGCTTGATATGACCGGCATCAGCCGATCATATCGCGGTGGGATTGAGGTCAGAGAAACGGCATACCGGGGGCGGCTCATCTGCCCCTTACCCGGCAATCAGGCCCATCTGTTCCAGCTTCAAAATCACCTGATGGGCGCAATTATCCACTTCAACATTTTCCGTCTCAACCCTGAGTTCCGGTTTTTCAGGCACATCATAAGGATCTGAAATCCCGGTGAATTCCTTGATCTTCCCGGCCCGCGCCAGCTTATAAAGCCCCTTACGGTCACGGCGCTCGCATTCCTCAATCGAAGTGGCGACATGCACCTCAACAAAGGCGCCAAAGGCCTCAACATCTTCGCGTACCAACCGCCGCGTAGCCGCATAAGGCGCGATGGGCGCGCAGATGGCGATGCCGCCGTTTTTGGTAATTTCTGACGCCACAAACCCGATGCGCCGGATATTCAAATCGCGATGTTCCTTGGAAAATCCCAGCTCAGACGAAAGGTTTTTGCGCACAATATCGCCATCCAAAAGCGTCACCGGACGCCCGCCCATTTCCATCAGTTTGACCAGCAAAGCATTGGCAATCGTCGATTTTCCAGACCCGGAAAACCCGGTGAAAAACACCGTAAATCCCTGTTCGGCCCGTGGCGGGCGGGTTTTGCGCAGCTCTGTCACCACCTCAGGGAACGAGAACCATTCAGGGATTTCCAGCCCCTCAGCCAAACGTCGGCGCAGCTCGGTGCCCGAGATATTCAGCACCGTTACTCCATCCTCAATCTCATCGGCAGGCTCATATTGCGCCCGCTCCTGCACATAGACCATATGTTTGAAATCAACCATTTCAACGCCGATCTCACTTTGATATTTGCGGAATAAATCCTGCGCCTCATAAGGCCCGTAAAAATCCTCCCCGGCCGAGTTTTTGCCCGGTCCCGCATGATCACGCCCAACAATGAAATGGGTACAGCCATGATTGGCCCGGATCAGCCCGTGCCAAACCGCCTCACGCGGGCCACCCATGCGCATCGCCAGATTAAGCAGGCTCATGGTAGTGGTGGACCCCTGATATTGATCCAGCACCGCCTCGTAACAGCGCACCCGGGTGAAATGATCGACATCGCCGGGTTTTGTCATGCCTACAACCGGATGGATCAAGAGGTTGGCCTGCACCTCACGCGCGGCGCGGAATGTCAGTTCCTGATGCGCCCGGTGCAGCGGGTTGCGGGTTTGAAACGCCACCACCTTGCGCCAGCCCAGTTTGCGAAAATAGGCGCGCAGCTCATTCGGGGTGTCGCGACGGGCGCGAAAATCATAATGCACCGGCGGCTGAATTCCAGTTACTGCCCCGCCCAGATACACAGGCCCCGCCTGATTGTGCAGATAATTCACCGCCGGATGGGCCACATCATCAGCGCCAAACACATGCCTGGCCTCAACCGCCTTATCGGGCGTCCAACGATCGGTGACCGTTAGGGTCGCCAAAATCACGCCTTCCTGATCGCGCAGGGCAATATCCTGCCCCAATTCAAGGCTTTGACTGAAGTCCTCAGACACATCCAGATTGATCGGCATCGGCCATAATGTGCCATCCGCCAGCCGCATATCTTTGACGACACTGTTATAATCGGCCTCGGACAAAAACCCCTTGAGCGGCGCAAACCCGCCATTCATCAGCAATTCCAGATCACAAATCTGGCGTGGGGTCAGATCCCAACTAATCAGATCGGCGGCCTCGGATTTCAACTTCCGGGCGCTCTCGAAAGAGACATAAAGCTCGGGCACGGGGGCCAGGGATTGTTCAGGCATGGGCACTCTCAGACATCAAATATGGGCGTTACAGATTGCAACGTCTTTCCAACAGGCATTTGCCCCGCAGGGCCACGGGTTTCAAGAACCCTATAGAGGAAAACAGTAAATGAGGCGAAAATGCCGCCATAATCAAGCTTTTTGGATGTTTAATCCAGATTTTCCCTTATAAATGCGCGGTTGTTTGGTCTACCTTGTATTGAATGGGCACAAAGCTGAACCCGGCTGCTGCAATAAAACCATGCGGGAAAATGAAAACATCTCAATTGAATCTTCAATAACCGTGAGATATTAAAACTTTCGCCGCAATATCAACAAAATGCACCGGGATAGATGCCTAAAGCCCAGTACAATAAGCCCAGTACAATAAGCCCCGTTTATTGCCGACAAGCCGATTATTTGGAGTAAAATATGCCGATTGCTTCCATCCCCGCCTCAGAAGCCTACGCAAAGGCCGCAAAAAACAAGCTGCGCCGGTTTCCCTCCCCGGACAAAGACGGAGACCGGCTCTATCCGCTGGCGTCGCCCTCGGTCAATCCGGGCTTTCAGTTTGAGAAATCCGATACCTTCTTTGCCATCGGCTCCTGTTTTGCCCGCAATGTGGAAGCGGCTTTAGCAAACGCAAACCTGCGGG
>UOEG01000001.1_pt1 | contig 10713 bp, 10 predicted proteins | sample 1990051 | NCBI WGS metagenome assembly UOEG01 (sample SAMEA4728526, study PRJEB27164) | hydrothermal vent metagenome | biome: marine basaltic hydrothermal vent biome; feature: marine hydrothermal vent; material: mineral | place: Pacific Ocean | collected 2011-06-14/2011-07-23 | depth 1741 m | reverse complement strand
TATTGAAATACTTACGTTTATTATATTTATACTTTCTTATTGATAATGATCACCAGATTTATACATCGGCATTAGTACCTGTTCATAACCCTGTTCAGAACAGGATAATCCACAGCTCAGGCCACCCCCTACAAAATCATCATCTTTTTCTTATCTTTATTTTTATTTATAGAAAGCCAAGCCATGAGATTGGGATAAAAATATGTTTGATTTTCTAAGCTATCTGTACCCCTGGACCAAAGCCCTGCATATTATCTCGGTTATCGCATGGATGGCGGGGCTGTTTTATCTGCCACGGCTTTTTGTCTATCATGCGGAAAATTCCCAACCCGGTGACAGCCGCGATGAAATATTCCAAACGATGGAACATAAACTCCTGCGGATGATCATGAACCCGGCGATGATTGCCACCTGGATTTTTGGCCTCATGCTGGCCTTCACGCCGGGGCTTGTTGATTGGTCCGACATCTGGCCCTACACCAAGGGCGCGTCGATCCTTGCTATGACGGAAATGCACCACTGGCTTGCCCGGAGGCGCAAGGATTTCACCCGGGGCGAGAATAAAATCACCGGTCGCCAATACCGCCTGATAAACGAGGTGCCCACGGTTTTACTGGTGATCATCGTGGTGTCGGTGGTGGTGCGTTTCTAAAGCATGATTGACTCGACACGCCTGCGGCATTAAAAGCCAGCCCTAGCACCCGTTCGGGATTGCTGTTTTTCCATCACTAAAATGAAATACGCGCCGCACTGGCCGTTGTTGAAAGTATTTTCCATGTCCGAAGAGCGCCTGAACCTTGCTGATCTCAAAGCCCAAAAGCCCAAAGACCTTTTGGAAATGGCTGAGGAGCTTGAGATTGAAAACGCCTCGACCATGCGTAAGGGCGAGATGATGTTCTCAATCCTGAAAGAGCGCGCCGATGAGGGCTGGACAGTTTACGGCAATGGTGTTCTGGAGGTTCTTCAAGACGGCTTTGGCTTCCTGCGCTCGCCCGAGGCTAATTACCTGCCCGGTCCCGATGACATCTATGTCTCGCCTGAGATTATCCGCCAGCATTCCCTGCGCACCGGCGATACCATTGACGGCCAGATGCAGCAGCCCGACGATAATGAGCGCTACTTTGCCCTGACTAATGTCACCCACATCAACTTTGAAGACCCGGAAAAAGCCAAGCATAAAATAGCCTTTGACAACCTCACGCCGCTCTACCCCGATCAGCGCCTGACAATGGAAATCGAAGACCCGACCATCAAGGATAAAACCGCCCGGATCATTGATCTGGTGGCCCCTATCGGTAAAGGCCAGCGTGGCCTGATCGTGGCCCCGCCGCGCACCGGTAAAACCGTAATCCTGCAAAATATCGCCGCCAGCATCGCCGCTAATCATCCCGAGTGCTACCTTATCGTGCTGCTGATCGATGAGCGCCCCGAAGAGGTGACAGACATGCAGCGCTCGGTCATAGGTGAGGTCGTCAGCTCAACCTTTGATGAACCCGCCACGCGCCATGTGGCCGTCGCAGAAATGGTGATTGAAAAGGCCAAACGTCTGGTTGAACATAAACGCGATGTTGTCATCTTGCTTGATTCCATCACCCGTCTGGGCCGCGCCTATAACACCGTGGTGCCCTCGTCCGGCAAGGTTCTGACCGGCGGGGTGGATGCCAACGCCCTGCAACGCCCCAAGCGTTTCTTTGGTGCTGCGCGTAACATCGAAGAGGGCGGCTCGCTTACCATCATATCCACCGCGCTGATTGATACCGGTAGCCGCATGGACGAGGTGATCTTTGAAGAATTCAAAGGCACCGGCAACCATGAGATTGTGCTTGATCGCAAGATCGCCGACAAGCGCGTCTTCCCGGCGATAGACATCCTCAAATCCGGCACCCGCAAAGAAGATTTGCTGACCAACAAGATCGACCTGCAAAAAACCTTTGTTCTGCGCCGCATTCTCAATCCGATGGGCACCACCGACGCCATCGAATTCCTGATGTCGAAGCTGAAGCAAACCAAAACCAATTCGGATTTCTTCGATTCAATGAATACCTGACCGGGCTAATCTGATGGAGACCATCTATGCCCTTTCAACAGCGCAAGGCAAAGCCGGCGTTGCGGTGATCCGCATGTCCGGCCCTCAGGCCCTGACCGCTGCCCGCGCGCTCTGTGGCGATACCCCATCGCCGCGCAGGGCCTCCCTGCGGCTGCTGCATGACGCCTCAGGCACCCGCATAGACGAGGCCCTGATCCTCACCTTCCCCGCGCCGCACAGCTTCACCGGCGAAGACGTGGTTGAGCTGCAAACCCATGGCAGCACCGCCGTGGTCTCCTCGCTTCTGGACGTGCTGTCGGGCATCCCCGGCCTGCGCCCGGCAGACCCCGGCGAATTCACCCGCCGCGCGCTTGAAAATGGCCGCCTCGATCTGACCCAGGTCGAAGGCCTCGCCGATCTGATCGACGCGGAAACCGAGGCACAGCGCCGCCAAGCTTTGCGTGTCCTCTCCGGCGATCTTGGCAAGCGCGCCGAAGCGTGGCGGCAAAACCTGATCCGCGCCGCCGCTCTGCTTGAGGCAACGATAGATTTCGCCGACGAAGACGTGCCGGTTGACGTGACGCCTGAGGTCACCGATCTGGTTCAAACCGTGATCCAATCCCTGCACGCTGAGATCAAAGGCGTGCGCCATGCCGAGCGCATCCGCACCGGCTTTGAAATTGCCATCGTTGGCGCGCCAAACGTGGGAAAATCCACTCTTCTCAATGCCTTAGCTGGTCGTGACGCGGCAATCACCTCAGAATTCGCCGGCACCACCCGCGACGTGATCGAAGTGCGGATGGATCTTGCCGGTCTGCCCGTCACCCTGCTCGATACCGCCGGTCTGCGCGAGGCGCAGGATGCGGTTGAGACCATCGGCATCACTCGCGCCCGAACCCGCGCCCGCAGCGCTGACCTGCGGGTGTTCCTGATAGAAAACGATGAAAAGCCCGACCTGCCGGTTGAGCCTGACGACATCATTCTCACCGCTAAGGCCGACCTGTTATCGGATAAAACCAACGCCATCTCGGGCCAAACCGGCCATGGCGTCACGGACCTTATCCACCGGATAACCCACACCCTGAAAACCCGCGTTGCCGGGGCTGGCATCGCCACCCGCCTGCGTCACAAACAGGCGATGCAGCGTGGCGTCACAGCGCTTGAAGCTGCGCTTGACCTGCTCCCGCGCCATGAGGTCACCGCCGACATCACTGCCGAAGAATTGCACACCGCCATCCGCGCCCTTGATTCCCTGGTCGGGCGGGTAGACATTGAGAACGTGCTGGATGAAATATTTCTCAGCTTCTGTATAGGAAAATGAAACGGGCAAATAAGGATTGTTTCACGTGAAACATTCGGATTTTGATGTTGTAGTGATTGGCGGCGGACACGCCGGAGCCGAGGCGGCGCACGCCTCTGCCCGCATGGGCGCGCGCACTGCCCTGCTGACCCTGCGCCGTTCCGGCATTGGCGTGATGTCCTGCAACCCGGCCATCGGCGGCCTTGGCAAGGGCCATCTGGTGCGCGAGGTTGACGCGATGGATGGCGTCATGGGCCGCGTCGCCGACCGCGCCGGCATTCAGTTTCGTCTGCTCAACCGCCGCAAAGGCCCCGCCGTACAAGGCCCCCGCGCACAGGCCGACCGCAAAATATACCGCGACACCATGCTGGTTGAGATGGAAACCTGCCCAAATCTCAGCATTATAGAAGGCGAGGCCTGTGATTTTATACTCTCCGGCCCCCGCGTCACCGGTGTAATTCTGCAAGACGGCAGTGAAATAAAGGCCGCTGCCGTGATCCTGACCACCGGCACCTTCCTGCGCGGGGTCATTCATATCGGTGATATCTCTCGCCCCGGTGGCCGCATGGGCGACAGGCCCTCGGTAAAACTGGCCGAACGCATCGACAGCTTTGATCTCAGTCTCGGGCGCCTCAAAACTGGCACCCCGCCGCGCCTGGACGGTAAAACCATCAACTGGGACGCGCTCGACAGCCAACCGGGCGATGATGTGCCAACGCTGTTTTCGTTCCTCTCTGACAAGCCCGCCGCGCGGCAGGTTGCCTGTGGTATCACCCATACAAACCAGCAAACCCACGACATTATCCGCAATAACCTTACCCGTTCAGCAATGTATGGCGGCCATATCGACGGCATCGGCCCGCGCTATTGCCCCTCGATTGAGGATAAAATCGTGCGTTTTGCCGATAAAACCTCGCACCAGATATTCCTTGAACCCGAAAGCCTGTCGGATCACGTCATTTACCCCAACGGCATTTCCACATCCCTGCCCGAAGATGTGCAGCTTGATTATGTGCATTCCATCGAAGGCCTTGAAAACACGACAATTCTTCAACCCGGCTATGCGATTGAATATGATTACGTCGACCCCCGCGCGCTTGACGCCACGCTGGCGCTTAAATCTGTGCCCGGGCTTTATCTGGCGGGTCAGATCAATGGCACCACCGGCTATGAAGAGGCCGCTGCGCAAGGTCTTGTGGCCGGTCTCAACGCCGCTCTTGCGGTGCAAAACCGCGACCCGGTGATTTTCAGCCGCTCGACCAGCTATATCGGTGTGATGATTGACGATCTGATCACGCGCGGCGTGTCTGAGCCCTACCGCATGTTCACCTCCCGCGCCGAATTTCGCCTGTCTTTGCGCGCCGACAACGCCGATCAGCGTCTGACCGCCAAAGGCATCGCCCTGGGGTGTGTCAGCGACACCCGCAAAACCGCTTATCTGGTTAAAATGGACCGCCTGAACAAGGCCCGTTCGGTGCTTCAGGATAAAACATACACCCCTAATCAACTGTCTGATCTCGGTCTCAAAGTGCGGCAAGATGGCTCTCGTCGCAGCGGGTATCAGCTTCTGGCCTTCCCGGATGTTAATTTCAACATGTTGTTGCCGCTCGACCCATCCTTGGCGGATATTGACAAAGAAACCCGCGAACAACTGGAAAAAGACGCGATTTATGCCAATTATATTGATCGCCAAGCCCGCGACGTAGCGATGATGCGCCGTGATGAGGCCCATGAAATCCCCGCAAACTTCGATTATAAACGCATCAAAAGCCTGTCAAATGAGATAAAATCCAAACTTATCGCCACCCGCCCCGCTAATCTGGCACAGGCCGGGCGGATTGATGGCATGACGCCCGCCGCGCTCACCCTGCTGCTGTCCCACCTCAAAGCGCGGGATAAATCTGCATGAGCGAACAGCCGTTGGATGTTTCACGTGAAACAATGGCGCGGCTTGAACAATACGCCGCCCTGCTGCGCAAATGGAATCCCACCATTAATCTGGTGTCAAAAGCCTCGATCAAGCACCTGTGGCAGCGCCATACCCTTGATTCTGCACAGATTTTCCAACTGGCACAGCACCCCATCACCCATTGGGCCGATCTTGGTTCAGGCGGCGGCTTCCCCGGTTTGGTCATCGCTATCATGGCGATGGAAACCGGCTCCCCGGCTAAAATCACCCTTGTGGAAAGCGATCTGCGCAAAGCCACCTTCCTGCGCAGTGTGATTCGTGAAATTGGTATTAACGCAACGGTGATCAATGACCGGATTGAGAAAATCCCACCTCTGAACGCCAATATTTTATCGGCGCGGGCGCTGGCCGATCTCACGTCATTGCTTGAATTTGCCGACCGCCACCTGGCCCCAAACGGCACCGCGCTGTTTATGAAAGGCGAAAACTGGCAAAAAGAGTTGAATGAGGCGCAAAGCAAGTGGCATTTCCGGCATCAGCTTGCTACAAGTACAACCGAATCCGGCCCTGTTATTTTAAAAATCCAAGGAATCTCCCGTGTCTGAACCCAAGCCCGCGCGCGGACCCAAGATCATTGCGATTGCCAATCAAAAGGGCGGTGTGGGCAAAACCACCACGACAATCAATCTTGCCGCCGCCCTGGCCGAGACCGGGCACAAGGTTTTGGTCATTGATCTGGACCCGCAGGGCAATGCCTCAACCGGGTTGGGGATTGAGCCGGAGGCGCGTGAGCTGACCACCTATGACCTGCTTTTAGAAGATGTACCCCTGATTGATTTGATCCAGATGACCGGCACTAAAAACCTTGCGATAATCCCCGCAACGGTTGATCTCAGCTCTGCCGATATGGAGCTTTTATCGAATAAAAACAGAAGCTTCCTGTTGCGCAAAGCGCTGCGCCAGAAACTCATGCAAAAGTTTGGTCTGGATTATATCCTGATTGATTGCCCGCCCTCGCTCAACCTTCTGACGATCAATGCTATGGTCGCGGCGGACTCTGTCCTCATGCCCCTGCAAAGCGAATTTTTCGCACTTGAAGGTCTGTCGCAACTGATGCTGACAATCCGCGAAGTGCGCCAAACCGCCAACCCCGATCTGCGGCTTGAGGGCGTGGTTCTGACCATGTTTGACGCCCGCAATAACCTTTCTGGCATGGTTGAGCAGGACGCCCGCGAAAACCTTGGAATGCTGGTGTTCAAAACCCGTATTCCTCGCAATGTCCGCGTCAGCGAAGCCCCCTCATACGCCCAATCGGTGCTGGAATATGACAGCACATCCAAAGGCGCGCACGCCTATCGCGATCTGGCGCGGGAATTGATCAAAAATCAGGCACAGACACCCGTCTGATCAAGGAAGGAGCCATCAAAATGGCCAAAAAAACAGCCAAACGAGGTCTCGGACGCGGCCTTTCCGCGCTTATGGCGGATGTGAATGACGCGCCGGTCAATAATGCCAGCGCCGCCAACAGCGCTGATCTTCTGGTGCCGATTGAAAAGGTTAACCCCAACCCCGATCAGCCGCGCCGCAGTTTTGATAAGGAAAAACTTGCCGATCTCAGCGCGTCAATCCGTGAAAAAGGCATCATTCAACCTTTGATTGTACGCGCCTCGCCGTCGCAAAAGGGCGGTTATGAGATTGTCGCCGGTGAACGCCGCTGGCGTGCGGCCCAGATGGCCAAGCTGCATGAGATTCCGGTGATCATCCGCGACTTTGATGATACCGAGGTTTTGGAAATTGCGATTATCGAAAACATCCAGCGCGCCGATCTCAACCCGGTGGAAGAGGCGGCGGGCTATAGCCAGTTGATGGAGAAATTCGGCCATACTCAGGAAAAGCTATCCGAGGTTCTGGGCAAAAGCCGCAGCTATATCGCCAATTCCGTGCGCCTTCTGACCCTGCCACCCGAGATTCTGACGTTTTTGCGTGAGGGCAAACTGACCTCCGGCCACGCCCGCGCGCTGATCACTTCCGAGGTGCCGTTGACCCTCGCCCGGCTTGTGATCAAACAGGGCCTGTCGGTGCGCGAAACCGAAAAGCTGGCGAAATCCGGGGTTAAACCGAAACCGTCGAAGCCTGCGAAAATTCCCCTAAAGGACGCGGATACCAAAGCACTGGAGGGGGATTTATCGGCCAATCTCGGCCTCAAAGTTGTGGTCGGTCACAAACCCGGAAAAGAAGGCGGAAAGCTTACAATTCAATATGATACGCTGGATCAGCTTGATGATCTGTGCCGCATTCTCAGCAAATAATCCTAATCCAGCAGCAACTCTTTGATCACCGAATTCAGCACCATCCTGCCCTGATCCGTCGCTTCGATCCGTGGCCCTGGTGGCTGGATCATGCCAATCGTGTGCAGATGGGTTAAAATACCCGAAGGTAATGCCCGCCCGGCCAAGGTTTCAAACCGCGCCCGGTCAATCCCGCCGCGAATGCGCAGGCCCATCATCAGATATTCATTGGCCTGATCGTGCGCCGCGAGGGCTTCACTTGATTTATCCCCTGATCCCTGATCCACCGCCCGTAGCCAGCGCTCGGGCGACGACCACGCAACCGTTGCCCGCCGTCTGCCATCGGTGATCCGCCCATGCGCGCCGGGGCCAATGCCGATATAATCGCCATAGCGCCAGTAAATCAGATTATGCCGCGATTCCGCCCCCGGTCGGGCGTGGTTTGACACCTCATAAGCTGGCAATCCTGCCGCATCACAAATTTCCTGCGTGACCTGATACATATCCGCACTCAGATCGTCGCCGGGCAATCCGCGCAGTCCACCCAAGGCATAACGATCGCCAAATGCTGTGCCATTTTCAATCGTAAGTTGATAAAGTGACAGATGATCCGCCGCCATATCCAACGCCTCACGCAGTTCAGCCCGCCAATCATTAAGGGTTTGATCCTGTCGCGCGTAAATCAGATCAAAACTGACCCGGTCAAAATATCTACGGGCAATATCATAGGCCCTGCGCGCCTCGGCCACCGTATGAATGCGCCCCAACCGGCGTAAATCCGTGTCATTCAGCGCCTGAAACCCCATGGAAATGCGCGAAACACCGGCCTGCGAATAGCCCTCAAACCGCCCTGCCTCGACCGACCCGGGATTGGCCTCAAGTGTCACTTCAAGATCATTGGCCTGAGGCCAGCATTGCCTTATTCGTTCCAGCAGTGCGGCCACAATATCCGGTTGCATCAGGCTGGGCGTGCCGCCGCCAAAATACACCGTGTTCAGCACCCGACCGGGAAGCATGTCGGCATATCTGTTAATCTCGGTTAAATAGGCGTTCATCCATTGCTTCTGATCAATTTCGCGCGCCACATGGCTGTTGAAATCGCAATAGGGGCATTTCGCCTGACAAAACGGCCAGTGGATATAAAGCCCAAAACCGCCCTGTTGCCAGTCTTCAGGCAAAGCAACCGGTCACAAGCCTGGCAAAGGCATCGGCCCGGTGGCTGATGCGGTTTTTATCATCTGCCGCCATTTCACCGAAGGTACTATCATACCCATCTGGCACAAATATAGGATCATACCCATGGCCCTCATGCCCGCGCATCGGCCAGGTGATCCGGCCATTGACCACCCCGGCAAACACCTCATCATGGCCATCCGGCCAGGCCAGCACCAGCGTGCAGCAAAACCGGGCTTTCCACGGCTGATCCGCGCCATTCGCTTGCAACTGATCATGCACCTTGCCCATGGCCATGGCAAAATCCCGGCCCTTATCGGTTTCTGCCCAATCGGCGGTATAAACCCCCGGAGCATCATACAGGTCCTTGATTTCGATACCAGAATCATCCGCCAAAGCAGGCAGGCCCGTGGCCACCGCCGCCGTATGTGCCTTGATTCTGGCGTTACCCGCAAAGCTGGTTTCGGTCTCTTCGGGCGCGTCCAGCCCAAGACCGCCAGCGCCTAAAACATTCACATTGTAAGGCGCAAGCAGGTCGGAAATTTCCCTGAGCTTGCCAGCGTTATGGGTGGCAATCACCAGGGTATTTCCGCTAAACTTACGCATTGACCGCCGCCATTTGCAGCGCCACCAGCGCATCCACGCCAGCCTCGGCCAGATCCATCAATTCATTCATCTGATCACGGCTAAAGGTCGCGCCTTCTGCCGACATCTGCACCTCAATCAGGCGTTTTGAGCCGGTCATGATGAAATTGCCATCCACCCCCGCTTCGCTGTCTTCGGGGTAATCCAGATCAAGCACCGGCTGCCCGGCATATATCCCGCACGACACTGCCGCGACCGGGTCAACCATCGGATCACTGACAACATCACCCGCTTTCATTAACTTATTGACCGCCAGCCGCAGCGCCACCCAGCCGCCGGTAATCGCCGCACAACGGGTGCCGCCATCGGCCTGTATAACATCGCAGTCAATGGTGATCTGGCGCTCACCCAGCGCCACGCGGTCAATGCCTGCGCGCAACGACCGGCCAATCAGCCGCTGAATTTCCACCGTGCGCCCGCCTTGCTTGCCCACCGCCGCCTCGCGCCGCATCCGCGACGTGGTTGATCGCGGCAACATCCCGTATTCCGCCGTGACCCAGCCAAGGCCCGAGCCCTTGATAAACGACGGCACCCGAGGCTCAATCGAGGCGGTGCAGAGCACATGGGTGTCGCCCACCCGGATCATGCAAGACCCCTCCGCGTGCTTTGTCACACCGGTCTCTATTGAAACCGGGCGCATCTGGTTTAACTCTCTTCCCGACGGGCGCATGATATTATCCTCATAATTGTTGCCCACCGGGATACAATCGACCGATAGCCAAGCGCAACCCCGATTGACCTTTGCGCCGCTTCGGCCTTTAGTGACATGCCACAGGCGAAACAGGTGAACATGACCAACAGCAGCCAACTCCTTAACGAAATGAACGCCCGCTCGCGCGAGGTGTTCAGGCGCGTGGTTGAGGGTTATCTCGCCAATGGTGATCCGGTCGGCTCGCGCACCCTGACCCGCGACATGAGCGAAAAAGTAAGCGCCGCCACCATCCGCAACGTGATGCAAGACCTTGAATATCTCGGCCTGCTCGACAGCCCCCATATCAGTGCCGGGCGTATCCCCACGCAAGAGGGCCTCAGGATGTTCGTTGATGGTCTGCTGGAAGTGGGCGACCTCAACAGCGATGACCGGCAAAAGATTGATGCCACCCTTGGCGCGGACGCCCCGGATATGTCGGGCATGTTTGACCGTATCGGCTCGGCCTTGTCTGGTGTCACCCACGGCGCATCACTGGTTTTGGCCCCTAAACACGAGGCCCCGATCAAACATATCGAATTTGTCAGCCTTGGCCATGACCGTGCCTTGGTGGTGCTGGTGTTTGCTGATGGCCATGTGGAAAACCGGATTTTTACGCCGCCACCGGGCCAAACCCCAAGCTCAATGCGTGAGGCGGCGAATTTCCTTAATGCCCTGATCGAA
>UOEG01000167.1_pt1 | contig 10743 bp, 10 predicted proteins | sample 1990051 | NCBI WGS metagenome assembly UOEG01 (sample SAMEA4728526, study PRJEB27164) | hydrothermal vent metagenome | biome: marine basaltic hydrothermal vent biome; feature: marine hydrothermal vent; material: mineral | place: Pacific Ocean | collected 2011-06-14/2011-07-23 | depth 1741 m | reverse complement strand
ACCGAAGTGTCATAGCTATAGGGAATAGGCGGCCAAATGGCCCAGCCCTTATCAATCGTATCACCGTCAACCACGCCATCGGCACTATCGGCCATCACCGCTTCGGGATCATCAAAGCAAATATCCAGCCCACCCGAGGCAATCAGGCATTTCACCTCCGGGTCGCGGTAAATCGCTTCGGTTTCAAAATCGCCACCAAAGGCGGTTTCGGGATAAAACCGGAAAATCGGCATGTAATACGCGCCGCGATATTTCAACAATATCGGCTTATCGTTGGCGACAAACTCGGCCGGCAAGGTAATGGCCATCAGGATGGCAAACAGCATCAAAGACCATAACGCCCGCCGATTGCGTTTGAAATTGCGCCAGCGGCGGCGGTTGAGCGGGGAAAGCTTCATGGCTTACCCCTCGCGCTTTTCAAAATCAATCCGCGGATCAATCAGCACATACATCAAATCGCTCAGAATCCCCACAAACAGCCCGATCAGGCTGAAGAAAAACAGCGTGCCAAACATCACCGGATAATCCCTGCCTACGGCAGCTTCAAAGCCAAGCCGCCCCAGGCCGTCGAGCGAAAAGATGGTCTCGATCAAAATGCTCGCGCCAAAGAATACGCTGAAAAACACACTCGGGAAACCCGCAATCACGATCAGCATGGCATTGCGGAACACATGCCCGTAAAGAACCTTATTTTCCGCCAGCCCCTTGGCGCGGGCGGTGATCACATATTGCTTTTTGATCTCATCAAGAAAGCTGTTTTTCGTCAGCAACGTAAGCGTGGCAAAGGCCGCAATGGTCGAGGCCGCCACCGGCAGCACAATATGCCACAGATAATCCATCACCTTGCCCATCACGCTGAGCTGATCAAAATTATCCGAAGTCAGCCCCCGGAGTGGAAATATCTGCCAGTAACTGCCACCCGCGAACAGCACCAACAGCATGATGGCAAACAAAAATCCGGGGATGGCATAGGCGGCGATGATGATGCCGCTGGTCCAGTTATCAAACGCCGTGCCCTCATGCACCGCCTTGCGAATGCCTAAGGGGATCGACACCAGATAAGCGATTATTGTCGACCACAGCCCCAGCGTAATTGACACCGGCATTTTTTCCAGCACCAGATCAAGCACACTTATCTTGCGAAAATAACTCTCGCCAAAATCGAACCGGATATAGTTCCACATCATCTTAAAGAACCGCTCCAGCGGCGGCTTATCAAGGCCAAACTGCACTTCCAGCTCTTTGATCAGCTCCGGCGGCAGGCCACGCGCGCCAAGGTATTTGCTGTTGCCCGCATCCGCCTGCTCCAGCCCGGCATCATTGCCGCCGCCGGCAAAGCCCTGAAACACATCGCCATTGCCCTGCAAATTGGCAATCATCTGTTCCACCGGGCCACCGGGCACAAACTGCACCAGCGCGAAATTGATGATCATGATGCCCAAAAGCGTCGGAATAATCAGCAAAATCCGCCTGAGAATATAGGCACCCATTCAGGTGATCCCCGTCATCTTAGCGCGCCCGCCGCCTTGAGGGCTGCCGCCTTATCGGCATTGAACCACCAAAAATCCAACGCCCCCAGCGCATAGGGCGGCAGGGTGTCAGGGCGCTCATACATGTCCCAGTATGCCACCCAGTTTTTATCCAGATACCACACCGGCACCATGAAGCGCTCATACCGCAACGCCCGGTCCAGTGCCATCAGCGCCACATCCTGATCCTCGCGCGTGGTGGTTTTCAGCGCCGCATCAATCAGCGCATCCACCATCGGGCTTGCCAATCCGGCGGGGTTGAACAGGCTGAACGCCGCATCTTCCGAGCCAAACCTTTGATACAGCCCTGTGCCTGCCTCCAAAAACGTGCTGTAGCCGTCAAACACCAGATCATAATCCCGGTCGCGGTTGCGCAGGGTGTATTGCGCCGCATCAATCTTTTCGAATTTCGCATCAATCCCCATCAGTTGCAGGTTGCTGACAAAGCTATCCACCACCGCGCTCATGGTTGCTGATCCTGACGCCGATATGGGAAAATCAAGCGATAGCAATTCACCCTTGGCATTGCGCCGCTTGCCATCATCGCCCACTTTCCACCCGGCCTGATCCAGCAGTTTCATCGCCTTGCGCAGATTGCGCCGGTCATTCAACCGCGCCGGGTTTGAGGTATGCGCCACCACCGCCGGCTCGCGCAGCATTTCAGGCGGCACAACATCGCCCAATGATTTGAGCAATTCAAGCTCGGCCCCCTGCGGCACGCCCTTGGCCTCTAGCGGGGTGTCCTGCACAAAAGAGTTTCGCTGTTTAAACAGGCCAAATTGCAATGATTCATTGGTCCACTCAAAATTATACGCCAGTGCAATCGCATCGCGCACGGCCACATCCTTCAACGCCTCACGCCCCAGATTAAACACTATTCCCGTGGGCGAAGGCGGCGTGCCATCGGGCAATTCCTCGCGCTTGACATAGCCGCTACCAACGGCAGGAAATTCATACCCCGTCGCCCATTTCTTTGAATTACCCTCAAAGCGAAAGGTGTATTCCCCAGCCTTGAACGCCTCAAACGCGGCGGTATCATCGGCGAAATATTCCACCCGGATGCTATCAAAATTATGCCGCCCCTTGTTGATCGGCAAATCCCGGCCCCAATAGTCGGGATTGCGCTTGTAAACGATCTGCCGGTTCACATCATAACTGTCCAGCTGATACGGGCCTGATCCCGGTGCCGCCTCAAGCCTCGGCTCATCCAGCCTTGCATCCGGGTTTTGATCATACCAGTTTTTGGGAAAAACCGGCACTGATCCCACCTGATCAATCAATGAGCGCCGCGAAATGTCGGGGGCAAAGGTAAACTTCACGGTATAATCATCCAGCGCCTCAGCGGTCAAAATCCGCTTTCGCACCGCGTCGGCATAAGATTTCAAACCCTGATCCAGAAACAGATTATGCGAAAACACCACATCCTGCGCCGTCACCGGCGTGCCATCAGCAAACCGCGCTTCGGGGCGCATGTTGAAGATGACCCAGGTTTTCGCCTCGTCATATTCAAGGCTTTCCGCCAACAGGCCGTACATCTCGCCATAGGCATCCGCAGGCGCGCCTTCGCCGGTGGCGGGCATCTCGCCCAGCAGGCTTTCGTACACCATCCAGCTATACCTGCCAGCGCGGCCCTTGCGCGAATAGGGGTTCATCGAATCAAACGTGCCCGGCGCATAAAGCGCAATTTCTCCGCCCTTGGGCGCATCGGGATTGACGTAATTGAAATACGGGAAATCCGCCGGATATGTCAGCTCTCCAAAAAACGAATAGCCGTGGGATTTGATAACCTTTTCCTGCGTCTGTTCTTGTGCCTGCGCCCCCTGCGCCAGCACCACCATCAGGCTCAGCCCGACAAGTGCGGTGATCCACCTAAACGGCGTATTCCTCAGGGTTACCCCCCGGTTTGCAAAACCTGTCATAGTCGTTTTCCTCCTGCCCCTATTTATGATCTGGGGTCTGTTGGTCTGGGAACAAGCTAAATGAGGGGCGGCCATAGTTACAAGCACGTAAAACTTACCAATGGCGGGTTTCTATGTCCCCACCCCATAAAAAAGGCCGCCAGCCCGGGCTTGGGTGGCGACCTCAAATTCATATCTGTCGCGGCTCAGTTGCCCAGACTATCAAGATAGGCAATCACATTGGCCCGGTCTTTGAGTTTTTTCAGGCCGGAAAAGCCCATCTTGGTGCCCGGGGCAAAGCCCTTGGGGTTTTCCAGAAAAGCAGCCAGGTTCTCAGGTGTCCAGACATCCGCCACCGCAACCAGACTGCCGGAATAGCTGTATCCTTCGGCGGCTCCTACATCGCGACCAACAACACCATTAAGATATGGACCGGTTGCATTGGCCCCGCTTTCCAGCTTGTGACAGGCCTTGCATTTGCTGAATACCTTGGCCCCTTTGGCAGTATCCGCCACCGCCAGCATATCCGCCAGCGTTGGCCCCTCATCCGCAACCGCCTCATCGCCGCTGCCCTCGTCGCCGGTCTCAATCACATAGGCCGCCTGCTCTTCTTCGCCGCCGCCCTCGCCTTCGCCCGATCCGTACAACCCCGTCGCCACCCAATTCCCGAGCAGGAAAAACAACAGCGCACCGCAAAAACCGGCAACAATTTTTGTAATTGTCATAGTATCGAACATAGGCCTGACATCCATTTGATATTTCTTGACCACAGTATCTATCCGCTTCCCCTATCCCGGCGCAAGGTGTAGTTTACGCATTCTGAGCCTCTTTTGGGGGCAAATTTATGGGAAATACGGCCAATGACCAATCGCATCGCCTTTCAGGGAGAGCCCGGCGCCTATTCACATCAGGCCTGCCGCGACACCTATCCAACCATGGAAGCCCTGCCTTGCCGCACCTTTGAAGACGCCATCGCCGCCGTGCGCAAAGGCGGCGCGGCCCTTGCCATGCTGCCGGTTGAAAACTCAACCTTTGGCCGGGTGGCGGATATTCACCACCTTCTGCCCTCCTCCGGCCTGCACATCATCAACGAGGCCTTCGTGCGGGTGCATATCAATCTGCTGGCCATCCCCGGCACCGCTCTGGACCAAGTGAACAGCGCCATGAGCCACCCGGTTTTGCTGGGCCAATGTCGGCAATTTCTTGCCAAACACGGCATTCACCGGGTCAACGGCGCCGATACCGCCGGCTCGGCCCTGCAGGTGGCGCGCGATGCCAACCCAAAAATGGCCGCTTTGGCCAGTGAGCTGGCCGGTGAGATTTACGGCCTCGAGGTTCTGGCCCGCCATATCGAGGACCAAAGTAACAACACCACCCGCTTTCTGGTGATGGCCCCCGCGCCCGACCTCACGCAGCGCGGCGATCACGGCATGATGACCAGTTTCGTGTTTGAGGTCCGCAACATCCCGGCGGCGCTCTATAAGGCGATGGGCGGCTTTGCCACCAATGGCGTCAACATGATCAAACTGGAAAGCTACATGCTGAACGGCTCATTCTCGGCCACGCAGTTTTATGCCGAAATCGAAGGCCACCCCGACGACCCGGCGGTCAAACGCGCGTTGGAAGAGTTAGAGTATTTCACCTCCCACATCACCATGCTCGGCACCTACCCGGCTGATCCGCGCCGCGATTAAACTGATACCGGCTTATGATTTTGAGGCCGATGGAACAACGGTTCATGGCAGGGTTTTCAAGGAAGATATTAAGGGGCTGGCCCTGCCCAATTTGCCAGATTGTATTGTGACGGTTCAACCTCCCAGAGGTGCGATATTGCGCGTAGGTGGTGCTGGTGAAAATACGTTTGGAAGTGGGGGCGCGCGGCAATATCAATGGATTGATCAAACCCGCCTTGATACAAGCTACCGGAATATAAGACCGTTACAATAATGGAGTACTCTATCATGAAATTAGCTGACTTCGTAAGTAAGGTACCAATTCGTCAAGTCCTGAGACTTGATCAAGGTAAATTGGTTGTATTTGAAACTGGAAAACTTCGTGAGCAAAACCCAAAAAACACATTTTATGAAGCCAACGTCTCACTTTTTGATGAAAAAGATGAGCTTATCTGGACAGTCAATGGGATGGATCAGTGCCCGCATTGGAATAAGCAAGGGCCAGATTGTTTTGAAAGCGCATTTTTGCCAGAAGATTGCCTGTATTTGATTTCATTCTGGTCTTTACGGTTTAATCTGGATGTTGAGACGGGTTTTGCAACCTACCATAGCTTTATGAAATAGTTTTGGTTACATTTCAGAATCAATCCCGGCACGCTGACGTTTGACAATTACCACGACGAGGAAACCGTGATCCGGACAACATGCAGGGGATCACCTCACAAACCAGCTTTGCGATTGAAACTCCGGGGATCAACCTGAAACGCTGGCATCAGCAGGTGAAAGATAGCGTTCTCAGAGTGGGGTTGAGCCGCCTCAGAAACGCTCTGCGGGGAGTGTTTCAGGCGAGAACGGCGACAGCCCGGGAAATCTACACGCCCGCAAGAGCAATCTCAAACGCAAAGCCCGTTTGAAGCCGCCCACCTGCACTATCCCAAAGCCCTTATCGCCACCGGATCGGATTGGACCAGGCGCATTTCCCTGCCCTATCCCGCACCGTTACCCTGATCCAGCCGCTGTCGTTCAGCCGCGCCAGCGGCATCTCGATGCGGGTCATCGCCTGCCCGTGTTTGCGCGCCACCGGTGTGCCCTGCCCCTGAACAAACGCCGATTCCACCGCCGAGCAGGTGATATAAATCCGCTTGCCCTCGATCTCAATATTATGCAGCTCCGGCCCCTGACTGGCATAAAAATGCCCGGCCTTGAGCGCCTCAAGCAGCAGATCAGGGTCATTGGCCTCGGCCTTGACCATCACCCAGCCGCCAAAATGATCGTTTGAGGCAAAATGCGCATCATCAGTGGCAATCAGCGTCACATCGCGACCCTCCGACAGCAGCAATTCGGCGGTATGAAACCCCTCGGGGCGGCCATCATCCACGGCGCAACCGTGGTTATAGACCTCGACCGCATGGGCGGCGTCCAGTGATCTTGCGTCTTCCATCGTCATCCCCGACCATTGCGGATGCGCAATCGCCACAAACGCCCCGGCCTCGCGGGCGCGCCGGGCAATCTCGGGGCCGGTTTCCATGCCCTCAACCGCAGCGAAATGCGGCGCATTGGGCGGCGTGAAATCCTCCGGCAGCCCCACCGCCAGAATATGCCAGACCGCGCCGTTTTGCATCACTCCGCTATGCAGCTCGGCCCCCGGAATGGTAGTGAAAACATTATCGCGAAACGGTTTTGTATCGGCAATCGGATAGTCGAACAGCCCAACAAAATGATCCGTCAGGCTGATGAAATCATAGCCCTCGGCCTTATAGCGCCGGCACACCTCGGCAGGGTCAAGCACCCCGTCCGACATGGTGGAATGGGTATGCAGATTACCCCGATAGAACTGTCCGGGCGCGGTGAAAGCTGCAAAACTCATGGGGGGTGCCTTATCCTGATAGGGCGCGGGCGCATCGCCTTTACCCGGCTTGGTTTTGATCCGATGATGCATGATCCCGCCCGCCGGGCAACCCAAAAAACGACAGATAAATACCGTTTTCAGGTCATGGCTCACCGCGTCTGCTCATGCTCAAGCCTCTGGCGGGCAATATCTTCGTTGCGCCCGGCCTTTTGCTGATCCGTCAGGGCGTTTTCCACATAGCGCAGATGCGCACAAACCGCCGCCCGCGCCGCCGCCGGGTCACGCGCCTGCAGGCCTGCATTCATCGCCCGGTGCTGATCCAGCAATATATCGCGGGTGGCATGCAGCCGGAACATCACCTGCCGGTTATAAAACACCCCCTCGCGCAGCAACTGATACATCGAGCGCATCATATGCAGCATGATCACATTATGACTGGCCTCGATGATCGACAGATGAAATTCCGCATCCAGCCGCGCCTCATCGTCGGAATTCTCCTTGTGATGCGCCACTTCCATCTTGTCGAAAACGCTCTGAATTACCTTGAGATCTGTATCCGAGGCCAGCCGAGCGGCACGTTCCGCCGCCAGCCCCTCAAGATCACGGCGAAAGCTGATGAAATCAAACACCGCCTCGTCATGATCGGCAAACAGCTTGATCAGCGCCGGCGAAAACGCATTGCCCAGCACATCGCCCACAAATATCCCCGCCCCGGCGCGTGATGTCAGCAGGCCCTTATTCTGCAACCCGGCAAGGGCCTCGCGCAGCGACGGCCTTGACACCCCCAACCGCTCGGCCAGCTCGCGCTCCGCCGGCAATCGCTCTCCGGGCCGCAATATCCCCCGCAAGATCAACATTTCAACCTGCCGCGTAACGGCAGATGAAAGTTTCTCAGGGGTAACCTTCTGAAATGGCATGGCATCAATCCAAATTAATTGGTCAGATCATATGACCGCATCACAAACTGCGCAACAGGCCGACCTGATTGACTCTTAATCCCGGCATATCATGGCTTGGCATCAAAACCCTCAAACCAATCCAAAACCATGCCAGACCAGCCTTTGGGAATGCCATGACCCCCGGGATGGAGCGCAAATTCCAGTGCGGCCCCCTGATCACAATCCCCCCATATCTTGCGCCATATATTCCCCTCAATCACATGATCCGTGGCGCGACTGCCGCAGCCATTGGTTTGCCGCCAAAGCTGTAACCCCTGATAAATATCGCTCTGGATATAGTTCACCCCACCAAATTCAACACGCCGCCCTTCAAGGGGCACGGTTTTATCTTTAAATCCATGGGTGTGAAACAGCTTAACAGGCCCCGCGCATTTTTCCGGGAACGGTGCCCAAAACCCGCCCGAGACCGGTGCGTATGCCCGTGCTGTATCCGGCGCTTTACAGGCCAGATCCCACACCATCGAGCCGCCCCGCGAAAACCCGCTGACAAGCACCCGATCCCGATCAAACCCGAATCGCGCTGCCGCATCCTCAAGAACCGCGTTTATGAAACGAATGTCATCCCTTGCGTATTGGGTTCCGTCATCCACCCCCCAATCGCGCGAGTTTGGCCTGTCTTCATCAAAAAGCTGGCCGGTCGGGGCAATCAGCGCATAGCCGCGCTTGGTAATATTGGTTGCAAACCCGGTATTGCCAATCACCTTGGCCCCCGAGCCGCCAAAGCCATGCAGATGCAAAACCGCCGGCCCCCCGGCCCAGTTTTCAGGCAAGGCCACGTTATAACTCCCCTCAGCGATCTGGCAGGGGTCTGTTTTGCCACCGCAAACCATTTCCTGTGCCATTGCCATTTGACCTGAAAAGCCGAAAATCAAAGCCAAAAAAGCTATTGCTTCCTTGATGAAGTTTCCCCTGACATTTACCTTGGCCACCTAAAACTCCACCCCACTCTGCGCCTTGACGCCTGAGCGAAACGGATGCTTGATCAGCTCCATTTCCGTCACCAGATCCGCCGCCTCAATCAGCTCCGGCTTGGCATTGCGCCCGGTCAGCACCACATGGGTCATCGGGGGTTTTTCCTCACTCAGAAATTTCACCACCTCCCCCACATCCAGATAATCATAGCGCAAAGCGATGTTGATCTCATCCAGCAGCACCATCTTATTGCTCTCATCGCGGATCAGCTCCTTGGCCTTTTCCCACGCCGCCTGTGCCATCTCGGTATCGCGGTCACGGTCTTGCGTCTCCCAGGTAAAACCCTCGCCCATGGTGTGAAACGCGCAAATATCCGCGAACTTCGCCAGAATCATATCGCGCTCGCCGGTGCTCATCCCGCCCTTGATAAACTGCACCACCGCGCATTGCATATCATGGGCAATGCAGCGGAAAATCATCCCAAACGCGGCCGAGGATTTGCCCTTGCCCTTACCGGTATGCACAATGATCAGGCCTTTCTCATCGGTCTTGGTGGCCATGATTTTATCGCGCGCGGCCTTCTTCTTGGCCATTTTCATCGCGTGGCGGTCACTCTCGGCGCTCATCTCAAATCTCCTGATTGCTGGCCTCAACACTGTGCCACAGCCGCCCCCCACGCAAGCCCTTTTCCGCCCCGCCCCATCGCCGGTAAGGTTTTATTAACCATAATACAGACAAGCTCGGATCATGCGAAAAATAGCCATCACAGCTCTCATCCTCCTCACCGCCTGCAACACGCCCGGCCCCAAATTCCGTGGCATCACGCCGCAGCGCATCTCAGTCGGCAAAAGCACCTTTGACGTGCGGGTTGACGGCACCCGCGCTGAGGCCATCCGCCTCAACCCCGAATGGGCGCCGCGCCTCGCGACGGTGGCCCCCCGGATGATTGCCGCGATTGAGGCGGTCAGCGGCTGCAAAGTGCGCAAACTGAAGGGCGATCAGGCCGTGGCCACGGCCACCCTCAACTGCGGTGGCACCCCCGCGCCGCTACCCCAGTCGCGCAGCTATGAATGCGAGTTGGACGAGTTACAAGACGGCTACGCCAATCTCAGATGTGATCCGGTTTAAGTCCCGCCCGTCTGGCGCAACGGGGTGGGAGGGCGGGCGTTGCGCCAGACGGGCGGGCGGTCAGGGCAAAGCCCCCCCATCCGCCAAAGCCGCAACCCGCGCCCGCGCCGAATTAGACCGGGGCAGCCAAAGCCCCCGGTCGATGGCCTCAGCCAAACGCTCGGCAATCTCACGCAAGGCGGGCGCGTTATGCGCAGCAATAAACTCCCGCGTCGCATCATCTTCCAAAAACGCCGCCTCAACCAGATCAAAATGATGCCCCTTCACCGCCCCGGTTGTGGCGGCAAAAGCAAACAGATAATCCACCGTCGCGGCCATCTCAAACGCGCCCTTATAGCCGTGCCGCTTGACGCCCTCGATCCATTTGGGGTTGACCACGCGGGCGCGCACAACCCGGCCAATCTCATCTTCAAGGGTGCGAATAACCGGCCGCTCGGGGCGCGAATGATCATTGTGATAAATCGGCCTGTCACGCCCCTGCAAACTGCTGACCGCCGCCGCCGCCCCGCCCTCAAACTGGTAATAATCGTCCGAATCCAGAATGTCATGCTCGCGGTTATCCTGGTTTTGCACAATCGCCTCAGTCTGGCGCAGCCGCGCCTCAAACCCTGCCCGGTCCGCAGCACCCTCAGACGTGCCGCCATAGGCATAGCTGCCCCAAGTGAGATAGGCCTCCGCCAGGTCAGATTTATCCGCCCAAAGCCGCTCATCAATCATCGCCTGCAGCCCCGCCCCGTAAGAGCCGGGTTTTGATCCATAAACCCGTGTCTGAGTACCCTCACGCGCCGCCCTTGC
>UOEG01000234.1_pt1 | contig 10916 bp, 12 predicted proteins | sample 1990051 | NCBI WGS metagenome assembly UOEG01 (sample SAMEA4728526, study PRJEB27164) | hydrothermal vent metagenome | biome: marine basaltic hydrothermal vent biome; feature: marine hydrothermal vent; material: mineral | place: Pacific Ocean | collected 2011-06-14/2011-07-23 | depth 1741 m | reverse complement strand
GGCGACCACATATGCGCCGCAGGGATCGAGCATCAGGCCGTGGCGGGCGCGGATATCGAGATATTCGCGGTGGCCGTTTTGTATGCATTGCAGCTCAAGCGAGCCGGGGGGCGCGTCAAAGCCGGTATGCAGGATGGCGCTGTTGGCTTTGCTGGCACCGTCAAGAATATCGGGGGCTTTTTCGATCAACGCCACGTTCGCCCCTTCAAGGGTAAAGCGCCGCGCCATGGCACAGCCGACGATACCGGCACCGATGATGGCCACATCAAATGTTTCTTCATGCAAAAGGTTTTGGGTTTTCGTCATCATCCGACCGTTCAGCATTTGGTTTGTTTGCGCCCTTGTAAGCGCAACATCGGGGCGGGTCAAAAGCTAAATGTTTGCGCTACCATAGGGTGAGTTATGGTTATGAGTCAGAGTTAAGAGTAAGCTGGGCTTAAGGCAGGCCTGCCCCGTGATATGTCCGGTCGCGCAGGGGGAGGCCGCACAGAACCATGCGCAGCGAAGCCCAAGCTGAAGCTGTCGAACTAAGATGGGAAACAATGCGGCCCAGGTAAATATCCGGGGCCGTTTTCCTTGAAGGATTAAACCCCGCCCGAATTATGGCCCCCCGACGGGGTTTAAGGTTGTGATCCCCACCGCCGCCGCGCGGGCGAGATCAGGGTCAAGTGACATCGGGATATATTCACCTCTGCGCCAAAGCTGGGCCATGTCATCGTAATAGCGCGACAAGAAATGCCCTGATTGCCCGGTGGCGGTGATAAAGACCGAGCTGTCAGGATCGGCAAAATCATACACCCCGCGATAGCCCGCGCCATGCACATTCTGAAACGGGTCCGGGCCGGTGCCCCGGGTGAGGCCGCGTTGCAGGGTATTGTCGCCGCCTGAGGTGGATTGCCGGATGTTCACGAAATAGCGCAGCACCGGCACCTTGCCCAAAACCGGGTGATCCTGGGTCGCCTGATGCGCGTCGCCCCAGCGCAGGCTTTCCAATGCCGGGCCGTAACGCTCATCAATCCAGATCAGCGCATCATCCAGCGCCAGCCGCGCAATATCGGTGCAGGTTTCAACCGGCGAGGATTGTTTGATGTCACACCAGACACTGGCCCCGTCTATATCGCGGTAGACCCGTTCAATGAACAATGGGTCAGGATGGGTGAACTCACGCGCCAAAGGCCCCATATCATCGCGGATCAGGCGATCCTGCAAGGCCCGCAGCCAGGCGGCATAAATCAGCGGCTCGGGCATGTGCTCATTCATCTCGCCGTTCCAATCCGACAACAGATCAAGTGCGCGCTGGCGCTGGCGCTCGGGCGTGCCTTCGGGGGCGGCCTCACCGGTGAACCACAGATCGGCGCCGATCAGCGGCAATAATGAGCGCGCGGTGAAGCTGACTGTATCAAGCTGTGCCTCAATGAAACTGTCGCGGGTATGCACCTGCCGCGATTGCATCAGCTTGCGCCAGCGATTTATCCGCTGGGTATCGCCCCAAAGAAAGCTCATATGCAGCGGAAACGGGCGGTCAACGATCTTGTTGTTGGTATTGCCCAGAATGCCGCCTTCGGGGTTGATAAACTTTGGATTGGCCGAATAGGGGCTGATCCCCTGCCAGCGGTTTTGCCGTATCCAGCCCCGGCTGGGCATCCGCCCTTGGGTTTCGTGATCGGCATCGCGGCGCGGCATCGCGCCAATGGTTTTGAGGGCAATGCCGCTGCGGTCGGCCAACATCAGGTTCTGCGACGGGGCAACATAACGCCGCCCGGCCGCAATCGCCTGATCAATGGTTTTGGCCTGCATCAGGGCGATGGCCGCGCTCATGGTGGTGTCTTGCGCGCTCAATGCCGTCCATGAAAGTGCCGCCACATGCCCCGCCGGGGTGATCGTGCCAAGGTTATAATGCGAGCCGGGCAGGACCGGGCCGTTATCTGTCCAGCGCAGGGTCAGGGTGACCGGCGGCTGATCCTTGATCCGGATGATCGAGCGGCGGGTGATGAAGGGTTTGAACCCATCGGGCGTGCGGTATTCTTCCGGGTTGTCAGGGTTGAGCTGTTCAATAAACAGATCCTGATCATCCATGTAAGACGAGGTGATGCCCCAGCCCATATCATTGCTGCGCCCAAGCATGATGGCGGGCACACCGGGAATTGTGCCGCCGATCACACCGCCCGATTGCAATTCAATCCGGGCCAGATACCAGATGCCGGGGGCGGAGAACCCCAGATGCGGATCATTGGCCAGCAATGTGCCGCCCGAGGCCGAGCGTTTTGGGGCGGCGGCCCAGGCATTTGACGCCCCGGCAAAGGCGCGCGGTTTGAACGGCGACAGCGGATCGGGTTCGGACGCGGCGGCATAGCGCGGCAGGGAGGTGTTGGGAAACAGGCTGGCATAATCGGGCAGGGCGGCGATGCCACTGCCCGGGGCCAGCGGCATAATATCCGCCAGCCGCGCCTCATCATCCAGCGCCAGTGAGCTGCGGGCATAAAGCACCTCGTTTTCAAGGTGGGTTGAAAGCTGCGCCGCCATCAGTTTGATGATGGCAATGGAATCGGCGGGCTGCCACGGCGCAATCGGACTGTTGAATAAAAACATCTCGGGCGCGCCCCGGCCCAGGGCGCCATCGTTGATCTCCTGCAATCGGGCGTTGACACCGGCGGAATAAGCCTTGAGCGCGGCCAATGTCTCATCGTCCTGCGCCGCCACCGATTGCCGCGCGAGGGTATAAAGATCGTAACGCCGCATCAGCTTGTCAATTTCAAGGGTGCGCGGGCCAAGGATCTCCGACAGACGGCCCTGCACCGTGCGACGCATCATCGTCATTTGCCACAGGCGATCCTGGGCATGGGCATAGCCAAGGCCAAAATATACATCCGAGTCAGTGTCGCCAAAAATATGCGGCACATTGGCGTTATCGCGCACGATCTCAATCGGCGCAGAAATGCCCGCAACCGTCAGGGTTTTGTTATAATTCGGCAATGAACGCGACAGCAGGAAATAGATGATCCCCACACCCAGAACCGCCAGCAAAACCATGGCGACAGCGATCCGCAATAACCATTTGAAAACCTGTGCCATGCCTGCCTTTCGCGATATTTTTCTTGCATTCTTTGCCGGGATAGACCGATATCCAAACTGAAACAATGGCAAGGGGCAAATCCATGGCAAAACTGGCGTTTTTAGGCCTTGGCGTGATGGGGTATCCGATGGCCGGGCATCTGGCAAAGGCCGGGCATGAGGTTTGCGTATATAACCGCACCGGTGCCCGGGCCGAGGCCTGGGTGGCGCAAAATGGCGGCTGCGTGGGCAAAACCCCACGCGGCGCGGCAAAAGGCGCGGAATTTGTCATGGCCTGCGTCGGCAATGATGACGATCTGCGCAGCGTCTGCCTTGGTGAGGAGGGCGCGTTCGCGGGCATGGATAAGGGTGCGATTTTTGTCGATCACACCACGGTTTCCGCCGCCGTCACATCCGAGCTTTATGAGGCGGCCAAAACTATGGACCTGAATTTCGTTGATGCGCCTATATCGGGCGGTCAGGCGGGGGCGGAAAACGGCGCGCTTTCAATCATGTGCGGCGGTGATCCGGCGGCTTATGAGGTGGCGGAACCGGTGATGAATACCTATGCCAAGCTGTGCCGCCGCATCGGCGCAAGCGGAGCCGGGCAAATGACCAAAATGTGCAACCAAATTGCCATCGCCGGGCTGGTTCAGGGCCTGTCCGAGGCGCTGCATTTTGCCGAAAAAGCCGGGCTTGACGGCCGCGCGGTGGTTGAGGTGATCAGCCAGGGTGCTGCCGGTAGCTGGCAAATGTCAAACCGCTATGAAACTATGCTTGACGATGATTTTGACCACGGCTTCGCGGTCGACTGGATGCGTAAGGATCTGGGCATTTGCCTGTCAACCGCCGATGAAATTGCCGCCTCCCTGCCGGTCACAGCACTGGTGGATCAATTCTACAAAGACGTGCAGAAAATGGGCGGCAACCGCTGGGATACCTCCAGCCTGTTCAAACGCTTACGGGCCATGGGGTAATCCCTCGGCCTTTCATTTTTCCATAAATACTCAAAATATCACAGCCCCAACACCACCCGCGCCGCAGCTTTGGCATCCGCCGCCGCCGTTGGGCTAAGCTGCACATGTGCTGCAATAATTGCGCCCTCTTTCAGCAGCACCAACTGCCGCGCCAACAGCCCCGGATTTTCCAGTCCAGCCTCGATCACAAGGCCTTTCAGCATGTGCTCAATCTGTTGCTTATGCCGCGCCGAGTGTTGGCGGATGGGATGGGTTTTATCCTGAAACTCTGCCGCTGCGCGGATGAACATGCAGCCTTTGAAATCAGGCCTGGCAAACCAGTCTTCCAGAACATCAAACAGCGCCAGAATGCGCGTGATGGGCGTATCCTCTAGCGCCTGCATCCGCTCACTCAACCAATCACGAAACTGCGCATCGCGCAATTCAAGCACCGCCAGAATCAGATCATCCTTGGTAGTAAAATGCTTATACATCGAGGTTTTTGAGATACCGGTTTCACGCACCAGCAGGTCCATCCCCGTGGCCTGAAAACCGTGGCGGTTAAAGGCTTCCAGCGCTCTTTGTACCAGTTCATCACGTTTGTTGGGGCGCATGGCCTGAAATTCCTGTTGTTTGTCAGCACTGTATCAATCCAGGTGAAAAATTCCAGTAAAAGGTTGACAGATCGGTACATAAACATAAGATTACTGATCGGTACACATAACAGGAGATTGCCATGACCCGCCCACCCCTGCCGCCTTTCACCCTTGAGACCGCCCGCCAGAAAGTGCGCGCCGCTGAAGAGGGCCGCAAGTTTCATTGGCCGCAGGGGCGCAGGCCCGACGATCATCCGGGCCTTAGCGATTTGGGGCTTTGAGGGATGGCTAAAGCATATGCAGAGTTGGCCTTCACCGCAAAAGTGCGTGAAATTCAGGAAAAACAAGGCTCGTCAGAGCTTTATGACCGGTTCTTTATGCCAACAACACCGGCAGATGACCGGCTTGGCCCCAACGAGGCGCAATTCATCGGGCTGCGCGACGGGTTCTATCAGGCGACAGTGTCCGAGACTGGCTGGCCTTATGTGCAGTTTCGCGGTGGCCCGCGCGGGTTTCTTAAAGTGTTGGATGATCAGACGCTGGCTTATGCGGATTATCGTGGCAACCGGCAATATATCAGTGCGGGAAACCTGAGCATGGATGACCGGGTTTCACTGATTTTGGTGGATTATCCCAATTCGGCGCGGCTCAAGATTTTGGGCCGGGCTAAGCTGGTGGAGAAGGCGGACGACCCTGATCTTATCGACCGGTTGCATGATGCGCGCTATCGCGCCCGGCCCGAGCGCGCTGTGGTGATCAAGGTTGAGGGGTTTGACTGGAACTGTCCGCAGCATCTGCCGGTGCGGCTGACGGTCGAGGAGTTGCAGCCGGTTTTAGCGCCTTTGCAGGAGGAGCTGGTGCAGCTCAGGGCCGAGAATGCGGCGCTGAAGGCGGGGGAGGCGTGAATTCAGGACGTTCTTGGGGCGCTGCCCCAAACCCCGGAGTATTTTTAGAAAAATGAAAGGCTTAGAGGCGGGTGAGGGGCAGCTCGGTGGTGTCTTTTATTTCTTCCATCACGAAGCTGGCCGAGACGTCACCCATGGGCACACGGGCGATCAGGGTTTGGTAGAGGCGGTCGTAATCGGCCATGTCAGAAACGCGGGCGCGGATCAGGTAATCGAGGTCGCCGGACATGCGGTAGACACCGAGGATTTCAGGCAGGGCGCGGGTGGTGCGGGCGAATTTTTCAAGCCAGGCGGCGTCATGGGCCGCAGCGCGGATTTGCAGGAACACCATCAGGCCAAGGTTGAGGTGGGCGGCATCCAGCAAGGCCACCCGTTTGCGGATCACGCCGGTGGATTCCAGCGCCTTAACCCGCCGCCAGCAGGCATTGCGCGACAGGCCGACCCTGTCGCCAAGCTTTTCCAGCGCTATATCCGCGTCGCGTTGAAGTTCCGATAGGATTCGCTGATCTATTGCGTCAATTCTGCTCATAATTGCATTATATTGGGAAGTTATCCCAATTTCAAATTATTTAGATGGATAATTGAGAAAATATCAACCCAATGCCGGGCTAGTTATGATGCATGAGAAGCGAACAGAAGGGTTGAGACCATGATCAGCAAAGTTTTCCTAGAGCATCCCCGCAGTGTGGATGAGACCTATTTTGAGCATATGGCCTTTGCCGGTAAATTCAGCCTCAGGCTGTTTGCCGCTGCGTTTTGCGCCTTGATCCACGCTTTTATCCCGGCGGCGTTTGAGAAAACCGCCAGCCGGATGATTGCCGGGATGTATGCCAAAACCCAAAATCGCGGGCAATAAAGGAAAGGGGGCCATGCGGCCCCCTCTGATTTGGTGTGTAGGGTGGGTGGAACCCACGCGCCTTATCCGGCCAATGCCTTCCCAAGGTTTTCGTCAATCTTCTCAAGAAAGCCCATGGTGGTGAGCCAGCCCTGATCGGGGCCGACCAGCAGGGCCAAATCCTTGGTCATGTGCCCGCTTTCCACCGTGTCCACGATCACCCGCTCCAGAGTTTCAGCGAAATTCAGCAGGGCGGTGTTGTCATCAAGCTTGGCGCGGTGCTTGAGCCCGCCGGTCCAGGCGTAGATTGAGGCGATGGAGTTGGTTGAGGTTTTCTCACCCTTCTGGTGCTGGCGGTAGTGGCGTGTCACCGTGCCGTGGGCGGCTTCGGCCTCAACGGTTTTGCCGTCGGGGGTCATCAGAACGGACGTCATCAGGCCCAGTGAACCAAAGCCCTGCGCCACCGTATCGGATTGCACATCGCCATCGTAGTTTTTGCAGGCCCAGACATAGCCGCCATTCCATTTCATCGCACAGGCGACCATATCGTCAATCAGGCGGTGCTCATAGGTGATACCGGCGGCTTTGAATTTGTCTTCAAATTCGTCCTCATAGACCTTTTGGAACAGCTCAAGAAAACGGCCATCATATTGTTTGAGGATGGTGTTTTTAGTCGAAAGATAGACCGGCCATCCAAGATTGAGCCCGTAGTTCATCGAAGCGCGGGCGAAATCTATGATTGATTTGTCGAGGTTATACATCGCCATGACCACGCCGGAATCAGGTGCGTCAAACACTTCATGTTCAATCTCGGTGCCATCCTCGCCGACAAATTTGATTGTCAGCTTGCCTGCGCCGGGGAATTTAAAATCGGTCGCGCGGTACTGATCACCAAAGGCGTGGCGGCCGATGACGATGGGTTTGGTCCAGCCGGGCACAAGGCGGGGGACGTTTTTGCAGATGATAGGTTGGCGAAAGATCACCCCGCCGATGATGTTGCGGATGGTGCCATTGGGCGAGCGCCACATTTTTTTGAGGCCAAATTCCTCAACCCGGGCTTCATCGGGGGTGATGGTGGCGCATTTGACGCCAACGCCGTATTTCTGAATAGCATGTGCCGCGTCGATGGTGATTTGGTCATCGGTGTCATCGCGCGCCTGAATCCCCAGATCGTAATATTTCAGATCAATGTCGAGATAGGGCAGGATCAGCTTTTTCTTGATGAAGTCCCAGATGATGCGGGTCATTTCATCGCCGTCCAGCTCAACAACCGGATTTTCTACTTTGATCTTTGTCATGGGGCGTTCCCTTTTTGGAAATGGGTGAATCAGGTATTGGCTGCGTCATAGCGCAGACAGGGGCGGTTGAAAAGATAGTATGCGACGGTATACTAAATTTTATATTACTGATCCAACGCCGGGGCGCGGGGGTGTTATTCTGCTTGTGCCGTCAATTCATCAATCACCTTGAGCCACATTTCCGGCGGCTGACAGCCCGGTACGGCGTGCTGACCCGCCACAATGAAGGTGGGCACGCCGGTGATGCCCATCTCGCGAAAGCGGGCGTCGCGGGCGCGGATATCTGCCTCGTCGGCGTCGGATTTCAGCAGCTTGCCGATGACAGCCGCATCCATGCCAAGGTTGTCGGCAATATCAGACAATACATCCCGGTCGCCAATATCGCGGCCCTCAATGAAATAGGCGACAAACAGCGCCATGCTCATGCGGTCCTGCAGCCCTTCGATCCCGGCCCAGTGAATTAACCGGTGCGCGTCCAGAGTGTTGGGCGTGCGTTTGATGGCAGCAAAATCAATCTTCAGCCCGGCGGCCCCGGCGCGTTCAAGCACCGGGGCATAGGCGCGGATTGCGCCTTCTTTGCCGCCAAACTTGGTTTTGAGATAGGCCTGCCGCTCCATACCGTCGCGCGGCATGTCGGGGTTAAGCTGAAACGGGTGCCATTCAATGTCAAACCTATGATCGGGGCGCTCGGACAGGGCCTGATCCAGCAGGGTTTTGCCGATATAGCACCATGGGCAGATCGGATCAGAGATAATATCAAGTTTCAGCATTCAGTTTCTCATATATCGGGCGCAGGCGCCGCAGGATTTTACCATTTGTCCCGGTGGGCAGGGTTTTCATATGATAGTAGCTGCGCGGGCATTTGTAAGGGGTAAGATGCGCGCGCATATGACATTGAGACAGCCGCGCATCAGGGCGGGGCTGTCTGTGGTGGAGTTTGGAGGTGGAGTTTGGATTTCATCCCGGATGTTTAGAGTTTTCACCCCTGGAATGAAACGGAAAGATTGCAGGGCGCTGACACGGATCAGACGCCCTGCGATTTTGCATCAGAACCGGAACGTGCCACGGATCTGATAGGAGATGACCTCAACATCTGTGCCGGTGCTGTTAAAGTTACCATAATCATGATAAAGAACTTCACCGCCAACTGTGAAATTTGGCATGATCTTGTGCTCATAGCCGCCACCGATGAAATAGCCGCCATCGCTCCCGACATTGTTGATATGTGCATTGGTATAGCCGCCTGTTGCATAAGCCAGACCGTTACCGATTTTAACACCGCCACGCAGCTTGAGCCGCCAGACGCGATCTAATGGGCGGCTTGGAACCGATGACAGGCCATTATCAGTAAAATCAACATCCGCACCTGCACCAACCACAAATGTGCCCAGATCGTAATCATACCCGGCAATGATGCCGCCGATCACATCGTTATTGTCGTCACTGAGAAATAATGTGCTGGCTTTAAAATTTGCACCGCCGACTTCCGCGCCTAAATAGACACCTGTCCAGTTGGCGGACTGCGCCAGAGCAGGCCCCGATGCAAGCAAAGTTGTGGCCAGTAAAAGCGATATTTTCAAAGAGGGTATTTTCATGGTCTTTCTCCACTAATGTGAGCGTAATACGAAGGCTAAATCATATTAGAATTGAAATCTGACAGGTCAGACATCAAACATAAGCAATCCCATTCCCGCAATATGCATTTAGTACTGCTGTCGTTGGTAAACAATACCTTAATCATGTTCGGAAAAACTTCTGCCACAATGTTTCAGGATTGTTCCAACATCCCGAAACGCCCGCAACCATTGATGGTCACGCGCGTATCATGTTTAAAACCCGTATCTGGCCATAAAGCTGAGGTGCTTTAGAACCGGTACGCGGCGCGGAGCTGATAGGTGATAAGCTCTCCATCAATGGGGAATCCGGCCATGTTGTCAAACCTGGTATAAAGAACCTCACCACCAAGGCTTATATTTGGCTGAAATTTATAATCAAATCCGCCACCGATGAAATAACCGTCCTGATCACTGGCGGTAGCTAATTGGGCGCTGGTATATCCACCGGTTGCATAAAGCAATCCGTTGCCAATTTTATAGCCGCCGCGCAGTTTAAGCCGCCAAACGCTTTCCAGAAAATTCGCCCCGCCAAAGTCGACATCCGTAAAGTCGAAATCGGCACCGGCACCAATCACCCATGTGCCCAGGTCGTAATCATACCCGGCAATGATGCCGCCGATTAAACTGTCATCATCAACACTCGCACCAAATCCGCTGATTTTTAAATTTGCGCCACCTGCCTCACCGCCGAGATAAGCGCCGGTCCAGTTGGCGGATTGGGCGAAGGCCGGTGCGGCGGCCAGAGTTGTGGCGGCCAGAGTTGTGGCGGCCAGGGCGATGGATGTTTTAAGTAAGGATGTAAGTTTCATGGTTTTTTCCTGTATGACAGTTGATTTACACTTGTTGTGTAACTGTCTGTCGGTTTGGCCATGAATATGGTTCAATATAAATTGAAAATGATGTGCCTGGTTCGTGAATTTCCCACAAAATACTGCACATATAAGGCGGCTTGCTCAATGTGCCTTAAAGGTCTCATTGCTGATGTTTGGGTTGCATTATGTGCGACGCAAATGAAACATCAACTGCGCCGCCTGATTAAATCAAAACCGATAAGCAGCGCGGAGCTGATAGGTGATAAGCTCTCCATCAACGGGGAATCCGGCTCCGGAAATGTTATCAAACCTGCTGTAAAGAACCTCACCACCAATACTTATATTCGGCTGGAATTTATAATCAAATCCGCCACCGATGAAATAACCGTCCTGATCACTGATACTAGCTAATTGGGCGCTGGTATATCCACCGGTGGCATAAAGCAGGCCCTTGCCAATTTTATAGCCGCCGCGCAGTTTAAGCCGCCAAACGCTTTCCAGAAGGTTTGGCCCGCCAAAGTCGATATCCGTAAAGTCGAAATCGGCACCGGCACCAATCACCCATGTGCCCAGGTCGTAATCATACCCGGCAATGATGCCGCCGATTAAACTGTCATCATCAACACTCGTACCAAGTGCGCTGAGTTTTAAATTTGCGCCACCTGCCTCACCGCCGAGATAAGCGCCGGTCCAGTTGGCGGATTGGGCGAAGGCCGGTGCGGCGGCCAGAGTTGTGGCGGCCAGGGCGATGGATGTTTTAAGTAAGGATGTAAGTTTCATGGTTTTTTCCTGTATGACAGTTGATTTACACTTGTTGTGTAACTGTCTGTCGGTTTGGCCATGAATA
>UOEG01000017.1_pt1 | contig 10919 bp, 9 predicted proteins | sample 1990051 | NCBI WGS metagenome assembly UOEG01 (sample SAMEA4728526, study PRJEB27164) | hydrothermal vent metagenome | biome: marine basaltic hydrothermal vent biome; feature: marine hydrothermal vent; material: mineral | place: Pacific Ocean | collected 2011-06-14/2011-07-23 | depth 1741 m | reverse complement strand
GGCCACCTGATCAAGCCAGGGGTCGAGCTCCTGACAGATAATCTCGGGCGGGGGATCATCGCGGATGGCGAGGGCATAGTCCAAAAACCGCTGGCCAAACGCATGCGGGCATTTGTAGAAAAAGAAACCGGCGTTGAAATAAAGGTAATGCCGCCAAAACTCATCGGGCCAGTTGGGATCAAGCGAGCCTGGGAAATCCAGCCCGAATTTATCATACAGCGATTGCCAGATTTGCGTGTAGCCGGGGCCGTATAGCTCAATCTGTGGCCAGGTGCCCTCGCGTCTGAGCGAGGCGGTGGGGCGGTTGAAGTCAAACGGCACCCGGCCCAGATCGCCGGTGATTAATGTGTCGGTATCGAAAAACACAAACGGCTCATTTTTGGGCAGGGCCATGAGCGCCTCGATCTTGTTGCCATAGGGGTAGGACTGGCCGAAATGGCTGTTTTCAAACGGCAGGATTTCACCTCCGAGGCGCTTGAGCAGATCGTAGGTATCGTTGCCCCGGATCGTCGGATCTTCGGCCCATTGCGCCCCCGGTTGGGGTTCTGCAATAAAAAGCCGCCCGGTAAAATCGGGGCTATTGGCGCGCAGGGAGGCGGCGAAAATAATCGCCTCATATTGCAACCGGCCACCCTGACCGATGATCATGATGTTGAAAGCTTTGGTTTTGCTTGTCGTATTGGCCATGATCACCGCGTTTCATTGCTTAGCACTGCGGCCACTATAGGCAGGATTGCAGACAGGAAGAAGAGGCCATTCGACATATTGCATCACGAAAATATGAAACAGGTTTTAGTGCAATTAATGCCGTTTGGGGGTATATCCAGGCTAAGAAATTTTGATGAGAGGGGATCGCGCGTGCAGGTTTTGACACGGCGCAATGTTATTGGCGGCTCGGTTGTGGGTATGCTTGCCGGGGGTGGGGTTTATTTTGGCCTGTTGCGGGGGCCTGAAACCCTTGAACCGGCGAAGGTGTTTGCGGTGGATGGGATTGCCATACGGGGCACCGATCCGGTGGCGTATTTCACCGCAGGTCAGCCGGTGATGGGGCGGGTGGAGTTCAGCCATGGTTGGGCCGGGGCCACATGGTATTTTGCCAGTGCGGATAATCGCGATGCCTTCCGGGTTGAGCCAGGAAAATACGCACCGCAATATGGTGGGTTTTGTGCATGGGCGGTGGCGGCCAAGGGGCGGCTTTACTCGACTCAGCCTAAAAACTGGTCGATTGTTGGGGATAAGCTCTATCTGAATTACTCTGATAAAATTCAGGAAATCTGGGAGAGCGACCGGCAGGGTTTCATTACGCAAGGCGATGCCCGCTGGCCGGAAATTATTGGAGATATGGTATGAGTAAAGCAAGCAAGTCCGTTTCCCGGCGGTGGTTTTTATTGGGGGCCGTAGTGGCCATACCAGCGGGCGTTTATGCCTATCAGCGGACCATGTATCCCACATTCGATGGCGATGCCCTGACGCCGCAGCAGGCGCATGAATTTGCCTTGGCGGGTAAGATCGCATTGATTGACATTCGCAGGCCTGATGAATGGGCAAAAACCGGCTCGGCGGGCGGCGGGCACCGGATTGACATGCGTGACGATGATTTTGTGGCGCAGCTTATGGCCATTACCGGTGGCAAAAAGGACGTGCCGGTGGCGCTGATCTGCGCGGCGGGTGTGCGCTCGGCCCGGTTGAGCAACCGTCTGACTAAGGCCGGGTTCAGCCGCATTATTGATGTGCCGGAAGGTATGCTGGGATCAAGAGCCGGGCCGGGCTGGATAAAACGGGGGCTTCCTGTAGAGCAATCTTAGAGATGGTGTGGTACAAAAAAAATTAAATAATTTTTTTGGCAAGATTTTTATTTAAAAATCTTGGGTGCGAGTTGCAAAAGTTTTGCTACTCTGCCGCAATTTGATCGGCAGGTGATGTCAGAACCTTTTTCATTACCGCCCGGTGATTGAGTGCGCTTTTGATCACCTCGGGTGTATCAAACACTTCAGGCGTTCCCAACTGATCGCGCAGCAGGCGTGAGCGGCTGAGGTTAAGCCCTGAAAGCGCAGAAAGCGGCACCGCCACAGCCAAACTTACAGCAATCGGCAGAAGCCAAAGTGAGACCAATCCCAAAGCCATTGCCGTAAGCAGGGCAATCCCGGTGACGGTTTCCAGACAATGAAACTTGATCAGGGTAAGCAGCCCGTATTGACCAGCTTCGCGTCTTTGGGGTTTCCATTTATCACGAATACCAATGGCTGAACGCAGAACTGCGATCATCTGTTGCACCATCATTACCGGTGCATAAGCAACCGAGATCACCAGCTCAATCAGGAAAGAGGTTAGGAACCGCCGCAGCCCGCCCAGTTGCGAGACCCGGTAGCCGACAAAATGCACTGTCAACATGCCCATGAATTTGGGGGCCAGAAGCATACTGTACATAAAGATCATCACCCAAAATCCGTTGACCGCGCTCATTTCCGGCCAGGTGGGCATTAGTGGGCTGTCTTCGGAGAAATAACTGAGCACGGATGTGTCACGGCCATTACCAATGAGTGCCCAGAACGTCAAAAGGATGAACCAAATCGGTGAAAGCAGATAGCTGATTGCACCATGCAGCAGGTGAAACCGCGAGACGGTGTGAAAACCGCGTGACATCAAAAGCCGCAGATGTTGCAGGTTGCCCTGACACCAGCGCCGGTCACGCAGGACATAATCGATCACCGTTTGTGGCGTTTCCTCATAGCTGCCTTTGATTTGCGGCATGAAACGCACGCCCCATCCGGCGCGGCGCAGAAGCGACGCCTCAACGAAATCATGGCTCATGATCAGCGCGTTTTCTGCCCGGAGCGAGCGCAGGTGCGGCAGGCCCGCGCAACTGGCAAAGGCCTTGGTGCGGATGATGGCGTTATGGCCCCAGTAATTGCCTTCGCGGTCGGTCCATTTGGCGAGGCCCTCAGACAGGAGCGCGCCGTAGACCACCGAGGAAAACTGCTGCGCCCGGCCAAAGAGTGAGGTGGAGCCAAACACCTGCGGCGCGGACTGGATCAGCCCGGCCGAAGCATCGGCTGACAGGGCATCCGACAAGGTTGTGATAGCGGACGCCGACATCAGGCTGTCGGCATCGAGGATCAGCATCGCCTCATAAGCGCCGCCCCAGCGGGCAATCCAATCGGATATATTGCCGCTTTTGCGGTCGGTATTCTTCAGACGGCGGCGATAATAGATCGCGGCCTGATCGCCAAAATCGCGGCGCAGGCGAGCGAAAGCCATTTCTTCCTGGGCGGCGATGGCGGGGTTTTGGGTGTCCGAGAGGATAAAAATTGAAAACCGGTGCGCAGAGTTCTGGCGATTGAGGTCTTCCAGCATCGCGGTGGCATTGCCAAACACGTCCCAGGGCTGTTCATTATAGATTGGCACCAGAAGGGCCACATCCATCGGCCTGCCCGGTTTTGCGGCGGGCGGCGTTTTATCCCTGCAGCACAAGGCATTGATCAGCCCGACGGTTGCGGTACTGAGGGAAAAGGAAATCCAGAAAAATGAAAGGCTTATCAGCGAGGTGAGCATGATCTCAATCCACGAAAGGCCCTGAGTGCCAAACCAGTTGAGAAAGACCATGCTAAGCAAAGCCGTGGTGACAATCGCCGGAATAAAGGCCGCAATCCGCCAGAGCGTGGCAAGGCTACCTGGTAATGCGGGCGCGTTTTGGTCGGTATAGGGCGCGCGCAGGTTTTGTGTGGGGAACGCAAGCGGTGTTGGGGGAGGCATAAAATTGGTCATGCGGTCCACCGGTAGAGCCAGACTTCGGAGATGCTTTTGCTGTCGCGCATCAGTTGCACACGCATTTCGGTTGAGCCGGCATCGCCGGGATCAAATGAAAACCCAAGCCTAAGGCCACCGGTGCCGGGGTTGGGTTGTAAGATGCCATCGCTGATGCTGCCACGGCTGGTGCTGGTGAAAATTGTGATGCCATCGGTGCCATCAGAAAATTCCGGGTGATCGGCAAAATCAATGGTGGTCACATAGCCCGGTTCAAAATCACGTTGGCCCATGCGGGTGTTGATTACCTTGGCGACCGAGCGTTCATAGTCTGGCTCGTTGCCCCAATGCAGCGCATAGGTATAGCGGTGCTCAACGCCGGGCTGTAACGGCTCATGGGGCCGCCAGTATGCCACGATATTGTCGTATATCTCGCGGTTGGTGGGAATTTCCACCAGCCGTACCACGCCTGTACCCCAATCCTCGTGCGGGGTGACCCAGACAGAGGGGCGTTTGTGGTATAGCGCCTCAAAGTCGGCGAAATCCTCGGGGTTGCGGGGGCGCTGCATCAGGCCAAACCCCTGCGGATTTTCATCGACGAAGCTGGACACCTGAAGGTCACGAGGGTTGGCCAGTGGCCGCCACAGCATCTCACCGGCGCCATTACGGATCAGCAACCCGTCACTGTCATGCACCGCCGGGCGGAAATCCGAAAAACGATCACGGTTGGTTTCGTCAAAGAAAAACATCGAGGTAAGCGGCGCGATACCGGCGTGCTCAAGCGGCACGCGCGGATATAGCCGGGCGTCGACCTCGGTTTTTATCACGTCGGTGCCGGTGACCTCAAAGCTGTAGACGCCGGTGGTTGAGGGGCTGTCCAGCAGGGCGTGAATGCGGGTGAGACTGTCGCCGGGGGCCGGGGCCTCAATCCAGAAATCGGTGAAATCCGGGAATTCTTCGCCATCGGCATCGCCGGTCTTGAGGGCCAGACCCCGGGCCGAGACGCCGTAGACCTGCCCCTTGGCATGGGCGCGGAAATAGCTGGCCCCCTGAAACACCATATATTCCTGAAATACCCCCGGTTTCTCAAGTTCGTCGCGTAAACGAAAGCCGGAAAACCCCAGGGTTTTATCAACCGGAAGGTCGGGGGCCTTATCGGTGCGGTCAAACAGATCAAGATCAAACAACACCGGTTTGGTCATGCCATTTTCAACGACATTCACCGTCACAGGGCGCGGGAAGTAAAGCCCGGGATGAAAGAAATCCACCCGCTGGGGCCGGTTTGATTTGGCCCAGAGGGCTTTTTCGTTGTTGAACCAGAAAAGCCGGTATTGATCATAGCTCAGATCGCGCCAGGCTTGGGGTACTTTCGGGCGTGGGGCATAGGCGTTGCGCGCCATTTCAGCGGCGCGGGCGCGCAGGGCCTCCAGCGAAAATGCCATTGACGTGCCAAGCTGTGCCCCGGCTATTGCTGCCAGTGTCGCAGCCGGGGTGGTGCTGGCGAAGGCCCCGAATGCGGCGGCACTTGAAAGGAATGAGCGGCGGTTGATCACGGTGTCATCCTGCCTTTGGGTTGCGCCAGGGATTGGATTTGAACCATGCCACAGAATAGGCCACAGCAATCAGCGCCGCAATGCCAATAAAATTGGCCAGCACCATGTTCCAGGTGGTGCGCCCGATCTGATCCATCACAAAGCCGCTGAGGCGGGCGAAGAACATGGAAAATACAAACACCGCCAAAGACTGCTGACCAACCTTGATGATCACCGCCAGAGTGCCGCGCCAGAGCATGGCCGCTGTACCGCTGCCTTTGGCAACAAGGCGGTGGCCTTTAACGCCCGCCGCGGCCCAGAAAAGATAGGCCAGTGCCAGAAAATGCACATAACGCAGGATGGCAAAATCGGTTTTGCTGATCGCCCATTTATTGCCAATGCGCCAATCACGCGCCCAGTCAAAGCCAAATTCGCGCACGCCGATATTTGACAGCGGAATATTGCCTGCAACGATGATCGCGGCGGCAATCAGCAACCATTTATTCACCGGGGGTGCCGGTATCCAGCCGATCATCAGGGCAAAGCCGGTAAAAAACACCAACTGCCAGCCGAAGGGATTGAAGAACCATTTGCGACCCGACCATGGCTCGGCCGGGAAGGCGAGGCGCAGGTTTTCCCAGCCCAGAGGCTCCAGAATATTGTTCTGGGCAAAGAACCAGATGGCGACAACGCCCAACGCGGCGGCAAGAACGTGAATGCGCGACAAGGCAACAACAAACGGCATCATCGCCAGGATCACCAGATACATCGGCAGAATGTCAAAATAATTCGGCACATAGGTGAGCGTGAACAACCCCACCAGTTGCGGCCCCGGATCGGCGAAAAACTTCCATAGGTTGAGCGAGCCGATATAGACCTTGTTAGAAACCCCGGCCTGATCAATCGCCGATAACAGGGCTGCGATGGCAAAAAACATCGCGATATGCGCCCAGTAAACCTGCCATACTCGAAACGATACCCGCGACGTGCCTATCAGCCAGCCGCGCCGCTCAAACGCGCGGCCAAAGGCGATGGCCGAGGCCATGCCTGAGCAGAACACAAATATCTCAGTCGCATCGGAAAAACCCCAGCGGGCGGGGATCCAACTGGTGAAGAAATTACGCGGCGTATGGGCCATCAGGATGATGAACATCGCAATCCCGCGAAAGAAATCCAGACGCGGATCGCGCACCGTAGCAGAGGCACCCGCAATGGGGGGCATGGCCTCGGATATTTGACCGAGCGGGATATTTGATGTCAATGTGCTCATTGGGCCGGGATTTTCATCTCATGGTGGAGGGAGGCCGCGCGGCCCCGTTCAATCAAATCATGCCGTACTGCGGCATAATGATCCTCATGGCCGCCGCGCAATGCTGCCCGGTCGACCAGAATTGCGGTGGCCTCATCAAGATAGCCCGCCCGGATGGCGGCGTCGATGGTGAGGCGCTCAAACACGTCGCGCTGGGCATGGCTGCCGCCGATTGTCGGCATCATACGCCGGGCCTGTGCCAGATTGATATAGGCCGCTGCGTAATCCGCCTCGCCAAAGGCCTCAAGCCCGGCGGCGGCGGCAAGGCCGGGATGGGCGGCGATGGCGGCCCCCTCGCAATGTCCGTCCGAGGCCTTGCGCCGCATCCGGCCCATTAGTTTGGTGACGGCCGCGTCGTGATTGCCATCCACAAGCGCCAGAAGATAATGCAGATCGGCAAATATCAGGCAGCCATCTTCGGCGCGGTTTGCGGATAATTCCGCCAGCTCCTCCCAGCGGTTGCCAACATCAACGCCGTCCAGCTCAAGCCGCATCAGCATCGAGGTGCCGTTGGATATATCGCGGTAATCATCGGTTCTATCGGCGCGCACTTCGCGGTCGTAAAGATCAAGCACCACGTCAATTTCACCCTGATCAAGGTGCATCAACGCCTTGTGCCACCAGACGTGATAGCGGAAATTGTTGCAATGCGCCCAAGCGCCTTCGCGGCCTTTGAGCCAGTTCAGCCCGCCCTTGGAATTGCCTGTCATATCAAATACATGCGCCACCGCGTGCAGGCCCCAGGCATCATTAGGCGCAAGGCCCAGCCCCCTGCGCCCGGCGGTTTCGGCGCGTGCATAATCGCCGGTTTCCTCAAGCGCAAAGGCGTGACAGCCCAGCACATAGCCGCGTGCCGGATGATCCGGCGCATAGGCCGGCAGTGCTGCCTCGATTGAGCGGCGCATGCCCGTGCTGTCGCCCAGAATAAAGCGGATGGCGTGGCTGATTTTGAGCGCAAGGGTGTCTTCCGGCGCGGCCAAAAGAATACCTTCCATCGCCGCAATCGCCCCACGCGGGCTGCCATTAAGCCAGACATCAAGCGCGGTGACAAAGGCATTTTCGCGGGCATTGGCCGGGCGCGAGAGGCGCGCCATCTGCGCCGCTTCAAGCGCCTCGCGGGCGGTATCAACCATCTCAACCCGGCCCAGCATTATGCAAAACAGGCCTTTGGTGGCATGTCCCATGGCAAAATCCGGCTCGGCCTCAAGCAGCGCACCCAGATGAGTAGGGGTTGCCGCCCCATGGGCCAGAAAGGCAAGGATCATCTTGTTCCAGTGGTCAAGTGATGCAGCGTTTCTCAGGGGGGTATGCTGTCCGAGAATGTCATAGTGTTGGATCATTACAATGCTCTTTTAAACTTGAGTGGGGCGCGTTTGTTATAGTTAGAATAAACGGTTAGTGGCGCGGTCGCGCTAGGCGGTCACGCTTATGTGACCCAATGTCAGGCCGGGGCCGGTTTCTGTGCTGGCTAAATTTGTACATTATGCCAATGTATCATGGGCTTAGAAGGTTGGCTGATTTGAGGATGTTTCACTATGGCGTGGCGGCCTGAGTGGTAATTGTTGCAAAAATCCCGTCCAGCTCGCTGGCCAGCGCCTGCAAGTCGGCACCGCCCTCATCGAAATAGGGTGAAAATACCGCCGTGGGGGTTTTATAGGAAAGCGTGGCTGTGCCGTCATCGTTTTCGGTCACATAAAGCCGGATCGGGGCCTCGATCCCGGCGGCGATGCTGGCGCTTAACATGCGCCGGGCGTAATCGTTGCGGTAAAGGCCAAACACCCGGTTGCCGGGAATTGTGAAGCCCTGACCCCGCGCCCCGGATGAGGCGCTGGCCTGGGTTACAATCGCAATCGGCGCGGCTTTGACGGCGGCGTTGACGCGCTTGATCAGGGTTTTGTAATCATAGCTTGTCTCGGTGATAATCCAGCCTTCGCGCGGCTCAAGCGCCTGTGCCCCAACCACGGATGCCAGCAGCAGAACGCCCGCCATAACAAGTGTTTTCAATGACATATCTGCCCCCACCATTGGTGTCTTTCCCCGCGATATACCGCCATCAATGGGTGCAATACAAATGACGTCCGCGTGTTCAGGCAATTATTTGCGCGTGGGGATGCCCATGCTTTCAAGCACGTCTGCGGTGTCCTCGCCAAAGCGCGGTGGCGGGCGGCGATAGGTGACCGGTGTTTTAGAGAATTTTATCGGATTCCCCAGCAGCCGCAGAGGCCCGCCAGCCACATCGCTGCGCGCGACCTCAACCACCGCGCCGCGTTGTTTTGCCTGCTCGGATGTCAGCGCCTCGGGCAGGGTGTGAACCGGGCCAACCGGCACTTTCAGGGCCTCAAGCCCGGCGATGATCTCGGACGTGGTGCGGGCCTTGAGCAGCGGCTCAAGCGTGGCAATCAGGCGCTCGCGGTTTTCAATCCGCGCGGCATTGGTGGCGTAGTCCGGCGTATCGGCAAGGCCCCCGACCCCAAGATAGCCCATGGCGCGACGAAACTGTGCGTCATTGCCCACGGCCAGCAGGATATGCCCGTCGGCGCTGTCAAACATTTGATAAGGCACGATATTCGGGTGGGCATTGCCCCTGCGCACCGGGGGGGTGCCTGAGGTCAGGAAATTCAGGCCTTCGTTGATCAGCCAGGACATTTGTGTGTCAACCAGCGCCAGATCAATATGCTGTCCCTCGCCGGTGTTATCGCGGTGGCGCAGGGCGGCAAGGATGCCCACGGTGGCGTACATGCCGCACATCACATCCGCAATGCCCACCCCCACTTTCATCGGCGCGCCGTCCGGCTCGCCTGTCAGGCTCATGATCCCGCCCCAGCCCTGGGCCATCAGATCATATCCGGGTTTGGCGGCATTCGGCCCGGTCTGGCCAAAGCCGGTGATCGAGCAATAGATCAGACGCGGGTGTCTGGCGCAAAGGGCCGCGTGATCAAGGCCGTATTTCGCCAGCCCGCCGGTTTTGAAATTCTCGACCACGATGTCGGCCTCGGCCGCGAGGGCATGGATGATCTTTTGCCCCTCGGGGGTGGAAATATCCACCGCGACGGATTTTTTATTGCGGTTGGCGCACATGAAATAGGCCGAAAGATCGGTGGGATTGCCGTGTTTGTCTTTGGCATAAACCGGTCCCCAGCCCCGGGTGTCATCGCCGCCCGAGCCGGGGTTTTCGATCTTCCAAATCTCAGCCCCCAGATCGCCCAGCAGTTGGGTGCAGGTGGGGCCGGCAAGAATGCGCGAGAGATCAAGCACTTTTAACCCATCAAGAGAGCCGGGCATGGGCAATTCCTTCCTGTGATTTCGCCTAAAGGTCGGTCGTTGCCGATAATCTGTCAGCCCTGCGGCGCAGTTGCAATGACAGAAATGATCACTGTAATGATCACTGTGACGTGTTCACAATGCCAGTGCCCCAGTCGCGGCATTGGGCCATCAGGGGGGCGGGCAGGGCGGCATCGGTGTATAATGTGGTGATCTCGGCAAGTGACGCGATCCGCACCGGGGCGTGACGGCTGAACTTGCTGTGATCGGCGACCAGAAATGTTTCCTGCGCCCGCGCCAGCGCCGCGCGGCTGACGGCAATTTCCTGGAGGTCAAAATCAAGCATGTCGCCGGTGTCACTGAGCGCCGAGCAGCCCAGAATGGCGATGTCAAAGCTGAAATTCTCAATGGTCTGCACCGCCAGCGCGCCGGTCAGGCCGCCATCGGTGCGGCGCAGGGTGCCGCCCGCAAGGATAATTTCGCAGGCGCGGTTGGCCGTGAGGATCTGCGCCACGTTGATATTATTAGTCACCACCATCAGGTTTTTGTGGCCCAATAGTTCATGGGCCACCGCCTCGGTTGTGGTGCCGATATTAAGAAAGATTGACGCCTCATTAGGGATTGCCTTGGCACAGGCGCGGGCGATGGCGCGTTTGCCGGCCTCATTCAGCCGCCTGCGCTCTTCATAGACAATGTTAACCACCCCCGAGGGCAAAATCGCGCCGCCATGCACCCGCGTAAGCCTGCCAGAATTAGCCAATTCGGTCAGATCCCGGCGGATTGTCTGCACCGATACGCCGAATCGCTGCGCCAAATCCTCGACCTTCACCTTGCCCTCAGCGCGGGCAATTTCAACGATGTCAGGCTGTCTGAACGTCTGTGACACGCGGTGTTCCTTGTTTGTTGCGGCAAATGGCCCCGAAAGCGAACATAAACGAAAGCGCGATATTGACAAGTTTCACGATTTCATGGTTCGTATGCGTTCTTATCTGAGATTTGGAGGCCCCCTATGTCAACATCACCAAACAGCCCTGAAATTGATCTTTTCATCATCGGCGGCGGTGTCAATGGCT
>UOEG01000108.1_pt1 | contig 11124 bp, 8 predicted proteins | sample 1990051 | NCBI WGS metagenome assembly UOEG01 (sample SAMEA4728526, study PRJEB27164) | hydrothermal vent metagenome | biome: marine basaltic hydrothermal vent biome; feature: marine hydrothermal vent; material: mineral | place: Pacific Ocean | collected 2011-06-14/2011-07-23 | depth 1741 m | reverse complement strand
ACGGCACTGGCGCAGGAAATCCCGCTTGGGGACAGTATTTCAATCGATGGCGGGCTGTGCTCAAACGGCTATTTCTGTCAGTTTCTGGCGGATGTCTTGCAAAAACAGATCACCCTCCCGGCCAATCCGGAACTGACGGCGACCGGCACCGCCTTGATGGCGGCGGGTGTGAGTGACCCACTTTACAGTGCGCCGGAAAAAACCTATGCCCCGCAAACCGCCCGCACGCAGGCGGCGGCATTGTTTGAAAATGGCCTCAGCCGCGCGCGTGGCTGGCACTAATATCGCAAGAGATACCAAGGACACCCCGCCATGCTGATCGCCCAAATATCGGACCTGCATATCGCGCCCCCCGGTGAAAAAACCCTGGGCCATGTAGCGATGGATGAAAACCTCAAGGCCATCGTGACGCATATCAATCAGCTCAAAATGCGGCCCGATGTGGCGGTTATCAGCGGCGATATTACCGATCGGGCAGATCTGAAATCAGCGCAATATGCCCGTGAAATGCTGGATGCGCTTGCCATGCCCTATTACGTGGTGCCCGGCAATCATGACAGCCGCGTGACACTTCTTGAGGCCTTCTCCCCCGCGCATTGCCCGTCCGAATTGCCGGGATTTATCTGCTACGCGATTGATGATTTCGACATCCGCCTCATCGCCCTCGACAGCACCATTGCCGGGGAGTGCGGCGGTGAATTATGCGCACAAAGGCTAAACTGGCTGGCGCAAAAACTGGATGAGGCCCCGGATAAACCCACCTTCATATTCCTGCATCACCCGCCCTTGAAATGCGGTGTGAGCGAATCAGATGCGGATGGTTTCATCGGTGCCCGTGGCCTTAGTAAATTGATTCGCCAACACCGCAATATCCTGCGGGTGTCTTGCGGTCATATCCACCTGCTGACAACCTCTGGTTGGGGCGGCACATCCCTAAGTACATCCCCCAGCATCGGAATGCGTTTGCGGCTTGATTTAACCCAAACCGATCCAAGCGCGTTTTTCACCGATGCGCCTGCTTATCAACTGCATCTTTTAACATCCGAGGGCCATCTCGTGACCCATACAAACTTTATGGATAAGCCCGGCGGGCCATATGCATTTGAACCGGTCAAACCTTGATTAAACGTCAATTTCTCATTGAAGCCCCCCTGCCTTTCATCTTAAAATGCTAGCGCTAACAAACAGTTAGCCGTCAAGCTGGCGCAATCAAGGAGGAACGACATTAGATTTATCACCGGGTACTGCTGCTCGTGATGTGATTTGACCTGACATTTTCCGCCTGCGTTTTCCTGATAAAACCGAGTGGACTGCCGGTTAAATCAACAATTAATGCCTGTCGTGAAACTGTCACAAGCCTCAGGCAATTTGTTGTGAAATCACCGCTTTGGCCCTGCTGGACATATGTGATTGTTGCACTGGACATATGTGATCGAAGGAGTAGTATATTTAATACCGCCCAAGCGCTGCATTTCAGAATGCTGTTTTGCTGCCATTTTACCGGTCCTTTGGCCGATGATGCAAATAAACGCGAGGGTATCAACCAAGCCCGCCAATCTGGCAGGCTCACAATCTCCGGGAGGGAGACACTACATGAAGAAAACCACTCAAAATTTTAACCGCCGCTCATTCCTGAAAACAGGGACAGCCGCAGGTGCCGTTGCACTGGCAAGCCCGGCGCTGGTTAACGAAGCATTCGCTTCGTCAGGCGAAATGACCCTGATGGACTGGTCGGATTACTGGCCTGATGAAATGCTGGAAAAGTTCACCGCCGAAACTGGCATCAAGGTAAACTATATCGGCATTGGCTCAAACGAAGAGCTGATCAACAAAACCAAAGCATCGCAAGGTGCCGGGGCTGATCTGATCGGGCCGACCAACAACCGTTCGCTGCAATGGGGCCCGCTTGAGCTTCTGCAGCCGTTCGATATGAGCCGTATCCCGATTGATGCTGCCAACCCTGCCATGGTCAAAATCGGCCCTGACGCATGGGACTTTGGCGGCAAAGGCGTGACATGGATCCCGCATATCTGGGGCACCGAAGGCATGGCCTGGCGCACCGATCTCTATATCCCGCAATCGCCTGATGGCGTTCCGAGCTATGGCGAAGTATGGGCACCTGAAAATGCCGGCAAAACCATGATGCGGGCACATTCCGGCATGCTGGGCGCTGGCCTCTTTATGGAAGCTTCCGGTCAAATGGATCCGGGTTCCATCTGGGCGGCTTACGAGTCAGAAGAGAACATGCGCAAAACATGGGGCATGGTCGCCGATTGGTGCATTGAACGCAAAAGCAACCTGAAACTGATCTGGAACGATGCTGACAGTCAGAAAAACGGCCTGCTGAACGACGGCGTTCTTATTGGTCAGACATGGGATGGCCCGCCGCTGGCGCTGAAAACCGCTGGTGAGCCGGTAACCTATCAAGCCCCTGCCGAAGGGTCGATGGCTTGGGTTGACGGTCTGTCGCTGCCCAAAGGTGCGAAAAACCTGGATGCGGTTTATGAGCTGATCAAATTTGCTTATGTGCCGGAAAATGCCGGTAAAGCGATCAACAAGCATGGCTATAACTCGCCCATTCTTACGGCGGATACCTTTGCCGATGAGAACTATGCCAAGAACTTCGCAGAAGCCTATCCTGGTGACGCGCTGGCCAACCTCAATGCCTGGCCCGCAGAAGCACCCTGGTACGCGGACGTGCGCACAGAATATGTGAACAAATTCAAAAGTGCATAAGGCTTGCATAAGGCTTATTAAAAACCTGTCCGGCCGCAGCCTTTGCGGCCGGGCAAATTACCAGAAATATTATGCATTAAACGGGCCATTTAAGCAGCCTGACTATAAAACAAACGGGGATAATCATGACAACTGGTGTAGCTGTCGATCTGGAAAATGTCTGGATCACATTTGGTGACTTTGTTGCGGTACGCGAAGCAAATGTTCACATCAACGGAGGTGATTTCTTCTCCTTCCTCGGCCCGTCGGGTTGCGGTAAAACAACAATTCTACGCGCGGTTTCAGGGTTTTTAGACCCCAGTCAGGGCAATGTCCTGATCGGTGGCAATAACATGGCCGGGATCGGCCCAAACAAACGCCCGACCGCGCTGATCTTCCAAAACCTCGCACTGTTTCCGCTGATGAAAGTCTGGGAAAATATCGCATTCTCGATGGAGGTAACCGGGGCCAGCGCCGCCGAGCGCCGCAAGCGCGCCGATGAGCTGTTGGATATGATTGCCCTTGACGGACAAGGTGACAAACTGCCCTCAGAGCTTTCAGGCGGGCAAAAACAGCGGGTCGCCATTGCCCGCGCGCTTTGTGCCAACCCTGATGTGCTGCTGCTGGACGAGCCATTATCGGCGCTCGATCTTAAACTGCGCCAACACATGCGCACCGAGCTGCGCGAAATTCAGCGCCGCGTTGGCATTACCTTCATCTACATCACCCACGATCAGGGCGAGGCCCTGACAATGTCGGATAATGTGGCGGTGATGAAAGCCGGGATTATTGATCAGATCGACACCGGCCATAACATCTATGACAGCCCGTCCACCCCGTTTGTCGCCTCATTTGTTGGCGAAAACAATATGTTCCGTGGCAAGATCAAAGAGATCAAAGGCGAACAGGCGATGATCTCAACCAACCGTTCCGGTGATCTTCTGGCGCGGATCACGCCAACGCAACTGGGTAAACTGGCCGTCGGCGATGACGCGATGATGTTCATCCGACCCGAAGCGCTGACGCTTGGCAAATCCGGTGACGCCTCCCATACCACCATCACCGCCAATGTGGTGAATGAGGAATTTGAGGGCAATGTCTTTAGCGTCTTCCTCGAAGGCGACGGTGGTAAAACCTTTAAAATGGCAACGCCGAACGTAGGTCAGGATAAAATATCCACGACCGGTGAGGATTTATCCCTGCAGTATGATGCCAACAACGCCGTGGTTATGCCCGCTGGCGAACTGGCGTCAGAGTAAGGCGGACCCCATGAAAAAGAAAATGATCTTCTCCGAGTTCTTCAGGAACAACGGCGTTGTGATGGGCAGCCTCCTGTTTGGTCTGGTCAGCTTCTGGTTGATCTTTCTGGTGGTGCTGCCGCAGCTCTCAATGCTTGATTTCTCATTCCGTTTCAATCTGCCCCCTGCGGAACAGGGCGGCCCCAAGGATGTTTATACCCTAAGCAATTACCAGTATCTGCTCTACGGCTCTGACGCCACCCGCCAAACCTTTAACACGGTTGATCTGATGGTGTTTGTCCGCACGATTATTGCGGCGATGCTTGTCACCGTCTTTAATATCCTGCTGTGCTATCCAATGGCTTATTTCCTTGGTCAGTCCAAGGGATCGGGCTTTGCGCGGCTGTTGGTTGTGCTGCTGATCATCCCCTACTGGATCAATGAGATTTTACGCGCCTTCGCGCTCAAGATCATCTTCGGCGATAGCGGCCTGCTCAATGAGATTCTGATGTTCCTGTATCTGACATCCGAGCCGATTGACTTCATTCGCGCTGACATCGCGCTTTATGCCGGTCTGGGCTATGCCTATATCCTCTTGATGCTGTTCCCGATGTATAACGTGATCGAAAGCCTTGATCGCAATCAGATCGAAGCAGCGCGCGATATGGGGGCCAGTTGGATCCGCATTCACCGCCGGATTGTGATCCCCCATGCCAAGCCGGGCATCGCCTCGGGTGCGACCATGGTGTTCATGCTTTCCGCCGGTGCGCTGGCCGCGCCACAGATTTTGGGCGGCCCCAGCAGCCTGTGGTTTACCCAGCTTGTCTATCAATGGTTCAACGACTCGCTCAACTGGCAGCAAGGGGCGGCCTATGCGATTGTTCTGCTGATCTCCACCATCTCAATCGTTCTGCTGGTGATGAAAATCTTCAAAATTAACATGGGGGATATCGGCAAATGAAGTCGCTCAATTTCGCTCGTATCGCCTTAGGCGCGTATCTTCTCATCTTCTTCAGCTACCTTCTGGGGCCGCTGGTGGTGATGAGCATGACCGCCTTCAATTCATCCGGGTTTCCCTCGGTCTCACCCTGGGCCTGTTTTACCTTTGAATGGTACGAAGTTCTGTGGAACGACACCGCCATTCGCGATGGTATCTACTATAGTGTGATCATCGGTCTGGGCACGGTTGTCCTGTCGGTCTCCATGGGGCTGGCGGCCTCGATTGTGCTGACACAGGTCTGGCCCCGGATCCGCTCAACCTATTACACGCTGATCATCGCGCCAATTCTGGTGCCCGGGGTTGTGCTCGGTATCTCCACACTGGTCTTTTGGGACCGGCTTGGGAATTTCTTTGGGGCCACCGACGGATCCCTGATCTATGACCTGTTCCATAATGGCATCTTCCTGACCATCCTTGGTCAGGCGTCGTTCATCGCGTCTTATTGCATGCTGGTGTTTGTCGCCCGCCTGCAACGGTTTGATCCCGGCCTGACCGAAGCGGCGCTTGATCTGGGGGCGACCCATTCTCAGGCCTTCCGCAAAATCCTGCTGCCCTTCATGCGGCCGGCGATTGCTTCGGCTGCGGTGCTGGCGTTTCTGGCCTCGTTTGAGAACTACAACACCACAACCTTTACCATCGTCAAATATAAGACGCTGACAACGGTTCTGGCTCAGAAGGTGCGCCTGGGCATCAACCCGTCGATCTCATCTTTGGCCTTTATCATCATCGTGCTTACGGTATTCGGCGCGCTGGTGTTTGAAGCTGTGGCGCGCAACAAAGCCCGCAAAGAGCAGATCAAACAAGGCCGGGTCGAAGCCAAAAAGGGCAGCATCCTGCCGGCTTTCATGCAAGGCAACCCGGCCGCGTTTGGCTTTGTCCTTCTCGCCTTCGTCATGATCGGCATGGTTGGCACCGCCCAGAGCTATAGCCCTGCGCAATGCAAGATTGATGTGCGCGAAGCCAAAAAGGCAGAAGCCGCCGAGCGCACTAAAGAGCTGCGCGAAAAGCGTCTCATTCAGGATCAGTCCGAATCCCGCCAAGGCCCTGATATCTTCGGCGGAACCGATGGGCAAAAAGCGCCGGATTCCGGCACTGGTGCCTTTGGCAATGTGTTTGATCCAACAAACCTGTCGGATGAGGAAAAATCCGATAGCGGCAGCGGCACTGGTGCTTTTGGCAACGTCTTTGATCCGACAAACCTGGATGAGACAGCGCCAAGCGATTAAACCTCCACCAGCAAAGGCTGGTGGGATTAAGACAGCATGAGCTGGAAACGCTTTGGAATTTCTTGTGCGTTGGAAAACGGTGGATTTAGATCACTAAGTGGAAATGAAACGGTGGCACACACGGGCGGCATCCCAACCCCGGCGCAGGTTGAGGAATGGATTGCCCCCTGAAATGGATTACCCCTGAACAGGGTTTGCCATCGACAGTTATTATCTCTAAAGGATGGCCCTGAATAGGGCGGACTGAACCGTCGGCATCAAGGCATTTTTCCATGCGCATAGGCGTGATCCTCAACCATTTCGAGCCGCACCAGGTGCCGCATGTCACCCCCTTTGCCTTTGCCCTGTCGCGGCTGCGGCCCGGCTGGACGGTGGATATTTTGTGCTCCACCCGCGCCGAGATGGATTTCGCCCGCGAAATTGCCACCCGGTTTGACGGCCATCAGGTTAATATCCTTCGCCTCAAAGTGCCGCTGCTGTTTCACCTGTCTGACCCACTTTTGCGCCAGTTCACCTTCGCCCGCAAAGTTGCGGTGCTGCGGGCCAATCTGCGCCGCTTGTCACAATATAACGCGCTGATCATGCCCGAAATGACGTCACTTGCCCTGCGCCGCTCGCCGCAGATGCAGGGCGTCAAGATGATCTTTACCGGCCACGGTGCGGGCGATCTTTATGATAACCCCTTTGGCATGTTTGATCAGCGGGTCGATACCTTTGATCTGGTGCTGCTTCAAGGCCGCCGCATCGCCCGCGCCATGGCCGCTGAGGGGCGGCTGCAACAGACCTGCCATGCCGTCATCGGCTATCCCAAATACGAGGCAGTGCCGCAGACGCCCCTGCGCCTGTTTGACGATGACAGGCCGGTTATCGTCTACAACCCCACCCAAAACCCGCGCGGCAGCTCGTGGCATAAATTCGGCACCGAAATTCTTGACCGGCTGGCAGCGCGCGATGATCTTAACGTGATTTTCGCCCCCCATGCCCTGCTGTTCAAACGCAGTTGGACAAGGGGCGCACGCCTGCCCAAACGGTTCCGCAATCACCCCCGGCTTAAAATTGATCCCGGCAGTCGCGCCTCCTCGGATATGACCTATCTGCGCGCCGCTGATCTTTATCTCGGCGATCAGTCCAGTCAGGTTTATGAGTTCATCAACCGCCCCCGCCCTTGCGTGTTTCTCAACCCCGACGGGGCCAACTGGCAGGGCAATCCGTCCTACCGCTCCTGGACCTTCGGCCCGGTTGTTGACCGGATGGCCGATTTTGATGCGGCGCTTGATGCGGCCCTTACGGATTTTGACCGCTGGCAACCGGCGCAACAGGCCGCCCTTGAGGATGACGCCATCGCTCAGGATGCCCCCTTCGCCAAGGCCCCCGCCTCGGAGCGCGGCGCGCGGGCGATTGCGGAATTCATCGAACAGGGCAACATTCCGGAGTGCTGGAAATGACCGCCGCGCGCCCCCTCAACACCAAACCACCCGAGGATGCCGTGGTGGTTATATCTGCATCAGAGACCCCCGGCAGCACCGCATTGATCAACGCGCTTTGCAACAGCCCCCGGCGGCTCTCGGTTGTGCTGGTGGCGGCGACCCCCGAAAACGCAATAACTCTGGCCGGGCAGTTCCCCCTTGCCTATGTGCATCAGCCCGGTCCGGGGCTGTTGGCCGCTCGCCTGCGGGCAAGGGTGATCCTGCGGCTTGATCCGGTGGCCAATCCGCAACAAATAATCACTCGCGCCATTCGGCGCGGTATGCCGGTTTTCGGCCTCGACACCACCAAGCCCTTATCGCTCAAGGCCCTGTCGCCGTCCGCCGCTGAGGGGCTGCCAGAGACAGGCGATGCACAAGCACTGGCCGATCACCTGATCACCGCCATGGGATTTGAGCGCGGCGATGGCCCTGTACAAGGGGGCATTGCCCGCTGGGCGCAGCGCCTGATGCACGGGCGCACACGCCCCTTGCTGGCCCCGCTCATACGCCGCCTCGACAGCCCCAAGGCCCTTGCCGCCCGGTTGAACACCCCCCAAACCATCATGTGCCTTGGCAACGGCCCCACATCCGCCGATCCCCGGCTTGAATCCCTGGCGCATGACGCGCTGTTCCGGGTCAATCATCAATGGATGCAAGGCGGCTATATGACAAAACCCGATATGATTTTCGCCGGGGTCAAACGCTCGATGCGCGCGGCGGGGTCTGCACTGATCGGCGTGGCCTCAGCCCGCAAGGAAGAGGCGCTTTTGGGCGCGCGCATACTGACCCCCTGGCACGGACGGCTGCGCTATGTGGTGGTGGAAGAGATTGCCGATCTCGGCGATGCCCTGCGTGGCCATCCCCGCCCCACCACCGGGGCTGTGATGCTGGCCGCTGCCATTGCCCTTACGCCAAAGCGGCTGATCATTGCCGGAATGGACATGTTTGCCGATAAAGCCGGGGCATATCCCGGTCGTCATGATGCGGTGAACGCCTATAGCGCGGCCCATGACCGGCAAACCGACGCAAATTTCATCCGCAACCACCTGGCGCGATATGAGGGCGAAATCATGACTCTCAGCCCCGCCTTTTCCAGGCTTGCGCATAGTGTCGCAGACCCGCGGTTTACGCTTGCAAAACCCCCTCAGGCTTGACTCTGTAGCAATCCTCGCAGATGTGGTGTCCAATCCCGCATCCGATGAGATAGCGAAAGGTCATTGAAGATGAAAAACCCCTGGAAAACACATTGGTATCACCGTCAGGTATCCTATTGGATCAACAAAGATCTGGAGCGCGAGCCCGGCGATATGCAGGAGATGGAGGTCATCCGCCTCGATCCGCAACCTGGCACCACGCCTTCAGAAAAACCTCCGGTGCGAATATTTCTGGGCACAGAACCCGGCCAATACCGCGCCACGCGGATATTTGTCTGGTCAGTGATGCAAACCCGCGATCCGGCGCGGGCGTATGAGGTTCACCTGATGTCTAACGCCGCCGGTATTTCGCGCGAGGGCTGGAAAACCGGCTTTACCAATTACCGCTATGCCATCCCCTATTGGGCCGGCAACACGGGCCGCGCGATTTATAATGATGTTGATCAGGTTTACCTGCAAGACCCCGCCGGATTGTTTGATATGGACATGAAAGGCAAAGGCATTCTGGCGATCTCGGCCAAGGAAAATGCGGTCATGCTGATTGATTGCGAAAAGATGTCAAAACTCTGGACCATCGAAGACGTGCGCGCGGGCAAAAAGCACGACCATTTCAAAGGCGCTATGGTTGACGCGGACATGTTTGGCGAAATGCCCGGCACCTGGAATTCACGCGATGCCGAATACCCGGCAGATCAGACCAACTGCCTGCACTACACCACCCTGCATTCACAACCGTGGAAGCCCTTTCCGGCCTATCTGCGCTACCGCGAAGGCCCGCTTTACAGCCTCTGGCACGACATGGAAAAAGCCGCCGACAAGGCCGGTTATCTGCTCTTCACCAAACAGCATCCCAGCAATGAATTTGGCCGCCTGATCGCGCAATACCAGCAGATGCATGAAACCCCCGAAACCTTTGCCGGCTATCAGATCAAAAAGCATTTCAAAACCGTGGCCAAGCTGGCCAAAGCCACCAATGCCACCGAAATTCTTGATTACGGCTCGGGCAAGGCGATCAACTATCAGACCATCCCGGATGAGCCGGATGATAGCCCCTACCGACAATCCAATGAACTGCCGGGCCTGCGCATCCGCTGCTATGATCCCGGCCACGCGCCTTTTTCTGACATTGGCCAAGGCTCTTACGGCGGGGTGATCTCAACCGATGTGGTCGAGCATCTGTCGCCCTCCGATGTACCTTGGGTCATCGACGAGATGTTTTCCCACGCCAGTGGTTTCGTGATGATTGTCGCGGCCTGTTATCCGGCGATCAAAACTCTGCCCGACGGGCGCAATGCCCATACCACATTGCAACCGCCCTATTGGTGGCATGTACAAATGGCCCTGGCTGCGCGGCGTTACCCAAACGTGCGCTGGACACTGATCTGCGAGGAAAAAGGCAAAATAGGGCGGCGTCAGCGCGTTTTCAACGAAAACTCGCCATCGCCACTGGATTGACGGCAAGCGCCGGATGATCCATCCAGACTCAACATGAGCCACAAAGATATTCACCGACGCTTTTTGCACAATGCCGGCCTGATCGTGGGTGGCAGGGTGACATTTGGCCTGATGAACCTTGCAACCAACGCCATCATCCTGCGTGCCTTTGGGGCAGCCGACCTGGGGATGGTGATGCTGCTGGTCGCCTATATCCGGCTGTTCGCTGAAGTGGTGAAATTCGAATCCTGGCAGGCAGTGTTACGCTTTGGCGTCATCGCGCAGGACCGGGGCGAAGACAATCAACTGCGCCGCCTGATCGGGCTGGCCCTTAGTGTGGATGTCATCACCATGCTACTGGCCATCATCGCCTCGATCCTGCTCATTCCATATGCGGCGGCCTGGTTTGGCTGGAATGATCAGATCACCGCCATTGCACCCTGGTTCATGATCCTGATCATATTCGTGACCAATGCCACCCCCAACGGCGTGTTACGACTTTTCGACCGGGTTGAGATCATCGCCCTGCAACATGGCATAAACGCGGTGATCCGGTTTGTGCTGGTGCTGCTTGCGGTGCTGCTGGGCGGCTCGGTGCTGCATCTTGCCTGGGCGTGGTTTGCGGCCTTTGTCATCAGCGGCTCGGTCACCATGATCGTCTGCGCTTATGAGCTGATCAAACGCGATCTGCGGCCCTTGATATCACTGAGATGGCACAAGACCGGCCGGATTTTCCCCGGTATCTGGCATTTCCTGCTGATGTCGAACCTGATCAGCTCAGGCCCGATGCTGGTGACCCATGTGACCACGCTTTTTATCGGCGCCCAACTTGGATCGGCGCAAGTGGCGGTGCTACAGCTTGCCCGGCAGATTGCCAGCGGTATTTCCACC
>UOEG01000138.1_pt1 | contig 11150 bp, 9 predicted proteins | sample 1990051 | NCBI WGS metagenome assembly UOEG01 (sample SAMEA4728526, study PRJEB27164) | hydrothermal vent metagenome | biome: marine basaltic hydrothermal vent biome; feature: marine hydrothermal vent; material: mineral | place: Pacific Ocean | collected 2011-06-14/2011-07-23 | depth 1741 m | reverse complement strand
AAACCCAAACCACCGAAAATACCGATAGCAGTGTGAATGACGCATTGCAGGAGGCCTTGGCAGCAAATACATCCCCCCCGAGCGGCCCGCCGATGACCCGGGGCCAGAAAGATGCGATGCGCCTTGCGATCCAGCAGTGCTGGAATGTTGGCGCGCTCAGTTCCGAAGCGCTGCGCACCACGGTGGTGGTGGCGGTGAGCATGACAACCGATGCCAAGCCTGTAACAAGCTCGATCAAGCAACTCAGCGCCACTGGCGGGTCGGGCACGGCAGTAAAACAAGCCTATGAGGCCGCCCGTCGGGCAATTATCCGCTGTGGTGCCACCGGATATAACCTGCCACGCGATAAATATGACCGCTGGCGTAATATAGAAATTACCTTCAATCCCGAGAAGATGAGGATTAAATGATGAAACATATAGTGACCCTTTTGACGGTGCTGATGATGTGGCCCGTTTCCCTTTTGGCCCAGGAGGGTGAACCCCTCAGGCTGGAGCTTATTGAGGGTGTGATCGAGCCCTTGCCCTATGCGGTGCCGGATTTTGTATCGGACAACGCCAAAGGGGCCGAGTTTGGCCGCAACATGGCGCGGGTGATTGCCTCGGATTTAAGCGGCACGGGGTTGTTTCGGGAAATCCCCGACAAGGCCTTTATCAGCCGGATCACCAGCTTTACCAGCCCGGTGCAATATGCCGACTGGAAGGCGATCAACGCGCAGGCGCTGATCACCGGGTCGGTGAGTGTGGATGACACCGGCAGGCTGGTGGCGCGGTTCCGGCTTTATGATGTGTTTTCCGGCGGTGAACTGGGCGGTGGTTTGCAATTTGTCGGCACTCAGGAGGGCTGGCGCAGGATTGCCCATAAGGTGGCGGATCAGGTCTATAGCCGGATCACCGGCGAAAGCGGCTATTTTGACAGCCGGGTGGTGTTTGTGTCGGAAACCGGCCCCAAGGATCGGCGCGCCAAGCGGCTGGCGATCATGGATTATGACGGTGCGGGTGTGAAATACCTGACGGACGCCTCATCTATCGTGCTGGCCCCAAGGTTTTCGCCCACCGGCGACCGTATCCTTTACACCAGTTATGAGACGGGTTTCCCGCGGATTTATGTGCTGGATGTGGCCAGCGTGGGTCGCCGAGTTCTGGAAAGCCAGCAGGGCACGATGAGTTTTGCACCGCGTTTCTCGCCCGATGGGCAGACGGTGGTGTATTCTCTGACACGCGGCGGTAATACTGATCTTTTCAGCATGGACATCAGAACCGGCAAAAGCACCCAGTTGACTAGTGCGCCCTCGATTGAGACGGCACCTAGTTTTAGCCCCGATGGCCGCCAGATTGTGTTTGAAAGTGACCGCTCGGGCGGTCAGCAGATTTATATCATGAGCGCCAGCGGTGGCGAGCCAAGGCGGATCAGCAAGGGCAAGGGCCGTTATGGCACGCCTGTCTGGTCGCCGCGCGGTGATCTTATTGCCTTTACCAAACAGGCAAAGGGGCGGTTTCATATCGGGGTGATGCGGCTTGATGGCTCGGAAGAGCGGCTGCTGACCGCATCGTTTTTGGATGAGGGGCCAACATGGTCGCCCAATGGCCGGGTGATTATGTTCACCCGCGAATCCCAAGGCGTAAACGGCAGTGCGGTGCTTTGGTCGGTGGATATTTCGGGGCGCAACCTCAGACAGGTGAAAACCACCTCGGGCGGTAGTGATCCGGCGTGGTCGCCATTGCAAAATTAGTGCAAATTCTGGCAAGTATAGTAATCCGTTTTCCATAACACGCAATATGTGGTATAGAAATGCAAAGCAGTAATGAAAAAACCAAGCGCAAACCAAAAGTAAGTGAGGCAAACCTATGATTTCTCTGAGCAAAATACTGATTTTAAGCGCCGGTCTGGCACTTTCAGCCTGTACTGGTGCGGACCGGTTTGGCAATTCAGGCGACAATAGTCAAAACGGGGCATACGCCGATCCCACATCCCCGGCTTATTTCCAGCAAACCGTTGGTGATCGGGTATTGTTTGTGGTGAATCAGTCGTCCCTGACTGCCGAGGCACAGGCGACGCTTGATGGGCAGGTGCAATGGTTAATGACCAACAACGCCTATAATGCCATCATCGAAGGCCACGCCGATGAGCGGGGTACCCGTGAATATAACCTGGCTCTTGGTGCGCGCCGAGCCAATACGGTGCATGAATATCTGGTCAGCAAGGGGGTGCCCTCCCGCCGCCTTCAGGTGGTGAGCTATGGCAAGGAACGCCCGGTTGAGCTTTGCAGTGTGGAAAACTGTTACTCTCAGAACCGCCGGGCCGTGACGGTAATTTCAGCCGCGCCTAGTAGTTAAGGCAGGGAGACGGTTATGCGTCAGATTTTTAAGGTTTTGGTCGTGATTGCCGGTTTCATTCCCGGGATCGTGCAGGCGCAGACACGGGAGGAAACCCTGGCCGATATTCGTCAGGAAATGTCGGTGCTTTATGTGGAAATCCAGAAACTCAAGCGCGAGTTAAGCACGACCGGAGCCTCGGGCGAATTGGTGGTTGGGGGGGGCACGCTGGACCGCGTAAACGCGATCGAGGGCGAGTTGCAAAGACTGACCTCCAAAACCGAGAAGCTGGAATTTCGTATTGATCAGGTGGTGCGCGATGGCACCAACCGGCTGGGCGATCTGGAATTTCGGTTGTGTGAGCTGACGACAAACTGCGATATTTCTACGTTACCCCCGAACACAACATTAGGGGGCGACACACCTGCAGCCGGTGGCACGGCCCTGCCCAACCCCGACGATGATCTGCCGCAGTTGGCCGAAGCGGAAGAGGCCGATTTCAAGGCTGCCGAAGCGGCGATGGAGGCCGGGGATTATGCCGGTGCGGCGGATCAGTTTTCCCGCTTTCGCAGCAATTATCCCGGTAGCCCGCTAAGCGATCAGGCGGCGATGCTGCGCGGTCGGGCGTTGGAAACCTCGGGTGATCTTAAGGCGGCAGGTCGGGCTTATCTTGATTTATTCAGTGAAAACAACACCGGGCCGATGGCGGCGGGCGCGCTTAGCCGTCTGGGCATCGTACTGGGCAATCTGGGCAAGATTGAGGATGCCTGCGTGACACTGGGCGAGGTTGAAGCGCGGTTTCCGCAATCCGACGCGGTGCTTGAGGCCAATTCGGCGATGCGCAATCTGGGATGTCTGTGACCGGAGATAAGCAAACAGGTGCCAGGGCCTTGCAGGCGTTGATTGACGGGCATTTTTCACAAAACTTACCTCAGCACCTTGGCGTTGCCGTTTCAGGTGGCAGTGATTCGCTGGCCTTGCTGGTTTTGTTGCACGGTATGGGTGCGACAGATGGCCCGGAATTACATGCGGTGACGGTGGATCATGGGCTGCGCAAAGAAAGTGCCGCAGAGGCCAAAGAGGTTGCGCGGATTTGTGCCGGGCTGGATGTGGCGCATGACACGCTGAACTGGACCGGCTGGGACGGGCAGGGCAATCTGCCGGATCAGGCGCGGCGGGCGCGCTACCGCCTGATGGCCGGGTGGGCCGAAGAACACGACATAAAAGATATTGTGATCGGCCATACGGCCAATGATCAGGCCGAGACATTTTTAATGCGGCTGGGCCGCGAAGCCGGGGTTGACGGGCTGTCGGCGATGGCAGGCGCGTGGCAAGTTGGCAGCACCACATTCCACCGCCCGCTGTTGCAGGCAAACCGTGAGGCGCTGAGGGATATTTTGCGCGCAAGGGGCTTTGAGTGGGTGGAAGACCCAAGTAATGACGATGCGGCTTATGCCCGGGTTCGGGCACGGCAGGTGCTCAAAACGCTGGCGCCGCTGGGCATCAGCATTGGGGGTCTTTCATCCGTTGCGCAGCATATGAGGGATGTGCGCCGGACGCTTTATACCTATGTTTTACAGGCCGCGCAGGATTTGGTGCGCCTTCAGGCGGGGGATTTGTTGATTGATATGGCGGGCATGAATGCCCTGCCCCCCGAGATTTCCCGACGTTTGATGCAGGCGGCGCTGAGATGGGTCAGCGGCGCGGATTATGCCCCAAGGGGCCGGGCGATGAATTCTTTGATGCAGGCGATTGCGGCGGGCAAGGATACGAGCTTATCGGGGTGCCTGATCCTGAGCGCCGGTGATCAGTTGCGGGTGACACGCGAATATAATGCGGTGGCAGGTTTGCGCTGTGATTGGGATGAGCCTTGGGATAACCGCTGGGTGCTCATGGGGCCATCTGCGCCTGAGGCAAGCCTTGCCGCCCTTGGGAAAACCGGCCTGAGATTGTGCCCGAATTGGCGCGACAGCGGGCTTCCGGTGGCGTCACTTTTGGCTTCGCCGGCGCTGTGGCGGGGGGATGAGCTACTTGCCGCTTCGTTGGTGGAGGCAGGACAGGGATGGAAATGTGTGCTAAAATACGATCTTGATCACTTCTTTACCACAATATTATCAGTTGATGATGTATGCATGACGCATTGAAGATGCTGCAATGATCTCTATTTAAGACAGGAAAGGCCTGTGATAGGGACTGGCCTGAAGCGTTTTGTGTTCAATTCAGGTTAAAGCTGTACATAAAACGCCTGCGACATTAATTGGGTTCCGGGTGTCCTGCCAAATTTCTCACAGAGAAACATGGCGAAACACTTTGTCTCATTTCATAGGAGAGTTTCCTTGGGTAACGCGAGAAATTTTGCCTTCTGGGTGGTTTTGTTTGTGCTGATTTTGGCACTGTTCAATCTATTCAGTGGCTCGGGCGGCACATTGCAGAGCAAACAGGTGCGGTATTCTGAGTTTTTCAACGCTGTAACGAACGGTGAAGTAAGCCAGGTGACGCTGGATGGCGAAAATGTCCGGTTTCGCGGCACCGATGGCAAGGACTATGCCACCATTGTTCCAAGGGATGCCGAGATTACCAACCTGTTGATTGAAAATGGCATAACCGTGACCGCCGAAAGCCAGGAACAATCGGGCTTGCAATCGTTCATCCTTGCGATTCTGCCGATTGCGCTGCTGATCGGGGTGTGGATTTATTTCATGAACCGGATGCAAGGCGGCAGCAAAGGCGGGGCGATGGGCTTTGGCAAGTCCAAGGCGCGTATGCTGACCGAGCGTGAGGGGCGTGTGACCTTTGACGATGTCGCGGGCATTGATGAGGCCAAGGAGGAACTGCAGGAGATTGTCGAATTCCTGCGCCATCCGCAAAAATTCAGCCGTCTGGGCGGGAAAATCCCCAAAGGGGCGTTGTTGGTGGGGCCTCCGGGCACCGGTAAAACCCTGCTGGCGCGGGCCATCGCCGGTGAGGCGGGCGTGCCGTTTTTCACCATCTCCGGTTCAGATTTTGTTGAGATGTTTGTCGGCGTTGGCGCGTCGCGGGTTCGTGATATGTTCGAGCAGGCCAAGAAAAATGCGCCCTGCATTGTGTTCATTGATGAGATTGACGCGGTTGGCCGTCATCGCGGTGCCGGCTATGGCGGTGGCAATGATGAGCGTGAGCAGACATTGAACCAACTGCTGGTGGAAATGGACGGATTTGAGGCCAATGAAGGTGTGATCATCGTCGCTGCCACCAACCGTAAGGATGTGCTGGACCCGGCGTTGCTGCGCCCGGGGCGGTTTGACCGTCAGGTGCAGGTGCCCAACCCTGACATCAAGGGCCGTGAGAAAATTCTGGCGGTACATGCGCGTAAAACCCCGCTGGGGCCGGATGTTGATCTGCGGATTATCGCCCGTGGCACGCCGGGGTTTTCCGGTGCTGATCTGGCCAATCTGGTGAATGAGGCGGCGCTGTTGGCGGCGCGTGTCGGCAAGCGTTATCTGACCATGGATGAGTTTGAATCGGCCAAGGATAAGGTGATGATGGGGCCTGAGCGGCGCTCGATGGTTCTGACCGACGATCAAAAGGAAAAAACCGCCTATCACGAGGCTGGCCACGCCGTTGTTGGTATGGCCTTGCCGAAATGTGACCCGGTTTATAAGGCAACAATTATTCCGCGCGGTGGTGCGCTGGGCATGGTGGTAAGCCTGCCTGAGATTGACCGGTTGAATTGGCATAAATCGGAATGCGAAGAAAAGCTGGCGATGACCATGGCCGGCAAAGCTGCTGAGATTATCAGATACGGGGCGGGTGATGTCTCAAACGGTCCGGCTGGGGATATTCAACAGGCCAGTGGCCTTGCGCGGGCGATGGTGCTGCGCTGGGGCATGTCCGAGAAGGTTGGCAATATCGATTACGAGCAAGCCCATGAGGGATATATGGGCAATGCTGCCGGGGGGCTGTCGATTTCGGCGCACACCAAAGAGCTGATCGAATCAGAAGTCAAACGCATGATCGACGAAGCCTATGCAACGGCCTTTAAAATTCTTTCTGAGAAGAAAGAGGAATGGGAGCGTCTGGCGAAGGGCCTTTTGGAATATGAAACCCTGACCGGCGAAGAGATTGAGCGGGTGATGAAGGGCGAGCCGCCGCATGTGGATGATGGCGATGCCGGTGCCGGTGATGATGGCACGACCCCTTCTGTGACAGCAATTCCCAAAACCAAGCCCAAGCCCAAGCCTAAAGGTGATGGCGGGTTGGAGCCTGAGCCCTCAACGTGAGCGGCAAAGCGGTAAAACCTGACTGGAACCCGGGCGCTTATGCCCGGTTTCGCGATCAGCGTCTGCGTCCGGGGCTGGATTTGCTTAATGCGGTGGGGCAGATGGGTGCGGGCGATATCGTTGATCTGGGCTGCGGCAATGGGGCCACCGGTGAGGCGCTGGCGGCGCGGGCCGCCGGACGGCAGGTGATTGGGGTTGATGCCTCGCCAGCGATGCTGGAAAAAGCTCGCCTGACCAAAGATTACACCAGCCTGCAACAGGCCGATATTCGTGAGTGGCACCCCCGCCGCGCGCCGGGGCTGATCTTTTCCAATGCGGCGCTGCATTGGGTGGGTGGGCATGAAGAGCTGCTGCCGCGTCTGGCGGCAATGCTGGGCAAGGGCGGCACGTTGGCGGTGCAGATGCCACATCAGAATAAATCCCCCTCGCACCGGGTCTGGCTTAGTCTGGTGGAAGAGATGCACCCCGACCGGATCGATAAAATGGGCACACCGGGCGTTATGGCCCCGGTGAAATACGAAGAATTACTGGCACCTTTGGGCCGGTTCCGCATGTGGGAGACGGAATATTACCAGCGTCTTGTGGCCGAACCCGGCAGCCATCCGGTGCGCCGCTATACCGAAAGCACCTATGCGCGACCAATACTGGAAGCTTTTGATAAGGCAGAAAGAAATATCCTGATTGACCGTTATGAAGAGGTGATGAAAAGCGCCTATCCATTGCGTAAGGATGGCTCTGTTTTATTCCCGTTCCGGCGGTTATTCTTTACGCTGACGGTTTAGATGCAAGGCATCAATTTCAGTGATGACCGGGCGCGTAATTTATCATTTGACCACAGCCCGCCCCCGGATAATGCTGCGTTCAAACAATTTGACGGAGATGCCATATGCCTGCCCTGTTGCCCACGGATTTCACCGCAAAGATCATTTGGCTGGGCCGGGTGACTGACCGCGAAACCAGCCTGCGCTCGGAACCATTGCAGCAGGTTCACGCCAGTTTTGCAGGCGTCGCGGGCGAGGATCATGGCGGCCTGACACGGGCGTCATGCAGCCGGGTTGTGGCGCAATACCCAAAGGGGACCGAGATACGCAACGTGCGGCAGTTTTCCGTGGTCTCGGCCGAGGAACTGGCGATTATTGCCGCTGAAATGGGCGTGCAAGCGCTTGATCCGGCGTGGATTGGCGCGTCGCTTGTGCTTGAAGGCATTCCCGATTTCAGCCATCTGCCGCCATCGTCACGGTTGCAGAATTCCGATGGCACCACGCTGGTGATCGACATGCAAAACCGGCCCTGCAACTTGCCCGCGCCGGTGATTGAGCAGGACGCGCCGGGCCATGGTCGCGCGTTTAAACCGGCGGCAAAAGGGCGGCGCGGTGTGACCGCATGGGTCGAGCGCGAAGGGCCATTGCAGTTGGGCGATGAGCTGCGCCTGCATATCCCGGATCAACGTGTCTGGCAGCATCTGCAAGACAATCTGAGCACCGCAGGCTGACCGGCATGATATTTCGGGGCTTGATATTGATCCGGGAAAATGTATGGACTGTGAGCGCCGGTTGAAACCGGGAAAGCCGCAGATATTTTTACCCTCATTCAGAAAGCCCGCATTATGATTTCGATACTCTTTTTCGGGTTTCTTCTGGGCATGCGCCATGCGGTTGAGGCCGATCATATTGCCGCTGTTGCGTCGCTTTCTTCGCAAAGCAAATCAATCCGTGAAGGTGTGCGGATGGGGGCGGCCTGGGGGCTGGGCCACACGATCACCTTGTTTTTCTTCGGTTCGATTGTGTTGTTTGTGGCCAATATCATGCCAGAGCAGGTTGTCAGGGGCATCGAATTTGCCGTTGGCATTATGCTGATTATCCTCGGATGTGACGTTCTGAGGCATGTCATCCGGGACCGTGTGCATTTCCACAGCCATACGCATTCCCAAACGGGTGGGGCCGGCAAACGCCACTTTCATGCCCATTCCCATAAAGGTGAAAAGAAGCAGGACCACAATGCCGCCAGCCATCAACACAGCCATCCAAGCGGCTTTCCCCTGCGCGCCTTATTGGTTGGCTTGATGCATGGCATGGCCGGGTCGGCGGCGTTGATTTTGCTGACCTTGCAAACGCTGACGTCGCCCTGGCTGGGGCTGGTTTATATTGCGGTGTTTGGCGTGGGCTCAATCGCCGGAATGGCGCTGTTTTCTATTGTTATCTCGGTTCCCTTACGCGCGGCCCGGCATATGACGCTGGTTTACAACGGGTTGCAAACCGCTATCGGCGTGGCGACGATCGGGTTGGGGTTGTTTGTTCTGGTGCAAAATTTCGGCGCGTAAATACCGGCAATTCGCTTTCTGGTAATTGGCATGACTGGCCTTCAAGGCAAAACCTCGTGGGGTGGTTTGAGGCCCTGCACCCATGCGCTTCACGGAAATTTGCTCCCCCCCGCCGCAACCGCGACGCTATATGTCGGATTTGCGTTTTGTATACCATGGAAGACCGGGTATATCCATTCTCGAACAAGTCCGCATTGCGGCTTAAACCGAGGGAACTACCATGAGCTATAAAACCGATATTGAGATCGCCCGCGAGGCCAAGAAACGCCCGATTCAAGAGATCGGTGATAAGATTGGTATCCCGACTGAACATCTGCTGCCTTACGGCCATGACAAGGCCAAGGTCAGCCAGGAATATATCAACTCGGTTCAGGGCAACAAAACCGGCAAGCTGATTTTGGTGACGGCGATCAACCCGACGCCTGCGGGTGAAGGCAAGACCACCACCACGGTGGGGCTTGGTGACGGGCTGAACCGGATTGGCAAAAAGGCGATGATTTGTATCCGCGAAGCCTCATTGGGGCCGAACTTCGGGATGAAGGGTGGCGCGGCTGGCGGTGGCTATGCGCAGGTGGTTCCGATGGAGGATATGAACCTGCATTTCACTGGCGATTTTCATGCCATCACCAGCGCGCATTCATTGCTGAGCGCGATGATTGATAACCACATTTACTGGGGTAATGCGCTGGAAATTGATACCCGCCGGGTGGTCTGGAAACGGGTTGTGGATATGAACGACCGGGCGCTGCGGCAGGTGAATGTATCGCTGGGCGGCGTGGCCAATGGCTTTCCGCGTGAAGGCGGGTTTGATATTACCGTGGCCTCAGAAGTGATGGCTATCTTGTGTCTGGCGCTGAACCTGAAAGACCTTGAGAAACGTCTGGGCGATATGATTGTGGCGTATCGCCGCGACCGCAGCCCGGTTTTTTGCCGTGATATTAAGGCCGAGGGCGCGATGACCGTGCTGCTGAAAGATGCGATGCAGCCCAATCTGGTGCAGACGCTGGAAAACAATCCGGCGTTTGTGCATGGCGGGCCGTTTGCCAATATCGCCCATGGTTGTAACTCGGTCACGGCCACGACGACGGCTTTGAAAATCACTGATTATGTGGTGACGGAAGCCGGGTTTGGCGCTGATCTGGGGGCCGAGAAATTCATGAATATCAAGTGCCGCAAAGCCGGCCTTGCGCCCGATTGCGTGGTGTTGGTGGCCACCGTGCGGGCGATGAAGATGAACGGCGGCGTGGCCAAGGCCGATCTGGGGCCTGAAAATGTGGCGGCGGTGAAAGAAGGCTGCGCCAATCTGGGGCGTCACATCGGCAATCTCAAATCCTTTGGCGTGCCGGTGATTGTGGCGATCAACCATTTTGTCACCGATACTGAGGCCGAGGTGCAGGCGATCAAGGACTATGTTATCAGCGAAGGCTCGGAGGCGATTGTCAGCCAGCATTGGGAATTTGGTGGCAAGGGCGCTGAGGCGCTGGCGCGCCGGGTGGCGGAAGTGGCCGATAGCGGCATATCGCAGTTTTCACCGATCTATAAGGATGAGCTGCCGCTGATGGACAAGATCAACCGGATTGCCAAATCAATTTACCGAGCCGATGAGGTGATCGCGGATAAGAAAATCCGTGATCAGTTGAAGCTGTGGGAGGAGCAGGGTTACGGGCATCTGCCGGTCTGCATGGCGAAAACCCAGTATAGTTTTTCCACCGACCCCAATCTGCGCGGCGCGCCGACCGGCCATTCTGTGCCGATCCGCGAGGTGCGCCTGAGTGCGGGCGCTGGCTTTGTGGTGGTTGTCTGTGGTGAGGTCATGACCATGCCGGGCCTGCCCCGGACCCCGGCGGCGGAATCGATTCGCCTGAATGATGCGGGTGAGATCGACGGCTTGTTTTAAAAATGAGCGTGGGTTTCACCCACCCTACATTCACCCCGTAGGGTGGGTGAAACCCACGCATGTAAGGAAAATAACTAATGACAGCAGCAATCATTGACGGCAAAGCTTTCGCCGCCCGAATTCGCGAAAAAGTCGCGGGCCATGTGGCGCGCCTGAAAGAGGAAAATGGCATCACGCCGGGGCTGGCCGTGGTGCTGGTTGGCGAAGATCCTGCATCCCAGGTTTATGTCCGCTCAAAGGGCAAGATGACCGTTGAAGTGGGGATGAATTCTTATGAGCACAAGCTTGATGAGGATGTGACGCAGGACGTGTTGCTGGCATTGATTGACGATCTTAACAACGATCCGGATGTGCATGGC
>UOEG01000045.1_pt1 | contig 11172 bp, 10 predicted proteins | sample 1990051 | NCBI WGS metagenome assembly UOEG01 (sample SAMEA4728526, study PRJEB27164) | hydrothermal vent metagenome | biome: marine basaltic hydrothermal vent biome; feature: marine hydrothermal vent; material: mineral | place: Pacific Ocean | collected 2011-06-14/2011-07-23 | depth 1741 m | reverse complement strand
TCAATCAACAAGGTGCCCTTTTGTACTGCCGCCTTTACATCCTTACAGGTGACAAATAATTCAGGGCGCGTTTTACAAGGCAGCTCAGCCGCCAGCGATATAGGCGGTGTGTCTGACACCTGCCCGCCTGCCGCGCGCCATGCCCTCAGGCCGCCATCCAGCACCATCGCCCGGTCAAACCCGATCCAGCGCAGCATCCACCAGACCCGCGCCGCCCATTGCATATCGCCGGCATCATAAAGCACCACCCGCGCCGCATTATGTACACCCAGCCGCGCCATGGCATTGCCAAACGCCTGAGGCGCAGGCAGGGTATTGCGAAACTTTGCGGCCTCCCCGGTAAATCCCTCATTAGTGAAATCCGCATAACAGCTGCCGGGAATATGCCCGCCCTGCCATTCATCACGGCCCGACATAGTTTGGTACATCCCCCGCGCCCCGGACCATTTGGCAGGGTTGCCGCAGCAGATCACCAGCAAGTCAGGATCATCCAGATGCGTATCCAGCCACCCGGCGGATACCAGATTATCCATTGACCACAGCCCGCCGCCGGGTCTTTTTATAACGCAGCGCCAAAAGCAGCACGATCACCGCCAAAAACACCATCGGCCTAAGCTGCCAGCCCTTGACCAGCAACAAATAATGCACGCCCCCCAGAATGGCCGCCGGATAGACCAGCCGGTGCAGCCTGCGCCAACGGACCGGCCCCAGCTTGCGCAGCGACCAGTTGTTTGAGGTCAGCGCCAGCGGGATCAGCAGGGTAAACCCGGCCATGCCGCCGGTCACATAGGGGCGCTTGACAATATCGGCCCAAATCCTGCCCGGATCCTGCACATCCAGCACCAGCCAGACCAGCAGATGCAGGCAGACAAAGAAAAAACAACTCAGCCCGACGGCCCGGCGGAACTTGATCAGGTTAAGGCCGAAAAGCTGCCGCAACGGCGTGATCGCAAGCCCGCCCACCAGCAGATAAAGCGTGGGCCTTCCCAGCGCGCGTTCCAATGCCCGGATCGGCTCGGCCCCAAGCCCGCCGGTTACGCCCAGCCAGAACAGCCATGCGGCATAGGCCAATGCGACGGGATAAATCAGCCACGCAGGTATCCGGCGCAGTATTTTATTTAAGGCTTGGGTAACAAGCATATAAGACAACCCCAGATTAGGTTGATGCTTCATGAGCCATCAGTAGAACTTCTTCAAATCCATGCCCGCATAAAGCCCGGCCACCTCATCGGCGTAGCCATTGAAGTTCAATGTTGGCACCCGTGCAGCAAAAAGCCCGCCGCCGATTTTGCGCTCCGTGGCCTGCGACCAGCGCGGATGGTCCACCTCAGGGTTCACATTGCTGTAAAATCCGTATTCGCGGGCGTTGGCCTTGTTCCATGATGTTGGCGGCTCGGATTCTGTTGCTGTGATCCGCACCACCGATTTGATTGATTTAAAACCGTATTTCCACGGCACCACTAATCTGAGCGGCGCGCCGTTCTGATTGGGAATATCGCGGCCATAAATCCCCGTGGCCATGATCGTCAGCGGGTTCATTGCCTCGTCCATGCGCAGGCCCTCAACATAGGGCCAGTCCAGCGTGCGGGAATTCACGCCGGGCATCTCATCGGGTCGGTTGGCGGTTTCCATGGCGATATATTTCGCGCCCGGCTGCACCCCGGCCAGTTCCAGTAAATCCGCCAGTTCAAACCCGTTCCATGGCACTACCATGGCCCACGCCTCAACACAGCGGAACCGGTAGAGCCGCTCCTCAACCGTCATCTTGGCCATAATGTCGTCAAACGCATACTCACCGGGGCGGTCCACCAGACCGTCAATCTTAACCGTCCAGGGTTTGGTTTTCAGCGTATGGGCATAAGTGACCGGGTCACCCTTGCCAGTGCCAAATTCGTAATAATTGTTATAGCTGGTAATATCCTCCCAACTGTTAGGCTCCAGCACCTCGGCCTGCGCCCGCTGCCCCAGCCCGGCCAGTCCGATACCGGCCATGGCCCCGGTCATCAACTGACGCCGGTTCAAAAATGCCGTCTCGGGTGTCACATCACAGTCTTTAAGATCATTCTTCCAGCGATAGGCCATATGCCCCTCCAGGCTTGTTGCGCGCGTCTTTCATATATACGCGCTCCTATTCATATCGCCAAATGCTTACAAATGAATTTGCCTCACATATCCGTTCCCGGATTGTAACTTGGCCGGCTCTTGTTCATCGGAATGGATGAGCCATCCGCCTGCACGATCCGCACATGCCGCCGCCGCATCAGTCTTGGCTCGGCCACGCCCACCGAATGCGCGATCATTTCAACCTCTTTGATCACCGACTTGGCGTAATGGGCCACTTTCTTGTACTTATTCTCAGCCACCAGCCCGGCCTGAAGGCGCTTATCATGGGTGGTGATGCCGGTGGGGCAGGTATTTTTGTTGCATTTCAACGCCTGTATACAGCCCAGGCTAAACATAAACCCGCGCGCTGAGGTGACAAAATCCGCCCCCGCGCACAGGGCCCAGGCCACATCGCCGGGGTTGACCAGCTTACCGGCGGCAATAATCCGGATACGCTCCTTCAGATCATGCCGGTCGCGCAAATCCACCATCCGGGGCAGAGCATCGCGGATCGGCATACCCACCAGATCAATCAGCGGCATCGGCGCCGCCCCGGTGCCCCCCTCACCGCCGTCAACGGCAATGAAGTCAGGCGCGCATTCCGACCCGCGCTGATTGATCATCTCAAAAAACTCTGCCCAGGCATCGGATGAGCCGATCACCGTCTTGAACCCCACGGGCTTGCCGGTGACCCCGCGGATATGACAGATCATATCCAACAGCTCGCCGTAACTGTCGATCTCTGCATGGCGATTGGGTGAGATGCTGGCCTTGCCCTCTTCAATCCCCCGGATCGCGGCAATTTCGGCTGTGACTTTACTGCCGGGCAGAATACCGCCCTTGCCCGGCTTGGCACCCTGCGCCAGCTTCAGTTCAAACATCACAACATGCGGGTTTTCCGCCATCTTGCGCAGCTTTTTATCGCTCAGCCCGCCGTCCTTGTTGCGCACGCCGTATTTGGCGGTGCCGATCTGATAAACCACGTCACAGCCCCCGGTCAGATGATAGGGTGACATCCCGCCCTCACCGGTATTCATCCAAATGCCCGCCTTGGCCGCCCCCCGGCTTAACGCCTCAACCGCCGGACGCGACAACGCGCCAAAGCTCATACCAGAAATGTTAAAGATTGACCTGGCCTTATAGGGGGTCGCGGCCCCCGGCCCAATGATCATCGGCGCGGTCATTGCAAACTGATCGTCCAGCGGTGGAAAAACTGCGTTGACAAAAATCGGCGTGCCCGCCACCCCCAGATTACGGGTCGAGCCAAAGGCAACCGTATTTCCCGCCCCCGTTGAGGCCCGCGCCACCCAATCACGCTGCGCCCGGTTAAACGGCATTTCCTCGCGGTCCATGGCAAAGAAATACTGGCGGAAAAACTCGCCCAGAGCGGTGAACAAATGCCTGAAGCGCCCGATCACCGGATAATTGCGCCTGATCGCATCGCCGGTTTGGATTTTATCCAGAATATAGAAGATGACCACCGCCAGAACGATAATCCCAAGCACCAGCACAAACAAAAGCGCCAGAACCTGAAGGGCATTCATTGCATATGTCATCCGGCCATTCCCCCACCCGTTATACCTGATTTGTATTACGAGCCGGGCAATAAAGTCACAAGGATTTCCGGCCCACTCATCAGCCCTTACAGGCTGCCTCGTTTCTTCTGGCGATAAATATCCCCGCCGGAGGCATAAAATCTATAAAAATACCGCGCGGGCACCAAAGCACCCACGCGGTATCTGGCTTAATGAACCACCGCATCATCCGGTGGCTGCTGCTTGGTCGTCCCCAGGCGTTCACCAATAATCAGCCCTTCCGCCCCTGCCGTAACCGGCAATATGCTGCCATCCAGAACATCCCCCGCCAGCAGCATCTCGGCCAGCGGATCCTGCAAAGCACGCTGGATCACCCGCTTCAAAGGCCGCGCGCCAAACACCGGATCATAGCCCTCATCCGCCAGCCATTTACGCGCCTCCTCATCCAGCTCAAGGGTAATTCCCCGAACTTCCAGGCGCCTTGCCAGATGGCGCAGCTGAATATCCACGATACCAGCCATATCCTCACGCGCCAGGCGGTCAAATATGATGATCTCATCCAATCGGTTAAGGAATTCCGGCCGGAAATGCGCCCGCACCGCATCCATCACATCGCTCTTGGCATCGCTGGCATCGGCATCCTCGGGCAGTTGGCTTAAGGCCTGCGCACCCAGATTTGACGTAAGAATAATCAGCGTCTGCTTGAAATCCACCTTGCGGCCCTGACCATCGGTCAGCACCCCGTCATCCAGCACCTGCAAGAGTACGTTAAACACATCCGGATGGGCCTTTTCGACCTCGTCAAACAAGATCACCTGATAAGGCCTGCGCCGGATCGCTTCGGTCAGCACGCCACCCTCGTCATACCCGACATAGCCCGGAGGCGCGCCGATCAGACGGGAAACCGAATGCTTTTCCATGAATTCCGACATGTCCACCCGGGTCATGGCGTTTTCATCGTCAAACAAAAACTCGGCTACCGCCTTGGTCAGCTCGGTCTTACCCACGCCCGTCGGCCCCAAAAACAGGAACGATCCCAGCGGGCGATTTTCGTCATTCAGCCCGGCACGCGCCCGGCGCACCGCATTGGCCACGGCGCGCACCGCATTATGCTGCCCGATGACGCGCTTATGCAGCCCGTCTTCCATGCCCAGCAATTTCTCACGCTCACCTTCCAGCATCTTGGCGGTGGGGATACCGGTCCAGCGTTCCACCACCTGAGCAATCTGCTCAGGCCGCACCGCCTCTTCCACCATCATGCCGCCTTCTTCGGCTTTTTCGGCCTCGGCCAGCTTTTTCTCAAGCCCCGGAATGACGCCGTAAGACAGCTCACCCGCCTTGGCCAGATCCCCGTCGCGCTTGGCAATTTCCAGCTCCGAACGCGCATGTTCCAGCTGTTCCTTGATGTCGCGCGCGCCAGCCAGCTTATCACGCTCGGCCTGCCATTGCGCGGTCATCTCGGATGACCGTTCATGCAGCTCGGCCAGCTCTTTTTCCAGCTTCTTAAGCCGGTCCTTGCTGGCCTTGTCGTCTTCTTTCTTCAGCGCCTCAGCCTCGATCTGCTTTTGCAATATCTCCCGGTCCAGCGCGTCCAGTTCCTCGGGCTTGCTGTCCACTTCCATGCGCAGACGGCTTGCGGCCTCATCCATCAGGTCAATCGCCTTATCAGGCAGAAACCTGTCGGTGATATAGCGATGGCTGAGCGTCGCCGCCGTTACCAGCGCCGCATCACTGATCCGCACCCCATGGTGCAGCTCATATTTTTCCTTGATGCCGCGCAGGATACTGATGGTGTCCTCAACCGTCGGCTCCTCTACCACAATCGGCTGAAACCGCCGCGCCAACGCCGCGTCTTTCTCAACATATTTGCGATATTCATTGAGGGTGGTCGCCCCGACACAGTGCAATTCACCCCGCGCCAGCGCCGGTTTGATCAGGTTGGCGGCATCCATCGCGCCGTCGCCTTTGCCGGCACCCACAAGCGTGTGCATTTCATCAATGAAAAGGATAATCTCACCGGCCGCCGTCGTGACCTCATTCAGCACCGCTTTCAGGCGCTCTTCAAACTCACCGCGATATTTCGCGCCAGCAATCAGCGCGCCCATATCGAGGCTCAGCAACCGCTTGTTGGTCAGGCTTTCAGGCACGTCACCATTGACGATGCGCAAGGCCAGCCCCTCGGCAATCGCGGTTTTGCCCACGCCCGGCTCACCAATCAGAACCGGGTTATTCTTGGTCCGGCGGCTCAGCACCTGCATGGTGCGCCTAATCTCATCGTCGCGGCCAATGATCGGGTCAATCTTGCCCTCGCGCGCGGCCTTGGTCAGATCATGGGTGTATTTATCCAGCGCCTCATAGGTATCCTCGGCGCTTGCCGTATCGGCGGTGCGCCCCTGACGAATATCATTGATCGCCTCATTCAGTTTCTGCGCCGTGATCGCCCCGGCTTCAAGCGCGTCTTTCGCCGGTGATTTCACCACCGCCAAGGCGGTCAGGATACGCTCAACCGGCACAAAGCTGTCCTTGGCCTTATCGGCCAGCTTTTGCGCCTCATCCAATACTTTACTGGTCTGTCGGTCCATATAAGTCTGGCCGGTATCGCCACTGACCTGCGGGATTTTACCCATGGCAATATCCAACGCCTCAACCACCCGCTCAGGCGCACCACCGGCGCGTTTGATCAGGTTCGAAGACAAGCCTTCGCTGTCATCCAGCAAAGCTTTCAGAATATGCTCGGGTGATAATTTTTGATGATTTTCTCGCATCGCGATCGTTTGAGCGGCCTGAATGAAACCACGCGACCGCTCCGTGAACTTCTCTAAGTCCATGGGAACTCTCCTTTTTACAAGCATTACCCCGGTGGCGCACCCTATGATAGGCATACGTCTTTCGGGAACCTCATAGCAAAGATGGGTAACAATCCCGTTATCTTCAAGATGACTTTTGCAAAAAAATCCCCCACGCCCCGGACCTGCCCCGGGGCCTTTACATGAAAGAGGATGTCACCACGGTGTCGGATATATATATCTATAGACCTGTAAGGCAATTTGTCTCACAACATATCCACTGAGGTGAAGATGGATTTTGAATGGGGCGCAGAAAAGGCGCAGAAAAACTTAGGGAAACTCTGAACAAAGCGCTCTGAGGTTTTTGTGTGAGCATTTGGCGGTTGTGAGCGTGTGTTGCCTGCCGATTTTCTGCCTGGCGTGGCGCGTTGCGGGCTGTCGGCCCCGTTATCAAAAATCAAGTCCGCGCCCGCGCCGCCTGCCCAAAACACGGCCCTATCTTGATAATGGCTTTCTAGAGCTGGATAATAACACCGCCGAACGCGCCATGAAACCCGTCGCCATAGGCCGCAAAACTGGATGTTCGCAGGTTTACAGCGCGGCGGAAACTCCATGGCTATCGCCTTCACCCTGATTGAAACCGCCAAGCTGAACAAGGTCAATCCACAGGCATGGCTCACATGGGTTCTGGAACGTATCGCAGACCACAAAATCAACAGGCTGGACGAATTGATGCCGTGGAATTACAGTCCGGAAGCGTAGGCGTTGGGCATATTTCGCCCTTTTACCGATGGCCTTTTGACCGCCACCGCTGATGAGGCCAGCCTCACGACGGCCCTCACCGGCATGCGGCATTTCCGGCACCAAGCCCAGACTCCAGGATATTTTTCTCCAGGATATTTTTCAGTGATTCCTCGTTTGATGTAATATCTGCAAGAGTAACTTTGTCGAGATAGTCAAAGAATGCTTCCTGGGCTTTTCTCAGGGTTCCGGCCAGTTTGCATACCGGGACAATAACGCATGGTTTACCCTTTGGCCGCATACATTCGACCAAAGCTACATTTCCTTTTTCCGATTTTCTCAGGACTTCGCCAATTGATATTTCTTTGGCCGCCAGGGCCAGACGGATACCGCCTGAACGCCCGCGCTCGGATGCAACATATCCTTCGCGTGCCAGAAACTGGGCAGCTTTGGACACATGGTGAAAAGAAATATCATAAGCCTCAGCAATCGCCGTTGCCGTTGTCGGCTTTTTGCATGTGACTAAAAATATAAGCACACGCAAAGAATAATCGGAAAACTGACTAATGTGCATTTGAATAAAATCACTGCAAATTTATGGGTTACAGACAGTGCGGATTTTAAATGGTTGACATCGAATGTCAAGGTGTGGATATATTACGCATATAATTTGCGTAATATAAATGCACGCATCACTCAAACAAAACGGGGCAGGGACCAGCATGCAGGAAACCATCCTTTTTTTAGCATTCGCAGGTATGGCTATGGTTGCCGGTTGGTTTATCCAGGGCATACGTGCCAGCACCACCAATGTTCAAACCCAACCCATTAACGAGGGTCGCCGGTCTGTTTTGTTTTGGGGGTTACTCGTTGGCGGTATCCTCATTACCACAGCCACATTATGGCGGTGGCCGCATGATGCCAGTGCCGGGGAAGGCTCTGTATCGGTTAATGTTACCGGTTCGCAGTGGTCTTGGGAAATTGACAGGGAAACACTGCCTGCGGGAAAGACAGTTGTTTTCAATGTTCATACCACTGACGTTAATCACGGCATGGGTATCACCGATGATACCGGACGGATTTTGGTCCAGACACAGGCCATGCCCGGGTATGTTAATCAGGTTCGCTATGTGTTCGAAAAACCGGGAACCTACAACGTGATCTGTCTGGAGTTTTGCGGCATCGGCCACGCCGACATGATCAATGAATTCAAAGTCGTCGCCGAAGCCGGCTAAAGGGGAAAAATATGACTATACAATCAAACCCTGCCCCTCAGGCCGGGGCAGTGAAATTAGCAATAGCGCTGGCAGGTACTGTTTTTGTGCTGATGATGCTGGTTGGGGTGATTATGCGCGCCTCACAAGGCAAGATAATTGAGATAGACCCGGCATTGTTTTATCAGCTTATGACGGTACATGGCGCTGGCATGGTTGGCACCGCGGCCTTTTCCGGTGCCTGTATCATGTGGTATTTCCTTGGACGTTACGTAAGGCTGACACCGGCAGTTTTCTGGATTTTTCTTGGTCTGTTTCTCACCGGTGTCGTGCTTGTGCTTGTTGCGGTTCTGGTTGGTGGGTTTGGTGCTGGCTGGACTTTTCTTTACCCGCTTCCCGCACAATCAGGCGGTGCCTGGGAAACCTGGGCAGCGGTAAGCTTTATACTCGGCTATATATCTATCGGGGTGGGCTTCCTGATATTTCATCTGGAGGCCGGGCGCGCGATGATAAAACAATATGGTGGCCTCAGCCATGCTCTGGGATGGCCCTTGGCCTTTGGTAAAGCTGATCCTGAGTCAGCTCCGCCTCCCACTGTTATCGCCGCAGCCACCATCACGGTGTTCAATAGTCTGGGCATTACTGTCGGTGCCGCCGTGTTAATTATCACTCTTGTCGATCTGCTGATACCGGGCTTTATAAACATTGATGCCTTGCTGGCTAAAAACATGATTTTTTTCTTCGGTCACGTCCTTATTAATGCCTCCATCTATATGGCTGTCATTGCCGTTTACGAAATCATCCCTGAATATACCAGGCGACCCTGGAAATCTTCGCGTATGCTGGCAATTTCCTGGGCGGCAGTGTTGTTGATTGTGATGGCTGTGTTCCCGCATCATTTGTTGCAAGATACGGTTATGCCCGCTTGGGCCTTGGCTATGGGCCAGATCGTTTCTTATATGAGTGGCCTGCCATTACTGGCCGTTACAGCCTTCTCGCTGCTGGCTTATTTACGTGGGTCGGGCATACGGTGGGATGTGGCATCTTCTCTGTTGGTGCTTGGTATTGCAGGTTGGAGCATCGGATCCGTTCCTGCCATCTTGGATAGTATTATTTCCGTCAACAAAGTCATGCACAATACACAATGGGTACCCGGCCACTTTCATATCTATCTATTGCTGGGAGAAGTGGCGATGGTCTTTGGGTTTATGGGCTGGCTGGTGAGACAACCCCGTGGTGACAAAAGATTTGGTGTCATTGATCGCGCCGCTTTTGCAGTTTACCTGTTTGGCGGCGCGGGCTTTACATTGATGTTCCTGATATCAGGTGCGATGTCAGTGCCACGCCGTTGGGCCGTTCACATTGAAGCCTGGATTTTACAAGATCAGATTGCCACTGGATTTGCTGTTCTTGTGGTGCTGGGTTCTGTGATCTTTTTATTGCGCTACCTTGGCGGCGTTCTGCGCTCAGATTAAGCCGGGGCTTGTTAAGATGATCGCATTAACATGACAATTGGCACTACTGTTCTGGACTTTGCCAGGCTGGCGCGATCAAAATCAGATTTCCTGAATGAAAACCCCTTTGGTTTCGGCCTGTCGGCAATGATGGCCGGTGCCTATGTTGGCATGGGTATTCTGCTGATTTTCAGCGTTGGTCAGGGCGTTGATCCCGGCATTCGCCCAATTGTAATGGGGGCAAGCTTTGGTCTTGCCCTGACATTGGTGGTATTTGCCGGATCAGAGCTTTTTACCGGTCATACAATGTATATGATCCATGGGCGGCTTGCCGGGTCGGTAACGACGAGCCAGGTCGTAAAATGCTGGACAATGAGCTGGATCGGAAACCTTGCCGGAGCCGTTTTACTGGCGACATTATTTATATTGGGTGGCAGCGCTCTGGTTTTGAAAGGTGGCGGTGGCGATCTTATTTATATAGTGGCAGCAAAAAAAATTCAATCATCGCCTGTGCAACTGGTCGCTCTTGCTATGCTGTGCAACTGGCTGGTTTGCCTGGCTATCTGGGCCTCGGCGCGCACAAAAAATGATATGGCTAAATGCGTTATAATTTTCTGGTGCCTGTACGCTTTTATCGCCGCCGGTTTTGAGCACAGCATTGCCAACATGACGGTATTTGCAGTAGCCTTGTTATCCGATCACCCCACCAGTATCAGCTATGCAGGTGCCTTGAACAATCTTTTTTGGGTCACCCTGGGAAACGCAATAAGCGGGGCTGGCTTTATGGGGGTGGCCTATTGGCATGTGGCGGGCCGGCCGCGATTTTCTCAAAATGAAAGCCCCAAACATTAAAAGAACACGCCCGTCAGCCACAGACCGGCAAACAATATGGCAAATGACATAAGCGTCGCCAGGAATATGACCCCGGCACCGGGTTGATCACCGCTGTTGTGATCGCCGTGATCGCCAGCGTTGTCGTCTGTATTTTCGTCCGCGTGCCCGGTCGGGGCTGAATGCCGGCTGTGGTCTGCCATATCATCGCCTGCGGGAATAACCGTCAGCATTCCGTGTTTCATATTGCTGACCACCAGCCACCAGTTCATCGGATTGTAACCATGATAGGCCGGCGGGACACTTTTGTTGTTACATTAGCGTGTCTCTGAGCGCTTCGTAAGGGGTCTGGCCGTTGTGTGCGCCGTGTGGTCTGGTGAAGTTGTAGAAGCGTTCCCATTCATCGCGTTTTGCCACCAGGTCAACATCGCCTTTGTAGCTTAGTAACTGATAGAATTCTTGCTGGTCAGATCGGTGTGACCGCTCGACCTTGCCATTGAGCTGCGGT
>UOEG01000281.1_pt1 | contig 11397 bp, 12 predicted proteins | sample 1990051 | NCBI WGS metagenome assembly UOEG01 (sample SAMEA4728526, study PRJEB27164) | hydrothermal vent metagenome | biome: marine basaltic hydrothermal vent biome; feature: marine hydrothermal vent; material: mineral | place: Pacific Ocean | collected 2011-06-14/2011-07-23 | depth 1741 m | reverse complement strand
CACATCCGGCAGGGCGCGGCGGTCTATCTTTTCGGTCAAAGGGGCCTCGAATATGATAAAAGGCTCGTCCGTGCGCTGAAAACTGTAATCAATGAAAATCGCCTCTTCGGTGGCCGAGGCGTTATCAAACCGCAATATTCGCGGGCCTGCGGGCTCATAAAACGCATCCCCCTCAGACAGGATCACCGGGCGGCGGCCCTCAACCTGATAGAGGATTTGCCCCTTGGCGATATAGCCAATGGCCGGGGCCGCATGGGTATGTATGGGTGCCACCTGACCGGGGGTAAAGTGGAAATCACCGCCCTGCATGGTGGTAACCGCGCGCGGCTCAAACGCCACGCCCAGCAGTTGCTCAGATGACGGCTTTGTCTTCTGTACTGCCGATACCGGCAGCACGGAAGACAGCAAAATCGCCCCGGTGAGGAAGGATAAAGTGCCAAGTTTCAAGGTGTTGAGTGTCATCAGGATCGTCCTTTTGATGGGCTGCGCAGGGCGCGCAACAAGGGGGCCGCAACAGACATGTGTTGCGATTGGAAAAGGCCAGGTGACCCGGCCAGGGTTGACTTATTAAAGCTTGCAAAATGCAAGGTAACAGCGGTGTAAATTATTATATTGCATATTGCAAGTTATTAATTTACTTATCCGACATGGCGAAGATTTCTCAAAAACGCGGCACCGGCTGTCCGGTGGCTTATGGCTTGGACAGCTTTGGCGACAGATGGAGCCTGCTGATCATCCGTGATCTGATGCTGCACGGCAAAAAGACCTATAGCGCATTTCTGGCCTCAGACGAAAACATCGCCACCAATATCCTGATCAGTCGCCTGAAGCATCTTGAGGCCGAGGGCATCGTCAGTAAAACCAAAGACCCCGAAAATCGGCGCAGCTATACCTATGCGCTAACCGATAAAGGCCGCGATCTGGCCCCGGTTATGATGGAAATCATCCGCTGGAGTGGTCGCCATGACACCCGGCCAGAGGCAAGGAAAGACACCTCCGACGCGGTGATGAAAAACCCGGACAGGTTTGAGGAAAAACTGAGGGGGCAATGATGCCTCAGCCGTCGGCCAGCGCCTTGTGAATGGTCACGATGGCGCGCTCAATAGCCTGATCAATCGACATATCCGAGGTATCCAGCAACAGCGCGTCCTTGGCGGGCTTCAGGGGGGCCGCCGCGCGGGCAGAATCGCGGGCGTCGCGCTGGCGCAAATCTTCGGCGACCTCCTCAAGGCGGATGTCATGGCCCTTTGCCACCAATTCCGCATGGCGGCGCTGGGCGCGAATGTCATCGCTGGCGGTCACGTATAATTTCACCGGCGCATCGGGGCAGATCACCGTGCCAATATCGCGCCCGTCCAGCACCGCGCCGCCACCGCGCGCCGCAAAGGCGCGTTGAAAATCCACCAAGGCCTGACGCACTTCGGGGAGTGCCGCCACCCTTGAGGCCGCTTGTGCCACCTCTGGCGTGCGCAGACCCTCGGCGTCAAGATCGCCGGCTTGCAGGTTTCGTGCGGCTTCCACCGGGTCGGTGCCATCCAGCGTGCGCCGCCCGGTGGCACGGTACAAAAGCCCGGTATCAAGATGGGCAAAGCCAAAATGCTCTGCGACAGCGCGCGCGATAGTGCCCTTGCCCGCCGCCGCCGGCCCGTCAATTGCGATGGTGAATGCCATTCTGCCCAGTCCCCTTAACTCATGCCCCCGCATGTAACCGACCCAAAGATTGATTGCAAAGCGCCCCCTAAAACCCCGGCGTCCCCGCATCCTGTGGATTCTGCTCAAGATGTTTGCGCTTGATCGCAGCCGAGGTATCGCGTGATCCATCATGGCTCCACCCCGGCGGCGCAAGTGCGTACATCAGCCGCTGCCGCAGGCTCAGACCGGGTTGCACCACATCGCGAAATATCCCCAGCCATTCGTGAAACGCCACCCGCAGCGGGTTGAACGTGCCCAGATTATGCACCAATCCGTAATCCACCTTATCCTCCTCAAGCTCTGGCACGAAGGTGCCAAACATCTTGTCCCAGATGATAAAAACCCCGGCGTAATTGGCATCAAGATAGCGCGGATTGCGGCCATGATGCACCCGGTGGTGGCTGGGCGTGTTCATCACCGCCTCAAACCATTTCGGCATTTTGTCAATCGCCTCGGTATGAATCCAAAACTGATAGATCAGGTTAAGCCCGCCAACAAACAGCACCATCGCCGGGTGAAACCCCAACAGCACCAGCGGCGCCCGCACGATCATCATCAGGGTAAAGGTGCCGGTCCATGTCTGCCTCAGCGCGGTGGTCAGATTATAATGCTGGCTGGAATGGTGATTGACATGGCTGGCCCAGACCCAGCGGATATGGTGGCCAAACCGGTGCACCCAGTAATAGCGCAAATCATCGAGCACAAAACACAAGGCGACCACGCCCACCGACGTGCCCAGATCAAGCGGCGTGATCCGCCACAGAGCCATGAAAAATCCCCAGGCGATAAAGCCCAGAACAATGCCCGCCGCCACATTGCCCGCGCCCATGATCAGCGAGGTCAGCGCATCGCGGGTCTCATAACGCCCGCCGCGACGTTTGATCACGATCCACAATAGCTCAATCACGATGGCGGCGATGAAAAACGGCACTGCGATCTGGGTTACTTCGGGGTAATTCAGCGGATCACTCATGCGGTTTTCTCCAGCAGGTCGGGCCAGACGCGGGCCTCATCGGGGGCAAGCGTCAGGTGAATATGCGGCGCGGTGAAATCCGGCAGATCAATCCGCAGGCCGGTTTTTGTGGGCTTAATACGCGCGCCAGTCAGATAGCGCGCTGTCATATCCGCGCCCATGGGCCAGACAATTCCCCGCCCCCCCGCGGTGGTGATCAATGCGGCGTGCTTGTCTTGGCATAAGATCACCTCAAGCGCCGGATCCTCGGCAAACTCATCGGCCCAGGCTTGCGCGGCCTCGGCCTCATCACGCAATGTGGCGCGCGCTGACAGGCCGAGAAAATGCAGCAGCACCACGATGCCGGTGATGCCGCCAAATACGAGTATCAGCAAGGTTTCCAGAGGCATATCAAATCTCCCGTATCCGGGGAGTTTGCAGAAATTTGTAGGGCAATGTCAAAGGCGGCGTGGCGTCAAATGTTCATATGACGGGTTACATAACATAAAGATCCGTTTTCCCAGCACCGGTCGCCGCTCTTCAGGCCCTTACGTGCCTGCCTCGCGAGACCGCCGGAAACGGCGGATGAGCAGCACGGCATCAAAAATCAACCGCGATGCCCTTCTTTTCCCAATCGCCATAGCGCACCGGATCAGGGCCTTTGCGCCCGCCCAGCTCTTTGGGCAGGGCTTTCACAGCCGCGTTTTTGCGCCGCTCTTCGGCCTCGGCCAAGGCGCGCCGGGCTTCAGGGGGCAGGGCTTTTTTGTCATCACTCATCAGGCAGGCTTCCTTTGGCGCGTCAGCCTTGATATACGCCCGCTTCCACCCGTCGCCAAGGGCCATCGCCAAGGATAATGCATGAATAATCCCAAATCCTCTGCCCGCCGTAGCGCTGTTTACCTGCTTGATCAGGTGCTGGGCGAGGGGCGGTTAATGTCTGATCTGATAGGCAAAGGTGCTTTGGACCGGCTGGAACCGGCGGACCGGGCGCGGGCGCAGCGGCTGGCCAATGACACATTGCGCGGGCTTGAGCGCGCCGACCGTTTGCTGAAACGCCACCTGCGCAAAACGCCACAATTGCATATCCACAACATCCTGCGCCTTGGCACGGTTGAGCTCGTCATGGGCGGCGATGCCCACGGGGTGGTCAATGAAGCGGTTGAGATGGTCGGCGGCAGCCGCCGGTATGCCAAGCTCAAAGGTATGGTCAACGCGGTCCTGCGCAAAATGGCGGGGGAGGGCGGCAAGCCATGGCATGATCTGCGCCTGCCACGCCTGCGCGACTGGCTGCGCGCGCCTTTGGTCGAGGCCTGGGGCGCTTTGCCGGTGGGGGCCATGGAGCAAGCGCATTTCAAGGGGGCACCGCTGGACATCACGCTGAAAGGCGAGGCCGAGGATTGGGCTGAAAAGCTGGGGGGTATGATGCTGCCCACCGGCTCGGTCAGGCTTGAAAACGCCGGGCAGGTTTCGCAGTTACCGGGCTATGACAGCGGCGATTGGTGGGTGCAGGATGCCGCCGCCGCCCTGCCGGTGAAAATCCTTGATCCAAAACCGGGCGAGGATATTCTCGATCTCTGCGCCGCGCCGGGCGGTAAAGCCCTGCAACTGGCGGCGGCGGGGGCGCAGATCACAGCGCTTGATCTGTCGCCTGCGCGGATGGCGCGGGTTATGGAAAACCTGGGCCGCACGCGGCTTACGGCCACCTGCGAAACCGGCGATGCCCTGACATATCAGGGCGGGCCGTATGATGCCATTTTGCTCGATGCGCCGTGCTCGGCCACCGGCACCATCCGGCGGCACCCGGATTTGCCATATGCCAAGGATGGCTCAGAATTTGCCGCTTTGTTTGAGCTGCAATCGGCGATGATTGACCATGCTCTAAGCCTGCTCAAACCCGGCGGGCGGCTGATTTTCTGCACCTGTTCGCTATTGCCTGATGAGGGCGAATGTCAGGTGCAAGTGGCCCTTACGCGCCATGAAAACCTGCGCATTGACCGCGCAGCGCTGGCGGTGCCGGGGGTTGATCCCGACTGGATCAGCGATGAGGGCGGGCTGCGCCTGCGCCCGGATTACTGGCCTGATCTGGGCGGCATGGATGGATTTTATATTGCCTGCCTGCGGGTTTGATTGCCCGGTAGGTAATGCATAATCACAGGTCAATCATTCTTTCGTAATTTTTAGAATATAACCCATAGCCTGGGCCTTTGGCGGTGACATTGTAAGAATTGGTGGTTATGTTTTGATCAACCGCACCGCAAACGCGCAGGGGCAGGAGTGGGGCAGGAGTGATGCCGATAACTGAAAATCTGGCCCAACGCTGGGCAGGGTATCTTAACCGGAAAGCAGCCCGGCACGCGGTGCGCGGGAGCAAAATCACTGTATTCAACTCACAGCCCGAGCCCCTGACCATTGGCAGTCAGGCGCGCGGTCAGCAACTGGCCACGGGGATTTTGATATTTGATGGCCATATGATCCACAAACCTGATGTGGATTTGTGGGCCATTGCCGCCCCGACCACCGGCTTTAGCGATGAATGCCACGGCTTTGCCTGGCTTGATGATCTGGCCGCTTTCGGGGATGCCTCGGCGCGGCAATGCGCGCAAAACTGGCTTGCGGGCTGGGTTGAGCGCTATGGCAACGGGCAAGGGCCGGGCTGGACCCCGGACCTGACCGGCCGCCGCCTGATCCGCTGGATCAATCATGCGGTTTTTGTACTGCACAGCCGCGATGAGGCCACCGCAGAACAGTTTTACCGCTCATTGGCACACCAAACGGTGTTTCTCAGCCGCCGTTGGCAGGCGGCCAAGCCCGGATTGCCCCGGTTTGAGGCCCTGACCGGGCTGATCTGTGCCGGGCTGTCGCTTGAGGGGATGCAGGAACATGCCCCGCCTGCGGTGGCGGCACTGGCGCATGAATGCGCCGCCCGGATTGACCCGCAAGGCGGCATTCCCAGCCGCAACCCCGAAGAATTGCTTGAGGTGTTCACCCTTCTGACATGGGCCGCCGAGGCCATAAGCGCCTCTGACATGACGCTTGACCCGGCCCACCGCGAGGCGATTGAGCGTATCGCCCCCACCCTGCGCGCCCTGCGTCACTGTGATGGCGGTCTGGCGCGGTTTCATGGCGGCGAACACGGGCTTGAAGGGCGGCTTGATAATGCCCTGGCCAGCAGCGGTGTAAAGGCCCGTCCGCATGAGGGGCTGGCGATGGGATACGCCCGCCTCAGCACCGGGCGCATCAGCGTGATTATTGATGCCGCGCCACCGCCAAGTGGTAAGGATTCAAGGATGGCGCACGCTTCAACGCTGGCGTTTGAGCTGACCTCGGGCCGCCGTCCGCTGATTGTCAATTCCGGCTCGGGCGTGCAGTTTGGCCCGGAATGGCGCAAGCTTGGCCGCGCCACGCCCTCGCATTCCACGCTGGTGCTTGATGGCATATCCAGTGCCGAGCTGAAGGATCAGAGCGACGAAAAAGCCCGGCTCACCGATGCCCCGGAAAACGTGCCGGTTGAGTTGAGCCAAACCCCGGAAGGCCAGCGTTTTGAAGGTGCCCATGAGGGATACGAGGCCGATTTTGGCCTCACCCATGTGCGCAAGCTTGAGCTGTCATCCGATAGCCGTAGCCTGACGGGTGAGGATATGCTGGTGACCCTGTCAAAACGTCTGGAGCGGCAGTTTGACCGGGCGCAAAAGGCTGCTGGCATTGCCGGCATCCCCTTTGACATCCGGTTTCATCTGCATCCGGACGTGGATGCGGTGGTGGATATGGGCGGTATGGCCATATCGATTGCGCTCAAAAGCGGAGAATTGTGGATTTTTCGCGGCGATGGCAAGACAAAGATTGCAATAGAATCAGCGTTCTACCTTGAAAAATCGCGGGTAAAGCCGCGTGCGGCCAAACAGATCGTTCTATCTGGCGCGACGATGGGGTATGCGACGCGCATAAGATGGTCATTGGCCAAGGCGCAAGACACTCCGGTTGGCATTCGCGATCTGGAGCGGGACGCAATGGAGCCGGTGATCAACACCTAATGCTTTGATCAAGGAACCCGACCCATGCCTCACCCCATCCGCCGCGCCCTGTTATCTGTATCCGACAAAACCGGCCTTGCTGACCTTGGCAAAGCGCTGGCCGCGCGCGGGATTGAGCTGCTGTCCACTGGCGGCACCGCCAAGGCCCTGCGCGACGCCGGGCTTGAGGTGCGCGATGTGGCCGACCTGACCGGGTTCCCCGAGATGATGGATGGCCGGGTCAAAACCCTGCACCCGATGGTGCATGGCGGGTTGTTGGCGCTGCGTGACAATGACGCCCACAAGGCCGCAATGGACGCCCATGGCATCGCTGCGATTGATCTGCTGGTGGTCAATCTTTATCCGTTTGAGGCCACCGTGGCCAAAGGTGCCGACTATGACACCTGCATTGAAAATATTGACATCGGCGGCCCGGCGATGATCCGTGCAGCGGCCAAGAATCACGCCTTTGTCACGGTGGTGGTGGATGTCGGGGATTACGATAAGTTGCTGGGTGATCTGGATCAGCATGAGGGCGGCACCTGCGCCAAATTCCGCCGCAAACTGGCACAAACCGCCTTTGCCCGCACGGCGGCGTATGATGCGGCGGTCTCGACCTGGATGGCGGGGGCAATCGGCGTGGAAAATCCCCGTCGCCGGGCGGTGGCGGGCCAACTGGCGCAAACCCTGCGCTACGGCGAAAACCCACACCAAAAGGCCGCATTTTATACCGATGGCTCAGACCGCCCCGGCGTGGCCACGGCGACACAGCTTCAGGGCAAAGAGCTGAGCTATAACAACATCAACGACACCGATGCGGCGTTTGAACTGGTCAGCGAATTTGCCCCGGATGGCGGCCCGGCCTGCGCCATTATCAAACACGCCAACCCCTGCGGCGTGGCGCGCGGTGAGACATTGAAACAGGCCTATAGCCGCGCTTTTGACTGTGACCGCACCAGCGCCTTTGGCGGTATTATTGCCTTGAATCAACCGCTGGACGGGCCAACCGCCCGTGAGATTTCGGGGATATTCACTGAAGTGGTGATTGCCCCCGGTGCCAGCGATGAAGCGCGTGAAATTTTTGCCGCCAAGAAAAACCTGCGCCTGCTGATCACCAATGGGTTGGCGGATCCGATGGCCGCCGCAATGACTGTGCGGCAGGTCTCGGGCGGTTATCTGTTTCAGGACAAGGACAACGGCCACATCACGGTGGATGACCTGAAAATCGTTACCAAACGCGCGCCGGATGCGCGTGAACTTGCCGATATGCTGTTTGCCTGGCGCGTCGCCAAACATGTGAAATCCAACGCGATTATCTATGTCCGTGACGCGGCCACCGTGGGCGTCGGCGCCGGGCAGATGAGCCGTGTCGACAGTTGCCGCATTGCCGCACGCAAATCCGAAGACATGGCCCAGGCGCTGGGCCTGCCCGCCCCGCTGACCCAAGGCAGCGTTGTGGCGTCAGACGCCTTTTTCCCCTTTGCTGACGGCCTTTTGACTGCGGCTGAGGCCGGGGCCACAGCGGTGATTCAACCGGGCGGCTCGATGCGTGATGATGAGGTGATCGCCGCCGCTGATGCGGCAGGGCTGGCAATGGCCTTCACTGGCATGCGTCATTTCAGACATTAAAGCCTGCCTTTGGGCTATGCCCGTTTGGCTTGGTGGTGCTCCCAAGGGGCGTTCCTGTCTTGGGCCTCATCCCCAGCCATCTGTCCATTCGTCATAAACCGGTTTTATCCGGTTTTCCCGAAACCTGATCCAGCGCACCCGGATGCCCCAGTAAAGCGCGGCTAATACCGTCAGGAATATGATGTTAAACCATGGGATGATCCGCGCATCGGGGCCGTCCACCGCCCAGATACGGATCGCGTTGGGATAAATTGACAGAAGCTCACTACGCCAGCCGTAATGCCGCACCATCACCCATTGCGGATCGGCAGAAGTGGACACCAGATTTGAGGCTTCCGCCTGCAAATTTGCTGTGTCAAACTTGAAATAGGGCGGCCAGCCCCAATCGGTATCTTCATTGCGGTAAATCATCGGTTTGCCGTTGGTGCGAAAGGTCTCAATCATGAACACATCCCGGCCGCGCGCAGTTTCGCCGCCGGCGGCCTCGTTTGACCAGAATATCGGATATTTGATCGGTGATATGCGCGAATATGTATCGGTGATGCGCACGACATCATGCTGTGGCAGGGTATAGTGTAAAAATGCCCCAAGGGTCAGTAAGATCAGCGCCCGTATTCCCCATTTAACATAGACCATTATAACTCGCCTTTTTCTGCCATTTCACGCCACCAATCGGTCAGGCATAAGATTCTTCTCGCGTCTTTCAAAGCCCGTGTTATCTTTTCCCAGTCTACAAGCAAAAATGAACGGGAGAAAACTATGTGTGATGCATGTGTGATGAATGTGGTAAAAAACAAGATGCTGTCACGGCGGGAGTTTTTTACAACCACGGCGGCGGTGGGCGCAGCGGCAGCACTTGGTACGGCAATGGCCCCGCCTGCGATGGCCAGCGGACATAAACAGGCAGAGGATCTGACCCACGATCTGCATGCCGGTTTCCCCACCTATTTTGGCGCTCCGGGGATTGAGATGACCCGGAAATTCAACTTTGCCGATAACGGTTTCAACCTGTTTACCATGGATGTGAACGAGCATACCGGCACCCATGTCGATGCGCCGTTCCATTTTTCGGCCGACGGGGCCACAGTTGAACAAATCCCCGTCAGCAGCCTTATCGCACCGCTTTGCATCATTGATATTGCCGCGCGTGCGGCTGAGGATGCCGATGCTCAGGTCACACCCGATGACATCAAGGCCTGGATCGCAGCCAATGGCGATATTCCGGGTAACGCCTGTGTGGCAATGTATTCGGGATGGGCTGCCAAGGTTGAAAGCGATGATTTTCGCAATGTCAAAGATGATGTGATGCATTTCCCGGGCTTCCATGTGGAAGCGGCTCAGATGCTGCTGGAAACCGGGGCGCAATCCATTGCCGTTGATACGCTGTCGCTGGATCACGGTAAATCAGCCGATTTTGCCACCCATTACGCATGGCTGCCTGCCGGGCGCTTTGGCATCGAAAATCTGGCAAATCTGGATAAACTGCCCGCCGCCGGGGCGACCATCATTGTGGGCGCACCCAAGCATCGCGGCGGTTCTGGCGGGCCTGCGCGGATTTTTGCCATGGTCTGAGTAAATCACACTCCCACGCCCCTTTGGGGGCTTGGGGTTTATGCCGCCCTCGGCTATATCATTGAACATAGTTCAGAATAAGCGGGGATCGATGACAGGCAAGGTTGAAAAGCGCCGTGACGCGCTGCGCGCTAAACTGACAGACATTGCCGAAGCCCGCATTCGCGAGGCCGGGATCAGCGCCATCAAGGCGCGTGACCTGGCAAAGCAGGCTGATTGTGCCGTCGGTGCCATTTATAATGTCTTCGGCGATTTGCAGGACATCATCATCGCGGTCAATGGCCGCACGTTTCAGCGCCTTGGCCGCGCCGTGGCGCAAAGCCTTGCGGGCAAGGAAACCCTGCCGCCCACCGAGCGGCTGATCGCCATGTCCTGTGCTTATCTTGAGTTTGCGGCCGCCAATCCCAATGCCTGGCGCAGCTTGTTTGACGTGCGCATGACCAAGGATATGGAGGTGCCACAATGGTATCTTGATGAACTTGAGCGCTTGTTTGGCTTTATCAGTGGGCCGGTGCGTGAATGTTTCCCCGATATGTCCGGGCGTGAGGCGGGCCTGATGACCCGCGCCTTGTTTTCATCGGTGCATGGCATTGTTTTGCTGGGGCTGGAAAACCGGATTTCCGGGGTTCCTAAGGATCAGCTACAAGATATGCTGGCCCTGATCCTGCGGCAAGTTACTGAAACTAAACACATTTCAAAATAACTTCACCACCCATCTTGAACGATGTTCATGGCTTCCCATATTCATATCATGAACATTGTTCAAGAAAGGGAAGCCAAAATGCTGAAAACATTCAAAACACTTATTACCGGCGCAAATGCCAGGGCAGAGGACCGCGTTAAAGACGCCTTTGCCATAGAATTGATTGACCAGAAAATCCGCGAAACCGAAGGCCAGTTGAAAGCGGCCAAGGCCACGCTGGCCTCATTGGTTCAGCGCCAGCGCTCGGAAAAGCGCCTGAGCGATGCGCTTGCCACCCGGATCAAAACGATGACAACCCGCGCCCGTGAGGCGCTGGATGCGGGCCGCGATGATCTGGCCACGCAAGCCGCCGAAGCGATTGCAACCATGGAAAATGAGGCCCGCCTGCGGTATGATACGCTGGACCGGTTAGAGGTTCAGACAACCCGCCTGCGCAGCTCGGTTGAGGCCGGGCATCGCCGGATCATTGACCTCAAACAAGGGGCCATCACCGCCCGCGCCATCCGCCGCGAGCAGCAGATGCAGGGGCGTCTGCGTTCGACCATTGGCAATACGTCCAGTGCCGATGAGGCGGAAGAGCTGATTGCACGGGTCGTGGGCGGGGATGACCCGTTTGAGGGCGCGCAGATATTGGCCGGAATTAATGCCGATCTAAATCACGACAGCCTCGATGATAAACTGGCGGCACAGGGCTTTGGCCCCGCCACCAGAACCACCGCGAAGGACGTGCTTGAACGTCTGAGCAATAAATAAAACCAAAACAAGGAGTTCTAAAATGTATCCCAATGAAAAACCCGACAACACAGTGATTATGTTGTTCAACCTGGCAGGGGTGGCTG
>UOEG01000162.1_pt1 | contig 11438 bp, 10 predicted proteins | sample 1990051 | NCBI WGS metagenome assembly UOEG01 (sample SAMEA4728526, study PRJEB27164) | hydrothermal vent metagenome | biome: marine basaltic hydrothermal vent biome; feature: marine hydrothermal vent; material: mineral | place: Pacific Ocean | collected 2011-06-14/2011-07-23 | depth 1741 m | reverse complement strand
GGCCACTTCAAGCCGCCCATCGGACAGGTGTTTCACATCGACAATATCGTGGCGGCGCACCGCGCGATGGAGGATAATACCGCTGGTGGTAAAATTGTGGTGCTAACCTGATCGCGCCGAATTATGAGGGCCGCCCGCCGGGGGCAAGCCTCATCTTGTCCTCAGCACTCTTTCAACCAGGCCCGGTTATGTCACCTGTGACCACATGTTCAAGCTCCACCCCTTCAATCGTCAGCACCATTTTGGCGCGATACTTTTGCCCCGCCTCGCCGCCCGCCTTGCGCAGCGCGTCCTCAATCGCCTGTTGCGAGGTCACCCCCACCTGTTTGAGAAACTTGCGCATCGACATGTTAAATTCTTCGCTCATGGTTCTTCTCCTGCTTGAAAGGGCGTTTGCCCCGGATTGACGAATGATCTATGCACCCACTCTATATTTGACCAGCCCAACCGAAAGACAGCCATGCACCGTTTCCGCCTTGCCCTGCTTGCCCTTGCCCTCAGCCTGCCGCTGATGGCGCGCGCCGATCCCCTTGATCTCACGATCAAAGCCGATCCCGCCTTGGTCGATACCGGGCTGATAAAATTCCTGCTGCCGCGTTTTTCGCTCAAGACCGGCATCAAACTGCATCCCGGCTCTGACGCCCCCGATCTGACCCTCTCCAGCACCGCAGGCCCCGGCGCGCGGCCCGCCTTCAAAGGCCCGGTTCAGCTTTATTATATCATGCTCGCTGCCGACGCCCCCGACAAAGCCAGCAGCTTTGCCAACTGGCTGCTTGAGGATGTGGGCCAGCGCACGATTGATCAGTTTCGCAAAGACGGCCAACAGATGTTCTTTGCTGCCGCCAATGACGCGCCCGAAGTGGTCAAAGCCCTGCCTCAGGGCGACATCCAAAACGGTGAGCTTCTGTCTTACACCTACTGTGGTCGCTGCCATGTGATCGGCGACAAAAACCGCATGAAGGGCATCGGCTCGACGCCGTCTTTTGCCCTGATGCGCGGATTTCCCGATTGGCAACGCCGGTTTCAGGGCTTTTACACCCTCAATCCGCACCCGTCGTTTTCGCAGGTCAAAGGCGTGACGGCACCCTTTGACGTGGCCCTGCCGCCCGCCATCACCCCGATTGAACTGACCCAGACCGAGCTTGACGACATCACCGCCTTCGTCGCCGGCATCACGCCTGCAGATTTGGGCGCGCCGCTGCAAACTCAGTGATCCCGGCGCTTTGAGAAATAATCCTCGGTGGTCACAACCTTTGGCCTGTCAGCCCCGCGCATAGGCAAATCATCGCTGTGATACTGCGTCTTGACCCGGCAATCATCGCACATCTGTATCAGCTTTGCCGCATCGCCACTGGCAAACATCTCGTGCTTGCCCGCCAGCTTCTCGGTGATCTTCTCAACGGTTGATTTCACCCCAAACAAGGCCCCGCATTCAATGCAGGCAAACGGTTCCTCCTCATGGATCACCTCTTGCGCCAACGCCTGATCCGTCAGGTCCAGTTGTGGCACCAGCGTCAGCGCCTTTTCCGGGCAAACCCGCGTGCATAATCCACATTGCAAACAGGCATCCTCCTGAAACCTGAGCTGCGGCAATTCGGGATTATCCCCCAGCGCCCCTGATGGGCAAAGCGACACACACGAGAGGCACAACGTGCAGGCATCGGTGTTAATCTCAACCCGCCCGTAAGGTGCCGCCTCGGGCAGATCAATCACTGTGTCATTGCCGCGCAACGCCTTCGCCGCCAGCCGCGCAACCTGCCGCCTGCTGCCCTGCGGCAGGATCGGCGTGACCCCGGCCACCGCCCCGCGCGGCGCATATAAAACATCGCACAGATCATCAGGCGTGTCCGGTTGCAACAACCGCACTTGCGCCTCTCCGGCAATCGCATTGGCCAACGCGCTTTCACGGGTCAGCGTGGTCATATCCGCCTTCGGCTTGCGCAAAATATCCACATGGGTAAAGCCACAGGCCAGCGCCGCCAGCATCTCGGCATGGCCAAACACCACCACACTTTCCAGCTCCAGCGGGATCACATCCGCCGGCAAGCCCCGGTCAAACCGCGCCGCCAATGAAATCATTTCCGAGCCATGCCGGTCACACACCAACAGCTTCGGTTCAGCCCCGCCCGCATTCAGATAGGTCTCCGCAAACCCCTGAATGCGCTTGAACAAATGCGCCGTTGGTGGTGCTTCAAACTCAATCGCACCCGACGGGCACAGCGCCACGCAATCGCCGCAGCCATCGCAAATCATCGGGTCCACGCTCACATGATCCCCGTCCGGCGATATTGCCCCGGTTGAGCAATGATCAATGCAGTTGGTACAGCCGGTAATCCCGGCCTTCGAGTGGGCGCAAAGATGGTCTTGCAGCTTCAGGTAAAGTGGCCGCTCGAAACTGCCCACCAGTTGCGCCGCGTCAAATATCGCCCGCGCCACCGCTGGCGGATCGCGCGGATCAGCCCGCAGATAACCATCACGCCCGTGATCGCCAAACAGCGCCGTGCCGCCGCTCAGATCAAGGATCAGATCGCATTCGCTCTGCCCGCCATCACGCGGATCACTCAGGCCAAACGCCCCGCGCCCGCCGGGGTTAAGCTGTTGCAGCGCATCTATTGTCAGGGCAAACGCCCCCATGGTGCCGCTGGCCTGTTTCAGCCGCCCGGCAATCACATCAAACCGTCGGTCAAGCAAATCCTCGGGCGGGGTTTCCAGCAATACCGTGACGCTTAACGCCTCGGCCAACTGCTCAGCGGCCTCCGGCGCCAGCGCCGCATCGCCCAGAATCAGGCAGCGCCCCTCGGAAACCACATCGATCATTTTGAAACCCGGTGTTTCCATTTGCGCATCATTGATCAGCGCGGCCATTTTCGGCGCGGCATTAGCGCCCGCATCGGTCCACCCGGCGCGGTCACGAATATCAATGAAATTCGGCGCCTCAACCTCCAGCTCATCCGCCAGTTCTTCGAATAATTCGCGCTCCTGCAGGCAGGCGATAATCGCCCCGCCCTGCTCAATTTCTTTCGCCGCATCTTTGATCCCGGTGGTACAAAGTGCGCTGTGAACGCGCGAACACGCCAATCCGCATTGTTTTTCAATCAACGCGGAATCGATTGCCTGTGTCCCCAGACAATCACATAAAATCAATCTCTTAGCCATGCGCCACCCCCTTGATTGCAGGCCCGATCCGGCCCGCCAATCAGATTTGTCCCTGCACACTTAGGCCGCTCTACGCCACGGCGTAAAGCCTTTTTCTTTGCTGCACACAGGCTGCAGATTGATTCGGTTTTCCACCATCAAATAAATCATAGCAAAATCCTCAAGTTCTGCACCCCGGACAGTTTGTCCACTGCCTTCCGGTGCGGTCAGCACCAAGGGTCGATTTGTCCAGTTTATGGGGGTCAATATCGCGCGCACCAAAAAAACCTCTAAATTTTATTTGATTTGTTGCGCTAATCTGATCAGTCTGTTTCCAAAGTGGCTGAGAATCCTGTCTGACAGGCAATCAAAATCGGCCCGACAGAGAGGACAAAGACCATTTCAATGCAGCAACGATGCATTTCCATGCCGCTTGGCATTGTGATCCGGAAATCTCCGGGCGTAACCCGCTGGGCGAAATGGGTGTGGAAAGCGGTTGCCGTCCTGCCCGGCGCAGGCCCTGCTGATTGGCACGAGCTGCGCCGCGACGGCGAGATGGTTGAATACCACGCCACCACCGTCACGCTGGAACTTTTTCGCGCTGACACCGAGGCCTATCTCAGCGGCATTTCCACCCGCTCGCCCTCAATCTATGTGGTGCTGCGTGAAAGCGCTGATCCCGACGCGGCGCAGGATGTTACGGTGCTCTTGGCCACCGCCTCGCCCTATGAGGCGCAGGATTACGCCGACAGCAGCGAGGAAATAGTTGAGCTGGTGCCGATGCCCGAGGGGCTGATCAACTGGATCAAAACCTTCATCAATGTGCATTACCAGCCCGAGGAATTCATCAAACGCCGCCGCAAAAACGCCCGGGTTGATCTGGTTGAGGACGGTGTCGGCGACGCCCGCATCACCCAGCTCAGCGATGTCTACCGCGCACCGGGCCGTACCAAACCGGAGCCAATCCAGTGAGCCGCACAGACACCGCATGGTCGCGCCGCCGCGCCGGTGTCAAGGCCGAGGCCGAGGCCGAAACCCGCGCAATGGAACAGGCAAAGCGCGCCACTGAGCAGGCCGGGCTTGAGAAAAAGACCGACGCCGAAATCCTGTCTGAGCTGAATTTGCAAGACCCCGACACGATGCAGCCCGGCGATGATTTCACTGCTTTCATGCAATCCGCCGTGCCCGAACGCCTGCGCCGCCGGGCGTTGCGCACGCTCTGGCGCAGCAATCCGGTGCTGGCCAATGTCGATGATCTGGTGGATTACGGCGAGGATTTCAAAGCCGAATCCATCGCCGGTGCGGTGATCAAAACCGCCTATCAGGTGGGCAAGGGCATGCTCAAACACACCGACGAGATGGAAAAACAGGCGCGTGAGGCTGAATTGGCTGAGGTCGATGAAGAGACCACCCAAGCGGTTACCAATGAGGTCACCGACGAAACCCCGCCTGAAGAAACCCTTGTGGCGCAGGCCGAGTATATCTCGCCCCTGAGCGACGACACAGATGAAGAAACCCCCGCCCCGCTAATAAAACGCAGAATGCGGTTTGCATTTGAGGAGGCAGAGTGACATGGTGCAATTTATGAGTGCGGATAAAATCGAAAATACAATCCCGGAAGAGGATCAGCTCCGGGCTGATCTTTATGATTTTCTCAGCGCCCTTCTGGCGCGCCCGCCTGGCGATGAGTTGCTGAAACAGGCCGCAGGCCTGACCGGCGACGACAGTGATCTGGGCCAGGCCATCAGCGCCATGGCACGGGTTGCCGCCCTGACCGGCGCCAAGGCCGTCGAGCGCGAGTTTAACGCGCTTTTCATCGGCATGGCGCGCGGCGAGCTGCTGCCCTACGGCAGTTTTTATCTCACCGGGTTTCTCAATGAAAGGCCGCTGGCGATGCTGCGCCGCGATATGAATGAGCTGCATATCACCCGCGCGCCAACCGTGTTTGAACCCGAAGACAACATCGCCAGCCTGCTTGAGATCATGGCCGGCCTGATCACCGGCCGCTTTGGCGCACCGGTGCCGCTGGCGCGTCAGGCGGAATTTTACAACCGGCACATTGCCCCCTGGGCGGGGCATTTCTTTACGGATTTGGAAAAGGCCAAAAACTCGGTTTTTTACGCCACGGTGGGTGCCGCCGGGCGGGCCTTTTCAGAGATCGAACGCGAAGCGTTTCGAATGAATGCGGGTTAAACCGCGAAACTGGCCCGATACACTCGGGCATGAAGAAGGGAGGACTTGATGAGCAAGCAAGACAATGGTGAAACATCCAGCCGTCGTAATTTTCTAAAGCTGGCTACTGTTTCGGCACCTGCGGCACTGGCCGCCGTTGCGGTTTCAGGCAGTGCTGTGGACGCAGCCGAGCCAGATCAAAACAACAGCGGCCTGCAAGATACCGCGCATACCCGCGCGTATTTTGAAAGCGCGAAGTTCTGAAAATTAACGCTATTCACCCGAGATTCACCCGAGCCACCGGTTGCGTGACGCCCACCGGCTCGACTTGAACATAAAACCGGCATCAGTCCGGTCACAGCGAGGAAAAAACCAATGCTGAGGAAAAAAACCAATGGGGTTGCGAGACGCCCCCAACGGAACAGCCTCTTGTCAGACATGGCAGAGAAATCCCTTAACAGACGCAGCTTTTTGCGCGGCTCCGGCCTGGCCATCGGCGGGCTTGCCGCCATTGGTGCCACCGGCGGCACCGTAACCCGCGCATCTGCGCAATCGGCCGTGAATGGCGCGATTGAAACAGTTAAAACCATCTGCACCCACTGCGCGGTCGGCTGTACGGTCATTGCCGAGGTCGATAACGGCGTATGGGTCGGGCAAGAGCCCGGCTGGGACAGCCCGATCAATCTGGGCGCGCATTGTGCCAAAGGTGCGGCTGTTCGTGAGGACGTGAACGGCGACCGCCGCCTTAAGTACCCGATGAAAAAAGAAGGCGGGGAATGGAAACGCATCAGCTGGGAACAGGCGATCAGTGAGATCGGCGACGGCATGATGAAAATCCGCGAAGAAAGCGGCCCTGACAGCGTTTATTGGCTGGGTTCGGCCAAGCATTCCAACGAACAAGCCTATCTGTTCCGCAAGTTTGCTGCCTATTGGGGCACCAACAACGTGGATCACCAGGCGCGGATTTGTCACTCGACCACGGTGGCCGGCGTTGCCAACACATGGGGCTACGGCGCCATGACCAACAGCTTCAACGACATCCACAATTCCAAGGCCATTCTGGTGATCGGCGGCAACCCCGCCGAGGCGCATCCGGTGTCCTTGCTGCACCTGATGAAGGCGAAAGAGCAAAACAACGCCTCATTGATTGTGTGTGATCCGCGCTTCACCCGCACGGCGGCCCACGCTGACGAGCATGTGCGCATCCGTCCCGGCACCGATGTGCCGCTGATCTGGGGCATCTTGTGGCACATTTTTGAAAACGGCTGGGAAGACAAGGAATTCATCCGCACCCGTGTCTACGGCATGGATGAAATCAGAACCGAGGTAAACAAATGGACCCCCGAAGAGGTCGAGCGCGTCGTCGGCGTCCCCGGTTCTCAGCTTGAGCGGGTTGCCCGGACACTGGCCAATAACCGCCCCGGCACCCTGATCTGGTGCATGGGTGGTACGCAACACCACACCGGCAACAACAACACCCGTGCCTACTGCATCCTGCAGCTTGCCCTTGGCAACATGGGCGTCTCAGGCGGCGGCACCAACATTTTCCGTGGCCACGACAACGTGCAGGGTGCCACAGACATGTGCGTACTCAGCCACACATTGCCGGGCTATTACGGATTGAAGCCCGGTTCATGGGCACATTGGGCGCGGGTCTGGGAAGAAGATCTGGATTGGCTCAAGGGTCGGTTTGACAGCATCAAAGATGCAGACGGCAACGATCAGCCTTTGATGAACATGAAAGGCATTCCGGTATCGCGCTGGATTGATGGGGTTCTTGAGGACAAGGACAATATCGACCAACCCAACAATGTCCGCGCCATGGTGCTTTGGGGTCACGCCCCCAACTCGCAAACCCGTGGTAAGGAAATGAAAACCGCGATGGAGAAGCTGGATATGCTGGTCGTGGTTGACCCTTATCCAACGGTTTCCGCTGTGATGCATGACCGCACCGACGGGGTTTACCTGTTGCCTGCGTCAACACAGTATGAAACCCGTGGCTCTATCACCGCCTCGAACCGCTCGGTTCAGTGGCGTGATCAGGTGGCGGAACCTGTGTTCGAAAGCCTGCCGGACCATACCATCATGGCGATGTTCGCCAAAAAATTCGGCTGGGCCGACCAGTTGTTCCGCAACATTGCGGTCGATGACAAGGGCGAGCCGAACGTCGAAGACATCACCCGCGAATACAATCGCGGCATGTGGACCATCGGCTATAGTGGCTGGGCACCAGAGCGCATCAAGGCGCATATGGCCAATCAGCATACCTTCGACCGAACCACGCTTCAGGCGATTGGTGGTGAGGTAGATGGCGAATATTATGGTCTGCCATGGCCGTGCTGGGGCACACCCGAGCTCAAACACCCCGGAACGCCAAACCTTTACGATATGTCCAAGGCCGTATCTAAGGGCGGTCTCACATTCCGCGCCCGCTTTGGGGTGGAACGTGACGGGGTCAACCTGCTGGCCGAGGGCGTCTATAGTGTCGATTCCGACATTCAGGACGGCTATCCCGAATTCACCATGCAGATGCTGATGGATCTGGGTTGGGATAGTGAGCTGACAGCCGAAGAACGCGCCAGCATTGACGCGGTTGCCGGGCCTAAAACCAACTGGAAAACCGACCTTTCGGGCGGCATCATCCGGGTGGCAATATCCCATGAATGCGCGCCGTTTGGCAACGCCAAGGCGCGTGCGGTTGTGTGGAATTTCCCCGATCCGGTGCCGATTCACCGCGAGCCGCTTTATACCAACCGTCGCGATCTGGTTAAGGATTACCCGACATATGCGGATAAACAGGCTTACCGTCTGCCGACCATGTACGAATCAATCCAGAAAAACGACTTCTCGAAGGAGTATCCGATGATCCTGACTTCGGGACGTCTGGTTGAGTATGAAGGCGGTGGTGATGAAAGCCGCTCGAATGTGTGGCTGGCTGAGCTTCAGCAGGAAATGTTTGTTGAGATCAGCACCCGTGATGCCAACAACATCGGCATCCGCGATGGTCAGCAGGTCTGGGTCGAAGGCGCTGAAGGTGCCAGGATCAAGGTTGCGGCCATGGTCACGGACCGGGTTGGCGAAGGTGTCGTCTTCCTGCCGTTCCACTTCGGCGGGCATTTTGAGGGCAAGGACCTGAGGGATAAATACCCCGAAGGTGCCGATCCTTATGTGCTGGGCGAGGCCGCGAATACGGCCATGACCTATGGCTATGACAGCGTCACCCAAATGCAAGAGACAAAAGTGACTCTTTGCAAAATCACTGCAGCTTGAAGGAGGATTGAGAAATGGCAAGAGTAAAGTTTCTCGTAGACGCGGAACGCTGCATTGAATGCAATGCCTGCGTAACTGCGTGCAAAAATGAGAACGAAGTGCCCTGGGGCATTAACCGCCGCCGGGTCGTCACCATCGGTGACGGCACCCCCGGCGAGCGGTCAATCTCGATGGCTTGCATGCACTGCTCGGATGCGCCCTGCATGGCGGTCTGTCCGGTGGATGTGTTCTATCAGACGGCGGATGGCATTGTACTGCACTCCAAGGATCTGTGCATCGGCTGCGGCTATTGCTTCTACGCCTGCCCGTTTGGCGCGCCGCAATTTCCGCAGGCCGGCAATTTCGGCTCGCGCGGCAAGATGGACAAATGCACCTTCTGTGCAGGCGGCCCGGAAGAAGACGGCAGTCAGGCCGAATTCCAAAAATACGGTCGCAACCGTATTGCGGAAGGCAAACTGCCGATCTGCGCCGAGATGTGCGCAACCAAAGCACTTCTGGCGGGTGACGGCGATGTCGTCTCGGGCATCTACCGCGAGCGGGTCGTCTCACGCGGCTTTGGCTCCGGCGCCTGGGGCTGGGGCACGGCTTACGGCCAAAAAGGCAACTAACCTGCAAGGTAGGCCGGGCGAAAAACCCGGCCTACGCTTTATATTGCACCGGCGGCTGCAATGTCGTCCAAAAATGCTGATCCATAATGGGAGTTCCACGATGTTGTCGCACCGTATAATTGCGCTGATCCTGTCGTTGATTATGTCTGCCTGGGCCATATCTCCGGCCATGGCGCAAAACACTGATGATGCCCGCGCCGCCACCGGTGGGGCGCAAACCCTTGAAGATATTATGGCCCGTCAAAACGGCCTGCAAATTGATGACGAATTCCGCAGATCAGCCACCGGAACGCCCAATGAGTCTACCTCAACAAGCGGTCAGCTTGGCACTCTTGGCGGCGTCTCGGACCCCGAATTTTGGCGCGCCCTGCGCTATGGCTCGGCGGATATAACGGCCTCAACAAATGGCCCGGCGGCAACCGTGATCATACAAGATGGCGGTATGCGCTGGCTGCGGGTCCGGGGCGGCGTGTTGCCAACCTATGGCGGTTATCTGCTGGTCGCGATGATCCTTATGCTGCTGGCATTTTACGTCATCCGGGGCAAAATCATGATCGAAGGCGGCAAAACCGGCATCACCATCCTGCGGTTTTCCCTGCTCGAGCGCATCGCCCATTGGGCCATGGCCATCCCCTTTATCCTACTGGCCCTCACCGGCCTGTCGCTGCTGTTTGGCCGCATCGCGATTATTCCTTTGTTCGGCAAAGAGGCGTTCTCGGTGATCGCCATCGCTGGCAAGGTTGTACATAATAACGTCGCTTGGGTGTTCATCGCCGGGCTGATCCTCAGCTTCCTGCTCTGGGCTTTGAAAAACATCCCCAACGGCGCTGATATACGCTGGCTGCTCAAGGGCGGCGGATTATTTACCAAGGGCATGCACCTTGACGCCGGGAAATTCAACGCTGGTGAAAAGATTGTCTTCTGGATCGTGATCATTTTCGGCGGGCTTATATCACTCACCGGTCTGGCCTTGCTGTTCCCCTATCAGATAACGGTGTTCGCACCGGTACTGGATGTGCTCAATTCCCTTGGCATCTCCCAACTTCTGGGCATGGGCGACACGGGCGGCGCGCTCTCGCCGCAGGAAGAAATGCAATACGCACAGTTCTGGCATGTCGCCCTTAGCTTCATCATGATAGCGGTGATCATCGCCCATATCTATCTGGGGTCGGTCGGCATGGAAGGCGCGCTTGAGTCGATGAAAAGCGGCAAGGTTGATGTTCAGTGGGCAAAAGAGCATCATAACCTGTGGTATGATGAAATTGCCGGTACAGGAACCAACCCTGCGCCGGACATTCCTTCCAGCACCCCCGGGGAATAATACCACCCCCGGGGCCAACGCAGACAAATTGATGAACAAACCAAACGTCCCCGCCCCGGGAAGCCCTGCACATAAACCATCCGAGTTCGGCGCCGATCTGGCGCTGGCCTCAATTCTGGTGGTGGATGACGAGCCGGGAATGCGCAATTTTCTGGTCAAAATCCTTAGCCCCCGCTGCAAACGGGTCGAGCAAGCCGCCAATGTCGAAGAGGCCTCGGCGCATCTCGATCAGGCGCATTTCGACATCGTAATCCTTGATAATGTCATGCCCGGCAAAACCGGCCTTGAATGGCTGCGTGAACAGCGCGCGGTTGGGTTTTTCGCCGATGCCATCCTTGTGACCGCCTTCGCCGATCTTGAAACCGCGATCGAGGCCCTGCGCGCCGGAGCAGCGGATTTTGTGCTTAAACCTTTCCGCTCCAACCAAATCCTCAACGCCGTCGCCCGCTGCATTGACCAGCAGCACCTGCGCCGCGAAAACTACCTGCTCAAACATGAATTATCCGCCGGGGCAATGGCCGGTCGCGGCCGCCTTTTGGGCGCATCACGCGAAATTTCCGGCATCCGCGACACCCTCACCCGCGTCGCGCCGCAACCGGTTTCGGTGCTCTTCACCGGCGACAGCGGCACCGGCAAAGAAATAGCCGCCCGCACCCTGCACGCCATGTCCGACCGCGCCGATAAACCGTTTGTGCCGATCAACTGCGCCGCAGTCTCACCCGAGATCATCGCTAATGAGCTGTTCGGCTCAATCAGCGGCGATCAGGGCACCGGCCACAAAGACGGATTGCTGTTTCACGCCCGTGGCGGCACGCTTTTTCTGGATGAGATTGTCGAGCTGCCCGCCACCGTACAGGCCACCCTGTTGCGCGTCATCGAAGACATGCGCATCCGCCCCATCGGCTCAACCCGCGAGGTGCCGCTTAATCTGC
>UOEG01000123.1_pt1 | contig 11446 bp, 13 predicted proteins | sample 1990051 | NCBI WGS metagenome assembly UOEG01 (sample SAMEA4728526, study PRJEB27164) | hydrothermal vent metagenome | biome: marine basaltic hydrothermal vent biome; feature: marine hydrothermal vent; material: mineral | place: Pacific Ocean | collected 2011-06-14/2011-07-23 | depth 1741 m | reverse complement strand
CGGCGTCATAGACGGCTTTCGCGTGCGATTCCGTCAGGCGGCTGGGCAGGGTGTTGAGCCGGGCGGCATAGGTCAGAAGCGGGCGCAGTTTACCCTCAACCGGGGCGTTGTCGAAATCATCTATCAGGGCCTCGGCGAGACCGGGGTCAAACCCGAACACCTGACAATAAACCTTGTGGCTGCCGGTGCAAAAGGTGCAGGCATTGAGGGCCGAGACATAGGTGGCGATCAGCTCACGCTCGCCCACCGAAAGCGCACCGGGGCCGCGCAGGAGGCCATCGGAATAGGCCATCAGGGGCTGCACGTTATCGGGGAAAAGCGTGTAGAGATCAGACAGGTGCGCGGGATTGGGCAGGCTGGGGAGGAAGGGCATGGCGGGTCTCCTTTTTCAGGGATGACCTTTTCGCAAAACCATTGGGAATGGAAGGGGGTAAATGGCCTGCCTCAGGCGCGGCCCGCCCGTGACATTTTGCGTCTGGCTCTTGTCAGGGTTGCGGGCTAACGTCGGGCTTATGAAATCAGATGCATTGCCATATTCCTATCGGGACGACCCGGATGTGCCGGAATTTGATGCGCCGGTTTGTTTCACGGTCATGGATGCGCAATGCGCCATTTGTGCCCGGGGGGCGAAGTGGATAGCGCGCAATGACCGGGCTGGGGAATTCAGGATTATTCCGTTGCAGTCACCAACCGGATCGGCGCTGATGCGGCATTACGGGCTTGATCCGCGTGACCCGTCTTCGTGGCTTTATGTTGAGGAAGGCAGGGCTTATGCGTCGATGGATGCGATCATCCGGGTGGGCAAACGGCTGGGTGGGCGATGGCGGGCTTTGGGGCTTTTGCGGGTGTTGCCAAGGATGGTGCAGGACAGGCTTTATTATACATTTGCCCGCTACCGGTATCGGCTGTCTGGCCGGGCTGATCTTTGCAGTTTACCAGACCCCGAAGTTCAAAAGCGTCTGTTGCAATGAAGATAGTCATCCTTGGGGGATACGGCGTTTTTGGCGGGCGTCTGGCAAAATTATTGGCCGATATGGATGGGTTGGAGATGGTGATCTGTGGCCGCAATCCGGACCGGGCGCAGGTATTTTGTGAGGGTTTTGCAGGTAAGGCGACGGTGACACCAATGCGCCTTGACCGGCTGGATATTGCCGCTGTTTTGCCACAGCTCAAGCCGGATTTTGTGATTGATGCCTCGGGGCCGTTTCAGGATTATGGCGATGATCCTTATGTCGTGGTCAAGGCCTCGATTGCGGCGGGTGTAAATTACATGGATTTCGCCGATGCGGCTGATTTTGTGTTTGGTATCTCACAGTTTGATGCGGCGGCGGCGAAAGCGCGCATTTCAGTGCTATCGGGTGTCAGCAGTTTTCCGGTGCTGACGGCGGCGGTGCTGCGAGAAATATCGAAGGATCTGCAGATCAAATCTGTGCGCGGTGGCATTGCGCCGTCGCCTTATGCCGGGGTTGGGATGAATGTGATCCGGGCCGTGGTTGGCTATGCTGGCGGGCCGGTTAAGCTGTATCGTGGTGGTAAGCTGACGCAAGCCTATGGGCTGGCGGAAAGCCTGCGCTATACGGTGGCCGTGCCGGGGCATATGCCGCTGCGCAATATCCGGTTTTCACTGGTGGATGTGCCGGATTTGCAGGTGATCCCGCCCGAGCACGCCGGTATGGAAGATATCTGGATGGGGGCGGGGCCGTTGCCGGAAAGCCTGCACCGGATGTTGAATATGCTGGCGAAGTTGCGGGCGAAATTGCATTTGCCGTCTTATGCGCCACTGGCCCCGCTGTTTTACCGGGTGCTGAACCTGATGAAGTTTGGCGAGCACCGGGGTGGGATGTTTATCGAGGCCGAAGGGCTACAGGATGGGCAGGCGCGGTCCATTTCATGGCATATGCTGGCGGAAGGAGATGACGGGCCGTATATTCCTTCGATGGCGATTGAGGCACTTATCCGCAAAGCAGATGTGGGGGATATGCCAATGCCGGGCGCGCGTCCGGCAACCGGGGCGCTGGAAATATCTGACTATGATAAGCTGTTCGATGGTCGACATATAATTTCCGGGTTTCGATCGGAACCCGTACCGGAGAGTTCTTTATATAAGCGCGTTTTAGGCCCGGCTTTTGAGCAGTTGCCAGCGCCGGTTGCCAGATTGCATGCGCTTGATCGGGAAAGGCGCTGGACAGGGTCGGCGCGGGTACAAAGGGGCAGATCAATTTTGGCGCGAGCGATTGCCAGGTTGATCGGATTTCCACCCGGTACGGACAATATTCCCGTGGCGGTTACGCTTAAACCCGAACGAGACGGCGAGCGCTGGATCAGGCAGTTCGGGGACGCGCAGTTTCAAAGCTTTCAACGCCCCGGCCAAGGCCGTATGACGCATCTTCTGGAAGAGAGTTTCGGCATGGTCACCGTTGCTTTGGCGTTGGTGATCAAGGAAGGACGGCTGTATCTTATTCCCCGGCATTGGCGAATTTTTGGGGTGCCAATGCCAAAATTTTTGTTGCCGGAGGGCAATAGTTTTGAACACGCGGATCAGGGCCGGTTCAACTTTGATGTCACCATCAAAGTGCCGTTGATCGGGCTGATTGTCAGCTACCAGGGTTTTTTGAAACCGGTTTGATCAGTCCGCTCGTCGCGCTCTTACGTGCCCGCCGTAGCTTCGGCCGCCTGTCAGGGCGGATGAGCGGCCTTGCGGGTTTAAACCACCCGCTCCAACATCAATTTCTTGATATGCACAATCGCCTCGGCCGGGTTGAGGCCTTTGGGGCAGGTTTTGGTGCAGTTCATGATGGTGTGGCAACGGTAGAGCTTGAACGGGTCTTCCAGCTCATCCAGCCGCGCGCCGGTGGCCTCGTCGCGGCTGTCGATGATCCAGCGGTAGGCGTTCAGAAGCGCCGCCGGGCCGAGGTATTTATCGCCGTTCCACCAATAGCTGGGGCAGGAGGTTGAGCATGACGCGCACATCACGCATTCATAGAGGCCATCAAGTTTTTCGCGGTCCTCGATGGATTGTCTCCATTCCTTGGCGGGGCGGTTGGTTTTGGTCTCAAGCCACGGCATGATCGAGGCATGCTGGGCATAGAAATGCGTGAGATCCGGGACCAGATCGCGCACCACTGGCATATGCGGCAGGGGATAGATTTTCACGTCGCCCCTGACCTCATCCATGCCGTAAATGCAGGCCAGCGTGTTGATGCCGTCGATATTCATCGCGCAGGAGCCACAGATGCCTTCGCGACACGAACGGCGGAACGACAGCGTCGGGTCAATCTCACTTTTGATCTTGATCAGTGCGTCCAGAACCATCGGGCCGCATGTATCCATGTCGACGTAATAGGTATCAAGCTGCGGGTTTTTGCCGTCACCCGGGGCCCAGCGGTAAATCTGGAACTTGCGCAGATTGGTGGCACCCTCGGGCTTGGGCCAGGTTTTGCCCGTGGTCATGCGGGAATTTTTCGGGAGCGTGAGTTGAACCATTATCTTATTTCCTTCTCAGCCGCCCAACAGAGCGATGCCATTTTCGGCAATGCAGTTCACTGACTGGCGACGCCGGGCAATTTCCAGCACCTGTTTCACGGTGGCCTGGGTCACGCCGGTGGCAGACGCCCCGGCGATACTGACGATCTCATCGGCCGAGGCGGCCTCAATGATGCAATCGGTCACAGGTGCTGCGTTTATACCGGGATATTGTTGTGCCACCACGCTGTTAACCACCCGTTTCGCGCGAATTTGTGCGAAACTGTTGGCGGCACCGTTGGCCACTTCACAGCCCGCCAATAGAGTGATTGACAGTATTAGAGCGGTTTGTCTGAGCATTATAAATCTCCATCCAGTGAAGAGCGGATTGTGCTGCCGGATTTCAGGAACTCAATCGCGCGTTGTTGTTGTGCCAAGGTAAGCGTCGGCCAAAGATCGGCATCGCCGGGCTGTAATGTGTACTCATCCGGGTAGGGCTGTTTGCCCGCCACCGTGGGCGGCGCTTTGGGCTTGTTGGGGGGGGTATTATCGGCGACCATCCGGGTTTGAATGCATTCCTCAAGCGCCACAGCCTGACCTGCCGTGCCGTCGTTGCCAACCCTGACAACCGGATAGCCATTTTGCCGGACGCGGGTTTCGTCAATCGAGTAATTGCCTGAAACGCGGGTCTGACCGAGACAAAGCGCAAGGTAATCAGGGCCGGGAGGCGTTGTGGTGCAGGCGGCCAATATCATCAGGCCGGTTAGCATGGGCATAGTTGGATTGATCATAATACGCATCAGAATGTCCTTGCTTTCGGGGCAATCTTTTTCAGTGAAATGCCGCCCTGCTTTTCGGTGGTCAGCGGATCGGTGATGATCGGGCGATAGCTGAGTTTCACCTTGTTGCCGGCCATTCGGGCGATGGTGTGCACGCGCCATTTCTTGTCGTCGCGTTTGGGGTGATCCTCGGATGCATGCGCGCCCCGGCTTTCCTTGCGGGCCTCGGCCCCGTGGATTGTGGCCAGCGCGTTGGGCATCAGGTTGGTCAGTTCAAGCGTCTCCATCAGATCGGTGTTCCAGACCAGTGAGGTATCGGTGACCTTCAGATCCGCCAGCTTGGGCGCAACCCTGGACATTTTCGCCACGCCTTCCTTGAGCGTCTTGTCGGTACGGAAAACGGCGGCATCGGCCTGCATGGTTTTTTGCATCTCAAGCCGCAGATCAGCGGTGGGGATGGCACCGCTGGCATGGCGCAGGGCATCGAAGCGGTCAAATGCCTTATCCACCTGTTTGGTATTGGTGTCGGGTGTCGCACTTTCGGCATCAATCACTTTGCCGGCCTTAATCGCCGCCGCACGGCCAAACACCACCAGATCAATCAATGAGTTCGAGCCAAGACGGTTGGCCCCATGCACCGAGGCACAGGCCGCTTCGCCCACGGCCATCAGGCCGGGGACCACCGCGTTCGGATCATCCTTGGTGGGGTTGAGCACCTCGCCCCAGTAATTTGTCGGAATGCCGCCCATGTTGTAATGCACCGTCGGCAGAACCGGGATTGGCTCCTTGGTTACATCGACACCGGCGAAAATCCGGGCGGTTTCGGAAATGCCGGGCAGGCGCAGGTGCAGCGCCTCGGCGGGCAGGTGGCTCAGGTTGAGGTGGATATGATCGGCCTCGGGGCCAACGCCGCGGCCTTCGCGGATTTCCATGGTCATCGAGCGGCTGACATAATCGCGCGGGGCGAGGTCTTTGTATTGTGGCGCATAACGCTCCATAAAGCGTTCGCCTTCGGAATTGGTCAGATAGCCGCCTTCGCCGCGCGCGCCTTCGGTGATCAGCATACCGGGGCCAAACACGCCGGTGGGGTGGAATTGTACAAACTCCATATCCTGCAGGGGCAGGCCCGCGCGTGCCACCATGCCGCCGCCATCGCCGGTGCAGGTATGGGCCGAGGTGCAGTTGAAATAGGCCCGGCCATAGCCGCCGGTGGCCAGCACCACGGATTTGGCGTTGAACACATGCATGGTGCCATCGTCGAGCTTCCAGCAGACAACGCCGGTACAGGCGCCATCGGCGGACATGATCAGATCAATGGCGAAATATTCGATATAAAACTCGGCATTGTTTTTCAGGCTTTGGCCGTAAAGCGTGTGCAATATCGCGTGGCCGGTACGGTCAGCGGCAGCACAGGTGCGCTGCACCGCCGGGCCTTCGCCAAATTCGGTGGTATGGCCGCCAAACGGCCGTTGGTAAATCTTGCCCTCTTCGGTGCGCGAAAACGGCACGCCGTAATGCTCCAGCTCATAAACCGCCTTGGGGGCCTCGCGGGTGAGATATTCCATCGCGTCGGTATCGCCCAGCCAGTCACCACCCTTGACGGTGTCATACATGTGCCATTGCCAGTTATCCGGCCCCATATTGGAAAGCGACGCGGCAATGCCGCCCTGCGCCGCCACCGTGTGCGAGCGGGTGGGAAAGACTTTGGTCACGCATGCGGTGCGCAATCCCTGTTCGGCCATGCCCAGCGTGGCCCTGAGGCCCGCACCACCGGCACCAACCACCACCACATCATAATCATGGGTCTCATATTCATAAGCAGCCATTATTCAATTCCCTCACAGCGCGAGTTTGGCAAGGGCATAAAGCCCCGTGGCGGTCATGCCATAGGTTAGGGCGACAAGCAGCATGATCAGAACCTTGCGCATTGACCCGTGGGTGTAATCCTCAAGCATCACCGTCGCACCTTTTTGGAAATGCTGCAGCCCGACCACCAGCACCAGACCGGTCACAATGACGGGCAGCGGGCGCGAGAAGGTGGCCAGCACCTCCTCATAAGTGCCGCCAATAGCGCGACCGATGATAAAGAGAAATACCGGCACGATCAGCGCCAGACCAAACGAGCTTACCTTCATATACCAAAAATGTTCGGTGCCGCTATGGGCAGAGCCTTTGCCCTCGGCGCGTTTGCGGGCGGTCAGATAACGCATGATTTTGCTCCCTCAGACCAGAATAAGCGTGAAAATCGTCAACACGACCGAGCCGATAACCACCGCCCAGCCGATTTTTTCAGCGGTGGCAATATCCATGCCCTTGCCGGTGTCGAAATAGAGATGCCGGATGCCTGCGAGGTAGTGATACCACATCGCCCAAAGCGACAGCGTCAGGATCAGATCGCCAAACCACGAGGTGATCACCGCGTTTGCCACCGCGAAATATTCCGCCGATGTGGCCGCCGCCAAGAGCCACCAGATGATCAGCACCGCCGCAACAATCAGCGCATTGCCGGTGATCCGGGTCAGGATCGAGGTGATCGAGGTCAGTTGGGGACGGTAGATTGTCAGGTGAGGTGAAAGCGGGCGTGTCGCCGGGTCAACTTCAGCCATGGTCATTCCTCTTTGTCTTTACCGTAGTATAGAGCGCCCCTTTGCATAGAGCCAAGCCCTTACGGTTGTTTTAACGCGCATGAGCCGGTTGCACAGCCCTAATCGCCGGGAAACATGGGAAATTTTAGGTATATTCCGGTTTTGTGATCATAAATTTTCGACTGTGATCACAAAGTGGCGGGATGGCATTTGATTCTCTGGAACCGCTGAATAATACCCCCTTTTGGCATTTTGCAGAAATGCCAGCCCCCGCCCGCCCCACGGCGGGGGCTTTGGCGGCGTTCCACACTATTGAAAACATGGAAAACTTTGCGGTGTCCCGTGATGCTTGATCCGTTGCACATGCCCCCACCCGGGCGGGGGCTGACATTTTTGCAAACTCTCGGGCTTTTTTGAGGTTCCCTTAGTGAATTACTGGAGATATTGGGCAAGACGAATGGCCTGCCATAAGGCTGAATTCTTGTGATCACAAGTGGGTGAGGCGAAATCACCCCCGGATCAGCCAGTCAATATAATCACGCGGATATTGCCCGGTGACCTGATCCAGCAGGGCGAGGCTTTGATCCGACAAAACACCCTGCCACTGGCCCGAGCTGCCTTTGTTGAAGAACTGTGAATTATCCTTCCACATCCTGAAATTGGTATCCGGCGCGGTGCGGTCGGCATTGGCCTTCATGCTGTCAAACCCGGCGGCTTTGATCAGCGCGGGCCATGTATCCTGGGGCACCTCAATGCCTAGGAATTCCGCAATCTGGCGCATACTGCCTTCAAGATCAGCCTTGAGATCGCTGTAATGCATCATCTGGACATTGGCCTCATGCCGGTGCTGCCAGAAGGTAAACCCGTGGCGAAACACCGACCAATAGGGCGCGCCGTCACTCTCCCACTCAAAGCTGCCAGTGGTCAGCCACAGGCGGAAAAATTCATTGGGGTCCGAGGGCATGTCGGGTGGGCCATCGGTTGGATCGGAGGCGTCATTAAACAGGGCACTGGCCTCGGGGTTACTGTTTGAGATGTGATTGAGCATTGACACGAAAATATCGCGCGGGTCACGCAGCACCGAGATATAGCGCCCGTCGGGCCGCCATGGCAACCCATCCAACGGCGTATGGGTTTTGATAAAGCGGCGGTGTTTTTGGCGGGCGAAAACAGCATGGGTTTTTGCGGCTGATCTGGCCCTAAGTTCCATCCACGGCGATATTTCCGCAAGGGGCCGGTCAAATTCGCTGCGTTGAAAGATCAGCAGGGCGCAGATCATCTGCATCCAGGTGGTGCCGGCCTTGTAGGGGGTGCAGATAAAAATGTCATCGGGGCGAAATTTAAACCCCTGCCAGCGGGCGGAATCCCAGACCCGGTGTTGGTAATGCCGGGTGGGGTATTGGGTTGGGTCGGGTGCTGTCATATCGGCACCAGCGCCCAGTAATCCAGATCAAGCAGCACATGCGCCAGGTATTTGCCATCCTCGCCCTTCAAGGCAAACGGCGCGCCGCCCTTGGTGGCCACCAGACGCAGGCGCAGGGCACCCACGCCGGGGGCATTGGTTTCGGCCTTGTCCAGCACCTCGGACCACGCCTTGATGGTGTCGCCGCTAAAGCACGGGTTGGCGTGACTGCCGCCATTGAGGCCGGTGATGATTTGTGCATTGGCAAGGCCGTTGAAGCTGAGTGCGCGGGCCATGGAGATCACATGCCCGCCATAGATCAGCCGCTTGCCATCCTCGCGCAATGTGGCGTCAAAATGCACCTTGGCGGTGTTTTGCCACAGGCGGGTGGCAAGCATGTGCTCGGCCTCTTCCACGGTGACGCCGTCCACATGGTCAATCTTTTCGCCTATCTCGTAGTCCCCCCAGCGGTGCGGCTCACCGGCGAGGGTGAAGTTGTAGTTGCTGAAATCAAGCCGCTCGGGGATGGTCAGGTCAGCCGGATCAATCACCGGTGCCAGATCGGGGATCACGGTTTCAGGCGCGGGGGTTTGCGCATCGCGTTTGCGCACCATCACCCAGCGGACATAGCTGAGCACCGCCTCATTGCGCTGATTGCGGCCAATGGTGCGGACCCAGACAATGCCGGATTTGCCGTTTGAGTTTTGCTTGAGGCCGATGATTTGGGACGATGAATGCAGGGTATCGCCGGGATAGACCGGTTTGAGCCATTTGCCCTCGGCATACCCCAGATTGGCCAGCGCGTTGAGCGATATATCCGGTACGGTTTTGCCAAACACTAAATGAAACGCCGCGAGATCATCCAACGGGCTGCGTGGCAGGCCGCAGGCGCGGGCAAACTCATCCGAGGAATAAAGCGCGTGGCGGGCGGGGTAAAGTGCGTGATAAAGCGCGCGTTCGCCGCCCGAGACGGTGCGCGGCACGGCGTGGGGAATTATCTCGCCCACGGTGTAATCTTCAAAAAACCGACCGGGGTTGGTTTTGGCCGTGGTCATGGCTCAGTGCTGCCCAAGTTTGATGTCACGAGTATAGGTGCCGGAGGCGTCTTTGACCACCGCCTGACCGCAGCGCATGATGCCTTTGGTGGCGTCAAAGGCATAGGTCGGGCTACCGTGCAACTCCCAGCCTTTGTTGAGAGCGTCTGTCACCTTGTGGCAGAAATCCGAGGTGTCGTCTTCGCTTAAGAACCGATAGAGTTTCATCCGTATGTCCCTTGGAATGGATTGTATCCTTGCCATATGTGAATGCTGGCGATGATAGCAAAGAGTACCAGCGTGATGATGCCGTTTTTGATATCCCCCTTCAGGGTTCCGGGCGCGGGGCGGTCCCATTTACCGGCTGTGCGGTTGATCAGCAGCATCTCGGCCACGGCCCAAAGCCCAAGCCCGCCAAACAAAACAACCGAAGCCAGATCACCGTTTACCAGCAGATGCGCGATGGCAAAAATGATCGTGCCCCAAAGCATCGGGTGGCGGATTTTATCGACCAAAACACCCTTGGTGCTTGAGATGCCAATAAAAAACACCGCCAGCAGCATCATGAGGTTGTTAAGATAGCCGATGCCGGGAAGCGGTGTGTAAAGCGGGATCATATCGGCCATGCCATAGCCCCGCGACATAAGCACCACACTTGCCAGAAGGCAAAGCGCAATCAGCACGCGGCCCTTGCTGCCCATCCGTGCCCGCATCTCGGGGGCAATGCGTTTGAAAAAATGCGCAGCGGTCCAAATAATTAGGCCGATGATAAGAAGGGTCATGATGTTTGCTCCGATGTCATCTCTGTCACGGCCTGATCTTTGGCCAGAATTCGCCTGGCGGCAATCACATGCAGGTTTTCAACGATATTGCCGTCAACCACCGCAATGCCCTGCCCCGAGGCGCTGCTTTCTTCATAAGCTGTGATTTGACGCCGGGCCAGATCAATCTCGGATGATGTTGGGGCGAAGGCGGTATTGGTGATGTCTATCTGCGCCGGGTGGATCAGGGTTTTGCCGTCAAAACCCAGATCACGGCCCTGTTCGCATTCCGCCTTAAGCCCGTCACCATCGCGAAACCGGTTATAAACCCCGTCGATTGCCACGATCCGCGCCGCCCGCGCCGCCATGATGATGTTTTGCAAGGCCAGCATCAACGGCAGGCGATCAGCGCGCATCCGGCTGCATAGGTCTTTGGTCAGGTCATTGGTGCCGGCCACCAGCCCTTGAACCCGTCGGTGGGCGGCAATCTCACGGGCGTTGAATACGCTCATGGGGGTCTCCATCATGGTCCAGACGGGCATATTCGGCCCCAGTAAATCAGCCAGATTATCCACATCCGAGGCTGTGTTGACCTTGGACAGGAGAATGGCATCAGCCCCGGCATCACGCAGGGCGCGCACGTCTTCCAGCCCCCATTCGGTGGTCAGGGCGTTGATGCGGATGATTTTGGCGCGTTTACCGTAGCCGCCCTGTTGCAGGGCATTTTTGAGGCTCTCACGGGCGGCGGTTTTGGCATCGGGGGCGACCGCATCTTCAAGGTCAAAGATGATGGCATCGGTGGGCAGGCCGCGCGCTTTGTCCAGCGCCCGCTCATTCGAGGCAGGGATATAAAGAACCGAGCGGAGGGGGTGTGCTGCAAAATCCATCTTGTGCCTCTCATGGTAATTTTCTTGCGCAGGGATGGCATTTTTGGGCGGAAAACTTCAAGCGTTTTCGTGCCGCAGATGTTGCGCAGTGCAGAATCTACCGTTAATTTTCATCATCAACCGGTAAATTAACCCTGTTTTGGCATCCCGGTGGGCATGTTGAGGGTTATATGGCGGCAGGGAAACTCTGAACAACTCTGTCTGATTTCTGCCATTCTTGCTTTGAGGCAAAATAGGGTGTTCTGAATGAAACAGCAGCGTTTTTCATCGTTTGAGCAATCGCAGAGGAAGAAGCGCACGCTCTGATGCTGCGCGGCGGCACCATTATGGATGCCACGCTGATTGCCGCGTCGCCGTCAACAAATAACAAGGCGGGCAGGCGCGACCCGGAAATGGCCCGGACAACGAAGGCCCGGACAAAGAAGGGTAATCAGTGGTATTTCGGTGCCATGATGCGCGGATGACCGACAATCTGATCCGCGCGGATGGCGTGCTCCGGGCCGTCAAAGACAAGCGCAAACGCGGGCGGGTGCTGT
>UOEG01000150.1_pt1 | contig 11503 bp, 10 predicted proteins | sample 1990051 | NCBI WGS metagenome assembly UOEG01 (sample SAMEA4728526, study PRJEB27164) | hydrothermal vent metagenome | biome: marine basaltic hydrothermal vent biome; feature: marine hydrothermal vent; material: mineral | place: Pacific Ocean | collected 2011-06-14/2011-07-23 | depth 1741 m | reverse complement strand
CTTACGAAAACGCCCGCGCCAAGGGGGTGAGGCCGAATGTCACGCGGTGGTGAAGCCATTTTACCGGTGATCAGGTAAAGAATCGCAGATTAGCCGGAGTCTTGTACAAAACACCCCCTCATGTTGTACAAGTTGTACAAGATTATCAGCCCTTCAGCCGCCTGTCCCGCGCCGCCAGCAATTTCAGCCGCAGCGCCTGCAACTGAATAAATCCCGCCGCATCTTTTTGATCATACGCACCCGCGTCATCTTCAAAAGTCACATGCTCTTCGGAATAAAGTGAGTGTTCCGACCAGCGCCCAACCGTGCGCGCCAGCCCTTTATAAAGCTTTAACCGCACCGTCCCTGTTACATGATCTTGTGATTTGTCAATCGCCGCCTGCAACATCTCGCGTTCGGGGCTGTACCAAAAGCCATTATAAATCAGCTCGGCATATTGCGGCATCAGCTGATCCTTAAGGTGCATCGCCCCCCTGTCCATGGTAATGCTTTCCATGCCACGATGCGCTTCCAGCAATATCGTCCCGCCGGGCGTCTCATAAATCCCGCGCGATTTCATCCCCACGAACCGCCCTTCCACCAGATCAAGCCGTCCAATCCCGTGTTTGCCGCCAAGAATATTCAATCTTGTCAATATATTAGCCGGGCTTAACGCTTGGCCATTGATATGCACCGCATCGCCTTTTTCAAAGCCGATTTCAACAAATTCCGCCTCATCCGGCGCATCCTCAGGGCTTACAGTCCGCTGATAAACATACTCGGGCGCGGCCTTTGCCGGGTCTTCCAAAACCTTGCCTTCACTTGAGGTATGCAACAGGTTCGCATCCACCGAAAACGGCGCTTCTCCGCGTTTGTCAGTGGCAATCGGGATCTGATTTTTCTCAGCAAAATCAAGCAGTTTCGTGCGGCTTGTCAGGTCCCACTCACGCCACGGGGCAATCACTTTGATATCGGGATTTAGCGCATAAGCCGCCAGTTCAAACCGCACCTGATCATTGCCCTTGCCCGTCGCCCCATGCGCCACCGCATCCGCTCCAACTTCCTGAGCAATCTCAACCAAACGCTTGGAAATCAACGGCCGTGCAATCGCCGTCCCTAACAAATAAAGCCCCTCATAAACCGCATTTGCCCGGAACATCGGGAACACAAAGTCGCGCACAAATTCCTCGCGCACATCTTCGATATAAATATTTTCTGGTTTAATACCAAGGAGTTCCGCCTTCTTACGCGCAGGCTCCAGCTCCTCCCCCTGCCCCAGATCGGCGGTGAAAGTGACCACTTCACAGCCATATTCGGTCTGCAACCATTTCAGGATAATCGAGGTATCAAGCCCGCCGGAATACGCGAGCACAACTTTTTTCGGGGCAGTTTTGAGGCCGGACATACTCATTCCTTTATGTCGAACATTTCCCGGCGCTTAACCGGTTTTCAGGGGCGGGGCAAGGTCAGGGCTTGCAAGCCCGAACGCGCTGCGGCACTGAAGAGCGCATGAGCCATTTCCAAGACAAAGCCCGCGCTGCCCGTGACGCGATGCGCGATGTGTTTCCCGTAACCCCTTTGCAGCGCAATGAACACCTGTCTGCGCGCTATGGGGCTAACATTCTGCTCAAGCGCGAAGACCTGTCTCCGGTGCGCTCATATAAAGTGCGCGGGGCTTTTAACTCTATGCGCAAAGTATTGAATAATAACGATAAAACTCCTAGATTTGTCTGTGCCAGTGCCGGCAATCACGCGCAAGGCGTGGCGTTTATGTGCCGGCATTTCGGGGTTCAGGGCGTCATTTTCATGCCGGTGACCACGCCGCAGCAGAAGATCGGCAAGACCGGGATTTTTGGCGGCGACATGATTGAGATACGCCTGATTGGCGATTATTTTGACGACACGCTTGAGGCCGCGCAAAACTTCTGCACCCAAATCGGCGGGCATTTTCTTTCGCCCTTTGACGATGACGATGTGATCGAAGGTCAGGCCTCGGTTGCCGCCGAAATTGAGCAACAGCTAAACGCCGTGCCCGACCGCATTATCATGCCGGTTGGCGGCGGTGGCCTGTCAGCGGCGGTGTTTTCATATTTTGGCGAGACTTGCGATTACACTTTGGTTGAGCCCTCCGGTGGGGCTTGTCTTAAGGCCGCATATGAAGCTGGAAAGCCAGTTAAAATCAATAGGATAGATAATTTTGCCGATGGTGCCGCTGTGGCTCGGATTGGGGCAAAAACATTCGCCCGTCTGTCCCGTCTTGACCCATCTTGCGCCATGGTGGTTGATGAGGATCGCCTTTGCACCACCATGCTTGAGATGCTCAATATCGAAGGTATCGTGCTTGAACCAGCGGGTGCCTTGGCGGTCGATGCGCTCAAGGATGTGGCGGATGAGATCAAGGGAAAAACCATCATCTGCGTCACCTCCGGCGGCAATTTTGATTTTGAGCGCCTGCCCGAGGTGAAAGAGCGGGCACAGCGTTATCTGGGGTTGAAGAAATATTTTATCCTGCGCCTGCCGCAACGCCCCGGCGCGTTGAAGGAGTTTCTTGGGATGCTTGGCCCCAAGGACGATATCGCGCGGTTTGAATATCTTAAAAAATCAGCCCGTAACTTTGGCTCAGTCCTGATCGGGATTGAGACGGATGATGCTGCTAACTTTCTGGAACTAGAGGGAAAATTCGTGCAGGCCGGGTTTGATTGCCGCGACATCACCAAGGATGAAGTGCTGGCGGAATTCCTGATTTAAGCCGCTGCATTCGCTTCCAGCGTGGCCAGAAATTCCGATTTAGAGGCCTCATAACATTTGACAATCTCAGGCAGGTCAATCTGATCAAGCTGGCCGTTTCCAGCGGCGGTTTCCCCGACCTGACAGCAGCTTGAGAAATCGGCAAAGCCCAGATTGAGCGCACTACCCTTGAGAAAATGCAGCTGGGTTTCCAAGTCCCCGGTGGCCCCGGGCTGGCCCAGTTCCGCAATCGCTTCATCAACCTCTTCGAGAAAAATTTCGACCACTTCACCAAAATCTTCCGCGCCGATCTCATCACGCAATTCTGCTACTTTATCCCAGTTGATCATGGGGTTTGCTCCTGCATCTCGGGCACAGAATACACAATAGGATTAACCAAATCGCCAAGGGAGCCAGCAGATTCTATCGACAATTTTAGGGTTCATTCCATGTTAATCCGGGCGGGATAAGCCACATCTGTTGAACAGATTGGAATCCTATGGTGCGAGTTGAGGCACAATCAGACTGCGACGCAAGGCCTGACACGGGTGTGATTCAGCGGGTTTTGGTCGTTGATGACAGCCGGTTGCAACGGCGTATCCTGACCGCCTCATTAAAGCGGTTCGGCTATGATATTGTTGAGGCGTCATCGGGTGCCGAAGCGCTTGAGAAATGCCGCGATGCACCGCCTGATCTTGTGGTCAGTGACTGGATGATGCCGGGCATGTCCGGCCCGGAATTTTGCCATGAATTCCGTAAGATGCAGCGGGATAGCTATGGCTATTTCATCCTGCTCACCTCAAAAAGTGAGAAGGGCGATATTGCCCATGGGCTGGATGCCGGGGCAGATGATTTCCTGACCAAACCGGTCAATGCCGCCGAGCTGCGCGCCAGAATTTCCGCCGGGGAACGCATCCTGATGATGGAGCGGGAGCTGACCGAAAAAAACCGTCTGATCAATTCCACCCTTGAGGAATTGCAGCGGCTATATGATTCGCTTGATAGTGACCTGATCGAGGCCAAGAAGCTGCAGCAATCTCTGGTCAGCGACAGGCACCGTGATTATGGCAATGCCGATGTGTCGATGCTGCTGCAATCAAGCGGCCATGTGGGCGGTGATCTGGTGGGCATGTTCCCGATCAGCGATACCCAGATTGGGCTGTATGGCATTGATGTTTCGGGCCATGGGATCAGCTCGGCTTTGATGACGGCGCGGCTGGCGGGGTATCTTTCCGCTGCCGCACCGGATCAGAACGTGGCGCTTGTCAGGACACAGGATGGCCATTTTGCGCCACGCCCGCCGTCTGAAACCATTGCAACGCTCAACCGTCTGATCCTTGATGAGATGGAAACCGAGCTTTATTTTACCCTGCTTTTGGCGATTGTTGATCTGGAAAGCGGCAAGGTGGTCATGGCGCAGGCCGGGCACCCCTATCCGGCACTGCAACGCGCCGACGGGACGGTTGAAATGGTGGGCATGGGCGGCCTGCCCGTGGGCCTGATCGAGGGCGCTGAATACGACCAGTTTGAGGTTATGATGGCCCCGGGTGACCGGTTGATGATCCATTCGGACGGCGTTGTTGAATGCGCGGATATTCACGATAATCTTCTGGATGATACCGGCCTTGCCCGGATTTTGGGCGAGCTGCGCCAAACCCACGGGCTGGCCTGTTTGGAATCCCTGATTTGGAAGCTCACGGATTTTGCCGGGGATCGCGATTTTGCCGATGATGTTTCGGCCGTGTTGCTTGAGTTTAAACCAAGCCCGATACTTGGTTAAAAAAACCGGCTAACAAAATATCGGTCGCCTGAGTTGGACAGCTCTTGCGCCGCCAGCTTTGGGCTGGCCCAGAGGGGCGTATGCCCGGCCTCAGACGGGGGGCCAAGGGGGCGCACCGGGAACGCCATGTAAATATGGCAAATCTTTTCCGCCCATAGATCATATTCCGGCATATAGGTGAACCGGCGATAGGCCCCCAAACGGCGCGGCGCGGATACCCGCCAGCCGGTTTCCTCAATCACCTCCCGGTGCAGCGCCTGTAGGGGAGATTCGCCCGGATCAATACCGCCGCCGGGCAGTTGCAGCTCGGGCGCAGGCTCGGCCTGATGGGTCAGCAGCAAATCACCACCCCGTGGCAGGATCACATAAACCCCGGGGCGGATTTTATAGCGCTTGTCGGCGCGCGGTGTTTCGTCAAATCGTCTCATCTTGCGCGCTTCCCCTTGGACGCTGCCTTGCCCTGCCTATATACACGCGATATGCCAAGTTCTGGCTGGTAAGGAAACCCCATGACATTAGGTCAAAAAATCGCCTGGGACGATACGATTTTACCGTTTCAGTTGGACAACGCAGATATTCGCGGGCGGATTGCCCGGCTTGATGGCGTGTTGGACGGTATCTTGCGACAGCATGAGTATCCGGCGCAGGTTGAAGCGCTGGTGGCGGAAATGGCGCTGTTGACGGCCCTGATTGGCCAGACCATCAAACTGCGCTGGAAGCTGTCGTTGCAGGTGCAATCCAACGGCCCGGTGCGGATGATCGCCACTGATTATTATGGCCCGCAAAAGGAAGGTGACCCCGCGCGTATCCGCGCTTATGCCAGCTATGATGCGGATCGTCTGACCGGGGCCGCGCCGTTTGAGCAGATCGGCGAGGGCTACTTCGCTGTGCTGATTGATCAGGGTGAAGGCACCGAACCGTATCAGGGCATCACCCCGATTGCGGGCACAAGCCTGTCCGCCTGCGCCGAGGCTTATTTTGCCCAGTCGGAGCAACTCCCAACCCGGTTTGCCCTGAGCTTTGGCAAGTCAACCGAGGCGGGCGGCCCTGAGCATTGGCGCGCCGGTGGGGTGATGTTGCAGCACATGCCCAAAGCCTCGCCTTTTGCCACGGGTGGCGGATCGGGTGAGGGTGGATTGCTGGGTGCGTCGGACCTTATGGAAGGCGAAGATGAAGAGAACTGGACCCGGGCAAATTTACTGCTGGATACGGTTGAGGAACTGGAGCTGATCGGCCCATCGGTGCCGCCCACGGATTTGCTGGTGCGGCTGTTTCATGAGGAAGTGCCGCGCGCGTTTGAGCCGCAAGCGGTGCGGTTTGGCTGTAGCTGCTCGGAAGATAAAGTGCGGCAAAGCCTGTCGATTTATTCGGCGCGTGATATTGGGCATATGACAACGCCTGAGGGGCAGGTCACCGCCGATTGCCAGTTTTGCGGCGCGCATTATACGCTCGATCCCGCGACCCTTGGGTTTGAAGCCAAAGCAGGGCCGGATGACACGCAGGATTGATCTTTTTCAACGGATTGCCGATGCCCTCAAAGCGCCGGGTGCACCGTCGTCTGATTATGATCTCAACCGGGATATATCGCTGCCACCGGGGCGAAAATTACGGCCTGCGGCGGTGCTGATCCCGATCATCGGCGAAGGTGATCAGGCGCGGATTATTCTGACCAAACGCGCCTCGGCGCTGGAGCATCATCCGGGGCAGATTGCCTTTCCTGGTGGCAAGATGGATCAGGGGGACCGCGATATTGCGGCCACCGCGCTGCGCGAGGCGTCAGAGGAAATTGGCCTGGAGCCGGGCAATGTTGAGGTTTTGGGGCGGATGCCAAGCCATGAAACCGTGACCGGTTTTGAGGTCACGCCGATTGTGGCGCGGGTGCTGCAACGGTTTGATCCAACGCCGGAAAAGGGCGAGGTTGAGGAGGTGTTTGAGGTGCCGCTTGGCCATGTTCTGAGCCCCGGGAATTACCTTATTGAGGCGCGCCGCTGGCAGGGGAAATTGCGTTCTTACTATACTGTGCCCTACGGCCCCTATTATATCTGGGGGGCCACGGCGCGGATTTTGCGCTCATTGGCGGATGCGGTGGCACGGGCATGAAAATAACCGATAACTGGATCAATCAACCCGCGACCAAGGCGGTTTGCCATATGCTGGAAAGCGCTGGGTATCAGGCGTTATTTGTTGGCGGATGCGTGCGCAATGCTTTGTTGGATGTGCCGGTGAATGATATTGATATTGCCACCGATGCCCTGCCCGATCAGGTGGCTCAACTGGCGGCTGCGGCGGGGTTGAAGGCAATTCCCACCGGGATTGATCATGGTACGGTCACGGTTGTCTCAGAGGGCCTTCCCCATGAAATAACCACCTTTCGCGAGGATGTGCAAACCCATGGGCGGCACGCGACGGTGGCCTTTTCGGGGGATATTGCACAGGACGCCCGCCGCCGGGATTTCACCATGAATGCGCTTTATGCGCGCTCGGATGGGTTGGTGCTTGACCCGTTGGGCGGTCTGGATGATCTGCGGGCGCGGCGGGTCAGGTTTATTGAAGACGCAGCCCAGCGCATTCGCGAGGATTATCTGCGTATTTTGCGGTTTTTCCGGTTTCATGCCTGGTATGGCGATGCCTCTGGCGGCCTTGATGCCGACGGGCTGGCGGCGGTGGCGGCGCATGTTGACGGGCTGCAAGGCCTCTCGCGCGAGCGGGTTGGCGCGGAAATGCTGAAACTTCTTGCCGCCGCTGATCCCGCGCCCGCTGTGGCGGCGATGCGCAGCACCGGGGTTTTGGCGGCGGTTTTGAGCGGAGCCGATGACCGCGCGCTTGGCCCGCTGGTGCATCTTGAGGCGCTGGAAAATGTGGCTGTTAACCCGGTCCGCCGTCTGGCGGCTTTGGGCGGTGAGGATGTGGCGAAACGCCTGCGCCTGAGCAAACGGCAGGCGAAAGAGCTTGATTTGTTGCGGTCGGAGAACGGAAAAACCACCGGGGCGGTGGAATTGGGGTATCGCCACGGCGTTCAAACCGGCATGGATATTATGTTGCTGCGTGCGGCGATGCTGGAGCAACCGCTTGCGGGCAATCTGTCTGCGGAACTGGGCAAGGGCGCAAAGGCCGTATTTCCGATTGCGGCGCGTGATCTGATGCCGGAATTTAAAGGCCCGGCGCTGGGCGCGCGCCTTATTGAAATTGAAAGCCGCTGGATTGCCTCAGGATTCACCCTGACCAAACGCGACTTATTATCAGGAACGCCCCGTATATGACGCAATACACCATCAACCGGCTGGGCCATTTGGGCGACGGCATAACTGACGGCCCGCTGTATGTGCCGCAAACATTGCCCGGCGAGGTGATCACCGGCACCCCTGAGGGTGAGGCGCTCAGGGATGTTAAAATCATCACCCCCTCTGCAGATCGTGTCAGCCCGCCGTGCCGGCATTTTCGCACCTGTGGCGGGTGCCTGATGCAACATGCCAGCGACGGGTTTTTGGCCAGGTGGAAGGGCGATATTGCAAAGGCGGCACTGGCGGCGCATGGGATCACGGTGGATTTCCTGCCCATCGCTATATCGCCGCCGCGCAGCCGCCGCCGGGCGACATTTGCCGCGCGGCGCAGTAAAAAGGGCGCGATGGCGGGGTTTCATGCCAAAGGCTCGGACGTGATTGTTGAGGTGAACGACTGCCATTTACTGCATCCTGATCTTTTGGCGGCGCTGCCTGTGGCCAAAGATCTGGCCATCGCCGGGGCCAGTCGCAAGCATCACATTGATGTGGCGGTGACGCTTTCAGGCAACGGGCTGGATGTGCTTGCAACCGAGGGCAAGCCGCTTGACGGGCCGCTGCGCATATCATTGGGCGCTTTGGCAGAAAAACACCGGCTGGCGCGGCTTTGTTGGGGGGATGAGATCATATCATACCGCGCGGCACCTGAGCAGGTGTTTGGCATCTCCCGTGTCACGCCGCCTCCGGGCAGCTTTTTGCAGGCGACACTTGCGGGTGAAGCGGCGTTGCAGGCGGATGTTAAACGTATCGTTACTGGCGCTAAAAATGTGATTGATCTTTATGCAGGTTGCGGCACATTTGCGCTTGATCTGGCAACGCACAGCACGGTGCACGCGGTTGAGGGCAGCGCCGAGATGATCGCGGCCCTTGATGCGGGGTGGCGCAATACCCAAGGGTTGAAGCCGGTCACCAGTGAGGTGCGGGATTTGCATCAAAACCCGTTATTACCGGATGAGCTGAAAAAATATGATGCAGTTGTGATTGATCCGCCGCGCGTCGGTGCCGAGACGCAGATTGCGCAGGTATGCGCGGCGCAGATTCCGAAAATCGCTTATGTATCATGCAATCCCACCAGCTTTGCCCGCGATGCCCGCGCGCTGATTGATAGCGGTTATTGCCTTGAAACTCTGCGGGTTGTGGATCAGTTTCGCTGGTCCAACCATGTGGAATTGGTGGCGGAATTTAGCATCACTTCCGGGTGAAGTTACAATTTGCACTATCTCATGGCGATAAATTCAGCATAGAATGGTGCAAAAACCGGGCAATGATTAACAATATGCAACTATTTAGGATATTTGCGCTGATGCTGTTGGCCTTTGGTCTGACCGCGTGCAGCAGTTCAAATTCAAAACCTATAATGGCCCCGAAGTGACGCGGGTGATTGTCAACAAGGGCAGTCGTGAGATGTTTTTATTGCATAATGAGACGGTGCTGAAGGCCTATAAGGTTGATCTTGGGTTTGCGCCGCGCGGGCATAAAGTGGAAGAAGGCGATGGCCGCACCCCTGAGGGTGAATACGTGATTGACCGGCGCAACCCCAACAGCAGTTTTTATCTTTCTATCGGGATCAGTTACCCCAATGAACGAGGCATTGCCCGCGCGGCGATATTTTTATCCATGGCGGGCCGACACAATCTTTTGGGCCTTTTGGGCCGGATTGGACAGCGGGCTGCATATCCATCACCAATGATGAGGTTGAGGATGTTTACGCAATGGTGAACGATGGCACACCGGTGGTGGTAAACCCCTAAGGGTTATCCGCCCATCACCAACGTCCACCAGATTTTACCGTTGGCTTCTTGTTTCCAGGCAAAGCCCAGCTTCCGGGCTTCTGGTGCCAAAATAACCCAGCGGGTGGTATCTTCATCCATCCATGCGGCCAGAGTTTCAAGCTCGGTCTCATATGATTCCGAGATGTTTTCGCCGATTAGTTTGCCCTCATATCCAATGCGCCGTATCCGGTCTACGGGCGATGAGCCGTCAGATCCGAAATGCCAGGGCCGGTTTTGCAAAGACATATCCAGTGAATGCGTGGCGGCGGCGGCGTTCAGCTTAGCATCAAGTTCAATCGGATTTTGCCCGGCTGCCTGACGCAGGGAATTGATCGAATCAAGCATTCGAAACTCTATCTTGCCTCTGTCCCCCGCCCGGATTTTATAGACACGTGGTAAAGGTTTGCCATCTGGGCCAATCTGTGGTGCCGGGGCTGCGCAGGCTGACAAAACCAGCATTGCTGATAGTAATAGACTAATTATACGCATGTTATTTCAACCTGTCTGCAATTCCTGTTTCACGCTCTTTACATGGACTGCGCAGGTTTATCAAACCCACATGTGCATAGATTTGCCGAATACCGATGGTTTGATTTGTGATTGCGGCTTTCTCGTCATATATCAGCCTATGTGTAATTGATTTTCAAAGCTTAATATGCCCACAAGTACAAAGCGATAAATGGAATCGCGTATTTCAGAATCCGGCGCCATAATATATCAAGCTTCCGGCCATTGGATTGGCGGCCCTATTTCAGCAATCTTAATAATGGCGCGATTCTTGTCGGTATATCCTTCCAGAGTGCTGCATTTCTGGTCAGGGGATGGCCCACCTTTGTGCCCCCGGCCCGGATATCCGCTGGCACCTATGCGCTTTACCTGAGCTGGAAATATTACCGCATCCACGGCACTCAGGTACATGCGCAAAATTGGCCGCAGGTCGTCAAATGGCTGTATCGGGCTATAATGGGCACATTCAGGATTTGCTCCCCCGCGCCGTGGCTGGAACGCAGGTTCTGTTGATTTAGCGGCTTAAAGATTGAATTTGATCAAGGCGGTGGTTTTCCATCGCTTTTTCTTTACCAAACAGAATGTCGGGTTCAGTCAACCCAGCCTTTGAGGTTTGCACTGATGATGTCGGAAAGGGCGTTGATATGCGCCGCATCGTCATTGAGGCAGGGGATATAGGTGAATTGCCTGCCGCCCGCCGCCTCAAAGCTTTCGCGGATCTCTTGGTTGATCTCTTCCAGCGTCTCAATGCAATCGGCGGAAAACGCGGGCGCGATGACGGCGATTTTGGTTTTGCCATCTTCACGGGCCAAGCGCGCCACCTCTTTCACCGTATAGGGTTTGAGCCATTCTTCGGGGCCAAAGACCGATTGGAATGTGGTGGTGATTTCGCAATCATCCCAGCCAAGGCGCTGCTGCAAAAGCTCGGTCGTGCGCTGGCATTGATCATGATAGGGATCGCCCTCCTCGCGGTAGCGGATCGGCATTCCGTGGTAGGATACCACCAAAATATCGGGCCGCTCATTGATCTGCGCATAGGCGCGCTCAACCGAGCGGCCAAGCGCCTCGATATAGGCCGGATCATCATAATAAGCCCCGACCACCCGCGCGGTTGGCTGTTGCTTTTCCTGCATAAGCGCGCGGAAAAATGCATCATTGGCGGTGGCGGATGTGGCCCCGGCGTGCTGCGGGTAAAGCGGGAAAAACAGGATACGGGTACAGCCCGAGGCGACCAGTTTGCGCACCCGCGATTGGGTTGAGGGATTGCCGTAGCGCATGCAAAAATCCACCTCAACCTGATCGCCAAAGCGGTCCTGTATCACCGCCGCGATGGCGTTTGTCTGATCGCGGGTGATGGTCAGCAGCGGGCTTTCATCAAGCTCTTTATTCCAGATGGATTTATACGCCTTGCCGCTTGAGAACGGCCGCTTGCTGAGGATGATCAGGTGCAGCAGCGGCAG
>UOEG01000028.1_pt1 | contig 11785 bp, 8 predicted proteins | sample 1990051 | NCBI WGS metagenome assembly UOEG01 (sample SAMEA4728526, study PRJEB27164) | hydrothermal vent metagenome | biome: marine basaltic hydrothermal vent biome; feature: marine hydrothermal vent; material: mineral | place: Pacific Ocean | collected 2011-06-14/2011-07-23 | depth 1741 m | reverse complement strand
GCCGGGGATGCTGAAGGCGGCAAACGGGAAACGCACATCATTCTCCCGCACCAGCGTGACCAATCTGACGGTGGCGGTGGCACAACAGAAATCATCAATCATAGAATGGTTTTGCACCACGCGCTGCAACACATAAGAGGTGTCACCGATCACCGTTTTCAGAAAATCCTCATAGGTTACCGAGTCCATGCTTTTCAAATGGATATGGGTCTCGTCGGCACCGCTGATATGGATGACCCCAAAACTGCCAATGCCGCGCAGGGCCTTGCCAAACAGCGGCAGGTTTCCATCTTTTGTCAAAAACGCACGCAGCTCATCAGGGGTGGCTAGCTTTGGCGTGTCGCCAAAAATGCGAATGGTGCGGTCGATCACCGCCACGGTCTCGGGCACCGGCAGGTCATGGGCGCGCAAAATGGTATCGGCCAGAAATTTATCTTCCGTCGCCGCATCCCAGGTTCTGTCACAGCTATCCGAGGTCAGCGGCCAATGCACAGCGGTTGAGACGAAGCGCTCTTTTTCTTCTTGGCTAAAACGGTCGTCATAAACCTGCCAGGTCACATATTCCAGCAAGCTGAGCTTGCCTTTCCCCCGGCGCAGCCGCCACCAATCTCGGGTGATCTTGCCGACGGATTTACCACTTTTCCGGCTCGCGTGCACTAATAGCTGTGCGGCGGTCATCTTGTTTTTGTCGGTATTCAACTGGGTTTCAAAATCTTCAGTAGCTTTGCTCATGGCATCCCCGCCTTACTGGAATCATCTGCCCATCATTATCAGAATAAATAACCGGCTGTCACAACTGGTTTTCCCGTGCCCGCGACGGCGCGGCCAATGCTCAGAAATCCGCCACAACACCCGGTAGTTTCAGCGCCCGGATCAACGCGCGCAGCTCCTGCCGGGCGGCGATGTTGGACACGCTCAGCCGGGTGATGCCCACATCCCTCAGGTCCAGCAATGTCAGGCCCTTGGGAAACAGCTCACGGAAAATCACCCGCTCGCTAAAGCCGGGTGCTGTGCGAAACCCGATGCGCTTGGCCAATGCCTCAAGCGCCGTGCCCATCTTTTGCTTGTTGCGCATCTGCTGCGCCCCCAGCCGGTTGCGCACCACGATCCAGTCAATCGGGCGCTGCCCCGCCGCCGCTCGCCGCTGCCGCGCGCCCCAGACCATTTCAGAATAAACCGACGGGCCAAGGATTTTGATGCCATCCACATCAATCCGCGCCAGCAGGTCAAAATCAATAAAGCTGTCATTCAAAGGCGTGATTAGCGTGTCGGCCATGCTGTGCGCCGCCTGACTAAGCCCGGTATGCGCGCCGGGGCAATCCATCACAATGAAATCAACATTTGCAGCAATTGTACCTACCGCCTGATGCAGCCGCTCGGCAGGGGAATATTCATCGGCATCCGTCGGTACATCAGCGGGCAAGTCTCCAAATACCGGTCCGGGCAATTTCTGCCCTGTCTGCTCCAGAAAGCGATCGCGATTATCACTGTAACGCCGAAAGCTTTGCTGCCGCAAATCAAGATCAAACGCGCCAACCCGATGGCCGAGACGCGCCAGTGCCGTGGCCACATGCATGGAGACGGTGGATTTACCGGCGCCACCCTTTTCATTGCCGACAACTATAATATGCACCATCTGCCGCCCCTGTTGCTCCCGCATGTAACCCCTGCGGTTTTCTGCCTCATACGGGGGCTAGATGACAATGGCAATCGACGCCCTGGGAACTTCTTTAAAAGTTAAAAACTTTGCGAAAAATCAGCCGCTACTGCCTTTTGGGCGTGTTATTTTTTGCAAATCACAACGGCCAGAACAGCAAGATCGCCGGGATTGAAACGGCCACCACCAGTATTTCCAGCGGCAGGCCCATGCGCCAGTAATCGCCAAAGCTGTAGCCGCCGGGGCCAAGGATCAGGGTGTTGTTTTTGTGGCCAATCGGAGTGAGAAAGGCGCAGGAGGCGGCCACGGCCACGGCCATGAGAAACGGATCGGGATTGACCTCCAGAGCCTGCGCCATCTTGATACCGATGGGGGCGGCGACGATGGTGGTGGCGGTATTATTCAGCACATCCGACAAAGACATGGTGACAACCATCAAAATGGTCAGGATCGCCCAAGGGGCCATGCCCGTCGTGAGGTCAATCAGCCAGCCGGCAATCAGCTCGGTCCCGCCGGAGGTCTCTAAAGCCGAGCCAAGCGGGATCATTGAGCCAAGCAGCACCACAACGGGCCAAGAGATATGATCGTAAATATCTGAAATGGGCAGGATTTTGGTCAGGACAAAGCCGATCACAACCATCCCCAAAGCGATGGGCAGATAGACCAGCCCAAGGCTGGCGGCGGTCACGGCGGCGGCAAACATGCCGATGGCAAGCCAGACTTTTTTGTCGTTGGTCACCTCAAGCCCGCGACCCGCCAGCGGCAGACAGCCCAGCCACTCGGTGATCTCGGCACCGCGTTCCTGCGGCACCAAAAGCAGCAGGATGTCACCGGCCCGCACCGTGGTTTTGCGCACCTGCTTGGCAATTCGCCGGCCCGAGCGCGATATGCCCATCAAGACCGAGCGCTGACGCCAGCCCAGCCCGATGGCTTGCGCGGTTTTGCCATTGATGCGGGCGTCACTTGTGACCACCACTTCGATAATTTGCAGGCCATCACCCTCGGCCTGCACGGCCTCTTGCCGCTTGCTTTCGGCAAAATCCAGCGACAGAGCCGCGCGAAATTCATCCAAAGCGTCGGGGCTGGCCTCAAGCACCAGCGCGTCGCCTGCCTCAAGCCTTTTGGCATGTGATGTGCCATAGCGGCGCTTGCCACCGCGCACCAGCCCAAGGATGGCGACATCGTTTTTCTCGGCCACTTCGTATAGGTCACGCAGACGTTTGCCGATATGTTTGGATTTTTCCGGCACGGTCAGCTCGGCAATATATTGCGCCATATCGGCCATCGGATCACCGGCCTCGCTGGCGTCGGTGTTTTGCGGGATGAAACGCCAGCCGATGAAGGCCACAAAAAGCAGCCCGGCAATCGCGGTGACGCCGCCCACCGGGGCGAAATCAAACATCTTGAAGGGCGCGCCAAGGGCGTCTTCGCGGATCGTGGCGATGATGATATTGGGCGGGGTGCCAATCAGCGTGACCATGCCGCCCAGAATAGTCGCGAATGATAACGGCATCAGCGACAGGCCCGGTTGACGACCTGCCTTGCGCGCGGTTTGGATGTCCACCGGCATCAGAAGGGCCAAAGCGGCCACGTTGTTCATGAAGGCCGACAGGACGCCGCCGATGGCCCCCATCAAAGCGATATGATTGCCAAGCTTACGGCTGCTGTCCACGAGCGTGCGGGTGATCAGGAAAACTGCGCCCGAGCGCACCAGCCCGGCCGAGACCACCAGCACCAAAGCCACCACCAATGTGGCCGGGTGACCAAAACCGTCAAAGGCGCTTTTGGTCGGAATGACCCCCAGCACCACCCCTGCCATAAGCGCCGAAAACGCCACCAGATCATAGCGGAACCTGCCCCATAAAAGCAGGCCGAAAACGGCGCCGAACAGGCTGAATAGGATGATTTGGTCACTGGTCACGGGGGCGCTCCTGTCGACGGTAGGTAATAGCAAATATAAATTCACATACGTCGCAAGGTGCTTGACAATCGCAGGCAACGTCAAGGGCTACATGGTGTTTCAACTGATGTATTTGAAAGTACGCGCCGAAATACCTTTATGCCTGTTGTTGGAAGCCGAGCAGTAAGACTTTGGCCATACCAGCCCCGAATATTTATTAGTATTTCACAAACAAAGAGGGCTTGTGATGCATTCGCCAGTTTCCTCGAGGTAGACGGATGAATGGCCCGGACTTCCGGCGGGCTTGGGTATATCTTTTGCAAGGATAAACCTGACAGAATGCGCACCATTCAGGCCCGGAGGGTAATGCGATATTGGTTTGATGATCTTAAAAAAGCCATCTGATGTGATCTCAAGTTTGCCTTCATTTAGCAATTGTAACAGGCCCGCCTGCTGGGGAAGCACCTTGTAGGTTTGGGCCTTGTTTGACGCGATCACATCTTTTTCGTTCAATGTTACCACGCCGCCGGGATAAAAACGTTGGAATTTACTGAGTAATGCCTTCTCATACCCTTGCGCATCATCTGGGGCAGCCTCAAGAAGCATTGGACCATCTTCGGTAAGTAAAAACCGCCCTTTTCCCCGAGGAGATGCTCCCGTTATCCTGATGTTTACCCCATTGGATTTTCTGACCAAACTTTCGTCATATGTACCGGATGGGAGCGCTATTGCACCAAGCGTGCTGGCCCCAACAACTTGAATCATACTGCGCCCCAGCCTGGCAGATACCTGCCCCTTTGCGCGCAGGGCTTCGCCTGAATTTTCGTTGTTGTAGTATTGTGGAATGCATCCCTTGTTTGGCAGAAATAAAATAGTATCTGCATCAAGCCCGGTAATACCGACACCTCGCCCGCCAACGCCCGCCACAAATTTTTCGATGCGGCTGGTGTCACCCTCAATCTTCCAAATGATAGAAGCATAAGCAGTTGCGATGATGTAGAGCGGGCTTTCACCTTTCTCGATATTCAACACCGCCAGCGTGGTTTCGCTATCAAGCCCAGACACGGCCACGGTTGAAATTGCGGCCCCCTCATAGCCCCCTAACAGAATAATATCGGCGTTTTTGGAGGGCGGGGGGAAAGCGCAGGCACTTGGTTGTTCTTGCTGTGTTTGCGCCGTGGGACTGGCCTCAGTGTGCTTTATGATACCGGTAACAACCGCGCTAATTTCCTGGGTCGTTACTTTTCCGTCACTGTTGGCGTCAAATTCCATCAGCATCTGATTTCTGGCGTTTGTTCGTTGGCTTTCGGCAGTTTTCCTGACTGCATAACTTACGATTTCCTGAAATGAAAGTGTCCCATCATGATCACTATCCGATGTCACCAATGCCGATTGCAAAGCGGCTTTCCGGTTACTGTCGATAAAGCGCATTACCGTTTCAATTTCAGCCGCGTCCACCGCAAGATTGGCATCCAGATCATATCGTAATATTTGCTCAAACACATTGCTTCGTTGCTGTGCTATTTGCATTTTTTGGTGCGCATCAAGTACCGCCTGAGTTAGAATGCCGTTTGGGGCCAGCCTGAATAACTGTGATATTGATCGTTCAATAAATTGCTCCGGATTTCTTTTGATTTGAACCATGGTTTGTTTTGATAAAGTACGATCACCGGTTTCAGACGGTGGGGTTTCAGCCAGCGCCGGAGAAATGGAAATCAGAGCTGATAAGACCGTATGGCGGAGTGGTATCATGCGTATGTATACTCATTATAAAGGGTTACTACGTCATGTTTAGAATAGCTCGGTTTCCCGTAAAAGTATAGTTTATTTATGTGCTATCCTTGTAGTTTGTATAAAGAAACCAGTTAACCACGCGCGTTTGCTGCATCAGGTGGCTTTGCAACATTGTACCCTGTCACGCTCTGTTTTATAGAGGCGGGAATTTAGTTTCACTGGCAGGAGAGCACCATGGCAGGCCATTCAAAATGGGCAAATATCCAACACCGTAAAGGCCGTCAGGATGCCGTGCGCTCCAAGCTGTTTTCCAAGCTGTCGAAAGAGATAACCGTGGCCGCCAAGATGGGTGACCCGGACCCGGATAAAAACCCACGTCTGCGTATGGCGGTGAAAGAAGCGAAATCCGTGTCCGTGCCCAAGGATGTGATCGACCGCGCGATTAAGAAAAGCCAGATCGGTGAGGGCGATGATTATGAGGAAATCCGCTATGAGGGTTATGGCCCGAACGGCGTGGCGGTGATTGTGGAAGCGATGACAGACAATCGCAATCGGACCGCCAGCACGGTGCGCAGCACTTTCACCAAATGCGGCGGTAATCTGGGCGAGACCGGCAGCGTCGGCTTTATGTTTGATCGCAAGGGTGAGGTGACTTATCCGGCCAGTGTGGGCGACGCGGACACGGTGATGATGGCCGCGATTGAGGCCGGGGCCGAGGATGTGGAATCGTCCGAGGATGGCCATATCATCTGGTGCGCCGATACCGATTTGAATGAGGTTTCAAACGCATTGGAAGCCGAGCTGGGCGAGTCGGAATCGACCAAGCTGGTCTGGCGCCCCACGACAACCACTGAGATGGACCTTGAAAGCATGCAAAAGCTGATGAGGCTGATTGATGCGCTGGAAGACGATGATGACGTGCAGCGTGTCACCAGCAATTTTGAGGCCTCCGATGCGGTGATGGAGCAACTCTCGGGCGATTAAGACCGGAGGTATGCATTGGCCTGTACGATTTATACATGATTTTGCCGGATCATCTGTTTTGATTCGAGGCAACCGGATTAAAATGGCCATTCAGCTTTGGCTTACGTCAGGTTAAACAGACTGTTTACCCCCCACCTGGCAACCAATGGTTGCGTCACCTTCGATAATATGCCTTTTATCGGCAAACAGATGGAAATTAGTTTGGTTGGTTTGCCCTTTTTATGGGCGATACCGGAGCAGGGTGTTATATGCAGGCATCAGCGATTGCAGGGTTTGCGCTGGGATTGTCCTTGATCCTGGCCATTGGGTCGCAAAATGCTTTTGTCCTGCGACAGGGTCTGCGCCGCGAGCATGTGCTGCTTGTGGTTCTGACTTGCGCCATCTCGGATGCATTTTTGGTTACCGCCGGAGTGATGGGCTTTGGCGGGCTGGCGAAGGCTTTCCCATGGCTGGAGCATGTGATGCGCATTGGCGGCGCGTTTTTTCTGTTTCTCTATGGCCTGAAAAACCTGCGTTCAGCATGGCGTGGTGGTGAAATACTGGAGGCAGGCCCGAAAGCGGGAAGTGCCCGGTCTGCTTTTTTGACCTGCATGGCGCTGACATGGTTAAATCCGCATGTCTATCTGGATACGGTTGTGCTTTTGGGATCAATTTCGTCGCAATATGATCACCGGCTGGCTTTTGGTATCGGAGCGGTGACGGCAAGTTTTCTTTTCTTTTTTACGCTTGGTTTTGGCGCGCGGGTACTGGACCCGCTTTTTCGCAGGCCCGAAAGCTGGCGGGTCCTTGATCTGATTGTCGGTCTGACCATGTGGGCCATTGCCTTGAAGCTGGTGCTGGACTGACGGGAAAGGTGCGTGGGGTATCCTTCTTGGAGGGATATAATGCGGCATCGCGCCTGTCCGATGATGCGGTCATGATTCAGTTGGTAATGCGGATGTGGTCGCGCCGTTTCTGAATGGTGTCGATGGCTCTCGACAATCTCTGGGATGCGGGTGTTAATGCGGCCATGAGCAGCACTGACAACCCGCAGCCCGGATGGGGCATATTCTGGATGATTGTGACCGGTATTCTGTTTGTCGGGGTAACTGCGCTGGTCAAATATCTTGGCCCGCGTATCCCTGCGCCCGAGGCGGCATTCTTGCGGTATGCCATAGGCCTTGTTCTGTTGCTGCCAGTGCTGCCGGCCATGCTGAAGGTACGGCTTGATCGGGGGATGTGGATGATTTTCGCCGGGCGCGGGGCGGTGCATACGGTGGCCGTGGCCTTGTGGTTTTTTGCCATGGCGCGCATCCCGATTGCCGATGTGACGGCGATGAATTATCTTTCGCCGGTATATGTCACCCTTGGGGCAGCGCTGTTTTTTGGCGAAAAACTGGCGATGCGGCGGATGCTGGCGCTGGCGGCGGCTCTCATCGGGGCGCTGATCATCCTGCGCCCCGGGTTTCGCGAAATTGGTGCGGGGCATATAGCGATGCTGCTGACGGCGGTCTGTTTTGGCGCCTCATATCTGCTGGCCAAGCAGGCCTCGAACCGGTGCAGCGCCATGGTGGTGGTGGTGATGCTGTCGATCACCGTGACCATTGGATTGGCCCCGCTGGCGGCGATGAACTGGGTTACGCCAAGGTGGGGAGAGGTGGCGATCCTGAGCGGTGTGGCGGTGCTGGCCACGGCAGGGCATTACACCATGACATTGGCGTTTCGCGCCGCCCCTTTGGCGGTGACGCAGCCGCTGACGTTTTTGCAACTGGTGTGGGCGGTATTGCTGGGCGCGCTGGTATTTGGCGAGGGCGTGGATGTGTTTGTGGTGCTAGGCGGCACGGTGATCGTCGGCGCTGTCAGTTTCATCAGCTGGCGTGAGGCGGTGCTGAAGCGCAAAGCACTGACGCCGGTGGTATCCGCCACCAAGGTCTGAGTTTTGCCTGCCTGTGCCCCGGTGCCGGGGCACAGGGTGCAAGAAAAGGGGCACAGGGTGCAAGAAAAGGGGCCGAAAAACCGGCCCCTTTTGTCATTCGTAAAGCGAAGGCTTTAGGCGAACCACCAGCGTTCGGTGAAGCGCTGGCCGTCCTGACCCCAGTTTGACCCCATGACCTCGGGGGTGCCAATCGCTTTGGTTGTAGCAAAGACATAATTGGCAAACATCGGGATGATCGAGCCGCCGTCATTGGCGCACAGGTCCTGCATCTCGTAATACATCTCGCGGCGCTTGTCATCATCCAGCTCGGAGCGGGCCTTGACCATCAGCTCTTCAAACCGGTCGTTGCACCAGTAGCTTTCATTCCACGCAGCCCCACAGGAATAGGCGGTGGCGAACATCTGATCTTCCACCGGGCGGCCGCTCCAATAGGAGAAGACAAAGGGCTTTTTCATCCAGATGTCAGACCAGTAGCCATCGTTCGGTTCGCGGGTGACCTTGATGTCGATACCGGCCCCTTTGGCCGAGTTTTGGAACAATACGGCAGCATCCACCGCCCCGCCAAAGGCGGCCTCGGACGCTGACAGATCGATCGAAAGCGCGCTAAGCCCGGCTTTATCAAGGTGAAATTTGGCTTTGTCGGGATCATAGGTTTTCTGCTCCAGATCCTTGTTGAAGAATCGCTGACCTGAGCCAATCGGGTGGTCGTTACCAACCGAGCCATAGCCAAACAGAATTTTCTCAACCAGCTCTTCGCGGTTGATGGCGTATTTCAGCGCCAGGCGCACATGGTTGTCATCATATGGGGCCAGGCCGGAATTCATCGGCATGGTGTAATGCTGCGTGCCTGCGATTGAATGGATATCAAGATCTTTGTTGCGCGCCAGAAGGCCCACAGTTTTCAGATCAAGCCGGTCCGCCCCATGCACATCCCCCGAGACAAGCGCCGCAGTACGGGCATTCTGGTCCACCAGCGACAGCAACTCGATACTGTCAAACCAGCCAACATCATCGCGCCAGTGATTTGGATTACGCTCAAGCGAGAATGATATGCCCATTTTGGCGTCTTTGAGGATATAGCTGCCACAGCCATTCCCGGATTCCCAATCAATGCTGTCGCCTTTGATCTTGTGAATGGTCAGGTGGTAATCGGAAAGGATGAAGGGGAAGTCGGCATTGCCGCCATCCAGCTTGAAGATGACATTGTTGCCGTCAACCTTGATGTCAACAATTGGCGCCACAATCGGGCCGGCCGCCGAGGTTGAATCCTCGCCCCGGTGGAAGTTGATCGAGGCCGCCACATCTTCTGCGGTCAGCGATGCACCGTCGTGGAAGGTCACACCCTGACGGATTTTGAATGTCCATTCCGAGGCATCGGCTGAGGCTTCCCAGCTTTCACCCAGCTCGGGGATCAGCGCGCCATCGGGGGCCACTTCGGTTATCCGGCCATGCACGGCGAATGCCATGCCGATGGTAAAGTCATTTTCCCAAGTTCCGGGGTTCATTGTATCCGTCGTTTGGCCGTGCCCGACGCCAAACCGCAGGTGCCCGCCACGCTTGGGGGCCGCTTTGGCCGCGCTTAGCGGGATTGAGGCGGCGATTGCTGTGGCCGCTGTCGTTTGCAAAAAGCCGCGCCGGTTGAGGCGGCCATTGGTTATAAGTGACATATGTCTATTCTCCCTTTTTTTATTGCAGTTATGTAATGCCATCAGCCCCGATTGAGGCACTTGGCTGGATGATATATTAGTCGCGGTTCAGGCTCGAATTTCAGCAATCTGCGTCATCAACCCTGCGATAACCCTGCGATTTGCGTCATATTTGCTGGCGGATGCCGAACCGGAATGCTAGCTTCTTATGCAAAGCCTAATATGGCCGTGCTGCAAAGCGCAATGATTTTATAAGCTTATTTTGGTGCCGATTTCCCCCTTGCCGGCATTCTTAACGTTATTGATTGGTGAGTCAACAATCCCGATGTCTGCCCGCAGACCTGTGGCCCTTATTATATCACGCTTGCCATGCCTCCGACCCGGCGGTAGGGGAAGAAATGCACAACTCCTCGCAATACCTGCGCCATGCCCGCGCCATTCTGGCCCTTGGCCTGCCGTTGACCGGCAGCCATCTGGCGCAGTTTGCCATCAACCTCACGGATACGGTGATGCTGGGCTGGTACAGTGTTGAGGCCCTTGCGGCGCAGGTGTTGGGGGCGATGTTTTTCTTTGTATTGTTCATCGCCGGGTCGGGGTTTGCCTGGGCCGTCGTGCCGATGGTGGCGGCGGCGCAGGCCTCAGGCGATGAAACACAGGTGCGTCGCGTCACCCGCATGAGTCTGTGGGCCACGCTGGGGTTTGGCGTCGCCGCGATGCCGCTGATGATCTGGTCCGAGCCGATATTTTTAATGCTGGGTCAGCAGGCGGAAACCGCGCATCTGGCCAGTCAATATCTGCAGATCGCCGGGTGGGGGTTGATCCCGGCGCTGATGGTGATGGTGCTGAAATCTTATCTGTCGGCGCTTGAACGGATGCAGGTCGTGCTGTGGATGACGGTCACTGCCGTGGGGGTGAATATCGTGATCAACAACGCGCTGATCTTTGGCAACTGGGGCTTTCCCGAAATGGGCATCGAAGGTGCCGCGATTGCCTCGCTTATCGTCAATATAGCGGCTGTTGTTGTGTTGGTGATTTATGTCGCCAAGGCCCTGCCGGAACACGCGGTGTTCCAGCGCCTGTGGCGCCCCGATTGGGAGGCGCTGGGCGCAGTTTTCCGGCTGGGCTGGCCAATCAGTATCACCAGCCTGTCAGAATCCGGGCTGTTTGCCGCAACATCGCTGATGATGGGGTGGCTGGGCACGTTGCAACTGGCGGCACATGGGATTGCGATACAGGTGGTTGCAACCGTGTTCATGATCCATGTGGGCTTGTCGAATGCCGCCACCATCCGCGCCGGGCAGGCGATGGGCCGTAAGGATGCCGCCGGGCTGCGCAACGGGGCCAAGGTGGCCATTATCATGGCGGGGTTGGTGGCGACGGTTGCGGTGGTTATGTTTCTGGCCACGCCGCAGCTCCTGATCGGATTGTTCATGCGCGCCAGTGAACCCAACCGCGAGGCAGTGATTGTGATCGGCGCGAGCCTGCTGGCGGCGGCGGCGCTGTTTCAGGTGGTGGACGCGATGCAGATCATGGCGCTTAGCCTGCTGCGCGGGATGCAGGACACCCGCGCGCCGATGGTGATTGCGATGGTGTCTTACTGGCTGATCGGCATCCCGGTAAGTTATATACTTGGCTTCACCTTCGGGATGGGCGGCGTCGGCATCTGGCTGGGGCTGGCCGTTGGGTTGGGCAATGCCGCGGTGCTGCTGATGTGGCGGTTTTGGGCACGCTCGGCGGGACTATAAGAGTTCCCACATCCCTGCCCCCGTGCGGGGCCGGGATGTGGGCGGAACCTTTCAGCCGCCATCCCCCTTCAGCACCCGATCCGCCTTTTTGCGCACCAGAACCGAGCGTAGGTCGTGCATCGCCAATAAAAGCGCGTCGGTGACGTCTTCCAACTCAGCGTCCGTGGCACGGGACTGCACCCATTGCGCGGTGGTGTTGAGGTA
>UOEG01000002.1_pt1 | contig 12014 bp, 10 predicted proteins | sample 1990051 | NCBI WGS metagenome assembly UOEG01 (sample SAMEA4728526, study PRJEB27164) | hydrothermal vent metagenome | biome: marine basaltic hydrothermal vent biome; feature: marine hydrothermal vent; material: mineral | place: Pacific Ocean | collected 2011-06-14/2011-07-23 | depth 1741 m | reverse complement strand
CGCCTGGCGATGGTGGGGTTTGCGGCGCATATGACCCTGCGCGAGGATTATGATCCGTCACTGCCGCTGGCCTGGGGTGATCCTGATCAGTTGTTGCAGGTGGTGCAGAATCTGTTGAAAAACGCCGCCGAGGCGGCCGGGCCGGGGGGCGGAGAGATTATCTTGCGCAGCTCTTATGAGCAATCTTTGCGACGACCGGCGGCGACTGGAGAGGCGGCCCTGTCGGTGCCGCTGCAGATTGAGATTATTGATGATGGACCGGGGTTGCCGCCCGATATTGCGGCGGATGTTTTTGATCCGTTTGTGTCGGGGCGGGAAAATGGCACCGGTCTGGGGCTGGCGTTGGCAGCAAAAATAATTGAGGAGCATCAGGGGCTTATGGCTGTATCTTCAACACCTGGTAAGACGGTGTTTCGGATGTCTCTGCCCATGGTCCCGGCGGATATGAAGGGGGAATTCTGATGGATGGCACGGTATTGGTGGCTGATGATGATCGCACCATTCGCACGGTATTGACGCAGGCGTTGACACGGGCCGGGGCGCGGGTTCATGCGACATCAAGCCTGACCACCTTGATGCGGTGGGTGGCTGAGGGGCGCGGTGATGTGGTGATTTCGGATGTGGTGATGCCGGATGGGAACGGGCTTGAGATGCTGCCGAAGATTGCTCTGGACCGGCCGGATTTGCCGGTGATTATCATCTCGGCGCAAAACACCATTATGACGGCAATACAGGCATCCGAGGCGAAGGCCTATGATTACCTGCCCAAGCCGTTTGATTTGCCCGATTTGATGCACCGCACGGCGCAGGCAATCAAGCGTTCGGTTGCGGCGCGCGGCGGGCCTGCACCGGTGGCGAATGAGCGGCCCGAGGACTTGCCGCTGGTGGGAAAAACCCCGGCGATGCAGCGGCTGTACCGGGTGATAGCGCGGGTGATGAATGCCGATATGCCGGTGTTGATTAATGGCGAGTCTGGAACAGGTAAGACATTGATTGCAAAAGCAATTCATGAGCTTTCAGATCGGCGTTCCGCGCCGTTTGTGACGGTGGATTCAGGTGATCTGGAAGGGGTGGATGGGCCTGCAAGGGTGCGGGCGATGGCGGGGTCTGGTACGGTATTGCTGGAGGATATTTATGGCCTGACACCCGACGCGCAGGGTAAACTTGTGCGGATGATTGATGCGCCGGGGGCGGGCCATCCGAGGTTTATTGCCACGCGGCAGCACGGCGATGGGGAGCTGCGGGACGACCTTTATTACCGGCTTAGCGGGCTGGTTCTTATTGTGCCGCCCTTGCGGGAACGGGTGGATGATATTGGCCTGCTGGCGGCGCATTTCAGTGGCGGGGATCCACGGTTGAGCGCGGCGGCGCTGCAGGCGATGCGGCAACATAGCTGGCCCGGGAATGTGCGGCAGTTGGAGAATGTGCTGCGGCGGGTTGGGCTGACGGTTCAGGGCGATGAGATTGGGGCCGAGGATATTTTGGAAGCATTGGGGGAGTCGCCCGACGGAATGGCGCGGCCTGCGGTGAATGAGACCTTGGGCGATAGTGTGGCGCGACATGTGCAGCGGTATTTTGATCTGCATGGGGCGGTGCTGCCCCCGGCGGGGATTTATGCGCGGATTTTGCGCGAGGTTGAGCTGCCGATGATTGAAATTGCGCTGGAATCCTGCAATGGAAATCAGGCGAAATGCGCTGATCTGCTGGGGATAAACCGAAATACCTTGCGTAAGAAAATCACTCAGTTAGATATTCGCGTGACACGGCGGCGAAAAATGATGTAAAAGCGCCACAGACCTGTGGCGGAAATGGGTCAGTGTCCAAATTCGCCGCAAGATGTAGCGGTGCGCATCATGCGCGCCACCAGTTAATGGGTGAGGCGCGTGGCAACACAGACACGCAAGCAGACACGTAAAATGTCGTTGGACCAACTCAGCAGGCTGCGCAGAATGCGGCGGCTGCAAAGCTTTGCGGGCTTTATTCTGGTCATTTTGGGGCCGGTCATGGCGGGGGTCACTTTTCTGGTGATGGGGCCGCTGGATAAGGGGGCCTCATCAAAAATCCTGCGCATCGTGCTGCTGGCGGACCTGGTTTATGCCATACTGGTCGCCGCGCTGGTGTTGCAGCGGGTGGCAAGGATGGTGGCCAACCGGCGCAAAAAATCCGCCGGGTCGCGGCTGCATATGCGGCTTACGGGCGTGTTTGCCATCATGGCGCTGATTCCCACGATCACGGTGGCCATTTTCGCCACTTTGACGGTGAATATGGGGCTGGAGGCGTGGTTTTCCGAGCGCGTTGGCCGGGTTGTGAGCGATTCTGTCGCCGCCGCCCAATCTTATGAAGGAGAGCACCGGCGTGATCTGATTACGGATGCCAAGGTGCTGGCCTCGGTGATCAATGCCACAAAACGCGCCCGGGTATTCATGGATGACGGCGATATTCGCAAGGTTCTGTCGGAAGGTCAGCGCGGTATTCAGCGGGGTCTGCGAGAGGCCTATGTGATTGACGGCACCGGCGATATCCGCTCACGCGGGGAACGTTCATATTTGTTTGATTTTGAAAAACCGACACAAGAGCAAATCAAACAGGCCATCGAGGAGGGCATCGTTATCATTCGCGACTGGGATAATAACGAATTTCGCGCCTTATTGCCGCTGGAGACGCTGCCGGACAGGTATCTGTATGTCAGCCGCAACGTCGATGGTGATATTCTGAACCTGCTGGATCAAACCCAGGAAACTGCCAAATTTTATCGCCAGCGTGAAAGTGAGCGCGGCAAGGTGTTGTTTGAATTTGGTCTGGTTTATCTGGGCTTTGCGGTGATCTTGATTCTGGCAGCCATATGGCTGGGCCTGTGGTTCGCCGAGCGGCTGGCGCATCCGGTGGGGCGGCTTACGCAGGCGGCGCAACGGGTGGGCGAGGGCGACTTGGATGTCAAAGTGCCCGAGGAAAAGGGCGATGATGAGATCGCCATGCTGGGGCGCTATTTCAATCAGATGACGCGGCAACTTAAAGGCCAGCGCGAGACATTGCTGAGCAACACGCAACAGGTGGAGCGGCGTCGGCGGCTGTTTGATTCGGTTCTGGGGTCGGTTTCCTCAGGTGTTGTGGGGCTGGATGCCAAGGGCCGGGTGACGTTTGTCAACCGCGCGGCAGAGCGGTTGCTGGATTGGCAAGGCGATGAGCAATCGCTTGATCTGAGCGTGGCGGTGCCGGAATTTGCCGCGCTGTTTGGGCGGTTGCAGGGGGTTGCACAGGGGTCGGCACAGGGGTCAGCACAGGGGTTTGTGCAGGAAGAAATCAAGGTGGTGCGCGGCAACCGGCAGGAAAACCTTCTGGTGCGGATGTCAGAGCGGCTGAGTGAGGAAGGCAAGCGCGAGGGCTTTGTTGTGGCATTTGATGATGTCACTGATCTGGTCGCGGCGCAGCGCATGGCGGCCTGGGGCGATGTGGCGCGGCGCATTGCCCATGAGATCAAGAACCCGCTGACGCCAATTCAATTGTCGGCGGAGCGTATCAAACGCAAGTTTTCCAAGCAGCTTGAGGCGGATGAGGCGAGCAAGCTGGAGCAGCTTACGGATGTTGTGGTGCGTCAGACCAATGATTTACGGCGCATCGTCGATGAGTTTTCAAAATTTGCCCGGATGCCCGAGCCGCAGACAAAAGAAGACAGCCTGAGCCGGTTGCTGCGTGAGGCGGTGCTGTTGCAGGAAAGCGGACAGCCGGATGTGGATTTTGAAACAGAGTTTAGCGGGGATGAGCTTTGCGCCGATATTGATGCGACGATGATTTCTCAGGCGTTGATAAATCTGCTGAAAAACGCCGGCGAAGCGATTGAAAGCCTGCATGAAAAACATGGGGCGGGCGGGCATAAGCCGATGATCCGGGTGCAAAGTGCCATTGAAGGCAATGAGGCGGTGATCCGTATTTCCGACAATGGCATTGGCCTGCCGGAAGATCGCAGTCGGCTGTTTGAGCCTTATGTGACGACCCGTGCAAAGGGCACCGGGCTGGGCCTGCCGATTGTGAAGAAGATTATTGAAGAGCATGGCGGCACATTGGAATTGACCGATGCTAAGCCGTTTGAGGAGGGCGCGCATCCCGGCGCGATGGCGGTGATCAGGTTGCCGCTTATCGGGGTGAGCGGGCAGGAAATTGAAGCAAAACGAGCAGTATGAGGGAGAAATATCATGTCAGATATTCTAATTGTTGATGATGAGCGCGATATTCGTGAGTTGATCGCGGATATTCTTGAAGATGAGGGGTACAGCACCCGATTGGCGGGCAATTCTGATGATGCCATGTCGGCGATCAAGGATCAGCAACCGGCGCTGTTAATTCTGGATATATGGCTGAAAGACAGCAATATGGACGGGATTGACATTCTCAAGGCGGTGAAGCGCGATTATCCGGATGTGCCGGTGGTGATTATCTCAGGCCACGGCAATATTGAGATTGCCGTCGCCGCGATCAAGCAAGGCGCTTATGATTTCATTGAAAAGCCGTTCAATATTGATCAGCTGATGGTGGTGATCCGGCGCGGCATGGAAGCCAGCCGGTTGCGGCGGGAAAATCAGGTGCTTAAGCGGCAGGGCACGGAGCCGGCGGAAATGCGCGGGGAATCGCCCGCATTTCGCGCGCTTCTGGGCCAGCTTGATAAGGTGACCAAATCCAACGGGAGGGTGATGTTGTCGGGGCCTGCCGGGGCCGGTAAAGAGCTGGCGGCGCGCTATATTCATGCCAATTCGGACCGGACCGAGGCGTCATTTGTGAGTGTGGGATGCGCCACCATCGAGGCCGACCGCATGGAAGAGGTTCTGTTTGGCCGCGAAGGTGAGGATCGCGGTATAGAGCCGGGCCTGCTGGAAGAGGCCAATGGCGGGGTGATTTATTTTGACGAGGTCGCAGATATGCCACCGGGCACGCAATCCAAGATATTGCGGGTGCTGGTGGATCAGACGTTTTTAAGGGTTGGCGGATCAGAGAAAGTGCAGGTGGATCTGCGGGTAATCTCATCCACCAACCGCGATCTTGAGGCCGAGATTGAGGCGGGGCGGTTTCGCAGTGAGCTGTATCACCGGCTGAATGTGGTGCCGGTGGTGGTGCCCTCATTGCAGGAGCGGCGCGAGGATATTCCGCTGCTGGCGGGGCATTTCATCGAGATGTTCAACCGTTCACAAAGCCTGCCGTTGCGGCGGTTGAGCGAGGAGGCGGCGGCGCTGTTGCAGACTATGAGCTGGCCCGGCAATGTGCGGCAGTTGCGCAATGTGATTGAGCGGGTGCTGATCCTTGGGGAGGGCTGTGACGAGATTTCAGTGAGTGAGCTGCCCAGTGAGGCCGAGCCTGTGCGCGAGGAGGGTAAGGTTGTGCTGGCGGGGACGCTGGCCACCTTGCCGCTGCGCGAGGCGCGCGAGGCGTTTGAGCGCGAATATCTGCTGACGCAAATCAATCGGTTTGGCGGTAATATCAGCCGCACGGCGGAATTTGTCGGCATGGAGCGCAGCGCCTTGCACCGCAAGCTGAAATCATTGGGGGTGGTGACCAGTGCCCGCGCGGGCGCGCGGGTGGCCGAGGTCCGGGTGGATGAGGTTCGGGTGGATGAGCCTTCAGCGGTGTGATTAGCCCGGGTTGACGATTTGCCAGCCGCCGGATTTGAGGCGGATTGAGCAGGAATTTTCTGTTAGCGGTGGCATTATGCCGGTGGATTGGATCCGCGTGGTGCCGGCCACATCGGTCGTGCAGGCGGGGATGTTGACCAATGCATAGCCTTGATCGGCCATACATTGGTTAACGGCGACGTTGCGCTTGCCCTCATTGGCGTCATAGCGTTCGGGGCGGCTGTAGCCGTAGTAGGGATAATGGCCGGGATAGCCATAGGGAAGGTAGACCGGCGGCCGGTAGCGGATGCGGATATCTTCGGGCAACTGTTTGAGGGCGGAGGCCTTGCAACTGGACAGGTCGGTTGACATGCGGCTGACTTTTTCGCCTTCTTTATATTGTATACTCAATGCGGTGCAGGAGGTTAGCAGCAAAGAATATACGCCGGAAATAAGAACTTTTTTCATCAATCTGACCTCAATTTACTAAATCCAGTGTATTATAAGGTATAATATAGGCCGGCGCGGGCGGATGACAAAGCATTTGACCCTGCAAATGCCATCTGTCATGCAACATATTCAAACGAGGGATGGGGCAAACCATATGAAAGTCATCATCTGCGGGGCTGGTCAGGTTGGCTGGCAGATCGCCCGCCATTTGTCTGGCGAAAAGAACGATGTCACAATCATTGACAGCAATCCCGATCTGGTGCGCCGGGCCACTGATACGCTGGATGTGCAGGGGCTGGCGGGATTTGCCAGCTATCCTGATGTGCTGGACCGTGCCGGCGCGCGCGATGCGGATATGATCATCGCCGCCACCTATTCGGACGAGGTGAATATGGTGATCTGTCAGGTGGCGCATTCGGTGTTTGATATTGGGCGGAAAATTGCCCGGCTGCGCAGCCAATCCTATCTTGATGCGATTTATTCCGATCTTTACCGCCGTGATCACATGCCCATAGACGTGGTGATCAGCCCCGAGCGAGAGGTGGCCGAGGCGGCGATGCAGCGCCTTAATGCCCCCGCCGCGTTTGATACCGAGACATTTCTGGGGGGCAAGGCACAACTGATGGGGTTGCGGCTGGGCGAGGATTGCCCGGTTTTGAATACCCCGTTGCGGCAGTTGAATGATCTGTTCTCGACCTTGCGGGTGGTGGTGCTGGCGATCCGCCGTCAGGGGAGGTTGTTTGCCCCCGAAGCCGGGGATCAGCTGTTTGCGGGGGATGAGTGTTATGTTTTTGCGCCGGTGGAGGATATCCCCCGGACGCTGGAGGTTTTTGGCAAATCCGACACCAAACAAGAGCGTATCGTGATCATCGGCGGCGGCAATATCGGCCTTGGGGTGGCCAAAATGCTGGAGGCCAATGGCCGCCGGATCAAAGCCAAGATGATTGAGAAAAACCGCAAATGCGCTGAACTGGCGGCGGATGCGCTGGAGCGCACGATTGTGCTGAATGGCGATGGCATGGACAGTGCATTGCTGGCTGAGGCGGGCATTTCGCGGGCCGATGCGGTGCTGGCGGTCACCGATGATGACAAAACCAACATGCTGGTGGCGGTGCGGGCCAAGGCGGCGGGCTGTCCGATGGCAATATCGCTGATCAATGATCCGACATTGCAGCCGTTGCTGGAGCCGTTGGGGATTGACGCCTTCATCAATCCGCGTGCCACCACCGTCAGTTCAATCCTGCGCCATATTCGCCATGGGCGGGTGCGCGGCGTCTATTCCATCGGTGACGCCGAGGCCGAGGTGATTGAGGCCGAAGTGATGTCGACCTCGAACATCGCGGGCATGACGATCCGTGATATTGATTTTCCCGAAGGCGTGCTGGTGGGGGGCGTGAAGAAGGGCGATGAGATCATGAAACCTTCCGGCAAGCTCAGGATTGATGCCGGTGATGTGATTGTGCTTTTTGCCATGGCCGGAGATGTGCCGCAGGTAGAGCAGTTACTTCAGGTTTCAATAGATTTCTTCTGATCCGGGGGAGTGTGACATGACCCGGATAATCCAAAACGCCCCCCTGATCCTGATCCTGATGGGGATTGCGGCCCTGGCGATGTTTGTGCCGATGGTGCATGCGCTGGCCAATCAGCAATTTTTGGTGGCCCGCGCCTTTGGCTATGCGGCAATTTTGGGGCTGGCACTGGTTTTCGCCATCGGGCTGGCGATGTCGGGGCGGGCGCGGCATGACTATAGTGATCTGGATAATCTGGTCTCACTGCTGCTGGCGTTTACGGTTTTGCCGTTGTTTCTGGCGGTGCCGTTTCATGCCGGTGTTCAGACAACAAGCTTTCTTAATGCGTATTTTGAGATGGTCTCATCCCTGACAACCACCGGGGCCACCTTGTTTGATACGCCCGGCCGTCTGGTTGATAGCCTGCATCTGTGGCGTGGGCTGGTGGGGTGGATGGGGGGATTACTGATCTGGGTTGCTGCGGCTGCGGTGCTGGCGCCGCTCAATCTTGGTGGGTTTGAGGTGACCGCAAGCGCCGAGCCGGGGCAGGGTGACACAATGATGGCGCGGTTTGAGCGGGCCAATTCCAGCAAAAGGCTGTTGAAAGTGAGCGGGCAACTGATCCCGCTTTATGCCGGGCTGACGGCGGGCCTGTGGTTATTGCTGGTGATCAGCGGCGACAGGCCGGTGGTGGCAATGATGCATGCCATGGCGACGCTGGCGACAAGTGGCATATCGCCGGTGGGCGGGATGCAGGGGGCAAGCTCTGGCTTTGGCGGCGAGGCGGTGATTTTCCTGTTTTTGCTGTTTGCGCTTTCACGGCTGACATTTTCGTCCGACACCATGACAACCGCCCGGCCGGGGCTGAATAATGACCCGGAATTCAGGTTGGGGATGCTGTTGGTGCTGGGGGTGCCGATGCTGCTGGTGCTGCGGCATTTCATTGCTGCGTTGGAAATTGATGAGGTGACTAATATCAGCCTGGCGCTGAAGGCGTTTTGGGGGGGGATGTTTACGGTTCTGTCGTTCCTGTCGACCACCGGTTTTGAAAGCGCCGATTGGAGCATGGCGCGCGATTGGTCGGGGCTGAGTACGCCGGGAATGATTTTGCTGGGGCTGGCGGTGATGGGCGGCGGTGTGGCCACCACGGCGGGGGGGGTAAAGCTGCTTCGGGTTTATGTGCTGTATCTTAACAGCCGCCGGGAACTGGAGCATCTGGTGCATCCGTCTTCGGTGGGGCGCACCACCGTGCGCAGCCGCCGGATCCGGCGCAAGGGGGCGGTGATTGCGTGGATATTTTTCATGCTGTTTGCGATGTCTTTGGCGCTGATTACGGTGGTTCTGGCGTCGCTGGGGCTGAATTTTGAGCAATCGATTGTACTGGCCATATCGGCGCTATCGACCACCGGACCGTTGACGCAGGTGGCGCTGGAAACCCCGATTGATCTGCAGAATATGGGGGATGCGGCCAAGCTGGTGATGGCGACGGCGATGGTGCTGGGGCGGTTGGAGATACTGGCGATTATTGCGCTGATAAATCCGGCGCTTTGGCGTGAAACCTAAGGGTGGGTCGCAAAGATGGGAAACAAACTGTTTTTTGGGGCTGGAAAACCCCGGCGTGGCACGACATAGTTAACCCGTGGGAGACAAGTTGCGCCGGTCAACGGTGCGCGTAAGAATAAAGGTTTGAGGACAATGGCTTCGGATAGACAGAATTTACAGGATGCATTTCTGAATCAGATACGGAAAACCAAAATACCGGTGACTGTATTTTTAATAAATGGTGTTAAATTGCAAGGGGTTATCACCTGGTTTGATAATTTCTGTATTTTGCTGCGCCGCGATGGGCAATCACAGCTTGTCTATAAGCATGCGGTTTCAACCATCATGCCGTCGCAACCGGTTAACCTTTATGACGGTGAAGACACCCCTTGATTGAGCCGGGGCAGGGGGCGACCCGGGCTTGGGTTTTGCACCCTGATATTGCCTCATCATCGGCAAATCGTGACCCAAATGCCGCACTGGCCGAGGCAATTGCTTTGGCGCAGGCGCTGCCGGGGCTTGAGGTTGCCGGGCAGGGGGTGGTGCGCCTGAAGGTGCCGCATGCGGGCAAGCTGTTTGGCAAGGGTAAGATTGCCGAGCTGGGCGCGCAAATGCAGGCGGCTGAGGTTGATCTGGTGCTGGTTGACGGGCCGGTCAGCCCGGTGCAGCAGCGCAATCTGGAAACCGCCTGGGGGGTGAAACTTCTGGACCGGGCCGGACTTATTCTGGAAATTTTCAGTGACCGTGCTGCCACCCGTGAGGGTGTGTTGCAGGTTGAGATGGCAGCATTGAGTTATCAGCGCACGCGGCTGGTGCGGGCCTGGACCCACCTTGAGCGGCAACGCGGCGGGCTGGGTTTTGTAGGTGGTCCCGGAGAGACGCAGATTGAGGCCGACCGGCGGGCGATTGATGACCAATTAGTGCGGCTGCGGCGGCAGTTGAACAAGGTGCGCAAGACCCGCGCCCTGCACCGCGAGGCCCGCGCCAGGGTGCCGTTTCCGATTGTCGCTTTGGTGGGCTATACCAATGCCGGGAAATCGACATTGTTCAACCGCCTGACCGGGGCGGATGTGATGGTCAAGGACATGCTTTTCGCCACGCTGGACCCGACGATGCGCCGGATTGAGCTGGAGGGCGGCGGGCCTGAGGTGATCATGTCGGACACGGTTGGGTTTATCAGCGATCTGCCGACCGAGCTGGTGGCGGCATTCCGCGCCACTTTGGAAGAAGTGCTGGCGGCGAATTTGATTGTGCATGTGCGCGATATTTCACATGCCGAGAGCGAGGCACAGGCGGCGGATGTGCGGACCATTCTGGAAAGTCTGGGGGTGGGCGCGGCGACGCCGATGATCGAGGTGTGGAACAAGATTGATCTGCTGGATGCCGACGCCCGCGCCGCGATTATGACGCAAGCAGCGCGGCGCGACGATGTACAGGCTTTGTCGGCGGTGACCGGCGAGGGCATGACGGAACTGGCGCAGGTGATCACCGACGGGCTGTCGGGGGGACTGCATGAGGCGGTGCTAAGGCTGAGCTATGAGGACGGTCGCCGCCGCGCCTGGTTGTTTGAAAAGGGCGTGGTTGAGAAGGAAGTTGCGGGCGAGGATGGTTATGAACTGCATGTGCGCTGGAGCGTGATGCAAGAGGCGCAGTACGGGCAGTTGTGAAAGCGATGGGCAGGTTTTAAGCGACGCCACTAAAACGGGCGGGATTGCTGTGACACCTGACATTTACCATCAGGTGCCAGCGATCATATCCTGCCCAAAAGCAATTTATTAAAACTTCCAGGACGCGCGAAGGCCGATGGTGTGGATTTTGGCCTTGTTTCTGAATGTCAGGGAACCGCTCGGAGCACCATTATCAATGGCCTGAGAAGTGAATGATTTACTCCCGAGATCAAGGTAATTGTATTCAACCCCGACCACTAATTTCTCACTAAGTGCATAATCGACACCCGCGCCAACAACAAAGCCGCTTTGCCAGGCGCTTTTATTCCAGCTTCCGGTGCCGCCTGTGGTATCAACGATCCCCAGGTTAATATCCGCACCAGCATACCCGCCCTTTGCGTAGACGAGAAACCGGTCAAAAGAATACCCGGCGCGGGCCGTTGCTGTAAAAATCAGGTTAATATCGGCCCGGTATCTATCGTCAGCAACACCGAATGTAGACACTGATCTATCCCTGAGATTTGAAGCGGAAAGGGTTACTTCCGGCCCGACCACAAAATTGCCAAACTGAAAAGCATAGCCGATCTGGCCGCCGCCAATAATGCCATCGGGGCGATCAATTGGTCTTTGTCCTGCACCGGTAATGGTGTCATCAAAGGCGACGCCGCCTGTTTCCAGTATTTCCTGCCAGTTGGCCCGGCCCTTGCCATATGCAAGATGTACCCCGGCATATAAACCGCTCCAATCATACAGACCGGTTGTTTGATTTGAATTCGCCTCAGCCTGAGCTGAACCGGCACCAACACTTACGTTAAACGCGCATAGTGTTGCTAAAACAGTGTTTTTAAATAAATGCATAATATCCCCAATCTTCATAAAATTTTCCCCAAGTATTCGTTAATTACTATTCTAATGTGTCATTAGTAAGATTAATAATTAAAGGGCTGACCCAGATAACCAAAAAAGAGGTTATAATGGGCAGTATGAGAAAGCGTCGTTTAAGCCACTACAAGCAAGACCGCCTCACGGAGCATTTTGCTTCGGGATCGACGGCGCGAACAGCCGCCATCCTGTGCGGCGTGGACCGCAAAACTGCGGCGTTTTACTTCCTCCGCCTGCGCGAAATTATTGCCTATGAGCTGGCGGCGCAAAGTGGTGCCGGATTCCATTGTGTGTTCCCCTTCTCGGGCATGTAAACATGCCCTGCCAAGCAGTGGACTGCCGGAGGGGTTACAACGTGCTGGATGTGT
>UOEG01000120.1_pt1 | contig 12346 bp, 15 predicted proteins | sample 1990051 | NCBI WGS metagenome assembly UOEG01 (sample SAMEA4728526, study PRJEB27164) | hydrothermal vent metagenome | biome: marine basaltic hydrothermal vent biome; feature: marine hydrothermal vent; material: mineral | place: Pacific Ocean | collected 2011-06-14/2011-07-23 | depth 1741 m | reverse complement strand
TGAATGAAACAGCAGCGTTTTTCATCGTTTGAGCAATCGCAGAGGAAGAAGCGCACGCTCTGATGCTGCGCGGCGGCGCCATTATGGATGCCACGCTGATTGCCGCGTCGCCGTCAACAAATAACAAGGCGGGCAGGCGCTGTCGTCTTCTCAGAAGAAACGCAACCACAAACATGGCCACAAATATGGCTCTGTCCGGGCCAAAGTCGAACATGTATTCCACGTCATCAAATGCCGGTTTGGATACCGGCGGGTGCGCGACAAAGGGCTGGCCAACCTCTGTCTCGTGCGCAGGCAGTTGATGGCGTAGCCCGTCTGAAATCCGCAAAACTGCCCGCAAAACGCCACGCCAGGCAGAAAATCGGCAGGCAACACACGCTCACAACCGCCAAATGCTCACCCAAAAACCTCAGAGCGCTTTGTTCAGAGTTTCCTTAGATAAGATTTTATCAGGAATTATGCGGATGCAGCGTGACAGGTTGCGGATTTTATGCTGCACTGAAATTACTGGTATTGAAATCTTGAGAGGAGAACGTCCATGAACTTGAGTTCGCATGTTTTGGAACTGAAGAAAAAACATCAATCTCTCGCGCAGGAAGTGGAAGAAGCGCAACGTGCCCCCGGCTCTGACGATCTGGAGACCGCAGAACTCAAGAAGCAGAAATTAAGGCTCAAGGAAGAAATTGAGCGATTATCCGTCGAGGCTTAACCCTCCGAAAATTATAAAGGCTGGTCGTTTCCAGACCGGCCTTTTTCATGTCACACGAAAAACTGTGCGCCATTGGCCGAGATGGTTGAGCCATTGATAAACCCGGAATCATCCGAAGCCAGGAAAGCCACGCAGCGGGCAATTTCTTCCGGCTCGCCCAGACGCCCGGCGGGGATTTGGGCGATGATTGCTTCGCGCACTTTTTCCGGAACCGACATCACCATGTCCGTGGCGATGTAACCGGGGCAGACGGCATTTGCGGTGATGCCCGCGCGCGCGCCTTCTTGGGCCAGTGATTTGATGATGCCCAGATCGCCGGCCTTGGTGGCGGCGTAATTCACCTGTGCAAACTGGCCTTTTTGACCGTTGATTGAGCTGATGACGATGACGCGGCCGAATTTACGCGTCCGCATACCCGGCCAGATCGGGTGTATGGTATTGAAAACACCGGTAAGATTGGTGTCGATCACCTGATGCCATTGCTCGGGTGTCATCCGGTGAAACGGCGCGTCGCGGGTGATGCCGGCATTGGCAACGACAATATCAATCGGGCCAAGATCGGCCTCGACCCCGGCGATGCCAGCGGCGCTTTCGTCATAATCGGCGACGTTCCATTTGTAGGTCTTGATGCCGGTCTCGGCGGTGAAGGCGGCGGCGGCCTCATCATTGCCCGCATAGGTGGCGGCCACATTGTGCCCCTCGGCTTTGAGGGCTTTTGAGATGGCCGCGCCAATGCCGCGTGTGCCGCCGGTGACAAGTGCTGTTCGTGTCATTTTGATCTCCTGTCAGGTTTGATGCTTTGGCAATACTGTTACTTGTTTGGGTGAAGGTACGCAATATTATTGCGCAGATACGTTGCTGCGCTGCAGCTATATTATCTGGATTCCGTGGGCCACATGAAAATGGGGCGCCACTGAGATGCCCCATAATCAAAACAAATCATAAGCGTGTAAAAGCTCAGGGGCGTTCCACGCAGAGCGCCACGCCCATGCCGCCGCCGATGCATAATGTGGCGAGGCCGCGTTTGGCGTCGCGGCGCTTCATTTCAAACAAAAGCGTGTTGAGAATGCGGCAGCCTGAGGCGCCAATGGGGTGGCCGATGGCGATGGCGCCGCCGTTCACATTCACAATCTCCGGGTCCCAGCCCATCTCTTTATTCACCGCGCAGGCCTGGGCGGCGAAGGCCTCATTGGCCTCAACCAAATCAAGATCGGCAACTGACCATCCGGCCTTGTCCAGCGCCTTGCGCGAGGCGTAAATCGGGCCGACACCCATGACCGACGGGTCAAGCCCGGCGGTGGCATATGAGGCGATGCGCGCCAGTGGCTCCAGCCCACGTTTCTCGGCGTCATCGGCGCTCATCAGAAGGGTTGCGGCGGCACCGTCATTAAGGCCCGAGGCGTTGGCGGCGGTGACGGAGCCGTCTTTGGTAAAGGCCGGCCGCATTTTCTGCATGGCCTCGATATTTGCCCCAAAGCGGATGTATTCATCCTTATCGACGATAATGTCGCCCTTGCGGGTTTTGACCGTGAAGGCCACGATCTCATCGGCAAATTTTCCTGCGTTTTGAGCGGCTTCTGCCTTATTCTGGCTGGCGACGGCAAACGCATCCTGAGCTTCGCGGCTGATCTGCCACTGCTCGGCCACGTTCTCGGCGGTTTGACCCATGTGGTAGCCGTTGAAGGCATCCCAAAGGCCGTCGCGGATCATTGAATCGATATATTTCACGTCACCCATTTTGGTGCCCGCGCGCAGGCAGGCCACATGCGGGCTGAGTGACATGTTTTCCTGTCCACCGGCGGCGACGATGCTGGCATCCCCAAGCATGATATGTTGTGCGCCAAGGGCCACCGCACGAAGCCCTGAGCCACAGACCTGATTGATGCCCCAGGCGGCGGATTCGATCGGCAGACCAGCATTGATATGGGCCTGACGGGCCGGGTTCTGGCCTTGGCCGGCGCTGAGCACCTGACCGAGGATTGTCTCGGATACTTCGGATTTATCCACGCCTGCGCGTTCTACTACGGCGCTGAGGATGGCCGCGCCGAGGTCATGGGCGGGGGTGTTTGCGAATGAGCCACAAAATGAACCGACAGCGGTACGGGCTGCGGCGGCGATTACTACGTTGGTCATGGTTGTTCTCCACCAGGTCAGTATGAGGGGAAACCATCAGGCCATGAGCAGGATATGCGCCCGGAATCCCTGTTATCACAGGCGTGATAACGTAAATGCCGCGTTGCGGCAACCGGTGGTGGATCACATCTCAGGCAGATTTTTGATTTTGTTTGCCTTCCAGCCAAGGCGGTTTGATCGTGGGGGCACCGTAATTATAGCCCTGAAGACAATTGATACCCAGCTCTGTCAGGAAGGCGGCGTCTTGGGAATTCTCGACATTTTCCGCTACTGTCAGGATGTCGAACTGTTCAGCAACTGCGACCATTGCTGCGGTAAGTACTTGATTATCACGGTTTTTTGTAATGCCCCGGATGAACTGCCCGTCAATTTTGAAAATGTCAAAATAGAAATCCCGCAGATGTTTGAAGGAGGTTAACCCGGCCCCAAAATCATCAAGGGCAAAGCTGACGCCTTTGATGTGTAACTCGTTCATGAAGCTGGTGACAAGCTCGGGCACCAGCATGGCGGAGTCTTCTGATATTTCAAGAATGAGCCGCTCAGCCACCGTTGGATCATTGCTAAGGCCGCGCTTGAGGACGCGGCCCCATTGACTGTAACCTATTGAACGGGCAGACATATTTACCGATAGCCGCAGCTCTGGATATTTTGTCAGCGCATTGAGACCCTTTTCCAGGGCAAGGCAATCAATCATCCGCCCGGTCTCAGTGTTTTCGATCTGATTGATGAAGTCCCGTGCCGGGATGATCCGGCCGGTATCATCAAGCACCCGGATGAAGCCTTCGTAAAAAGCCACCTGATTTTGCGGCCCGGCTGTGACAACCACTTGATATGCAAGCATAACCTGCTTGTGCTCGACGGCCTGTTTAACCATGTTGAGCACCGAGCTATCACGAGATGCGACCGCATAGGACAGCGGGTCCCCCTGCCCATTAGGGATAGTTACTGATTTACGATTTGCTTTTCGCGCCATAATAGCCTCCGGTTTGATCCTTTGTTCACAGGTTGGGATATTACCGCTAAGGATGGGTTAAATGGCGAATTTGAACTATCTCGGAATTTATCATGTAACTGGGGGCTGAAAATGGCGGAAAGATGTGGTTGGGCCGGGCAGGAAGAGATCTATATTGCCTATCATGATGACGAATGGGGCGTGCCGGAATATGACAGCCGTGCGCTGTGGGAAAAGCTTATTCTCGACGGCTTTCAGGCGGGGCTGAGCTGGATCACTATCCTTAAGAAGCGCGATAATTTTCGTGAGGCATTTCAAGGGTTTGACCCGGATACTATCGCCGAATGGGGTGAGGGAGATGTGCGGCGATTGCTGGGGAATTCGGGCATCATAAGGCACCGGGGAAAGATCGAGGCGACGATCGGAAATGCCCGCGCGTGGCAGGCGGTTGAGGCGGATCAGGGGTTTGAAAAATACCTGTGGGATTTCGTTGGGGGCAGGCCGTTAGAAAACCACTGGCGGCAGCAAAAAGATGTGCCGGCGCAGACCGAATTATCGCAACAAATTTCCAAAGATTTGAAGCAAAAAGGCTTTAAATTTTGCGGGCCTACGATTGTTTATGCGTTCATGCAGGCCTGCGGCTTGATCAATGATCATCTGGTGGGCTGCCCCTGCCGTGAAAAAGTGGCGGCGATGGCAAGGCCGGGGGTCTGAAATCTTGTACAAGTTGTACAACATGACCCGGTGTTTTGTACAACACACCGGATGAGTGATTTTGCTTGCTGCAGGTGCAGACCCGGGTCTAATGCCGGGATGGATTTTAAAAGGCAGTTTCATGATCCGATCTGACAACCTGACCGGCGCGATTTTGATGATGGCGTCGATGGCCGCGTTCACCCTGAATGACACGATGATGAAATCCCTGGCGGGGGAAATACCGCTGTTTCAGCTTTTGTTTCTGCTGTTTCTGTGTGGGGTGCTGACCACTATCGTGGTCGGGGTGATTGCCGCGCGTATGGGGGTGCTGTGGCCGAAAATTCCGCAGCCGGGACGTGGGGGATTTGCATGGTTAGGACTGCGGTTAATTTGCCTGTTTTTATTGGCTGCAACAGGGGGCTGCCAGCCACGCTCGGGGCTGTTGACATGGGGGGCGAGTCACCCTATACGCGCCACATCCGGCCAAAAGGGGTGACTTTTTGTGTCGAAATCAGAACTGAAGTGGTCAAGATCCGGGCCGATTGCCCCGATCCTCTGGAAGCCCACCGCGCCCGCGCCTGAATGAACAGGAGCGACACGCGGTTTTTGTGCTTTTGCAATGGCTGCAAAGGTGCTTGAGGAATTAGCCGCACACCCGGGTGTGCATACATGTGTTGAAGAGACGGGGATAAACCGGAATGCCAACGATCCAACAGCTGATCCGCAAACCGCGGCAGCCCAAAGTCAGAGCCCAGAAATCGCAGCACCTTCAGGGGTGTCCGCAAAAGCGCGGTGTGTGCACACGGGTTTATACCACCACACCGAAAAAGCCGAACTCGGCCATGCGGAAAGTTGCCAAAGTGCGTCTGACCAACGGGTTTGAGGTGATCAGCTATATCCCCGGTGAAAGCCACAACCTGCAAGAACACAGCGTTGTTCTGATCCGTGGTGGCCGGGTAAAAGACCTTCCCGGTGTGCGTTATCACATTCTGCGCGGTGTGCTTGATACTCAAGGTGTCAAAGACCGTAAACAACGCCGCTCAAAATATGGCGCCAAGCGTCCGAAGTAAGAGGAATATAAGATGTCCCGCCGTCACGCCGCCGAAAAGCGCCAAATCCTGCCTGATGCCAAATTTAGTGATTTGGTTCTGAGCAAATTCATGAACAACCTGATGAAAGACGGCAAAAAATCCGTCGCCGAGCGCATTGTCTATAATGCGCTGGATCGGGTTGAAGATAAGATCAAACGTGCCCCCGTGGAAGTGTTCCACGAAGCGCTTGAAAATATCGCACCCGCTGTTGAGGTGCGGTCGCGTCGCGTCGGTGGGGCCACCTATCAGGTGCCCGTCGAAGTGCGCCCCGAGCGCCGTGAGGCGTTGGCGATCCGTTGGTTGATCAGCGCGTCGCGTGGCCGTAACGAAAACACCATGGAAGAGCGTCTGGCCGGTGAGCTGCTGGATGCCGTAAACTCCCGTGGCTCGGCCGTTAAGAAGCGCGAAGACACTCATAAAATGGCCGAGGCGAACAAAGCCTTCAGCCACTACCGCTGGTAAGAAAACCCTAGAGGCAAAGACAATGGCACGCGATTTTACGCTCGATCATTACCGCAATTTTGGCATTATGGCCCATATCGATGCAGGTAAAACCACCTGCACCGAGCGGATCCTGTATTACACAGGTAAGTCCCACAACATTGGTGAGGTGCATGATGGCGCCGCGACGATGGACTGGATGGAGCAAGAGCAAGAGCGCGGCATTACCATTACATCCGCCGCGACCACCACATTTTGGGAACGCACCGAAGACGGCACGACGCCGGATTCTGATAAGTACCGGATGAACATCATCGACACCCCCGGCCACGTTGATTTCACCATTGAGGTTGAACGCTCGCTGGCGGTTCTGGATGGCGCGGTGGCACTTTTGGATGCCAATGCCGGTGTTGAGCCGCAGACCGAAACCGTCTGGCGTCAGGCCGACCGGTATAAGGTGCCGCGGATTGTGTTCGTCAATAAAATGGACAAAATCGGCGCGGATTTCTTTAACTGCGTCAAGATGATCAAAGACCGCACCGGGGCCACTCCGGCACCTGTGCAAATCCCGATTGGGGCCGAGACTGAGCTTGAGGGTCTGATTGACCTGATCACCATGGAAGAATGGGTTTGGGTTGGCGAAGATCTGGGCGCCACATGGGAAAAACGCCCGATTCGTGACAGCCTGAAAGCGCAGGCCGATGAATGGCGCGCCAACCTGATTGAGATCGCCGTTGATATGGATGACGACGCGATGGAGGCCTATCTGGAAGGCAATGAGCCTGATGTGGCCACCTTGCGCAAGCTGATCCGCAAGGGCACGCTGGCGATTGCGTTTATTCCGGTTTTGTGTGGCTCGGCGTTCAAGAACAAAGGCGTGCAGCCGCTGCTGAATGCGGTGATTGATTTCCTGCCCGGCCCTGAGGATGTTGTTGATTACATGGGCTTTAGTCCTGATGATGAGACCGAAACCCGTAATATCGCGCGTCGCGCGGATGACAACATGCCGTTTTCGGGCCTTGCGTTCAAAATCATGAACGATCCGTTTGTCGGCACGCTGACCTTTACCCGGATTTATTCGGGTACGCTGAGCAAGGGCGACAACATCTATAACACCACCAAGGGCAAAAAAGAGCGCATTGGCCGGATGATGATGATGCACTCAAACGACCGCGAAGAGATCGAAGAGGCGTTTGCCGGCGATATTATCGCGCTGGCCGGTCTGAAGGATACCACCACGGGCGATACATTGTCTGATCCTAAGGAACAGGTGGTTCTGGAAACCATGACCTTCCCCGATCCGGTGATTGAGATTGCGGTTGAGCCAAAAACCAAGGGCGACCAGGAAAAGATGAGCCAGGGCCTGGCGCGTCTGGCGGCAGAAGATCCGTCATTCCGGGTGGAAACTGATCAGGAAAGTGGTCAGACCATCATGAAGGGCATGGGCGAATTGCACCTTGATATTCTGGTCGATCGTCTGAAGCGTGAATTTAAGGTTGAGGCCAATATCGGCGCGCCGCAGGTGGCCTACCGCGAGACCATCAGCCACGAGATTGAGCATACTTATACCCATAAGAAACAATCCGGCGGGTCGGGTCAGTTTGCCGAGGTGAAAATGATCATTTCGCCGACAGAGCCGGGCGAAGGTTATTCGTTTGAGAGCCGTGTTGTTGGCGGGTCAATCCCCAAGGAATATATTCCGGGTGTTGAGAAGGGCATTCTTTCGGTCATGGACAGCGGGCCTTTGGCGGGCTTTCCGGTGATTGATTTCAAAGTGGCGCTGATTGACGGTAAGTTCCACGATGTTGACTCGTCAGTGATGGCGTTTGAGATCGCCGGTCGCATGTGCATGCGTGAAGGCCTGCGCCGGGCCGGTGCGAAGATGCTTGAGCCGGTGATGAAGGTCGAAGTTGTAACGCCGGAAGACTATTGTGGCGGTATCATCGGTGATCTGACATCGCGCCGGGGCCAGGTTTCTGGTCAGGAGCCGCGCGGCAATGCCATCGCGATTGAGGCCAATGTACCGCTGGCCAATATGTTTGGCTATATCAATACGTTGCGCTCAATGTCGTCGGGCCGGGCCAATTTCTCGATGCAATTCTCGCATTATGATCCGGTGCCAAGCAACATCTCGGAAGAAATTCAGGCGAAATTCGCATAAGGAATGTATAGTATGATTGGTCGTAGAACATTTTTGGCACTTACACTTACAGGTGCACTGACTCTGAGCGCATGTGGGGCCAGCGCGCCCGAAGAGGTGTCCGGGGCAAATATTGTGTCACGCGGGTATATGGTGAAAACTGTAAACCTGTCGATGACAGACACAGCCACAATCAACAAAGGGCTTTATAAAGAAAACCCGGAGCTGGTTACGCAGCTTCAAACCCGCCTCAAGGCTGAACTGGTTCAGAAAACCCGCGCCGTAAGAGGGGGTAACAAGCCTGCAATAGTGTCGGTTAAACTGACCAATGTTCGTATCGCGTCAGCCGCTGGCCGGGCTTTGGTTGCTGCCGATACCTACCTTGTTGGTGACGTTGTGGTGACCGATGTGGCCGGGAACGTTCTGGCAAGTCAGGCCGGTGTCCGGTTTGAGGACAAAGCTTCCAAGAAAACATCAACATTCAATGGGATTCCGATTGGTGCTTTGATCAACACTGTTACCAACGCTGAGAGTGCATCGGATGAACAAAGGATCGCTCGCCTGTCTACAGGATTTACCAATGAAATTGTTGGCTGGCTTGGACGTTGACATTGAAAATGGTTATTTGGAAAAAAGAAGACGTGAGAAAATAGCTTAACGTAAGCCGGGCTTAAGCCCGGCCTACCACAACCCCCGTAGGGTGGGTGCTAACCCACCTCCCGACTGAAGAAAGAAAAAGGAGGCCACCATGGCTAAGGAAAAATTTGACCGCTCTAAACCCCACGTGAACATTGGCACAATCGGCCATGTTGACCACGGCAAAACCACATTGACCGCTGCGATCACCAAATATTTTGGGGAATTCAAGTCCTATGATCAGATTGACGGCGCACCGGAAGAAAAAGCCCGGGGTATCACCATCTCAACCGCGCATGTTGAGTATGAGACCGAAAACCGCCACTACGCCCACGTTGATTGCCCCGGCCACGCCGATTATGTGAAAAACATGATCACCGGTGCCGCGCAAATGGATGGTGCCATTCTGGTGGTGAATGCCGCTGATGGCCCGATGCCGCAAACCCGTGAGCACATTCTGCTGGGCCGTCAGGTGGGCATTCCTTACATGGTTGTCTACATGAACAAGGTTGATCAGGTGGACGATGATGAGCTGCTGGAACTGGTGGAAATGGAAATCCGCGAGCTGCTGAGTTCGTATGATTATCCCGGCGATGATATTCCTGTGATCATGGGCTCGGCTCTGGCCGCGATGGAAGGCCGTGATCCTGAGATTGGTGAAGAATCGATCCGCAAACTGATGGCGGCTGTGGATGAGTATATCCCGATGCCGGAACGGGCGATTGACCAGCCTTTCCTGATGCCGGTTGAAGATGTGTTCTCGATCTCGGGCCGTGGCACGGTTGTGACCGGTCGGATTGAACGCGGTGTGATCAATGTTGGTGACAGCATTGAAATCGTTGGTGTTCGCGATACCAAAACCACCACCTGTACCGGTGTGGAAATGTTCCGCAAGTTGTTGGACCGTGGTGAAGCGGGTGATAACGTCGGTGTTCTGCTGCGCGGGATTGAGCGTGATGGTGTTGAGCGTGGTCAGGTTTTGTGTAAGCCCGGCTCGGTGACACCGCACACCAAGTTTGAAGCCGAAGCCTATATCCTGACCAAGGATGAGGGTGGCCGTCACACGCCGTTCTTTGCCAACTACCGTCCGCAGTTTTACTTCCGTACCACGGACGTGACCGGCACGGTTGAGCTGCCTTCGGGCACGGAAATGGTGATGCCCGGTGACAACCTGAAATTCACGGTTGAGCTGATTGCACCGATCGCGATGGAAGATGGCCTGCGTTTTGCCATCCGTGAAGGTGGCCGTACCGTTGGTGCGGGTGTTGTTTCCAAGATCATTGAATAATCTAACGGGGTGGGTTTTACCCACCCTACGGGTTCGACGAGGGGGCCGGAATGATCCGGCCTTCCTCCTATCAACTCTATTATTGCCGTGAGAGGCTAAGACATGAAAAGCCAGACCATTCGCATCCGCCTGAAGGCCTTTGATTATCGTGTGCTGGATGCCAGCACGCAAGAGATTGTCAATACCGCCAAGCGCACCGGTGCCGACGTCCGTGGGCCGATCCCACTGCCGAACAAGATTGAAAAATTCTGTGTTCTGCGCAGCCCGCACGTCAACAAAAAATCCCGTGATCAATGGGAAATCCGCACGCATAAGCGCCTGCTGGATATCATTGATCCCACACCGCAGACCGTGGACGCGCTGATGAAGCTCGACCTGGCCGCTGGTGTGGACGTTCAAATTTCGGTTTAAGGGGGCGAAAAAGATGTTGCGCTCTGGTGTAATCGCGAAAAAAGTCGGCATGACCCGGCTTTTCATGGAAGACGGTAAGCAGATCCCTGTGACCGTCCTTCAATTGGACAAACTGCAGGTTGTTGCCCAACGGACCACTGAAAGCCACGGCTATACTGCGGTTCAGCTTGGCGCGGGCACGGCCAAGGTTAAACGGACTTCAAAAGCTATGCGTGGCCATTTTGCCATTGCGAAAGTGGAACCCAAGCGCAAGGTTGCTGAGTTCCGCGTGACCCCTGAGGCGATGATTGAGGTGGGTGAGGAAATCACCGCCAATCATTACTTTGAAGGCCAGTTCGTAGATGTCTGCGGCACGTCAATCGGTAAAGGCTTTGCCGGGGCGATGAAGCGGCATAACTTTAAAGGTCTGGAAGCCACGCACGGTATTTCGATCAGCCACCGGTCGCACGGGTCTACGGGCCAGTGTCAGGATCCTGGTAAGGTGTTCAAAGGCAAGAAGATGGCCGGGCACATGGGGGCCGCGAAAGTGACAACGCAAAACCTGCAGGTGATGAAAACCGATGCAGATCGTGGTCTGATCATGATCAAGGGTGCTGTTCCGGGCTCCAAGGGCGGTTGGGTGACGATCAAGGATGCGGTCAAGAAACCGTTCCCTGAGAATGCCATTCTGCCAGCGGGTTTGAAATCTGCGGCTGAAGCTGCGACCAAAGCCGCTGAGGAGGCCGCAGCCGCTGCCGCCGCTGAGGAAGAAGCCGCAGCCAAGGCTGCTGCCGAGGCCGAACAGGCGTCACTTGATGCCACCGCTGCCGAAGAGGCGGGCACCGATAAGGTTGCTGAAGCGCAAGCCGCTGAAAAGAAAGAGGGTGACGCATGAAACTTGACGTGATCAAACTCGACGGTAAAAAGGCCGGCTCGGTTGAGCTGGGCGAGGACATCTTTGGCCTTGAGCCGCGCGGCGACATTCTGCAACGGGTTGTCCGTTGGCAGCGTAATAAGGCGCAAGCGGGCACCCATAAGGTGAAAACCCGGTCGGAAGTGAATTACTCCACCAAGAAGATTTACCGCCAAAAGGGCACCGGTGGCGCACGTCACGGCGCGCGCTCGGCGCCTATTTTTCGCGGTGGTGGGGTTTACAAAGGCCCGACGCCGCGCAGCCATGCCCATGATCTGCCCAAGAAGGTGCGGATGCTGGGGCTGAAACATGCGCTGAGCGCCAAGGCGAAAGCCGGTGAGCTGGTGGTGATTGATGAGGCGGCTGCAAAGGGTAAAACCGGCGCGCTGGCCAAGCAGATCAAGAACCTTGGCTGGAAGCGGGCGCTGATCATTGACGGCGCGGATGTGAACGCCGATTTCGCCAACGCCGCGCGCAATATTGAAGGTCTGGATATCCTGCCGACAATGGGCGCTAACGTATATGACATCCTGCGGCGTGACACTTTGGTGATCACCAAGGCGGGTGTCGAAGCATTGGAGGCCCGTTTGAAATGAGCGCGAAACCCGAGCATTATGACGTGATCCGCAAGCCGGTTGTCACGGAAAAAGCCACCATGGCCTCGGAGCACGGCGCGGTCGTGTTTGAAGTGGCGATGGAAAGCAACAAGCCGCAGATCAAAGAGGCCGTTGAGGCGCTTTTTGGGGTGAAGGTGAAGGCGGTGAACACCATGATCACCAAAGGCAAGGTCAAGCGCTTTAAGGGCGCTCTGGGCCGCCGCAACCACGTCAAAAAGGCGTATGTGACCCTCGAAGAGGGGAATACGATTGATGTGAGCACTGGTCTTTAGGATTGGTGACTGAGTGAAGAATTGAGACCCCGGTCATGCGAGTGGCCGGGGTTTTTTCATAGTGGATT
>UOEG01000204.1_pt1 | contig 12728 bp, 16 predicted proteins | sample 1990051 | NCBI WGS metagenome assembly UOEG01 (sample SAMEA4728526, study PRJEB27164) | hydrothermal vent metagenome | biome: marine basaltic hydrothermal vent biome; feature: marine hydrothermal vent; material: mineral | place: Pacific Ocean | collected 2011-06-14/2011-07-23 | depth 1741 m | reverse complement strand
AAACCGCATTCTGGCCCTGCTAATATCGCGCCGTCACATGTCTTGTCTGATGGCCTGCGTGGTCCTGTCCCGTTTGCGTTCCGGTCTCCCGGTTCATTTATGCAGCCTTTCGTTCAAATGCCAAGGGGCTTTTGCCGCCGGGGGATGAATGCGGGCCTTCGGTGGTTGGCGCAACGCTGCGGCCATGTCCAACGCCCGGATCGCCGGATCCCGCTTTATGCGGGTGCTGACCATTGCCCGGCAATCGATACGCAGTATCGATGAGAGGGGGGCCGGCCGGTGATGCGCCGGGAATACAGATCAATATCGCCTTGCTGAAAAAAATCGATAGGCCCTTGTGTCAGAGGGATTCCCAGAACATTGAGAACTGTAGTCACATATGAATTGCTGTTCTGTAGCGCATCATAGTTGATGTCGCTGCCGTGATCTCTGAACGAAGCTTTGATCTGGCCTATCAATTCCCAAACATATTCTGCAGTTTGTTCGGGCCTTAATGTGCTCTATCGAAGCATACCTGTTCGGATCAAGAATTACGTCATTATCATCAATGTAAGGCGTATTTTCACCATGAAGCTCTTCGTAATCTGGATATTGCCAATCCCCAATTCCCGCAAAAAAGCTTTAAACTTCATCCTGAGCTAAAGAGCCACTCCCGTCGAACACAAACTGAAGGTGCCCGGAATTTTCAATTCTCTCTGGAACCAATGGCCCAGCCTCTGTGAGATCGATAAAATTCGCAGCAAGTCTTAAAGTCGGCATAGTTTACTCCCATTTGATATTTACGTTCGCAGATTTGGCGATCCCTTTGGCATCAAATTTCACACTGATAGAAATTCTACGCCCATAACGACGAGCAAGCCTGAATCTAAAACCTCTGATATAAAGTTCGTCACGGGCGTTAAGTTGGTAGCCGGAAAAAACAGTCCCAGGCCTGCCGCTGGTCCATGTCCCTCCCTTGCCACGTAAAGTGGCAGAAAACCCAATTCCCTTTAACCAAGCAACAAGTGCCTCAGGCGGCCCAAGGTACTCGGCCAGCAGAAACAAACAAATTTCTGCCTGTTCTTGTTCGCGAATTACAGCCCAGTTGAGAGCAGGCATGGCTGTTGACGTGCCATTTTTCCGGCAGGCAGCAAAAACCGGAAATTTTGAAATTGCTCTGTCATAGGCGCGACGTTCAGACCAACCCCATCTGTCGCGCAGCTCTGAATAAGGTTTGTTGGCGATATGAAAACGATCAGCCAGCGAAGGCGACGCATTTTCATCATTCTCCTGCGCCGATGCCCCGGACGCAATCGCCAACGTAAAAGCCAGAGTATATAAAAATGCTGTTATTTTCATCAGACACTCCCTCACCGGATAATAACGTGAATTTCAACTATGGATAGTAAGGAACTCCATACCTTCGCGTCATGCGGCGCTTTGAAAAACCGTCAGAGCATCCCCAACCTGTCCCGCCGATGGGCTGATCAGATAGGTGTCATTACCGCCGTCACCGAGGTTCTGGGCTGACCCAAAAGCGAGGCCGCCTGTAAGGGCGGATGAGCGGCTCACGCCTTCAACCGGTACCCGATGGCAAACATCCTCCAGGCAACGCAGGCAACCGCCAGCGTCACCGCGCTCACCACCGCAAACGCCAGCCAATGCGCGCTGTCGGACACACCAATTACGCCGTAGCGCATCCCGTCAATCAGATAGAAAACCGGATTAAACCGCGCCACCACCTGCAACCCCGGCGGCAGCGCCGTGATCGAATAAAACGTGCCCGATAAAAACGCCAGCGGCGTCACCAGAAAATTGGTAATCGCCGCCATCTGATCAAACTTGTTGGCAAATATCCCGGCCACAAGGCCCATGGCCCCCATCAACGCCGATCCAAGCAGTACAAAAACCAGCGCCCATATGGGATGCGCCACCGTGATGCCCAAAAACAACCACAGGCCAAGCCCGATCACCAACCCCACCATCAATCCCCGGCCAATACCCCCCGCCAGATGCCCAAGCACCAGTTCAACCGACGACAGCGGCGGCATTAAGGTGTCCACGATATTGCCTTGAATTTTAGACACTACAATTGAGGATGAGGTATTGGCAAAGGCATTCTGTATCACCGTCATCATCAAAATCCCCGGGGCCAGAAATGTTGTGAAGCTCACCCCCATCACATCACCGCGCCCCGGCCCGATGGCAATGGTGAAGATCATCAAAAATAGCCCCGCCGTCACCAAAGGCGCCAGCAAAGTCTGGGTCCAGACTGTCAAAAACCGCTGCACCTCACGGCCTGCCAGCGTCCGCAGCCCGCACCAATTTACCCGGCCAAAGCGGCGTGTGCCCATTTCTGTGCTGAATGTCATGATATTACTCCGCCATTGAGTGATTCGATGTCTTGTAACTCAGGCCCCAGTGTTTAGAATAGACCCTTGACCGATTATATAGGCGGCAAGTGCATAACGCGCCGTTTTTTTGAGACAAGGATGCTGCGAAATGTCGTGGAGCGAAGACCGCGTTGAGACGCTGAAAAAAATGTGGGGCGAAGGCCAGTCCGCCAGCCAGATCGCCAAAGAGCTGGGCGGCGTGACCCGCAACGCAGTCATTGGCAAGGTCCACCGTCTGGGCCTGTCGAACCGCAGCACCAGCGACGATAAATCCGACGCCAAAGCCAAGGCCAAACCTGCGGCCAGGTCCGCCAAACCCAAACCCGCCCTCAAGGCAGTAGCCAAACCTGCGGCCAAGCCCAATACGGTCCCGGTCCCGGTTGTCACCCGGATCAAACCGATCATCCCGGCAGGTCAGCCTCTGCCACCACAACCCTCCGCCAATGAGATCGACCCCGAGGCTCTGGCCAAGGTAACCGAGGTGGAAAAGAAAGCGAAAAAAATCACCTTGATGCAGTTAACCGAGCGCACTTGCAAATGGCCCATCGGCGATCCGGCCACCCCGGATTTCTGGTTTTGCGGCCTGCCCGTGCAATCCGGCAAGCCCTATTGCGAGGCCCATGTCGGCGTCGCCTTCCAACCCATGAGCGCCCGCCGCGACCGGCGGCGGTAGGAAGATCAGGACAAGATATATCGCAACAACCTGTTAGAGCCTGTGGACCCTTACATATCTTCATGCGGTTCATTATCAGGGTATTCTTCAGGCAGGATTTTCTCCGCTTTGATCTTTGGCGCGGGCTTTCTCCATTCCGAAAGGTTCTGCCCGATTTCGCGGTAAAAAAGCGGCACCAAATCTTCCAAATCTTTGATGAAATTACTTTGCTGAGTGAACCTTGCCCCAATCCGCCGGGAAATAAATATATGAAAGCTATGCACCTGCAAGCCTTCTTTACCCTGTTCGCATACATTAGGGTCGTCGCGCAGATCAGCAATCGAAAACTGGGTTGCGCCGCTCCGGCCAGGCCAGTTGAGCCTGATGGTGACCCCTTCCAGACGCTCGGCTTTCACCTGTCTGAGCAACCAATTCAGCCGCGCTTTTGAGGATTTCTTATCCTCTGGTGCTCTTATCGTCATGCCCACATCAATCGTGCGGCGCGCCAGGTCTGCAATCACTTCCAAGGGCGAGGCCGCATCAGGTATCTGCAATACAGATTTCAACTGATTTAGCTCACTCAAAACCGTAATCTCATCCTTTTGGCGACCAGCCTGATCGTGAATATGTTTTCTGGGAAGCTTTTCACGAACAGCAGTTTCGGTTTGGCGGCTTAGAATGAGGGATAAATCCTTGGTTTCCTGATGCCACGCCTCTACAACCACAGCCGCCTCTGCTGATTTCACGGGTATCTTACCACCCGCCGATACCAATCTGTTAAGCTCCCCCCATTCAGGGGGCATACGGTCAAACCCTTTGATCCCGGCGCTTTCATGGGTCAGAAACCTTCGCAATTCATCCAGCAGCAGCTTTTGGTCTTCATCTGCGACCTCATCATTGTTCAAAAGCAGGTCAACCGTGGTCAGGATGAACATCCATGACCAGTGGAAAACCGGCACCTTCGAGCGGCTTTTCCGCACCGTATCAAGTGGATGGCTTGAGGTGGTTGTAGCAAACTGGTTCGACATGGTGATGATACAGTCAACACCCTGATTTTTTGCAATAACCCGGTACTTTTCAATCTGCTCCGCTGTTAAATCTGCATTGCCCACCTTGGCTTCGACAAGTGCGCGCCATTCGTTTGGGCCATTTTTGACAACAATCAACCCATCGGGACGGTCCTGAGTGTCGGTTTTTTCACCTTTGAAAACAACCTCCGTAAAAGTTCCCAACCTGCTGCGTTTGCCAATGCGCTGGCCAACCGACGACATCAGTTCAAAGGCCAACTCATCAATTTTCGATAAACATGCCAAAACGATTGACGTTGTCCGGCCTTCTTTTGATGTTGTCGACAGAACCGGGAAAAGTCTGGCGGCCTCCCCTTGTATCAGATAATCCGGGCGATCCATTTCATTTCCCCTATCGGTCATTATCTCATGTCAGGCGAACACCACGTCAGCATTCAACTTAAAATGGCACGCCATAGTATGGTGTCAATAATATTCTGTAAGGGGGGGGAAGTAAGGCGTCTCGGAAACCCACGCACACGCCCCCATAGCGAGGCAGCCACGCAAGGGGCTGATGAGCGGGCCGCTATAGTCCGACTGCAAACCACCGGATCAAAACGGAACACCCCCCGTGGCCACGTCAAAGATCAGCTTCAAATTCAGCGCAATCAAAACCACCGCGATCCCCCAGCAAACCGATGTCAGCCAACGCGGTGCCGGCAGCCCTCCCATCTTTTTGCGGTCAGCGGTGAACCAGATCAGCGGCACAATCGCAAACGGCAGTTGCAGGCTCAGCACCACCTGTGACGCGATCAGCAATTTCGCGGTGCCGCCCTCGCCATAAAGAATGGTGACAAAAACCGCCGGGATAATCGCAATCCCCCGGGTGATCAGACGCCGCTTAACCGGCGATATCCGCAGATGAATAAACCCCTCCATTACAATCTGCCCCGACAGGGTTGCCGTGACCGTGGAATTCAACCCCGAAGCCAGCAAAGCCACCGCAAACAATGTCCCCGCGATGGTGGTGCCAAGCGTCGGATCCAGCAGGCGATACGCATCCTGGATTTCGGCCACCTCAAACTGCCCGGTGGTATAAAACGCCGCCGAGGCAAGGATCAGAATCGAGGCGTTGATAAACAGTGCAAACATCAGCGCGATGGTGGAATCAATTGTACCAAGGCGGATCGCCTGCCGTTTATCCTCCAGCGACGGGCCGATGTTGCGGGTCTGAATGATCGACGAATGCAGATACAGGTTATGCGGCATCACCGTGGCTCCGATAATGCCCAGCGACAGGAACAGCATCACCGGCGACCGGATCAAATCAACCTGCGGAATGAACCCTGCCAGCACATCCCCGATCACCGGATCGGCATAAGCCATCTGCACCGCAAAACACAGGGCAATCACTCCGGTCAGGGCAATCACCACCGCCTCAACATAGCGAAAGCCCTTGTTTTGCAGCCACAGGATCAAAAACACATCCAGCGCCGTCAGGATAACGCCAATCTCCAGCGGGATATTAAACAGCAGGTTCAGCGCAATCGCGGTGCCAATCACCTCGGCCAGATCGGTGGCAATAATCGCCGACTCGGCCAGCACCCACAGCACATTACTGGCCCAGCGGGGATAGGCATCATGACAGGCCTGCGCCAGATCCCGACCGCTGGCAATGCCCAATCGCAACGCCAGCGCCTGAAGCAGAATGGCCATGAAATTCGACAGCAAAATAACCGACAACAAGGTATACCCAAACGCCGAGCCACCCGCCAAAGACGTGGCCCAGTTGCCCGGGTCCATATAACCCACAGCGACAAGATACCCAGGACCAAAAAACGATAAAAAACGCCGCCAGAAAGGCCCCGAATGCACCGCAATCGAGTGATGGGATACCGGCAATGACGGCTCCCGGACGACCTGTCTCCAGCCATCCCCCCCGGACATATCCGCAGGTCTCTTCGCCTTTTTCGGCATACAGCACTCTCTCAGTTGCAAGTAATTCTCAATATCAATACTGACACGGAAGGCCCCCGTCAAGAACGCTTTCACTGCCCGCCATGGGGGCAAATTCGGGCGGATCGCCTTGAGGGCGCAGGCTATTTTTAGCTCTAACTGTGCGGATATTTTCCCCAACGTAAACAATATTTTGACTATATTTGACTAGCCTCTCCTAACGATTGCCACCATCTTGCCACCATCTCGACTGTGAATGAGGCCCCGAAAATGCCCTACCCCAACTTTACCCGCGCCGAGCGTATTGCCGATGGCATGGTGCATGTGCTGGGGGTCATCGCGGCCATCATTGGGGTTACGGCGCTGTTATATTATTCGGCGCATCAGATGGGTTGGGGTATATTCACCGCCACGGTGATTTATGCGACCGGCCTGATTGCCATGCTCTCGGCATCGGCCATCTATCATCTGGCCGCCCATACCCCGGCACGACCGATCTTGCGGCGGCTGGATCATGCGGCAATTTATATTAAAATCGCTGCCACATTCACACCGCTCAGCGTGATCCTAAACACCTCTTACGGCTATCTGATACTTGCCTGCGTCTGGGCGCTGGCGCTTTTTGGCGTGGTGGGAAAACTCACCGCAAAACGCGGCGCGATGACAACCGGTTGGTGGCCCTATCTGGCGCTTGGCTGGATCGGGCTGGCTTTGTTCATCCCGTTGATGGGCGTCCTCACGGGTTACAGCCTGCTTTTGCTGCTCTCTGGCGGGCTGCTTTATTCTACGGGGGTGGTGTTTTACCGCTGGGAGGGGCTTAAATATGCCACGGCGATCTGGCACGGGTTTATTGTCATCGCCTCGGGCTGTTTCTTCCTCGGCATTTCATCGGCACTGGCCTCGGGGGGCTGAACTTAACCAGTGTCATCCCCCAGATAAATCCGCACGCACTCCTGAACGTGGCGAAAGCGGTCACCGCCTGATTTTTTACCGCCATACCAGCGGGTTACAACGATGATATGATCCTTTAACCCGGTGCGTTCCAACATGCGAAGGATCACCATCCCGGCGCCAGATTCACCGTCATCACCTTTTTGGCCACCCCCATAAGACAGAAATACCGCCTGGGTATTATGCGTAGCACCGGCAAATTTCTTGTTTTTTTCACGGTTTTTTTCACGGTCTTTTTCACGGTCTTAAGGAAACGCTCAATATCGCCGCGACGCCGGACAGGTCCGCCGGAGACCGCATATTTTGATCCCTGGTCGCTGATGACCCCTGTTACCTGATGCATTAAAGCCCGGCATTGACGCGCTTGACGGTTTCAATCCGTTGCGCATTGGGCGGATGGGTGCCCAAAAACCGGTTGCCGGGATCAGGGATCCGGTTGAAATACTGCGCCCCGCGCACCGGATCAAATCCGGCCCGTTTGGTGATGACCGTGCCCAGCGCGTCGGCCTCAAGCTCAAAATCCTTGGAATAGCTGCGCGCGCCAACGCTGCCGCCCATATTTACCGCCTCCTGAATGACCCCTGATCCGGCCCCGGTCAGCGCCGCAAGCCCCCCCAGAATAAGCGCACCGGTTTGTGCGTTTTGCTGCGTCCGTTTTGCATGGCCCCTGATGTGATGCGCGGCTTCATGGCTCATGACAAAGGCCATCTCATCTTGGTTGCGCACATCCGCAATCAAAGCCAGCGTAAAGGCCAGCACCGGACGACCGGTTTTATCAAAGGTCTGATAAGCATTCGAGGGCTGATTGGGCCGGGCATCCACAACAATGCGGAAATCACAGTTATTGCCGCTTGTACGCTCCCGGCACATCCGCTCGGCCATCGGCTCAACCCGGCGCACAACCTGTTCAAAGCGCTGCTTATCAGCGGCGGTTGGAACCGAGACCGCTTTAGGCCGCGTGGCTGGCGGCGTGGGCCGCCCCGATGTCGGCGGCTCGGATGTTACAACACAGCCCGAAAGGACGGCGACAAAAACCAAAGGTATCCAGCGCATTTTTTACCCCGCAATCAATAAAACCAACGGCAGTGTAGCAGGGTTTCCCGGCGCTGCCAGCCCCCTTGCTGCCCGCAACGCAGACTTGCAAAGACCGGCCAATCGCTTACATTACCCCTCATGTTTTCGATTGAACATGAATTTGACGCCACGGTGGTCACATTAGTGGATGAGGGCACCGCCCCGCTGGGCGAAGATGTGGTGATCAACGCCTTTGAGGAATGCGTCACCCTCAGCCAATATGATCCGCGCGGTGATACGGTGCAGACCATCACACTCACGATGTCGCAACTGCGCGATCTGAGCGCCGCTTTGAACCTGCCCGAAGGGGTTTACTCCCTGACAAAAAGCGCCGGGTAATACCCCTGCCCGATCATCGCAATGCGGCCGGGACATAGGGCGCTTATCCCACTCGAAATACCTTATCACGAGAGGCCTGCCCCCGAACCAAACGTAGCTTTGTTTTGGGCACGCCCAAAGCCTTGGCCAGCAGCTTTTGCACCGCCGCATTGGCCTTGCCATCCTCCGGTACAACGGTGACATAGACGCGCAACTGCCCGTCATTCACACTTATACGGCTGCGTGATGCCTTTGGGGTGACACGCACGACAATTTCGGCCCCATCATGGGCCATATGGCTCAGATCAATACCCTTCATGGCCATGGCATACACGCAGATAAGCAACAACGCCAAGCCCGATAAACCGCTTGACCACATCCCGCTCAGCCCCGACATATTGCATGAAACATCATCAATCCCATGAGGCCCCGATGCCCAACCCCAACATGCCCGTGCTAGAGTTTCTACACAGCCGCCGCTCGCGGCCCGCCAAAACCCTGAAGGCACCGGGGCCAACCCGCGATGCGCTGCGGCCCATCCTGCAAGCCGCCCTGCGCTGCCCTGATCATGGCAAGCTTGAGCCGTGGCGCCTGATCGTGCTTGAGCGCCCCGCCTTACAGCGGCTGGCGGATCTGGTGGCCCCCTGCGGCGCGCGACTGGGCAGGGACGGGGCCGACATCACCAAAGCCACCGCTCAGTTTGCCAACAGTCCCCTCGCCGTGGCCGTAATCGAGGTGCAAAAACCAGCAGCGAAAGTGCCGCCCATTGAGCAAAGCTATTCCGCCGGAGCGGTCTGCCTGGGCCTGCTCAATGCCGCACTGGCCTCGGGCTGGGGCGCAAACTGGCTTAGTGGCTGGGTCAGCCATGACCGTGAGTTTCTGCAAACCGGGCTGAAGCTTGAACCGCATGAAAAGGTGGCGGGGTTCATCCATATCGGAACTGAAACCTCGGCCCCGCCCGAACGGCCCCGGCCTGATTTGGATGCAATAACCGCATGGATTGCCGACTGATTTTGCAGCCGGTTTTCAAAGCTCGGGAACAGCCTGGATATTTCCGGTTGCCGCATATCATGCGTACACCATGGAAAACTAAAAGACTTTAATCGAACCTTTCTTGCGGAAACTCCGCATCTTCAAACTTATCCCATATCCGGGGAATAAGCTTGCCATTGTTAAGCGACAGACAGTTTTTCAGAAAATACCATGCGAGAAATTGCACATACCCGTCTTTTCGTTCAAGCTCGCGGGCAAATATTTCTTTGAAGGATTGCTGGCTTGATACCGTGCCGGTAAAATGGTGAAAATCTGACTTGCCAAAAAGGATAGCCGGCTTTTTGTGCAAGAAACCCTCAAGTGCTACGGTGGAATTGATTGACACGGTGGCGCAGCTTGCCCGAAGAATATCATGCACATTTGCGCCCGTGATACACACACGTTCATCCTGCCAGGTCAGGTTTTTCAGGTTTTCTATATCGGATGCGGTGCTGGCTTTAGGATGGGGCTTTACAATGATGGGCCGATCACCCGTTTGATCCAATACGACCTTAAGCATCTCAAGGTCACTGATCTTGGTTGCGCCAGAGGCCACCGGATAAGTACCTTGAAAAAATACAGATACAGCGCCCGAGGCAAAGGTTTGAACATCCTGAGGCTGGTCATATTTGGACTTTCGCTTTGCAACATATCGCTGGCACATCCGATCATAAAATGGCTTCGCGCGACGATAGGCCATCTGATCCGGGTGATATGGCTGATCTCCAATGGAACTAAATGCTTTCACCCCTTGGGCATCCAAGTGCCAAAACCGCCAGAAATATGCGACCCCGGCATTTAGAACGTTTGGCGCACAAACAGAACGATCATCTATGATATGAAGGTTTCCATCATCGAAGCGACCATCATGAATTGCCCGGGTTCCCACTTTAATATCGGTATCACGAGCGTTGATTTCCATGATGATTCCGGCCTCTTCAGCCATCGCTCGCAAGACCTTATAAAGCTGAAGGTGCCAGCCCATCAAATCACGATGCAGATCATTTTTCTTCAGATGTAAGATTATCTTCGGCCTCAAATCGGCCACCGTATAAACCGCAATCCGGAACAGCCACATGAGGCATCACACTTTAAAGTAGTTACCCTCACCCCATCGCCGCCACTTTGCAGACCGGATTATACGCCGCAATTCCTGACGGTGCACCAAGGATCTGTATAGAGATGAAAACGCGCATGCAGTTTTTAAAATTCATATGCTTATTATGCATACAATTTTCACACGCGCCAAGTGAGTGGCTTCCTTGAATTGAGCAAAATATCTCTAGGGCCGCCCCATCCGTTTGAACAACATATCAATATCCTCAAGGGTAATCGCGCCGGTGATGATGATCGTCGCTACGATCCCCCAGACCAGCGCCGCCACCGCTGTCACGATCAAGGCCTTTTTCTTCAGATGGTGCTGCTCAGGCGATCCCGATTGCGTGCCCGGCACAATCACACCCGATTCGCCTTGGGTCTTAATCCGGATCGGCACCGCCACCATGAAGGTCACAATCCAGATGATCAGATACAAAACCAACCCCATGCCAATATCCATCAGACCTGCTCCAGCTCAATCAAACACCCGTTGAAATCCTTGGGGTGCAAAAACAAAACCGGCTTGCCATGGGCGCCGGTTTTGACATCCCCCAACACCCGCGCGCCCGTGGCCGTAAGGCGCTCTGCCGCCGCCGCAATATCATCAACCTCATAACAAATGTGGTGAATGCCGCCCGCCGGGTTCTTTTGCAAAAACCCGTTTATCGGGCTGGCCTCTCCCAGCGGATACAGCAGCTCAATCTTGGTGTTTGGCAGCTCGACAAACACCACCCGGACGCCGTGATCCGGCTCATCCTGGGGCGCGCCCACTTTGGCCCCAAAAGCGTTGCTATATTGCGCCATCGCCGCCTCAAGATCAGGCACGGCAATGGCCACATGGTTCAGGCGTCCGATCATTTAACCCGTCCTCCATCGCAGCTTTGACGCCTTATGATCCGCCGCCGCCGCTATGGCAAGAGTGCAATCATTGTCAGGTTCTCGCCGGTTGTTAACCTCTTGTTAGCCGTGAATGCGTAACCCTGTTGGTATCTGCTTTACCTGAGGACCTGCCAATGGATGATTTATCCCCCTTCGCGCCACAGCGCGCCCCTACCAGCAACCGCCCACTTTTGGGCATGACCGTTCTGGTCGTCGAAGACAGCCGCTATGCCTGCGAGGCGATGCGCCTGATGTGCCTGCGCAGCGGCGCGCGCATCCGGCGCGCCGATTGTTTGCGCTCGGCCCGGCGGCATCTACAGGTTTACCGCCCCTCGGTGGCGATCATTGATCTGGGCTTGCCCGATGGCTCAGGGCTTGATCTGATATCCGAGCTTGATCGCGCCAGCCCCCGGATCACCGCCATCCTTGGCATCAGCGGCGATGACAACTCCGAGGCTGCCGCGCGACAGGCCGGGGCCGATGGGTTCCTGCACAAACCCCTCGAAGGCCTTGGCACCTTCCAACAGGCCATCCTTGAAAACCTGCCCGAAGACCGGCAGCCCAACGGCCCGCGTGTTCTAAGCGATGATGCCGTCACCCCTGATCCGGTTGCCTACCGCGATGACATGACCCATGTGGCCAACCTTTTAGAAGATCATACCGACGGCCCGGTGCTGGATTATATCGCACAGTTTTTGGGCGGCGTGGCCCGCTCGGCCGAAGATTTCCAACTGGCCAAGGCGGCGGGGGATCTGGCAAAATACCGCGCCAACGGCGATGATCTGCGGGCCAAGGTCTCAAAGCTTTCAGGCATGGTTCAGGAGCGGATGAATAAACGCATCGCGATTTGAAATCTAAAGCACCGGATCATTCGCATAAGTAGCGAATTTTGCAAAAATGTCCGCCCCGTCCGGGTGGGGGCATGGACTGAGGATCAAGTATCGCAGGACATCGCAAAACAATGCATGTTCTCACCATGATGCACCGTCACAAAAGCCCCCGCCGTGGGGCGGGCCCTCTCGGTGATTGCAAGCAATCACCTGTCGGCAATGGAGTGCTGACATTTTTGCAAAATGTCAAAGGGGCACTACTCAGAGGGCCTCTAAGAAAAACCACTTATTCCTGCGGGATCACCCGCAGATGCAATTCCATCAACTGATCACTTTCCGGCTCAGATGGCGCGTTCATCATCAAATCCTCGGCCCTCTGGTTCATCGGGAACATGATCACCTCGCGGATATTGGCCTCATCCGCCAACAGCATTACAATCCGGTCAATCCCGGCGGCACAGCCCCCGTGCGGCGGAGCACCATATTGGAACGCATTGACCAGCCCACCAAAGCGCTTATGCACCTCGGCCTCGTCATATCCCGCCAGCTCAAACGCCTT
>UOEG01000165.1_pt1 | contig 12755 bp, 14 predicted proteins | sample 1990051 | NCBI WGS metagenome assembly UOEG01 (sample SAMEA4728526, study PRJEB27164) | hydrothermal vent metagenome | biome: marine basaltic hydrothermal vent biome; feature: marine hydrothermal vent; material: mineral | place: Pacific Ocean | collected 2011-06-14/2011-07-23 | depth 1741 m | reverse complement strand
AAGGCAGCCCGGTGTGACCTCTAGCGCGTTGAACACCTGAGCAATGCCCGGCTCGGCCTCGATCGCGGCGGCCTGGAGATCGTTGCGCATTCCGCCCAGCCATTCGATCAGATCCGGCGCATTTTTGAGTTTTGGTAAATCCGCAGGCATTGGATCATTATCGCGTTTTTTCAATTGGTTAAACACGGTTGCGGTGGGCACAGGCCGGTTGGGATTGACCAGTACCGCGTGCAGCATCGGCAAATCCGGCACCTGCGTTATCTCATCGCCAATGCCGCGCATCCGGGCCGATTTGGCCAGCAGGCAGACCGGCACATCAGCACCAAGAGCCAAGGTACCCTGGGGTATCGGCACATGGGTGAGTTTGGACAGCGCCCGCAATGTGGCGGCGGCATCGGTTGATCCCCCCCCAAGGCCTGCCGTATGGGGCAGATTTTTATAGAGCCGGACAGCCGCCGTCACCCCCATCAGATCCGCCGCGCGAATCACCAGATTGCTGGCATCCTGTGGCACACCCGCAGCCATCGGACCTTTGACCGTGAGAGAGGTTTCATCAGCCAAATGGGCGGTGATCCTGTCACCGATAGAGGCAAACATCACCAGTGAATCCAGCAAATGGCAGCCATCGGCCCGCTGGCCGATGACATGCAATGTCAGGTTGATCTTGGCCGGGGCAAAGGCCTTGGCCGGGGCGTTTGCCTTAACCGTCATCCGCGACTTTCAACGGATCAGCGCCTTCTTCCGAGAGCACCTGATCAAGGCCAACCTCAAGCTTGCGGCGGATACGGTCGGGGTCGATGTCCTGCACGCTTTCGCCTTCATCGACGAAGGAAAGCGCGCGGCGCCATTGAAATTTGGCCTCGGTCCGGCGGCCCACGGACCAAAGCACATCGCCGAGGTGATCATTGACAACCGGATCAACCGCCTCAAGCTCGGCGGCGCGTTCCATATAGCCGACGGCCTCATCATAGCGGCCCATCCGGTACAGTACCCAACCAAGGCTGTCGATGATATAGCCGCTATCGGGGCGGGCCTTGACGGCGCGTTTGATCATGCCCAGCGCCTCATCGAGATTGATCTGTTTTTCAACCATCGAATAGCCGAGATAATTCAGCACCTGCGGCTGATTGGGGTTGAGCTTGAGCGCATAGCGAAAATCGGCTTCGGATTTGTCCCAGTTATCCAGCCGCTCATGGCTGATGGCGCGGGCATAATAGACAAACCACTGCTCAGAATCGCGGTCGGTATAAAGCGCAACCGCCTTGTCATAGGCCGCGACCGCATCGTCAAACTGTTCAAGCTGGCGGTAAAGATCGCCGGCACTGACAAACACAACCGGCTGATCCGGGTGGCTTTGCATCAACTGTTCCAGAACCTCGATGGCGGCATCGGTTTTACCGGCCTTGCGCAGGCTTTCGCTGCGCCCAAGTTCGGCGGCCTGAAATGCCGGGAGGTCCTGCGGCACACGGCGATAGGCGTCGGTGGCCAGCTCATAACGGCCCAGCCCATCAAGCAGCTCAGCCGACATGATTATCGCCTCAACATGATCCGGATTGAGGCTTTCGGCGATGCGCGAGTAAAACAACACGTAATCCTCGCCGGTATCGGGCTGCAGGGCGCGGCCAATGGCATAGAACACCTCGGCAACGCCATCTTGTGCGTCATTGATCAGAGTGAATGATACCGATTCACCTGCCGCAAGGCGGGCGCGCAGATCGCCGATCTCAGGATCAATATCAAGGCCGAACGTATCGTCGATCAGGGCCACGGCCTTATCATTTTGCTCAAGCTGGCTGAGGATTTGCGCCCAGGCGAACATACCGCGCCTGGTGCGTTGCAACGGGCCATCTGAGGCCCCCGAAAAGATTTTATCCGCCGCTTCGAAATCGCCAACCGAGGCCAGTGCCAGCGCTTTATGGTATATCGCAAAATCATGCAGGCCGCGTTGCGCTGCGATGTCGTCAAACCTTTTCAGGGCCGCTTGCATATCGCCTTTGCCCAGTTCAGCCCAAGCGGCGATTAACCCATCGGCCAGCTCACCAATGCCGCGATCATCGCTTATCCGGGTCAGCAGATCGTCATAGGCCCCGCGCCGGGCCTCATCGTAAATCAAAATCATGCTGGCAATCTGGCTGCGCAGGTCCTCAGCTTCGATCTTTTGGGCAATCGGCAAGGCGCGGTCAAGATCTCCAGTTGCCAGATAGGCGGCGGCGGCGGATTCAAGGATTGCGGGATTGGTGGGGTCTTTGATCAAAGCGCGTGAAAAATGCTCGGCGGCGGCTTTGAAATCATTGTTATAACGCGCTTGTCGGGCCGCCAGATAAGCCCCGGCATTCTGATCGGCCACCACGGGCTGAGCCGGGGCCATCAATACGATACTAAGAGCGATTATGGAGCTATACAGAGTTTTCACGAAGTGGCCCGCCTTCTTTTTTTCCGGATTTCATTAAACGTAGTCTTTCATTGAACGCAAGGCAATGATGCGGCCTGCAATAGCTCGTGATACCAGCAGGATTTCGCAAATTCCCACCCCGGGCCGGTAATTTTCTGCCCCCACAGACGTTAAAAGACGTTAAAACCGGGCTGGTGGCTTGCGGGCGCGCGATTGCGGCACTAAATGCAAGGCGTAAGATTACCCCGGAGACGCCCATGTCAATCACCACTGAGACCGCCGCCAAAGTGGCCAAGCTGGCCCGCATTCGGGTGGACGCCGATGCCCTGCCCGCGCTGGCCGAGGATTTCAACAAAATTCTGGGCTTTATTGAGCAGCTGAATGAGGTGGATGTGGAGGGCGTTGAGCCGATGGTCAGCGTCACGCCGATGCGCCTGAAGCGGCGCGCGGATGTGGTGACGGACGGCAATCAGCAAGCGAAAATCCTGTCAAATGCGCCCGATGCCCGTGAGGGATTTTTTGCCGTGCCGAAAGTGATGGAATAATGACCGGGCTGAATAAACTGACCATTGCCGACGCGCGCGACAAGCTGCGCGCGGGCGAAATTACCAGCGTTGATCTGACCCGGTCCTGCCTTGAACAGATCGAGGGTGCGGATGCCTTGGGGGCGTTTGTGCATAACACCCCCGATCTGGCGCTGGAGCAGGCCAAAGCGGCGGATCAGCGGATCAAGGCCGGGGACGCGCCTGCGATGTGCGGCATTCCGCTGGGGATCAAGGATTTATATTGCACCAGGGGCGTGCCGACACAGGCGGCAAGCGGCATTCTTGAGGGGTTCAGGCCTGAGTACGAATCCACCGTGACAAGCAAACTGTTTGAGGCCGGATCGGTGATGCTGGGCAAGCTCAACATGGACGAGTTTGCCATGGGATCATCGAATGAGACGTCCGTGTATGGCAATGCGATTAACCCGTGGCGGCGGGGTAATGATGACACAGATCTGACGCCCGGCGGCTCATCCGGCGGCTCGGCGGCGGCTGTCTCGGCTGATTTATGTCTGGCGGCCACCGGCACTGATACCGGCGGCTCGATCCGGCAACCTGCGGCGTTTACCGGCATTACCGGGATCAAGCCCACTTATGGGCGGTGCTCGCGCTGGGGAATTGTGACGTTTGCCTCGTCGCTGGATCAGGCCGGACCGATGACCAAATCGGTGCGTGATGCGGCGATTATGCTTGAGGCGATGTGCGGCCATGACCCAAAAGACAGCACCAGCGCTGATTTGCCGGTGCCGGATTTTGAGGCCATGCTGAGCGGCGATATAAAAGGCAAGGTGATCGGCATTCCGGCGGAATACCGCATGGACGGCATGCCAGATGAGATTGAGGCGCTATGGACCGAAGGCACTGAGATGCTGCGCGACGCAGGTGCCGAAATCCGCGATATATCCTTGCCGCATACCAAATACGCGCTGCCGTGTTATTATGTGATTTCCCCGGCAGAAGCGTCTTCAAATCTGGCGCGCTATGACGGCGTGCGTTATGGCCACCGGGCCAAGCTGGACGCGGGCGATGGCATAACCGAAATGTACGAAAAAACCCGCGCCGAAGGGTTTGGTGCGGAGGTGCAGCGCCGGGTGATGATTGGCACTTATGTGCTGTCGGCGGGGTTTTATGACGCCTATTACAACCGCGCCCGCAAGGTGCGCACCCTGATCAAGCGCGATTTTGAGCAGGTATTTGCCGATGGCGTTGATGCGATTTTGACCCCGGCCACGCCAACAGCGGCTTTTGGTCTGGGCGAGGTAATGGACCCGGTTGAGATGTTTTTGAACGATGTCTTCACCGGCACGGTCAATCTGGCTGGTCTGCCCGGTATCGCGGTGCCTGCGGGGCTGGATAAGCGTGGGCTTCCCTTGGGCTTGCAACTGATCGGGCGGCCTTGGGAAGAGGGCGATTTGCTGAATTGTGCTTATGCGCTTGAGCAGGCTGCAGGATTTGTAGCCAAACCCGGAAAATGGTGGTAAACCCATGGAAAAAACAGGAAAACATCCGATGCGATATATTTTAGCTGTTGTTGCCCTTACTGGCCTGGCCGCCTGTGAGACCCTTCCCCCAGCCAGTAAATCTGGTGTTGGGTTTGGTAATTATGATCAGTACCAGAAAGAACAAACCCAACGTAAAGCACAATCAGCAGGGGCGGCAGGGGCGGCTTTGCCTGCGCCTGATGCTGTTTCCGGGGAAACGCTTGAGCCGGCGCAATCGGTGGGCCAACCCGCTGTAGTGGCGCAACCTCAGACGCAAGTTCAACCACAATCCAAACCTGAAACCGATCTTGCGGCGGCCACCCAGACCGCGTTGAACAGCACTCCTACACCGGATAATCCCGGCATATCGGATGAGAATGATTTTGATGCTGTGGGTTCACGCCGGACAATCGAATCCGATAAAGAACGGATGGCCCGCATTAAAGAGAATTATAAGGTTATCGCTCCCCAGGCGCTGCCAAAACGCTCGGGCAGTACCGGGCCTAATATTGTGGATTACGCCCTGCGCAGCAAACATCCGGTTGGTACGCAGATTTACAAGCGGGTTAATCTTGGCGGTGCCAGCAAGTATGCGCGGGGCTGCGGCAAATTTGCCTCACCTGATTTGGCTCAGATTCAATTTCTGGCCAAAGGCGGACCGCAGCGCGATAAGCTTGGCCTTGATCCTGACGGGGATGGCTTTGCCTGTGCCTGGGATCCGGCCCCATTTCGCAAGGCAGCAGGCGGGTAAGCGTGGGTTTCACCCACCCTACATGTAACTTTCACCCATCGCCTGATTTTGGCCCGCGTCGTGAGGGCGCGCTGCCGGATATGGTTGTGGTGCATTATACCGGCATGCGGTCGGCACAGGCTGCGCTTGAGCGGCTCTGTGATCCGGCGCATGAGGTTTCAGCGCATTATCTGATCGCGGGCAGTGGCCATATCTGGCAGATGGTGGCGGAAGATCAGCGCGCCTGGCACGCCGGGGCGGGTCAGTGGGGCGGCGTGAGCGATGTCAATTCGCGCTCGATCGGGATTGAACTGGCGAATTGCGGCGACCATCCTTTTGCTGAGCCACAGATGGCCGCGCTTGAGGGGCTGCTGGCGGGGATCATGCGGCGCTGGTCGGTGCCGCCGGAGCGGGTGATTGCGCATTCTGACATGGCCATCGGGCGCAAGAGCGATCCCGGCGCGAAGTTTGATTGGCGGCGGCTGGCGCTTGGCGGGCTGAGCATCTGGCCAAAGGCCGGTGAGCCGGGGAATTTTATGGAGGATGCAAGGCGCTTTGGCTATGCGGGCGATGACCCGGATCAAACCCTTGCGGCCTTTCGCCTGCGTTTTCGGCCCGGTGTTTGCGGGGGTGAAGACGCCATTGACCGGGCGGTGATCCATGATCTGGCCCGGCGGTTCCCCGTTGACGCGGGGGGCCTTAGTGCCTAGATCAACAGGGCGCGGAGGGCTGGATGGCCGCCTCGGGCAAACCCTTTGCGGGTTTACCCTTGGAGGAAAGTCCGGACTCCACAAGGCAACGGTGCCGGGTAACGCCCGGCCGGGGTAACCCGAGGGAAAGCGCCGCAGAAATGAAACCACCTTCGTGAATCGCGGTGCGATTCACTTGGGAAAGGGTGAAACGGTGGGGTAAGAGCCCACCGCGCGGCTGGTAACAGGCGCGGCACGGCAAGCCCCACCGGGAGCAATGCCAAATAGGGACCGCATATGGGCGCGCTTTGGCCCGGCGGTCCGGGTTGGCAGCTAGAGGTGCTTTGGTAACATTGCATCAAGATGAATGGCCGTCCTCGACAGAATCCGGCTTACAGGCCCTCCGCGTGTTTGATTTTGTCGGGGGCCGCTCGTCAGCCCCTTGCGTGGCTGCCTCGCTAAAGGCGCATGAAATTGCCGGTAAAGCGGATAAACGAGGTTGACTCGGGCGCAGGCGTCGGTAAAAGGCAGGCTTCACCGATAAGAATTTCACGGGGTGGCACGGCCCCCTGTTGCAGGAGACACTAAAATGGCGAAGCCAACCACGATTAAAATCCGGCTGAATTCAACAGCGGGCACCGGCCATTTCTATGTGACCAAAAAGAATGCCCGCACCATGACTGAAAAAATGGTTATGCGGAAGTATGACCCGGTGGTGCGCAAGCATGTGGAATATAAGGAAGGCAAGATCAAATAGGTCTGCCCCCTTTGACAAGATGATCAAGGTCATGCCCCGCGCATGGCCTTTTTTATTAAAGCGTCTCAAAATTAAGTTGGCTCACGGGCTTGACCTTGAAACACCCATAACATCAATGGGTTTCGCGCGTTTCGACTTATTGTAGCGATTTGGGCAGTAAGTCGAAACGCTTTGGCTACCGCTCAAGCCGCCCCAGAATATCGCGTTCTTCATTAATAACCGTGATGGTCGAGGCGTCACAGGTATAATCAAACAAAACCCCCGGTGGTTTGCCCGCAGGCCAGTTATTGCGGCTAAACGGAATGCTTTGCACCCGCCCGCCGCCGCTGAGGGTTATTTTACCCTGAATAGCGATGGTTTGCGGACAAATAAGCAATTTGCCCCCGGAGGTGTACCAAGTGGATTCGCCCCGGCCAAGGGTGATCTCAAGCTGGGTTTCCCGGCCGCGTATGACTGTTGTGCCACTTCCGGTGACATCCACCGTGACCACATCACTACCGGAAGAAGGTGACAATCGGCGGCGGCGCATGAAAATTGACCAGCGCCCCGCCGCTTTCGGCAAATGCGGCGATAAGCGCGGTTTTGGCATAATCCGGGATGGCCGCCGTGGTCTCACGCCAGATACCGCTGAGACAGGCGTCATGGCCCGGTGGCGGGGTGCTACAGATAAGCCTGCACGGGGTCGCCGACCTTTTTGGCGTTCAGCACAAAATCGCCATCGGCGGCGGTGCTGCCAAAGCCTACAAGCGCATATTGGGTATCGCTGCCGCAGGGCACGTTGAGGGTTATTTTCCCGCCCGCGCCGCTGACTTTCTGCCACGCAGGCGACGGGTCACCAGAGCCGGAAAACTCACTGAGAAACATCGCGCCGCCCGATTGGGTGGTAAATTCCCAATCGCCGGGCGACAGTAATATTTTATAGCGCAACAACGCGCCGGTTGTACGAATGAACGAATAATCCCGCTCATCCCCGACATTTGGCAAACTGATCTCGGTTTTTGCCAATCGCGCACGGGGGCGCGGGTTAACCGGCACACGGTCGGTTATTTTGATCTGATAGGCAGAATATTTCCGGGAAAAATCATCCCAGTCATCCGGGCTGAGCAAACCGGCAATATCATCGTTGGTATGCGGTGCATTTGGCATCCCCTTAAGTAGCAGCATGACGGCCCCGGCATTTCCCCGGTATTGCGCAACCCATGCAAAAAATGGCCAGGCCGAATAATCGAATGCAGAGAGCGGCTTTTCAAGCGAGACCCGCTCAAAATGATTTGCTGACTCAGTATATCTTTCAACCACATGGTCAGGTTGCGCCATATGCGCAAACCAATGGGCTGATCCCTCAACCCACCATGCGCTGCCTGTCGTGTCATTGTTGCTGATCGAGGCGCTTTGTACACAATGGAACAATTCATGCGCCATGATGAATGACATGGCCCCCGGATCATCCAGAAGCGGGTGCGAATGTGGCAGGATTACCAAATTGCATCACCCGTCTGCAAAAAACGTATAAGCATAAGGCTTTCGCCTTCGGGGCTCAAGCACATCACCCTTGGCAAGCATCACCTTGATATGATCGCCGATTTTGCCATCCGGCCCAAGTTTTATAAGTGCCTGATCGGCAATCCGCAGGCCATCAAGCACCTCATTCCAAAGGCGGTCAACATCACCGGTTATTCCGACTTCGGCAACGATTTCGGCGGACACGCCTGAATATGCCAGGGTTCCAGACCACTTTGGGGTGCAGCGGTTGCGTGAGAGATATTCAAGATGCCGGGCAGCAACCGAACTGCCGCCGCCACCAACATCAGCGAAATAACTTGAAAGCTGACGATCACATATGCGTTGGACGCGGGCCGGGGTGGGCACCAAAGGCCAGAAATAGGAGTGCCGCGAACAGGGAAACCACAGGCAGCTTGATCATAACCAGCCTCTCGGTAAAAATCATTGTATTAATTCGGTAAACAAAATGGCATTTTTAATGTTATTGGATTTAATGATGCGCCAAAAGCAAGGGCCGGTCAAATTGACCGGCCCTTACATTCATTCCTATGATCCCCGCGATTAGTTGCGGTTGCCAAACAGTTGCAGCAGGAACATGAACATGTTGATGAAGTCGAGATAGAGATTAAGCGCGCCCATAATCGCCGCTTTACCCATCCATTCACTATCATTGTTATGGGCATGTGCCAGATAGGTGGTTTTAATCTTTTGCGTGTCATAGGCGGTGAGCCCGGCAAAGATCAGCACGCCGAGGATCGAGATCGCAAACATGATCGCCGGCGATTGCAGGAACATATTAACAATCATCGCCACAATCAGGCCAATCACACCCATGATCAGGAAGCTACCCCAACCAGAGATGTCTTTCTTGGTGGTATAGCCAAAAAGGCTCAGCCCCGCGAACGAGATTGAGGTGATCAAAAACACCTGCACAATTGAAAATCCGGTATAGACCAGAAAGATCGAGCTGAGCGACAGGCCAATCATTGCGGCGAATGCATAGAATGCAAGCTGCACCGTTGCGGCCGAGGCCCGGTTCATCAGCGCGCCTAAGCCGAAGAAAAGAAAACCAAGCGGGGCAAGCATGATCACCCAACGAAGCGGCGACAGGTAAATCGCGCTGCCCAGGCTGGTCAGCATGGTGCCGTTGCGCAGTTGCGCCGCCGCAAGTGACGGATCAGTTGTGACCGCCAGGCCCGAGATTGCCCATGCGGCGAGTGCCGTGATCAACAGGCCCACCGACATAGTGCCGTAGACCTTATTCATATGCGCGCGCAGCCCCGCGTCTATTTCGGCGGTGCGAATGCCTGCCGTGCTGCGGATTTGGTCATATTCAGCCATCAAAGCCTCCGATATGTTAACAAACCAGCCCCCGAACGAGGGCCTTCCCTGTGTAATATCGGGTAGCCGGGCATATTTTTCAAGCTCGGAATCAACTTGCCAGTGTAACATCTGGTGTTTTTCCAAAGAATACCGGCCATGGCGCTGTGATGCCAAGGCGCATTTTGGGATTGATTTTCTGTTTGTTCAGGATGTCTTGACCTGAGAATCCTTCAATTGCCCAAGGCCTTTTCCTTTAGGCGAAATTTGCCCAATAGTACATAATACCCCCCATATCCCGGGATTGTTGCTGAACACGATCACGTCTGGGATGGCTTTCTTAAGCAAGCGTTGCATAATTCAAACCCATTCTAATTACTTGCCATTTGCCTTGATGCGAGTTTTGGGACTAAAGTGATTTCATCAGGCCAGGATGGCCGGAACCTATTTCGAGATACACGTGTGGTGCGTAGGGAGCACGTGGGGAAGCGGAGGGTTCTGGCGTATTGCCATGGGCCCTCCGTTTATTTTTGCCCTCGGAATAATGTCAGGACCGTGCCGATAATGGTGCAGCGAAAAGTGGCAAAGCCCGCATCAATCACTATCAGGCGAAACGGCCTGCCACCAAACACATAGCAGGTAACAAGTCAGGGTGTCGCCAAAAACAACCCGATGCCAAAGCCCGAAACAAACCCTTTGGCAAGGCTGTCAATCCCACCCAGAGCAAACATATGCCGCATCATCCCGGCCACAAGCAGCGTCATAACAAAGGCAATGATACAGGCATCGGGGAATTATTTACCGGTTTGCCAGCGTCGCCTACTTCAATGCCTGCCGCCTGCACCCATGGCTTTGACAGCACCATGTACCAAACCTATTAAGAGACTGCAGCGGCTGCGATAACAGTAAGAAATTCCACCATAATTTCCCCTGTTCAAAGGTCAGGCACGCCAGCCATATCACAAATGACGGCCCATTCGGCCGGCTCAACCGGCTGTACAGACAGGCGCGAACTGCGCACCAGAACCATCTCGGCCAATCGCGGATCGGCCTTGATCATCGCAAGTGTCACCGGGGTTTTCACCGGGCACACCGCTTTGATGTTCACACATTCCCATCGGTCGTCGTCGGTGGTGCTGTCGGGGTGGGCCGGGGCGATCACCTCAACAATGCCGACAATCGCCTTTTCCTTCTGGCTGTGATAGAAAAACCCCCGGTCGCCGACCTGCATCTGACGCATGAAATTGCGCGCCTGATAGTTGCGCACGCCGTCCCATTCCTCGCCCGCATCACCTTTGGCCATCTGATCTTTCCAGCCCCAGGTCGATGGCTCGGATTTGAACAGCCAGTGGGACATCTCAGATCACCTTCTTCCAGGCGATCATCTCAACCTCGGCAAACAGCCCGGCCTTGGCATAGGGATCATTGGCGGCCCAGTCCCTGGCCGCCGCCATATCGGCCACATCCAGAATCACCAATGAGCCACACATCGCGTCATTCTCATCCAAAAACGGCCCGGCCTGCGCCACTACGCCGGTGGCTTTGAGATAAGCCACATGGGCGTCACGGGTTTCAAGGCGGGTCTGCAACGCGCCGGGTTTATCACGGGCCATCAGAGCAATCAGCATCATTCTTCCTTCAAAGGGCGTGAGAGCAGCATATCCATTGCCTGCCCCACACGCAATTTTCCATCAATCAAAGCGACCACCGCCGCTGTTACCGGCATATCTAACTTCAAATCCCGGGATTTGGCCAGCACCGCGCGGGCGGTGGCGGCGCCTTCGACGGTAATATTGCTGTCAAACGGCTGATCACGGCCCAGACTGAGGCCATAGCGGTAATTGCGCGACTGATCCGAGGTGCAGGTCAGGATCAAATCGCCAAAGCCCGAAAGCCCGTGCAATGTGGCAGGCTCGGCCCCCAAATGCGCGGCCATGCGCGCCATCTCGGCAAAGCCGCGTGTGATCAGCGCCGCGCGGGCACTTTCGCCCAGCCCCGCGCCGATGGCTGCGCCGCAGGCGATTGCCATGACGTTTTTCAAGGCCCCGCCCAGCTCGGCCCCGGTGGTGTCGCGGGTGCGGTAAATCCGCAGATTGGGCGTTGTCAGCGCCTGTTGCAGGGCCTTGCCTTTGGCCTCATCCACGCAGGCCAGTGTCAGTGCCGTAGGCAGGCCGCGGGCAATATCGGCGGCAAAGCTGGGACCGGTGAGAATCGCAGGCGTGGCCGAGGGGATCACATCGGCGATGATCTGCGTCGGGCCAAAGCCGGTGCTTTGCTCAACCCCTTTGCAGCAGGCCACTAATGTGCAATTTGCAAGGCCGCTGGCATGTTGCTGTAAAAAACCGCGCAATTTCTGGGTGGGGACGGCCAGCAGGCAAACCGCATCCGGTATGACAAATTTAGATGTAATGGTGATGGCATCCGGCAGGGCCACACCGGGCAGGCGACGGGTGTTTATCCGGGACGCCGCCATTTCACCGGCCTGATCCGCACCCCGCGCCCAAAGCGTAACCGGGCCGTTTTGCGCCAAGGATATGGCCAAAGCCGTGCCAAACGCGCCTGCGCCATAGATGATCATGCCTTGGCCCCCTTTTTGCCACTGCCCAGCATGGCGGGGCTGTGTTGATCCAAAGGCCAGCGCGGGCGGGCGGCAAGGCTCATATCATCCACTTGCCCGGCTTTGAGTTTCTCAATCCCCACATAGGCAATCATCGCCGCATTATCAGTGCAAAGCGCCAGGGGCGGCGCGGTAAAGCCTGCACCCATCTGCAAAGCCACCGTCTCAAGCCCGGCGCGGATGGCGGAATTTGCGGCCACACCCCCGGCCACCGCAAGGTTTGGGATGGCGGGATTTTCCTCAAGATACAGCGCCAAGGCGCGGCGGGTTTTCTCAGCCAGAACATCCGCCACCGCCGCCTGAAACGAGGCGCAAAGATCGGCGCGGTCGCGGTGGCGCAGCCCGCCGCGCTCGGCAATCACCTGATCACGGGCACGCAGCAGGGCGGTTTTAAGGCCGGAAAACGACATGTCACAGCCGGGCCGGTCCAGCAAAGGCCGGGGGAATTTGAAATGGGTGGCCTCACCGCGCCTGGCCTCACGCTCAACCGCAGGGCCGCCGGGTTGTGGCAGGCCCAACAGCCGCGCGGTTTTGTCAAACGCCTCGCCGGGGGCGTCATCAATGGTGCCGCCCAGACGGCTGAAATCATCAACCCCGCGCACGATAATGAGCTGGCAATGCCCGCCCGAAACCAAGAGCATCAGATAGGGATAGGGCAGCGCATCCGTCAAGCGCGGCGTTAAGGCGTGCCCGGCCAGATGATTGACCCCAATCAGCGGCA
>UOEG01000094.1_pt1 | contig 12770 bp, 12 predicted proteins | sample 1990051 | NCBI WGS metagenome assembly UOEG01 (sample SAMEA4728526, study PRJEB27164) | hydrothermal vent metagenome | biome: marine basaltic hydrothermal vent biome; feature: marine hydrothermal vent; material: mineral | place: Pacific Ocean | collected 2011-06-14/2011-07-23 | depth 1741 m | reverse complement strand
CGGCCAGCAGGCTTTTGCCGCGCTCAACGATGAGCGGGCAGGAGCCATAGCCATTGTAAATCGCCGCCGGGGATTTACCGGCAATATCAGCAATCACGTTTTCGGCCACGGTGGGGGCCTGCACCCGTGCGGCGGCGGCGGTTTTGGCGTTGGGCGCGTTCATCACATCACCCAAGGACCAGATATTTTCAAAGGTCTTGTGGCGCAGGGTGGCCTGATCGACATCAACCCAACCACCGGCATCGGCAAGCGGCGAGACGCGGATGAAATCCGGCGCGCATTGCGGCGGGCAGACATGCATCATGTCAAATTCCATCTCAACCCGCTTGGGCTCGGTGTCGGGCTTGGCCACATCAAACCACGCTTTTTTGGCCTCGCCATCCACCGCCACAAGATTGTGGAAGAAATTCAGTGAGGCGTCGTATTTCTTGATATATTTGTTCAGGGCGGGCACGTAATCTTTGACGCCAAACAGCACGCCACCGGCATTGTTGAACTGAATGTCGATGTTTTTCAAAGCGCCATTGCGGAACCATGCGTCACCCGACAGATACAGCGCCTTTTGCGGCGCACCGGCGCATTTAATCGGCATCGGCGGCTGGGTGAATATTGCCCGGCCTTGCTTGAGGCCCTGCACCAGTTCCCAGGTATAAGGCGCCAGATCATAGCGGTAATTTGAAGTCACGCCGTTTTTGCCGAGGGTCTCAACCAGGCCTTCAACCTTGTTCCAGTCCAGCTTGATCCCCGGGCAGACGATCAGGCGTTTATACTGCACCACGCGGCAGCCATCGAGGATTATGGCGTTATCTTTTGGCTCAAACGCGGCGACGGCGGATTTGATCCAATGCACCCCGCGCGGGATCAGAGACCCCATGGTTTTTGAGGTGCTCTCAGCCTTGAAAATACCGCCCCCCACCATGGTCCAGCCGGGTTGGTAATAATGAATATCTGCCGGGTCGATGATGGCAATATCAAGGCCTGAGTTGCGCGATTTGAGGCTGGCAGCCACGGCAATGCCCGCGGCACCTGCGCCGACGATCACGATGTCATGGGAGGCATCGGCGGATGAAGACGGGGTTTTGCCGCCATTGGCGATGCGCCGGGCAACGCCGGCCATGTCATAACCTGCGGCTTTGGTGGTGGCTAAGATATCCGCGAGGCTGATGTTTTCAGCGTTGCTGAGGGACCACAAAGTGGCCGAGCGTGTGCCGGTGCGGCAATAGGCCAGCGTCGGCCCGGGAAGATCACGCAGGGCGGCGGCGAAATCATCGGCATCCTGGTCCTGCACCTTACCGGGGGTGATGGGCAGATAACGCGCTTGCAGACCGGCAGCTTTGGCTTTGGACTCAATCTCTTTGAAGGCGGGTTGATCGGCGCCTTCGCCATCGGGGCGGTTGCAGATGATCGAGCGAAAGCCGAGCTTTTTGAGCTTTGCGATGTCAGACGGCAGGATTTGCGGGCTGACGGACAATGCGTCGGAAATTTGTTTCGGGTCCATTTGGGATCCTCTCTGATAGATAAGATTTAGATGCCGTTGACCGGCACTTTTAACATTTGGTTGCCGTCCTCGTCAGTTGGCACAACACCGGCGCGCATGTTGACCTGCAAGGACGGGATAATCAGTTTTGGCATATCCAGCCCGGCATCGCGTTCGGTTCGGAATTTGATAAATTCCTCGCGGGTTTTGCCGCCGCCGACGTGAATATTGTTGGCTTTTTCATCGGCCACGGTGGTTTCCCAACTAATCTGGCGGCCATTTGGGCCGTAATCGTGGCAGATAAACAGCCGCATCTCATCGGGCAGGGCAAGGATTTTTTGGATGCTGTCATAAAGCGCGCCCGCGTCCCCACCGGGGAAATCGGCCCGCGCCGAGCCGCCATCGGGCATGAATAATGTGTCGCCGGTAAAGGCGGCATCGCCCATCACATGCACCATGCAGGCGGGGGTATGGCCCGGCGTGGCAATGGCAAAGCATTGCATGGTGCCAACCATATAGGTGTCGCCGTCTTTGAACAGCGCATCAAACTGCGAGCCGTCGCGCTGAAACTCGGTGCCTTCATTAAACACCTTGCCGAAGGTTTCCTGCACCACGATAATTTTCTCGCTGACGCCGATTTTGCCGCCCAGTTCCTGTTGCAGATAGGGGGCCGCAGACAGGTGATCGGCGTGCACATGGCTCTCAATAATCCATTCGAGTTTCAGGCCACGCGATTTGATCTCGGCTATCAAAGCATCGGCATGATCATAGGTGATGCGCCCGGCGGCGTAATCAATATCCATCACTGAATCGATCACCGCGCAGGCATCCGAGCCGGGATCCTTGACGATATAGGTGATGGTATTGGTGGCCTCGTCAAAATGGGCGGAGACCTCGGGTTTGACAGACATGTTTATTGGATATGGCATCGGCCCCTCCTTTAAGAATGCAGTTATGGGCGCAAAAATCTTTGCGGCTTTGGTATGACTGCGATGAATCGCTTATACGCCAGATAGCCATAGCCACCAAAATGGGCGGTAAGCGGCTATGGCTAATACTTGTTAACAAACGCACTTGTTACAAGGATCAATAACACATCCACTGGTTAAAAACTCTGTTGACACCCGGCTCCGGATTTCTTCGTGGGTGGTTTGGAGCCGGGTGCCGCCGGTTTTATACTTTACAGGTTCTCAGGCCAAGAATCCGGTAAATAGGGCAAAACCGGAACAGGGCTGTCCCTGCCAGGATTACACCGATGGCCATGGACACGATTTTCATTGTGGACGAGTCGAACAAGGCCATGCTGCTGAGCAGGGGCAGGCCGATCAGAACCAGACCAACAATCAGACGGATGATGCGATCGGCGGAACCAAGATTTTTAACCATGATATGTGTCTCCCTTTTGATTTCTTTATGGGGGGATAAAGGTATCAAAGGGGATGTTCAGTGACATTGTCACAAAGGCTTAGTTATTTTTGGCTCCAAAGGCGGCGAGGCTGGAATTGTTGGCGTTGACCGCGACACAACGAACCTTATTTATCAGGCTTGCGGGAATTTTTTCTCTGAAAATCCGCCTCTGACCTTGGGTTGTAAGTTTAATTGGAACAGCCATAAGTAGAAGAATAAGCATTACGTTAGGTGATCAGATGAACCAATCCTTTAAGTTTTTGACTGCATTCATATTTCTGACGGCGTGCACCCCACCTAGCCCAAGCCAGCAAACACTGGTAAATCAGGCACAAAAAATGAATACCGCTTCACTTTGGGTTCAACAGCAATACACTGAATCGCCAGTGATGCTTGCTATAGTAGAAGCTGAGTTAGCCGTTAGAGGTGAAACCAGAACTTCAACAAGTTATATTGGAAAACGATCGCGTTCTGGATATAGGAAATCCCAATATCCTAGAGGTGGTGGCGGCCAAGACACTCAGAATTGCTCTGACTTTACAAATGTTGCACAAGCTCAAAGATTTTTTCTGGCTGCGGGTGGACCTGTATATGATCCAAACAATCTTGATAGGGACGGGGATGGGTTAGCCTGCGAATGGGGAACTTATATCAATAAGATTGCCCGCTCAAACGTAAGGGCGGCAAAGGCACGCACTCCCCGACGCTATACAAACCGGGTTTGTTATACCGGGCCTCGAGGTGGAACCTACACAATTACATCCAGTGGTCGAAAAAATTACGGTGGTTGTTAGCAAACCTCTGGGTAACTCCCTTCGCCATTTTGTAAAAATGGCAGCCCCCGCCCGCCCCATGGCGGGGGCTTTTGCAACGTTTCAACTCATTGATAACGTAGCGTGCTTTGAGGTGCCCCGCGATGCTTGACTGGCCCGTGGCCCCCACCCGGGCGGGGGCTGCCATTTTTACAAAATTCACATCTCGATCAGAGGTTCCTTAAATACATCATCAGTTTTTGGCCCCAAGTGCGGCGAGGCTGGTTTTATTGGTTAATTTGATCGTGCCACGGGATTGGGAAATCCAGCCCCGGCGTTGAAATTCCTGAAGCTGGCGCGAGATCACCTCGCGCGCGGTGCCAAGCTCGGCTGACATTTTCTGGTGGGTGGTGTGGATGTCAGAGCCGTCGCCCGAAAGCTCGATCAGTTTTTGCGCCAGCCGCACGTCGATGCGCTGAAAGGCGACCTCGTCGATCATCAGGAAAAGGTCAGTGATGCGTTTGGAGAAGGCCGCAAACACGAAATTGCGGAAGGTTGGCGATTGCGACACCAGATCGTCAAACACCTGACGCGGGATGGCGGCGGCTTTGATCCCGGTCTCGGTGATGCCTTCGGCCGAGTAATCCTCAAATGCCAGAAGGCAGGCGGTGGTCAGCACGCAGCTTTGCCCGGCGTGGATGCGGTAGAGCACAATCTCGTGGCCCGCCTCGGAGACCTGTTGCACCCGCACGGTGCCCTCCATCAAAAACAGCATGTTTTCGGGTGATTTCCCGGGGCCAAAGATGACGGTATCGCGGGGCGCGGTGATCACGGCGGTGCGCGCGGTCAGGATGTCTTTGATACCGGGTTCCAGCCGTGAGAGGCCGGGGAAGCGCTCGACCCATTCAGTGTCCATCTTGTAAACTCCGGCTATTGAGGTCAGTTGCCCATGGCGCGGGTATTGTGGCAGGGTATAGGCTGATATGGGCAGGTTAAAGGCCTGACCGGTTTTTAAAATCAAAGGCGTATCCTATTGACCAATAACAGCCCAACCCTGAGATTTCCAGCCATGCATTCGCGGATCATTCATGTGGTGATGCGCGAGGTCAGGGGATCGTCGCCGCGTGACGCGGGGGCCGAGATGTTTGTGGCTGAGGCGGGGATTTCCGGCACCATTGGTGGCGGGCGGCTGGAATATATCGTGACCCTGGCGGCGCGGGAGATGCTGGCGGCGGAGGAGGCGGCCCGGCATCTGGATCAGCCGCTGGGGCCGGAGATTGGCCAATGCTGTGGCGGGCGGGTTGAGCTTGATCTGACATTGATGAGCGCGGAGGATAAAGCGCGGGTTGAGGCGCGGCTGAGGGCGGCGCAAGACGCGCAACCGCATGTTTATGTGATGGGCGCGGGGCATGTGGGCCGGGCTTTGGCGGATTTGATGCAGTTTTTACCGGTGCGCTGCATTCTGGTGGATAGCCGTGAGGGCGAGCTGTCGCAGGTCTGCGCGGATGTGGAAACCCGGCTGATGGCGCTGCCTGAACATGATATTGTCACGGCCCCGGCGGGTAGCGGGTTTATCATCCTGACGCACGAGCATTCACTGGATTTTCTGCTGGCGTCCGAGGCGCTGAAGCGCGGTGATGCGGCTTATGTGGGGCTGATCGGATCGCGCAGCAAGCGGGCGAAGTTTAGGAATTTTTGCACCAAAGAGTGTGACGGGTTGTCGATTGACGATCTGATCTGCCCGATCGGGGCCGGGGGCAGCCGCGACAAACGCCCCAGTGTGATTGCGGCGTCGGTGGTGGCAGAGGTGATGGCGGCGGTTTTGTAGGGTGGGGTAGGCCACAAAAAAGGGCGGCACGAAAATGCCGCCCCGGTTCGCTCTGGGTTTTCAAAAACCTCAGTTCGGAATGTCGCCTGTAATGCCTTCGACATAAAAGCCCATGCCGGCCAATGTGCCGTCATCAGCCACTTCGCCGTCCGCCAGCCAGACCGAGCCGTCTTGCTTGTTCAACGGGCCGGTGAAGGGGTTGTACTCGCCCGATGCAATGGCATCGCGCAGCGCCAGTGCCGAGGCTTTGACATCGGCAGGCACCGCATCGCTGATCTCGCCGATACCAACCATGCCGGCACCGATGCCGTCCCAGGTGTTGGTGCTTGTCCATGTGCCGTCCATCACCGCCTGAGTGCGGGCGATATAGTATGGCCCCCAGTTGTCGATGATTGAGCTGACGCGCGGCATTGGCGCGTATTCACTCATGTCCGATGCCTGACCAAAGGTGATCACGCCCCCCGCCTTTTCCGCTGCCGCCTGAGGCGCTTTGGAATCGGTGTGTTGCAGGATCACGTCGGCGCCTTGTTCGATCAGGGCGGTGGCCGCATCGGCCTCTTTTGCCGGGTCGAACCAGGTGAAGGCCCAGACCACTTTGAATTCCACATCCGGGTTGACCTTTTTGGCGTGGATATAGGCCGAGTTGATGCCCCGGATTACCTCGGGGATCGGGAAGGATGCGATATAGCCGATGACGTTGGTTTTGGTCATGTTGCCCGCAATGTGCCCCTGAATGGCGCGGCCCTCATAAAAGCGCGCGGAATAGACCGAGACATTATCGGCGGTTTTATAGCCGGTGGCATGTTCAAATTTCACATCGGGAAATTTGGCGGCCACAGATAATGTCGGCTCCATATAGCCAAACGAGGTGGTGAAGATCAGATCGGCACCTTGCAGGGCCATTTGGGTGATGGCGCGTTCGGCGTCGGCACCCTCGGGCACGCTTTCCTGGAACACGGTTTCAACCTTATCGCCGAAAAATTCCTCAAGCGCGAGGCGGCCTTTGTCGTGCTCGAATGTCCAGCCGCCGTCACCGACGGGGCCGACATAGATAAAGCCGACCTTGGTTTTTTCCTGGGCTATGGCCGAAGTGGCCAGCCCGAGCGCCAAAACGGCGCTTGTCAGAAGTTTGGTTAGTTTCATGGATCTTCTCCCTGTTTTATATGAGTTTATGCTTCATTGTGAGGCATGGAATGTGCGCCCAAGCGAGGCGGGCGCGCCGCTTTTATCGGCGGACATGATGACCAGCACGATGATGGTGATAACGTAAGGCGACATTGAAAGATATTCCACCGGAATGGAAACCCCCGCCGCCTGAAGATTGAGCTGCAACACAGTGACGCCGCCAAAAAGATAAGCGCCCAGCATCACCCGGCCCGCCTTCCAACTGGCAAACACCACCAGCGCCAGCGCGATCCAGCCCGCGCCCGCCGTCATGCCTTCGGTCCATTGCGGTACGCGAATGAGGCTGATATAGGCCCCGCCCACCCCGGCGCAGGCCCCGCCAAACATGATCGCCATGATGCGCACCCGCACCACCTTATAGCCAAGCGCGTGGGCGGCATCGTGGTTTTCACCAACTCCGCGCAGGATCAGCCCGGCGCGGGTGTATTTGAGCATGTACCAGACGCCGGCAACCAGCGCTAAACCCAGATAAACAACGATGTCGTGGGAAAATAAGACCTGGCCAAAAAACGGGATGTCACTGAGAACCGGAATATCCAGTTTGGAAATTGGCGGCGGTTTCACACCAACGTATTTCTGTCCCAAAAGCGCGCTGAGGCCAAGGCCGAATAGCGTGAGCGCCAGACCGCTGGCCACCTGATTGGCCAGGGCGAACTGCGTCAGCAGGACGAAAAGCAGCGATAGCAAAGCGCCGCCCAGAGCGGCGGCGATGAAGCCCAGCAAGGGTGATCCGGTTTCCACCGCGACGGCAAAGCCACAGATTGCGCCGGTGATCATCATGCCCTCAATGCCGAGGTTGAGCACGCCTGCGCGCTCCACCACCAGCTCACCCAAGGCGGCGATCATGATCGGGGTGGCGGCGACCATCAGAGAGGCCAGCAAAAAGACAGGGCTGATTGAGCTGAGATCCATTAGGCGGCCCTCCGGGTGGTGAATTTAATGCGGTAGTTTGTCAGCAGATCAATCGCCAGCAGGAAGAATAAAAGCATCCCCTGAAACACCTGAATGGCGGCAGCGGGCAGGCCAAGTGTGGACTGCGCGATCTCGCCGCCAATATAAGTGAGCGCCATGAGCAGCCCGGCCAGCAGGATGCCGACGGGGTGAAGGCGGCCCAGAAAGGCCACGATGATGGCGGTAAAGCCATAGCCCGAGCCGAAATCAATGCTGATCTGGCCGGCGGGGCCGGAGACCTCAAATAACCCGGCCAGCCCGGCCAGTGCGCCAGACGCGCCAAGGCAGAATACCACCAGAAGTTTGGGGTTTACGCCCGCAAACCTGGCCGCGCGCGGAGCTTGGCCGGTGAGGCGGATGTGAAAGCCAAGGATATGACGGTTGAGCAGGATGTAGGCGAAAATCACCGCGATGAAGGCGAATACCACCCCCCAATGCATCCCGCTGCCGGTGATAATATCGGCGTTGAAGCCGCTTGGGTATTGCTGAAAATTTCGGCTGCCGGGAAAGCCAAAGCCTTCGGGGTTTTTCAGCAATCCAAGTGCCATTGAGGCCAGAAGTTGCTCGGCCACATAGACCAGCATCAAGGAGACAAGGATTTCATTGGTGCCAAACCGCACCCGCAAAAGCGCCGGGATCATCGCCCATAAAAGCCCGCCCAATGCGCCTGCGATGACCATCAGGGGGAAGATGTACCAGCCTTCCATCGGGTAAAACGCAAGGCCCACGGCGGCACCGCAAATGGCCCCGATGATATATTGCCCCTCGGCACCGATGTTCCAGATACCGGCGCGAAAGCCTAAGGAAAGGCCGATGGCAATAAGGATCAGCGGCCCGCCTTTGACCAGAAGCTGCGGCCGGTAATAGAAGGAAAATTCGCCAAACAGCGGCTCCCAGAAGATAGCGCCAATGACCTCGAACGGGTTTTTGCCAAGGGCCGCAAATAATAGACCGCCGGCAATCATGGTGATGATGACGGCCACAAGCGGCGTCATATATGTCCAGAATTTCGACGGTTGCGGGCGTTTTTCAAGCGTCAGCATGTGCCACCTCCATACCGTGGGCACCGCCCATCATCAGGCCTATTTCATCCACCGTCAGGCCCAGGGCGGGCCGGATGTCTGAGAGGCGGCCTTCGTTCAAAGCGCAGAAACGATCGGATATTTCCATCAGTTCATCCAAATCCTGGCTGATGCAGATAATGGCGGCCCCGCCAGCGGCGAGGTCAAGCAGCGCCTGCCGGATTGCGGCGGCGGCGGCGGCGTCGACGCCCCATGTGGGTTGGTTGACCACCAGAACCTCGGGGCGTTGCAGCACCTCGCGGCCGATCACAAACTTTTGCAGGTTGCCGCCCGAAAGTGCGCGGGCGGCATTTTCGGGGCCGGGGGTGCGGACGTCAAATTCTTTGATGATCTTGAGCGCGAAAACCCGGGTTTTGGCCCAGTTGATCATGCCTTTATTCATCAGTTTCTCGCGTGAGGCACCGGTGAGAAGGGCATTTTCGGTCAGGCTCATATCCGGTGCGGCGGCATGGCCGAGGCGCTCTTCCGGGGCGGTGAGCAGGCCCAGATCACGCCGCGCGGTGGGGCCAAAATCGCCCACCGGTGCCCCATGCAGTTTGATGGCGTTGGCGTGGGTGGTCAGCTCGCCCGAGAGCACGGCCAGCAATTCATCCTGACCGTTGCCCGCAACCCCGCCAATGCCAAGGATTTCGCCTTGTTTCACGGTGAAATGGATATTTTTAAGCGATGTCCCAAAAGCACCGGGGGAGGTGACCGAAAGCCCCGTGACATCAATCGCCACCGCGCCAAGATTACGATCAGGGCGGGCAGGGGCCTCAAACGCGCTGCCGACCATCTGTTCGGCCATATCGCGGGCTGAGGTCTGGGACGGGATGCAGGTGCCGACATTTTTGCCCAGCCGCAGAATGGTGGCGTGATCGCAAAGGGTGCGGATTTCCTCAAGCTTGTGCGAGATATAAAGGATCGCCACGCCCTCGGCGGTGAGCTTGCGCAGGGTCTCAAACAGAATTTCAACCTCCTGCGGGGTCAAGACCGAGGTCGGCTCGTCCATGATCAGCAGTTTGGGATCCTGCAAAAGGCAGCGGATAATTTCGACCCTCTGACGTTCACCTGCCGACAGATCGCCCACCGTGCGGAAGGGATCAAGCGGCAGGCCGTAGGTTTCAGATACGTCGCGAATGCGCGCCGCAAGATCGCGCTGATTTGGCGGGTCTTCCATGCCAAGCGAGATGTTTTCAGCCACGTTCAAAGCGTTGAACAGCGAGAAATGCTGAAACACCATGGCGACGCCAAGCTGCCGCGCGATGCGCGGCTCGGGCGGGGTGAAGGGTTTGCCGCGAAAGGTCATGGAGCCGCTGTCGGGTTTGACCAATCCATAGATCATTTTCACAAGCGTGGATTTGCCAGCGCCGTTTTCGCCCAGAAGCGCGTGCACCTCGCCCTCACTGATCTGAAACGAGACGTTGTCGTTGGCCACAACACCGGGATAGGCCTTGGTCAGGCCGGATATTATCAGAAGTGGTTCAGTCATCTCCAAAATCCCCCCCCGGAATTGCCGGTTATCTTGATCAGACACTACTGCGCATTGGCCGCTGTTTGAAATAGCGAATATCAGGCCAGGCCTCAGTGCCATGTTCACGCCCCAAAATGGCGGGGCCTGTTGGGTATGCTTGATGTATCACAGATTAAAAACAGTGGTGTCTCATGCGCGCCGCATCTGCCGGGATGGCGGGGATGCGGCGCGGGTTTTTATAAGGTTTGCGCGGGGTCAGAACCGCATGGCGACAAAGATTGACGCCGAATTTTCGTCAGCGGTGGTGGCCCCGAACTTGTTTTGAAAATGGGTATATTCGATACCAAGAGTGAACCGATTTTCCGCGCCGCCAAAGGCATTGCCTATATCCCAGCGAATTTGCGGCGAGAACACAATCTGATCCGCAATCTGGAATCCGCCATTGCTTTGTGAGCCGATGAAATCGACAAAGCCCTGAAAGCGGAATTTCTGCGTGCCAATATCAAACGGAATGCCCCAGACAATCGTGGCCTGATAGGTGAGGTCGGGATTGCGCCCCGCAACCGGATCGACCCAGTTGTCATAGGCATAAAGCGCAAATGTCAGCACCTGAACGCCGGGCACGTTGAACTCGACCTTTGGCCCGATCAGACCAACAAGGAAATCGGTGCCCTCGTTGATGCCAGCCTCAATACCCACATCCTTGATGAAGCTGTTTTCGCTAAAGCTGAGCCCCAGGGTTTTGGCGCTTAGGAAGCCATATATTTCACCGTACTGACCGGCTTTGTTGTTGCCCGGTGCCCGGGCTTCATCATCCCTGAAGAAATCGACAAAGAAGAACAGCGTGCCGTATTTACCGGCTGAGAAATGCTCGATTGTGATTGTTTCCCGGGCGGTTTCTTCGGCAAAGCCACCGCCGAATGTGGAATTGGCCCCAAACTTGTAGTTGTCGCCATAGTGCAACTGCACTTCGGTGGTGGAGAAGCCCGCAAAAGCGGGGGCGCCGATGGCAAGGCCACCCGCAAGCGCCAGACCGGCGCATAGATTTCGGAATTGCTTTAACATGTTTCCCTGTCCTTTTTTGTTATGCCCGCATCATGTGATCTGCCCGGAGCGGGCGCATTCAGGTCTCATGAAGCCAGCGTTTTTACGCAAACTGATCGTAGACCCAAGGCCAGAGACCGGGCAAGCGGCGGGTTTTTTGGCGCGGTCGTTTTGGAACACAACCCTGTGATCTCGTTTTTTAAGGGAAATCATAAGCTGCTGTTTTAAAATGCTTAATCACAATAATTAAGAAAACATGATCCAGTTTGCCAAAAATAACTTGATAGTGCTTCAATTTTAGGGCGCAGGCATATAATGGGATTTCTCCAAAATTACCGTGGGGCGCGCGATTGCCCCGCACGATTGCCCGCACGATTGCCCGGAGAAACGATTGCCCGGAGAATCTTCAAGTTTGCCAAGTTGTTCCTTCAACCAAACGGGGATGAATAAAGTCTTGGCAAGGGGCTGGTGTTCGGCTTTGCTAATACATAACTGATAGTTTCAAAGTAGTTTTAAGGGATCGGGATGCCCAAGCGTAGTTATTATGTGCCGACAGGCGGGTTACCACCGCAAACCCGGCTTTTGACAGATCGGGCGGTTTTCACCAACAGCTATGTGGTTATTCCAAAAGGCACGATGCAAGACATCGTCACCAGCCTGCTGCCGTTCTGGGAGGGGGCAAGGTTTTGGGTATTGGCGCGGCCCTTGTCGGGCTTTGCCGAGACGTTTTCGCACTATATTGCCGAGGTCGCACCCGGCGGCGGCAGTGACCGGCCTGAAACCGAGGCGGGTGTGCAGGCGGTATTGTTTGTGGTCGATGGGGTGATCAGCGTGACCATTGATGGGGTCGTGCATGAATTGTCGCAAGGCGGCTATGCCTATATTCCCCCCGGCGCTGAATGGCGTCTGCGCAACCGGGGGCAGGCCAATGCCAGTTTCCATTGGTTCCGCAAAGCCTATGTTGCGGTTGAGGGGCTGAATGCGCCGGAGGCTCTGATCACCAACGAAAATGATATTGCGCCGACGGCGATGCCCGGCACGGGTGATGTCTGGGCGACGACGCGGTTTGTTGACCCTGGTGATCTGCGCCATGACATGCATGTGACGGTGGTGACATTTCAGCCCGGCGGGGTGATCCCGTTTGCCGAGACCCATGTGATGGAGCACGGGCTTTATGTGCTGGAAGGCAAGGCGGTTTACCGGCTTAATCAGGACTGGGTTGAGGTTGAGGCCGGAGATTACATGTGGCTGCGCGCATTTTGCCCGCAGGCCTGTTATGCCGGGGGTCCGGGGCCATTTCGGTATCTGCTTTACAAGGATGTGAACCGGCATATGCCTATGTCGGGGGTGGGTTTCACCCACCCTACGGGGTAATTCACCGGGGATTTATTATCCCGCGTTTTTGACACTCATAGTTTGACAGGCCCCGGTTGGTTACCGGGGCCTGTCATTTTTATAAGACTGGTTAAGGCTGACCGTGATCACCCAGACCTTCGAGCGGCTCTTCGATCACGTCATCCGCCAGATCCTGTGGCAGGATCAGATTAAGAAAGATGGCGATGAACGCCGCCGGAAGCAGGCCCGATGTCAT
>UOEG01000264.1_pt1 | contig 12946 bp, 15 predicted proteins | sample 1990051 | NCBI WGS metagenome assembly UOEG01 (sample SAMEA4728526, study PRJEB27164) | hydrothermal vent metagenome | biome: marine basaltic hydrothermal vent biome; feature: marine hydrothermal vent; material: mineral | place: Pacific Ocean | collected 2011-06-14/2011-07-23 | depth 1741 m | reverse complement strand
AGGCTCCATACTTACTTTGGAGCCTCCGGCAAACAGGGGGCGGTTCAGTTTGCTTGCATGTTGCTGCTTCTCGTCTGGGCATTGAAGCTTCTCAAGCAGCGCGTCGTGTTCAGCCTTGATGACTTTCAAACGTGTGTACGCTGCGTCAAAGTCACTACCCAATGGCGCGTGCTATTTCTTGCGCCCGGCTGACCTCTGAAAATCAAGGGGAACCTTGCGCTGATAGAAGTATCTATCGTGTTCAATGAGCATGTATTTTGGTTTGATTTGTGCCATCTCGGTACCGAAAATAGGCACTAATTGCGTCGATACTATGGCAAAAGGTCATAATTATCAACGCTATAGTGTAAATGGTGGGCGACCCTGGAATCGAACCAGGCGTGCGTCTCCGCGAGGGAGTTACAGTCCCCTGCCACACCTTGCGGCCTGTCGCCCACGAGAGCAGGGAAAAACCATGCTGACGTGAGGCGCTGATTACTAGTGCGGCAAGGACCCGTCAACCGGAAAATGGCTTGCGCCGGTGGCGCACACGTCGCATTGTCGCGGGCGCAAGATAACAGGCAGATATGTGATGAAAAAACCTGACTGGGTAGTGAAGAAAGAACAGGCAAAGCGGGCCGGTGCGGCGGAAACCCTTTGGTTGTTCGGCTTGCATGCGGTTCGCGATGCGCTGGAAAATCCGGCGCGCGAAAAACTGCGGCTGATTGTGACCAAAAACGCGGGTGATAAGCTGGAACAGGCGATTGTCACGTCGGGGATGATACCTGAGATGGCTGATCCGCGCCGGTTTTCTGCGCCGCTTGATCCGCAATCGGTGCATCAGGGGGCAGCGCTTGAGGTCAAGGCGCTGGACTGGGGCACGCTCGAGGATCGCTGTTTGGGGGATGGCAACAGGCCGCCGCGTGTGCTGTTGCTTGACCGGGTGACGGACCCGCATAATGTGGGGGCAATCTTGCGCTCGGCCGAGGTGTTTGGCGCTTGCGCCGTGGTTGCCCCGCGCCATCATGCAGCGCCAGAAACCGGGGCGCTGGCCAAATCCGCCAGTGGCGCGCTGGAGCGTCAGCCCTATCTGCGCATCCGTAATTTATCTGATGGTATCGTGGCGCTTCAGGCCATGGGCTATGTGGTGCTGGGCCTTGACGGGCAGGCCGAAACCACCATTGAAGAGGCGCTGGAAGGCCGCCGTGATCGGCCTGTGGCGCTTGTCTTGGGGGCGGAAGGCCCGGGGCTTAGGCAAAAAACCCGTGAGACCTGTGACCAGCTGGTGAAAATCAGATATGCGGGCGAATTTGGTTCGCTCAACGTGTCCAATGCCGCCGCTGTGGCGCTTTATGCGGCGCGAGGGGCGTGAATGCTTTGGCAATAAGCCTGTGTCACGCACCAATCACGGCTTTATTACATTCTCTTTAAATCCGCCGCACAGCCCCTATCTATTAGGGCAGAGGCACGGGTTTGGAACTCTCGTGCTTCACTTCACTGTCCCTCGTTCCGCAACTGGCGCCCGGAGTTTTATCTTCGGGCGCTTTTTTCTTTTGTAACACCGCGTTAAGCTACCATAATGGAAAACTATTCTGATACACACCTGCGCGAAATCCTGGCCCGTACCAAGCGCATCGCCGTGGTTGGCGTGTCAATGAACCCGGTGCGCCCCAGCTTTTATGTGGCGCGCTATCTGGCGCTGAAAGGTTTTGAGGTGGTCCCGGTCAACCCCGGCCATGCGGGGAAAGTGCTGTTTGGCCAAACCGTGCGCGCCAGCCTGAGCGAAATTGAGGGAAGCGTTGACATGGTGGATATTTTCCGCCGGCCCGAGCATGTGCCGGCCATCGTGGATGAGGCGCTTGCGGCTTTCCCGAAATTGCAAACCATCTGGATGCAATTTGGTGTAGAACATGCTGAAGCCGCTCAAAAAGCCCGTGCGCGCGGGGTTGATGTGGTGATGAACCGCTGTCCCAAGCTGGAATATCAGCGCCTGCATGATGAACTGCGCATGGGCGGGTTTAATACCGGGATTATATCGTCGAAGCTATGAGGTGTTTGTAGGGTGGGTAAAACCCACCACCCTCAGGTAAAGGTGGGTTTCCCGGGCTGCCGCCGTTTTCGCCTGAAACGCCCCCCGGAGCGTTTTCCTAACGGCTCAAACCCCACCCTACGCAAAATTGCGGCCTGGTATGAGCTTCTCAGGTGTCCATATCCGTCATGAAATCGGCCGCGATACGCATCTCCCGTAAGGGTCGCACCCGGGCAATACATTGCTGATAAATCGGATTGGCCTTATAGGCTGTCAGCGCTGCCTCATCCGTGAATTCGGCATAAACAACCACATCCACATGCGCCCCGGCAATGGCATCGCTTTGCATGTTCAGCCCCACCTCAAAATGCTGTGAATGCGGGATGTCGCGCAGCATCATCAGCCCATTGCGGATGGTCTCAACATCTTTGGGATCAGAGGCTGAGAAAAAGACGATATGGCGGATCATGTTCTGCTCTCTTTTTCGGATATGCCACTGGTGCTCTGACGGCGTGACAGCTCGGCCATGACATCTGAAAACGCCACATCACGCGATTGCAGCATCACCAGCAGGTGATAAAGCACATCCGCCGCCTCAGCCGTCAGCGCCGCGCGGTCGCCTTTGACCGCTTCAATGATCGCCTCAACTGCTTCTTCACCAAACTTTTCAGCGCATTTTTCCGGGCCTTGCGCCAGCAATGCAGCGGTCCAGCTTGCGTTCGCATCCGCGCCCGCCCGGTCGGCAATGATTTTGGCCAGATCATCCAGTGTCATGCATCCATCCTCATAGGAATGCCTGCCTTTGCCATATGTTGCTTGGCCTCGGCAATGGAATATTCACCGAAGTGAAAAATTGACGCAGCCAGAACCGCGCTGGCCCCGCCTTTGGTGACGCCCTCAACCAGATGATCGAGCGTGCCAACCCCGCCCGAGGCAATCACCGGAATGCTGACCGCGTCCGAGATTGCGCGGGTCAATGGCAGGTTAAAGCCTGCGCGGGTGCCGTCGCGGTCCATGCTGGTCAGGAGGATTTCACCGGCACCATTTGCGGCCACTTGCCGTGCAAATGCCACCGCGTCAATGCCGGTGGGTTTGCGCCCGCCATGGGTGAAAACTTCCCATTTGCCGGGGGCAACGGTTTTGGCGTCAATCGCCACAACGATGCATTGCGAGCCAAACTGATCCGCCGCCTCGCGCACCACATCGGGGCGGGCCACAGCGGCGGAATTGAAGCTGACCTTGTCGGCCCCGGCCAAAAGCAGCGCCCGCACATCCTGGGGTGTGCGCACGCCGCCGCCAACTGTAAGGGGGATATAGCATTGCTCGGCGGTGCGGCGCACCAGATCAAACATCGTGCCGCGATTTTCATGGGTGGCTTTTATGTCGAGAAAACACAATTCATCCGCCCCCGCCGCATCATAGGCCCGCGCGGCATCCACCGGATCACCGGCATCTACCAGATCAACAAAATTCACCCCCTTGACGACGCGGCCATCGGCCACATCTAAACAGGGGATGATACGGGTTTTAAGCATTGGGTCGCCGCCTTTGAGGATTCCCGCGAATATCTATGGCCAAATGCCTTGATATGCCAGAAGATAGAGCGTGTATTAACCAAGTATTGTGAAGGAGACAAACATGAGAAAATTCATAGCCGCTGCCATTTTATCCCTGATTGCTTTGCCGGGCTTTGCCGGGGAAGGCATTATCAAGGTCAAAGCTGCGGGTGACGTCGCCAGCACCATGGATGCGCTTGAGGCCGCCGTGACCGGGGCAGGGGCCACGGTTTTTGCCCGCGTGGATCATGCGGGCGGGGCTGAAAAGGTCGGGCTTGAGTTGGCTCCTGAGCAGTTGTTGATCTTTGGTAATCCCAAGCTTGGCACGCCCGCGATGCAGGATGATGCCATGGCCGGGCTTTATTTGCCGTTGAAAGTCCTGGTTTATGAGGATGACGACGGCCAGACATGGCTGGCTTATGAGGCACCTGCCGAAATGCTGGGCGATCTCAATGTGCCGGAAGACGCGGCTTATGTGAAGAAGATGACCGGCGCTTTGGCCAAGTTGACAGGTAAAGCGGCGGGGAATTAACGCCTCCCACGCCCCGGCACAGAGTCTGAACAGAGGCCGGGACGTGAGTTATCCGGCCAGAACCGTTAATGCCTCATTCAGATCAATCGCGCCATCATACAGCGCGCGGCCTGAGATGGCGCCGTTCAGGGGCGCGCCGCAATCGCGCAAGGCTCTGAGATCATCGAGCGATGACACCCCGCCCGAAGCAATCACCGGAATATCCACCGCATTCGCCAGATCGGCGGTGGCTGCCACGTTCGGCCCCTGCATGGCGCCGTCGCGGTTGATGTCGGTATAGATAATCGCCGCCACGCCTGCGTCTTCAAAGGATTTTGCCAGATCGGTGGCGTTGACGTCGGTCTCTTCGGCCCAGCCTTTGGTGGCGACCCTGCCGCCGCGCGCATCAATCCCCACGGCCACCTGACCGGGAAAGGCGCGTGCCGCCGCGCGTACCAGATCAGGATTTTCCACCGCCACCGTGCCCAGGATTACCCGCGTCAGACCGCGTGACAGCCAATGCTCGATGGTGGCCATATCGCGGATGCCGCCGCCCAGTTGTGCGGGCACTTTGCAACGCTTCAAAATAGCCTCAACCGGGGCGGCATTAACTGGCGCGCCGGCAAAGGCACCGTTGAGATCAACCAGATGCAGCCATTCGCAGCCGGCATTGACAAACTCCATCGCCTGCGCCGCCGGGTCTTCATTGAATACCGTGGCTTTGTCCATGTCGCCTTTGAAAAGCCGCACGGCACAGCCGTCTTTGAGGTCAATGGCAGGGTAGAGGATCATCGGCGCGGCCTTTTCATGTGATATGTGACAGGGTTTTGCATGGGGATGGCGGGAATTGCAACGCGACCCTACGTCAGACTTGATTTGAAACCGGTCTATGGCCCAGACTTGCGGCCAATCCAAGGGAGGATATATTGATGAAAAAATTTGCAATCAGCGCCATGGCGCTTGTGTTTAGTGCAGGAATGACGATGGCCGACCCGCTTGAAGGCCTGTGGCGCACGGCGGGGGATGATAACGGTGATTCTGGTCTGATCAAGGTGGCACCGTGTGGCAATCAGCTTTGCGGGACACTGATCAAGGCCTACGATGCGAACGGCGCAGAGATCGAAAGTGATAATATCGGGCGCAATATCATTTCGGAAACGGTAGCGCGTGGTGGTGGGTCATATACAGGCAAGGTTTATTCCCCGGATCGCGATAAGACTTATAAGTCCAAGCTGCAGATGACAGGTGACACGCTCAAAGTACGCGGTTGTATAGCATTCATCTGCCGCGATGGTGGCACCTGGCAGAAAGTGAATTAGAGCCACGGTTTCTGTATGAGGTAGGCCGGGCTTAAGTCCGGCCTACGGGGCCCAGCGCAGAAAATTGGCGATCATCTGCAGGCCCGTGGCCTGACTTTTTTCAGGGTGAAACTGCATACCCACCAGATTATCACGCCCAACCACGGCGGTGATTTGCCCGCCATAATCCACATGCGCCAGAAGCTGTGCCGGGTCTGTTACCCGGAAATGCCAGGAATGCACGAAATAGGCGTGATCACCGCTTTGCACCCCGGCAAAAACCGGATGCGGGTGATCAATCACCAGATCATTCCAGCCCATATGTGGCACCTTAAGCGCCGCGCCCTCTGGCGCGATATGCTCAACTGTGCCGCCAATCCAGTCAAACCCCGGTGTGGGCACGTATTCCAAACCCTCCGAGGCCATCATCTGCATCCCGATGCAAATGCCCATGAACGGCCGGCCACCATTGATGACCGCCTCTTCAATGGCCTCAAACAACCCGCGATGATCAAATAATTCCTTGCGGCAGGCCGGAAATGCCCCGTCACCGGGCAAAACCACGCGGTCCGCACGGCGCACGATGTCGGGGTCTGAGGTGACAAGCACTTCCCCCGCATCCACCTCACGTGCCATGCGCTGAAACGCCTTTTCAGCGGAATGCAGATTGCCGCTTTCATAGTCAACAATTACGGTGGTCATCTGCCCCTAAAGCGCCCCTTTGGTCGAGGGGATCGCCCCCGGTTTGCGCGGGTCGGTTTCGACCGCCTCGCGCAATGCCCGGGCCACAGCCTTGAATGTGGCCTCGGCCATGTGGTGGCTGTTGATCCCGTGCAGGGCGTCCACATGCAAGGTGATGCCGCCATGGGTGCTGAGCGCCTGAAAGAACTCGCGCACCAATTCGCAATCAAAGCTGCCGATTTTGGCGGTGGGCAGGTCCATATGCCACACCAGATAGGGGCGCCCGGAAAGATCAAGCGCCGCCCGCACCAGCGCGTCATCCATCGGCAGCAGACAGGCTCCATAGCGACGGATGCCCTTTTTGTCGCTAAGCGCCGCTGTCAGGGCTTGGCCCAGGGCAATGCCCACATCCTCAACCGAGTGGTGGTCATCAATATGATTATCGCCTGTGCAGCGTATTTTCATATCCACCAGAGAATGCCGTGCCAGTTGATCCAACATGTGATCAAAGAAACCAATGCCGGTTTGATTGTCATAGCTGCCGGTCCCGTCGAGATTGATCTCGACGCTGACATCCGTCTCGGCGGTTTTGCGTTTGATTGTGGTTTGGCGCATAGGGTGTCTCCGCTGGGCGTTATCAGGACGATGTATATGCCGCAGTGGGCGGCAGGCCAAGGCCAAAGCAAAGATGATAGGATGAGGTGGTGCACAACAGCCGCTTGGGCATATTGTGCAATATAATTGCGCATTGGAATCACGGCTCAGTACCGCCGTAAGAAAATATACCCGGCTCTGGTAATTTTACTCAGGATCAAACCGGGTATGATATTCAACGAATCAGCGCAGGAATTATACGCAATGATCGCCCCTGATGCCCCACCTGATCCGACGTGGTGACCCCCCCTGAATATCGCGGATATAAAGCGCGTGCCAAAATGACCCTTCACAACTGGCGGTTGGCGTGGTTATCTTGGCAGTACAACAAAAATAAAAATGGGAGGTGTCCATGTCACAGGTCAGCATGACCGTGAATGGCAAAGCGGCAACCGGCGAGGTTGAAGACCGCACGCTACTGGTAGAATTCTTACGCGAAAATCTGGGGCTGACCGGCACCCATGTGGGCTGTGATACCAGCCAATGTGGCGCTTGTGTGGTTCATGTGAACGGTAAGGATGTGAAATCCTGCACGATGTTTGCGGTTGAGGCGGACGGCGCTGAGGTGTCGACGATTGAGGGGAGGGCCGCAGAGGATGGCACTCTTGATACAATCCAGCAGGCATTTCAGGATCATCACGGGCTGCAATGCGGATTTTGCACGCCGGGCATGGTGATGACGGCGGCGGCGCTGCTGGAAAGCAATCCCAAGCCAAGCGAAGCCGAAATCCGGGATTATCTGGAAGGCAATATTTGCCGCTGCACCGGGTATCACAACATTGTCAAAGCGATTATGGCCGCATCCGGGCAGGATGTATCAGCTATTGCTGCAGAATAATAAGCCCAGGACGGGCGTGGGTTTCACCCACCTTACGGGCAAAATGTAGGGTGGGTGAAACCCACCAATCAAGGGAGAATGAACATGCCCAAAGATCATGGCATCGGCGCCAGCCCAAAGCGGCGCGAAGACGTGAGGTTCCTCACAGGGGCCGGGAATTATACCGATGATATTAATATAAACGGTCAGGCTTATGTGCATTTTCTGCGCTCGGATGTGGCGCACGGCACGCTGAACAAAGTCGATACCGCTGCTGCCGGGGCTATGCCCGGCGTGGTGCGCATCTTTACTGGTGCGGATTTTGCTGACGTGGGCGGCATTCCCTGCGGCTGGCAGATCACCGACAAACATGGCGAGGTAATGCAAGAGCCGGCGCATCCGGTGCTGGCCCAAGGCAAGGTCCGCCATGTGGGCGATCCGATTGCCGCCGTTGTTGCCGAAACCGCCGATCAGGCCCGCGATGCCGCCGAGGCGATTGAGGTGGATATAACAGAACTGCCTGCGGTGGTTGATATGAAGGCCGCTTTGGCTGACGGCTCCCCGAAGGTGCATGATGACCTGACCAGCAATCTTTGCTTTGACTGGGGTTTTGTTGAGGAAAACAAAGGCGCGGTAGATGAGGCTTTTACCAAGGCCGCGCATGTCACATCGCTTGAGCTGGTCAATCAGCGGCTGGTGGCCAACCCGATGGAGCCACGGGTGGCGATTGGTGACTATAGCCGCGCCACCGATGAGCATACGCTCTATACCACCAGCCAGAATCCGCATGTGATCCGGCTGTTGATGGGGGCGTTTGTGCTGGGTATCCCTGAGCAAAGGCTGCGGGTGATCTCGCCCGATGTGGGCGGTGGCTTTGGCGCCAAGATATTTCACTATGCGGAAGAGGCGTTTTGCACCTTTGCCGCCAAGGCCATTAACCGACCGGTGAAATGGACCTGCTCGCGCTCGGAGGCGTTCATCAGTGACGCGCAGGGCCGGGATCATGTTACCAAAATTGAGCTGGCGCTGGACGCTGACAATAATTTTATCGCGCTGCGCACCGATACCCACGCCAATATGGGCGCTTACTTAAGCACCTTCGCGCCTGCGGTGCCTACATGGCTGCACGGCACATTGATGGCGGGAAATTACAAGACCCCGCTGATTTATGTGAATGTCAAAGCGGTGTTTACCAACACCGTGGCGGTGGATGCGTATCGCGGTGCCGGACGGCCCGAGGCGACCTTTCAGATTGAGCGGGTGATTGACAAGGCGGCACGAGAGCTGGGCGTTGATCCCATCGCATTGCGGCGGCAAAACTTCATCACCGAGTTCCCTTATGCCACGCCTGTGGCGGTGGAATATGACACCGGTGATTACCATGCCACCATGGATAAGCTGGAAGAGATCGCCGATATGGGCGGGTTCGAGGCGCGTTGCAAAGCGAGTGCCAAGAACGGCAAGCTGCGCGGGCTTGGCGTCAACTGCTACATTGAGGCCTGCGGCATTGCGCCAAGCAATCTTGTCGGGCAGTTGGGCGCGCGCGCGGGGCTTTACGAGTCCGCCACCGTGCGGGTCAATGCCACCGGCGGCATCAGCGTGATGACCGGCAGCCACAGCCACGGGCAGGGCCATGAGACGGCCTTTCCGCAGGTGATTGCCGATATGATCGGGATTGACGAATCGATGGTTGAAATTGTCCATGGCGATACCGCCAAGGTGCCGATGGGCATGGGCACCTATGGCTCGCGCTCGCTGGCCGTGGGGGGCAGCGCCATGGTGCGCGCCACCGAGAAGATCATCAACAAGGCCAAAAAGATCGCCGCCCATCTGATGGAGGCGGCGGACGCGGATATTGAGCTGAAAGACGGTCAGTTCAGCGTTGCAGGCACCGATAAATCGGTGGCTTGGGGCGATGTCACACTGGCCGCTTATGTGCCGCATAACTATCCGCTGGAAGATCTGGAGCCGGGGCTGGAAGAGACCGCGTTTTATGACCCGGCCAACTTTACCTATCCTGCGGGGGCTTATTCCTGTGAGGTTGAGGTCGATCCCGACACTGGCAAGGTGACCATCGAGAGCTTTACCGCAACCGATGATTTTGGCAATCTGGTGAACCCGATGATTGTCTCGGGTCAGGTCCATGGCGGGCTGGGTCAGGGCATTGGTCAGGCGCTGCTGGAGGGCTGTGTTTATGACAGTGACGGCCAGCTTCTGACCGGGTCTTATATGGATTACGCCATGCCGCGCGCCGATGATGTGCCGTTTTACAAGGTCGATCATTCCTGCTGCACGCCCTGCACGCATAACCCGCTGGGGGTGAAGGGCTGTGGTGAGGCCGGGGCCATTGGCTCACCGCCTTCGGTGGTCAATGCGGTGGTCGATGCGCTGCAACGGGCGGGTCATGATATTACCCATATTGATATGCCGCTCTCACCTTCGCGGGTGTGGACAGCGATGAACAAGGCGGAAGGATAAGAAAATGTATGAATTTGATATAGAACGCCCCGCCAGCATTGCAGACGCGGCCAATGCCCTTAACGCTGAGGGCGCGCAGGCGCTGGGCGGCGGGCAGACCCTGATCCCGACGCTAAAGCAACGGCTGGCACAGCCGACGACATTGGTAAGCCTTGGGGGCATTGCCGAGATGCAGGGGATCACCGCCAGTGGCCGTGATCTGAGCATTGGCGGCGGCACCAAACATGCCGACGTGGCCGCAGGGACCGGGGCCTATCCGGCGCTGGCGGCCCTTGCAGGGGGTATCGGCGACCCGGCGGTGCGCAATCGCGGCACCATTGGCGGCTCACTGGCCAATAATGACCCATCGGCGGATTACCCGGCGGCGGTGCTTGGCTCCGAGGCGATTGTGCGGACAAACCTGCGCGAAATCGCGGGCGACAATTTCTTTGACGGGTTGTTTGCCACCACTCTCAAAGAGGGCGAGATCATCACCCGGGTGGATTTTGTGGTGCCACAGAAAGCGGCCTATATGAAGTTTGATCAGCCCGCCTCAAGATTTGCCCTCGTGGGTGTTTTTGTGGCGCAATATGATGGCCATGTGCGGGTGGCGGTAACCGGCGCGTCGGAAGGCGGGGTTTTCCGCTGGAGTGAGGCCGAAGCGGCGCTGGCGGCAGATTTTTCCCCTGCGGCGCTGGACGGGCTGAGCCTTTCGGGCAGCGGCATGATCAGTGACATGCACGGCTCGGGTGAGTACCGGGCGCATTTGGTGGGTGTCATGGCCAAAAGGGCGGTTGCGGCGGCTTGAGCCGGGGATGCCTCCGGCGGGAGTATTTGAAGAAAAATGAAAGCAGGACTCTGAGAAGGGCCTTGCTTTTTTATCAGGGAGTGGCGCGATGATATTGGATGTCTGGCGCAGTTTTAGGCGGTTGCCTTTGTGGGTGCAGGTCTGGGTGGCAGGAATATTGGTGCCGGTGAATATGGCGACGCTGCTGTTTTGGTCTGAGCCATTGGGCCTGTGGGTTGCGGCCCTTGCCGTGGGGGGGATGCTGCCGAATATGGTGATTTTGGCGGTGGAGCGCGGGTTTTCCAAGGCGATGGCATTTCCGCATATCCTGATCTGGACACCGCTATTGGTTGTGGTCCTTGCTCTGCTGGATGATCCCGCGCTTATATCATCGGCCAACTGGATATTTCTGTGCGTCCTTTTGGGGGTTGATATAATCTCGCTCGGGTTTGATTTCACCGACGGGTGGAAATGGTGGAAAGGCGATCGGGCGGTGGCTTGAGTTAGCTGCGCCCGCGCGACTCGAACCGGGGCAGCATGGCTGAGAAATCGCGGCCTTTGCCGTCTTCATCCTCAACGAATTGCTTATAAAGATCGCAGGCGGCGCGGCCCAGCGGCGTGTCGGCATCAGCGGCTTCGGCGGCCTGTTGCGACAGGCGCAAATCCTTGAGCATGAGATCGGCGGCAAAGCCGGGCTCATAGCCATTGTCGGCGGGGCTTTGCGGGCCAATGCCGGGGGCCGGGCAATAGGCGTTCATCGTCCAGCTATAGCCCGAGGAGGTGCTGACCACGTCGAACATCGCCTGCCGATCAAGGCCAAGTTTATCGGCCAAAGCGAAGGCCTCGCAGGTGACAATCATCGTGGCCCCAAGGATCATGTTATTGCAGATTTTCGCCGCTTGCCCGTTGCCGGAGGGGCCGCAATGCACCGCTTTTTGCCCCATGATGTCAAAGAGTTCAGACGCGGTTTTGAAGCCTGCGTCATCGCCGCCAACCATGAAGGTGAGCGTGCCTGCCGTGGCCCCGCCGACCCCGCCCGAAACCGGCGCGTCAAGCGCAGAAATGCCAGCCGATTGCGCCTCGACCGCCACATTGCGGGCACTTTCCACGTCAACGGTAGAACAATCGAGCAGCACCGCATTTGTCTGCATTACCGGGATCACCTGATTGGCAACCGCGCGTAAGATTGCCCCGTTGGGCAGCATGGTGATGACCACATCGCGGCCCATGGCGGCGGCTTCGGCGCTGGCCGCTATTTCAACGCCGTCGATGGCCACCTTGGCCATGTCAAAGCCGGTGACCTCATGGCCTGCTGAGGCCAGATTGGCGGCCATTGGCGCGCCCATGTTTCCCAGTCCGATAAATCCGATTTTCATGGGGTTTCCTTTGCAAATGTGAGGCCCTCATCGCCCAAGGGGGCGAGCATGGCGGTTATGGCTGATTGTGGCAATGTATCAAGCGTGTAGCGCCAGTTTGGGGCGCGGTCTTTGTCGATGATGGCGGCGCGGATGCCCTCAATGAAATCGGCATGTTCGCTGGCGCGCGAGGTAAAGCGGTATTCCAGTTTAAGCGCTGCGCGGATGTCGGTGGTGCCGCGCAGGCTGCGGATCATCTCAATGGTGCAGGCGGCGGAAAGCGGCGAGCAGCGGCTGAGGGATTTGAACGTTTCGCGCGCGAAATCGCTGTCGGTATTGCGCAGGGTGGTGAGGATATCGGGCAAGGAATGGCCTGAGAATATCGCGTTGATCTGGTCTGTCAGGCCGCTCATCACCCCTTGCGGGGGGGCCTCGCTTTGGGTGGAAATCTGGGATGTGTCGCCGGATTTTTCCAGCGATTGAATGAGGTCCGGCCATTTTTGGATGTTGATGTAATGATCGGCAAACCCGGCCAGAATGGCATCCGCAGGCCCCATGCGGGCGGCGGTGGTGCCAAGGTATTCGCCCCAATGCCCCGGCGCATTGGCCAGGATTAATGAGCCGCCCACGTCGGGCACCAGGCCAATGCCGCATTCGGGCATGCTGATGCGGCTGCTATCGCACAAAATGCGGTGCGAGCCGTGGCAGGAAATGCCAACGCCGCCACCCATGGTGAAGCCTTGCATGAAGGCGACATAGGGCTTGGGGTATTCGGAAATAAGCGCGTTCAGGCGGTATTCGTCACGCCAGAATTTTTGCCCG
>UOEG01000273.1_pt1 | contig 13105 bp, 13 predicted proteins | sample 1990051 | NCBI WGS metagenome assembly UOEG01 (sample SAMEA4728526, study PRJEB27164) | hydrothermal vent metagenome | biome: marine basaltic hydrothermal vent biome; feature: marine hydrothermal vent; material: mineral | place: Pacific Ocean | collected 2011-06-14/2011-07-23 | depth 1741 m | reverse complement strand
TACGCCGTGGCCACAAGCGGGCCGTTTGATGAGGTGCTCAAGGACGTTGAGGATCTACGCTATAAGGTGTCGATTGAGCGCGCCATCCGCTCGGTTGGAGCGGCGATGTCGATCAAAGATGCCCAGAGCTTTGCCGATGCGGTGGTGCGTATCCGTGAGAAAAACAACCTGTATAAAACCTTGGAAAATGCCGTGGCTGTGGATCAGCAGACGCTTTTCCGCACCTCGATTGCGATGCCTTCAAACCTGACTGAGGGCGTGTATTCAACCCGGATATTTCTGACACGCGGCGGCGAGATCGTCTCGGTCTATACCACGACAATAGATGTGCAGAAGGTGGGGCTTGAGCGCTGGCTGTTCAAATTGTCGCGTGAAAATCCATTTTGGTACGGGATTATGTCACTGGCGATTGCCATCGCCGCCGGTTGGAGTGCCTCGGCAGTGTTTCAGATGCTGCGCCGGGGTTAGCCACCCCACGTCCCGGCCACATTTTCAATCCCTGCGCCGGGACCTCTGACTTAGGTGTCGCCGATTTGTCTAGGCGGGCTTGAACGGGGGCTGATTAGTGATCTGTGGGTTTGGATCATTTGATAGGCTGCCGATATTGCGGGACGAAGTTGCCTTTCGTTTAGAACCTAATAGTAAGCTTTATGCCGAAAAGAACCGCTTGACTCTAGGATTTTTATCTATCGTAAAGGAATGATCTGGAGCTGGAGTATTGATGGCGCGTCGTTTGGAAATACAGGGCATTTGCAACGACCTACTTGATAGCTTCGTGAGCAGATATAATGATTTGAATGGATATTGGGCACTTGGTGTGTTTCAGGGGTTCTTGCGGGCTAACTCAGCCGATGAGCTGTGTTTTGACTTACTGGATGTTGAGCAATGCGAGATAAAAACGGTTTTTTCTCAAACGTCTAACTACTATCAAAGTGCATTACAACGGCACCTAAAAACAAGAAATATTTCATCCCAATGGGTCGAAGCAGGTAGTATTAAGGTGCAAAGGACTTCATCCACTGGCTTGATGTGTCGTATCGAGATTAAAACAGACTTAGGAAGAGTATTCGCGTCCCAAAGGCATGTTATGGCCCGCCCGCATGACCCGATGTTTGAGCTCCAGTCTGCTGGAAAATTCGGACCTAAGAATCAGAAAGGCGAATGAAACACGAGGTAACCGAAGTACTGCAAGAATTCGGTATTTTGGACTCAAAGCCGCCTTTCCCTGTGCCATTGTAAACCGTTACTTCAAGCCAAGAGGTCCCGGCGCGGGGGCCGGGACGCAGGCGTTAGCCGCGGCCGATATAGGGCATCTTGGTGGCCAGCACGGTCATGAACTGGACATTGGCCTGCAAGGGCAAATTCGCCATGTGCAGGACCGAGCGGGCGGCGTCATCTACATCCATCATCGGCATCAGTCCGGCCTGTGGGTTGGCCTTGAGCGCGCGCCTGTTCAAATCCTCGACCAATTCGGTGCGGGCGTTGCCGATGTCAATCTGGCCGCAGGCAATATCAAACGCGCGGCCATCCAGAGACAGGCAGCGGGTCAGCCCGGTGATGGCGTGTTTTGAGGTGGTATAACAGACCGAACCGGGCCGGGGGTTATGCGCAGATAAAGACCCGTTATTGATGATCCGCCCGCCTTGGGGGGATTGCGCCCGCATCTGTCCAAAGGCGAGCCGGGCGGCGATGAACATGCCCCGGATATTGACCGATGTGACGCTGTCAAACGCCTCGACCGGGATCTCATCAATCGGGCCGGAGGGGCCGAAAATTCCGGCGTTGTTAAAGAGGACATCCAAATGCCCGGCGCGGGTGATGAAGTGGTCAAACGCGGCCTGCATGGCGTCTGCATCTTGTACATCCGCCACCAAAGGTATGGCGTTTGTGTGCCCATTGGCGATGTCAGTCAGGCGGCTTTCGCGCCGGGCCAGAAGCCCCACAAGCCAGCCACCTTTAAGAAATGCCTGCGCCGTGGCGGCCCCGATGCCCGAGCTTGCGCCGGTGATGAGGATGGTTTTCATATCTCGGACTCCAGTTCCAGTGGCGCGGGGGCGGTTATAAGATCGTCAACCCTGAGCGGATATTCAGGCTTTGACAGGCGGTTGCGCACCACCCAATGCAGGCGTTCCTCGGCGCGGGTGATGGCGACATAGGCCAGCCGTTTCCACAACGGGTGCCCGGCCTCGATCCGGCCCATGCGGGCGGCCACAAATAGATCAGGCGCAAACACCTGCACGTCTTTCCATTGCGAGCCTTGCGCCTTGTGGATCGTCACCGCCGAGCCGTGCAAAAACGTGGCCCCCATGCGGGCGGCGAAGGGGATAAATGGCTCTTCCTCACCGGGTTTTTCGATCTTGACGATCGAGGCGGCGCTAACCTGCGGGTCTTCGGCACCAAACACATGCAGGCGTGAAAACCCCGGTTTGCGGCCCATGCCAAGATAGATCACCTGCGCGCCTTTGATCAGGCCTCGTGCCTCAAGATCAAGCCGCTTTTTGCGGTGTTTGAGGGGCAATTCAATCCCGTCACAGATCAGCGGTTCGCCCTCAAGCAGCTCGGTATCGGGCGCGCCGTGCACCGCGCGAAAGGCGTTGATCAGGCGGATGCGGGTGGCATTGCGCCAGACCAGAACCGGCGAGCGCGCCATCAGATCAACCTCAACCCTTTGCGCCCATTTGACGCGGTCGTCACGTTTGGAGATGTCTTCGATCATGCGCTCAAAATCGCTGAATTCAAGCGCGGGATCCGACAGCGCATGGGCCAGATCGAGGATTGGATTGTCGGCGTCTTGCCGGTGCACCCGGTGCAGTTCCAGCTTGGCAGGGGCGGGGAATGCATCAAATACCATTGAGCCGGATTGCTTGACCGGGGCAAGCTGTGCGGGATCACCAAACAGCAGCAGGGTGGGGAAAATATCCTTGAGATCCTCGAATTGTTTGTCGTCGAGCATTGAGCTTTCATCCACAAAGCCCACATCGAGCGGCTCTTCCCGGCGCTTCCAGCCGGTGATGAAATCCGAGCCGCGCAGGCCAGCGGAGGCCAGGGCACCAGGCATGGATTTGTTGGATTGGTAGAAGGCATGTGCCCGGTCAAGCGCCAATTCGGTAATGCCTTCAATCTCGGGCCTTTCGCCGTGGCCTGCCAGCCATTCGGCGATTTTCTCATACTCAGGGTCATACATCGGGGTGTAGAGGATGCGGTGAATGGTGGTGGCGGGCACACCGTGAGAGCGCAGAACGCTGGCGGCTTTGTTGGTGGGCGCGAGGATGGCAAGGGTGCGGCGGTCTTTGCGGCGGCGGGGCTCAAAGTCGGCTGAAATCACGTCAACGCCGGCCTCTTGCATGGCGCGGTAAAGTGCCGCTAAAAGCACGGTTTTGCCCGAGCCCGCCTTGCCGGTTACCGCCATGACGCATTGCTTGCCGTCGCGCGGCGGCGTGAGCAGGCCCGCGTCAAGATCAATGCCCGCCGCGCGCAGGGCATCGGTGATGCGGTCATGCGCTTCGGCCTGATCATGGGAAAATTTAAGGGTCGTGCCTGTCATGGCCCAACCCTACAGAGCCACGCGGTTATGTGCCAGCGAAAGTGCCGCTCATCAGTCCCTTGCGTGACTGCCTCGCGAGGCCGCCTGTCAGGGCGGATGAGCAGCCCCCGAAGCTTTGGCGGAACCATTGATCGGAAAGCGCCGCCGAGACACCTGCGCGCAGGGCCACTTTGTGCCGGGCATTGGTCGAGAATTGCCACAGGCCGACGCTGATCCGGTTGCGCCCGGTGCCGCGCATGGCGATAACCTCAGGCGCGGCCCCGATCATCCGGTAGATGCGCTGCATCCTGGCGTCAAACACACCGACAAAATGTTTGATCCCGAAATTTTTCATAATCTCACCGCCTGCCAGCATCAGCCCGGCGGCCACATGCGGACCGGCATCGCGGGCCAGGCAAAAGCGGGTGCATTCCCAGATCAACGGGCTGGTAATTGGCCCGCCGCCGGTCAGATGACTGAAATGATCGTTGACCATGGTCGGCCCGGTGGTGGGCAAAAACCGCATCGAGCCGCCATGGCGCCCGTCCGGGTTCTGCCAGATCACATAAAGCGGGTTGAGATCGTCATATTCATCGCGCTCTTCGCCCGCGTCGCTAACCGTCACGTCCCAGCCCAGACGGGTTTTGAACTGATCCGCCCGGTCAAGAAACATGGATTTTTGCAGGTCTGGAAATTGGTGCAGATCATCTGCGTAAATGTAGCGTAACATCAGCGTCCCCTTTTTGATTGCCGCTCAAAAGGGGTAGGGCCGGTATGGTTAACGCGCCGTCAGAGGACCGCACGGTCCAGAGCGTTTCCAATCAAATTGCATTCACCCGGCACCCCGAACGCGTTGTGGCAAGCAAACGTTGCCTCGGAGTGCCGGATGAATTCTTGACTCCTGTTGGATTGGAAACGCTCTAAATCACGATCAACCCCCGGCTGAGGGCGCGGGCGACCGCGTGCACGGTATTGAGCGCGCCGAGTTTAAACCGCGCGCTTTCGATATAGGCGCGCAGGGTGTGCTCGGAGATGGTCAGGGTTTGTGCCACCTGCGCGCGGTTATATCCCATCGCCAGAAGGGTCATGGCGTCCACCTCACGCGGCGACAGGGGTTGCGCCGGTTCGGGGGTGCGGTCGGGCTCAAAATCCAAGGCTTTTTGGTTGAAATAATGCGCAATCAGGATCAGATCGCGGCGGTGGGTTTCGGTGAACCGGCTCCAGGCATCATCATCGCAACTATGACTGACGGTAAACAGGGCAAACTGCCCGTTGGGGCCGCGTATTGGCACCGAAAACCCCTGATTGCCGACGCCGTATTCGATCGCTTCACGCTGAAACGCGCGGGCGGCTTTGCTGGTCCAGTCGAAGCGTTTCCAATCACTGGGATGAAAGCGCTGGTAACAGCCCTGAATCACCGGATCGATGCGCAGATATTCGCGCTCAAGGTAACGCTGCACCCATTGCGCAGAATACGTGCCACAGCCATATTGATCCCCGGCCGCACTGACCCAGTGATACACCATATGATCAATTTTAAAGTGGTCGCGTAAATCCTCGATCGCCGATTGCAGGCCACCAAGCTCAGTAGCGCCTTCCAAGGCCTCCAATATTTTTTCCAGCCGCGAGGGCGGGGCTGCTTTCATGTCCTGCGCATCCTTCACTGTCCGACGCCAATTCGCTTGCCGCCACCAGCCGGGTATCTTCCAGCTGTTTGGCCAAAGCGCCCAACCCGTTGCGGCAGGCAAAGGCCCGCAGATCGGTCAGAACGTCGAGAATCCATTCGTTTTGCATGTCCAGCCTCGGTAACGTAGGTTAATGAAAGGTTAACACAACTATAGCATGTGCAAATATTTTTCAGTATTCGCAAATTTCACCCCCCCAGAAATAGGGGAGTCAAACTTGATAAGCGTTTGAATTTAAAAGAGTTAGGATTTGTATCACGCTCTCACCTGTCACAGGCTGGTGTGGCCCACAGGTGACGGAATGGTATCAAGTAAACAATCTATGGTTACTTTCCGGCTTCCACCACATCCTCTACCGTGCGCAGCCCGGTTTTGGGGGCCTGCACCAGCACCGCCATATTGCCGGGGCGGTGCTCATTGCGCAGCATCTTGAGATGGGCGCTTGGGATGTCGGCCCAGGGAAATACCTCGGACATACATGGATCAATCCGCCGCTCGACCATCAGTTTATTGGCCGCTGCTGCCTGTTTGAGGTGGGCGAAATGCGAGCCTTGCAGGCGCTTTTGATGCATCCAGATATAACGCACATCGAAGGTGCAGTTAAAGCCGGAAGTGCCCGCACAAATCACCACCATGCCGCCCTTTTTGCAGACAAAGCTTGAGACCGGAAAGGTGGCCTCGCCGGGGTGTTCAAACACGATGTCGACGTTATTGCCCTTACCGGTGATGTCCCATATCGCCTTGCCGAATTTGCGCACTTCCTTGAACCACGCGCCATATTCTGCGGTGTTGACGGTGGGCAGTTGACCCCAGCAATTGAATTCCTTGCGGTTGATCACGCCCTTGGCCCCGAGATCCATCACAAAATCCCGCTTGGCCTCGTCCGAGATCACCCCGATGGCGTTGCCGCCTGCGGCATTGATCAGTTGGATGGCAAATGATCCCAGCCCGCCAGAGGCACCCCAGACCAGCACATTCTGGCCGGGTTTCAGCTCATGCGGGTGATGGCCAAACAGCATACGGTAAGCGGTGGCCAGTGTCAGGGTGTAGCAGGCACTTTCCTCCCATGTCAGGTGTTTGGGGCGGGGCAAAAGCTGTTGCGCCTGCACGTTGGTGAACTGCGCGAAAGAGCCGTTTGGTGTCTCATAGCCCCAGATGCGTTGCGACGGGGAAAACATCGGATCGCCGCCGTTGCATTCCTCATCATCGCCGTCATCCTGGTTGCAATGCACCACAACTTCGTCGCCGACGTGCCAGGATTTAACCTTGTCGCCAACGGCCCAGACGATGCCGGCGGCGTCTGACCCGGCGATGTGATAATCGGCCCCGTGGCCGTCAAACGGGCTGATGGGCACACCAAGCCCGGCCCAGACGCCGTTGTAATTGACCCCTGCGGCCATCACCAGAACCAGCACCTCGTGACTGTCGAGAACGGGGGTGTCCACCACCTCAACCTGAAAGGATTTATCCGGCTCGCCGTGGCGCTCGCGGCGGATGGCCCAGGCGTACATTTGTTTCGGCACATAGCCGAGGGGCGGCATTTCACCGATCTCATACAGGTCTTTTTCGGGGGCGTCATAAGGGGTGATGCCGGTGTCATGATCCAGAGCCATGGGGGCCTCCGTTGCGCGGGTTATGCCGCGATGCAGAATCGCTTTAGCTGGGATCGTCGTAGCGCCGGGCGCGCAACAATGCAATGCTTGAGGTGGTTATTTTGTAATTATATAACCGCGCAAGCGCGGAAATTCAGCGTTACTCTTTGAAGAGATGCGCGATTGAGGCGGCATAATAGGCCACGATCGGGCGTTCATCCTTGATCAGGGTGATCAGGCCATCCTCATCGCGGACAAGCTTGCGTTTGACCAAATTGCGCAGGCCCACTTCGGTGGCATAGGATTTATCGTCACGCGGCAGATGCACATGGGCGTTTGGCAGGGCCTGCATCAGGTCCACCACCGCCTGTTCAAGGTCGGATTTTGTCATCGGGCCATCGGCATTAAGCAAGGCGCGGGCAACCAAGGGCACGGGCAGGACGGGAATTTCCTCACCGATGCGCTTCATCAGCAGGCGACCAAGGTTTTTGATGTCACCGCGCTTATCCTCGGCCTCGAATTTGTTCAGGGAAACCGGCGCGCCAAAGCTGGCGGCGGCATAGCCGTGGCGATGATAACGGCCAGTGATGCGCAGCCAGAATTGTTTGAAGATAAACCCCATGACAACGCTGATCCGGGCGCGAAAGTGACGGTTTTTGTTTTGCCCGGCGGCGATAAGGATGCGATCCTCAAATACCCGGTCATAGTTAATTGCTACCGGCACAAACACCACATCGCGCCCGTCTTTTTTTGAACGCCCCTCGACAATATATTTCAGCAATCCCAGCTTGGGTGGGGCCAGTTTGCCATCAAGGCTCAGCCCGCCTTCAGGGAACATCGCCTGCGTCACGCCGCCATCGGTGGCCAGGCCGACATAGCGCGCCAGCACCCGGCGATAGAGATCATTGCGCGACTTGCGGCGAATAAAATAAGCCCCCATCGCCTTGATCAACCGGCTGAGCGGCCAGACCCGCGCCCATTCACCCACCGCATAACTGAGCGCCGAGCGCTCTGCTGCCAGCCATGTGACCAGCACATAATCCATGTTTGAGCGGTGATTCATCACAAACACAACGGTGGCATCTTTATTAACTTTGCTAAGGGCGTTTTCATCATAATGGCCAAGGCGCACCCGATAAACCGAGCGCGACAGCCATTTGGCAAAGCGGATGGCAAAGCCGAAATAGGCAGTGGCGGAGAACCCCGGCACAATTTCGCGGGCATAGCGTTTGGCCTTCTCAAAAGCCACGTTTTCGGGGATGTTTTCCGCGCGGGCGTGATCGGCAACCGCTTGCGATACTTCCGGGTCGTAAATCAGCCGCTGAATCATGTCATGGCGGCGCGCCAGTTTGAACGGTTCGATCGGGCGTTGCAGCCGGGTGTTGAGCTTGGCCACGACCCGCTCCATCCGGCGGCGAAAGAACCAGCGCACCGAGGGAAACAGGAAATGAGAGGCGAATGTAACTGCCGCGAACAGGATTAAAAGAACCAGCGCCCAAATCGGCATTTCAATCACAGATGTCATAAGGGAATAGATACCACGAAAGTGGCGTTGGGTTACATAAATAAAGCACAGGACGGTGGATTTTCAGGCGCATCCCAATCCGGGCTGGTTAATGCCGCGTTGCAGCGAATTGACAGCGGTATAAAATTCCATGTACCAGAGGGAATGCGTAACAAAGTTGCGCGAATGATTCATGCGAGGGCTGCAAATGCCGCAGGAGCAAAATGTTGAAAAGGAACGTCCGTGGCTGATCCGGACTTATGCCGGCCATTCCACCGCCAGGGCGTCAAATGCGCTTTATCGCGCCAATCTGGCCAAGGGGCAGACCGGGCTTTCCGTGGCGTTCGATCTGCCGACGCAGACCGGCTATGACAGCGATCATATTTTGGCGCGCGGTGAGGTGGGCAAGGTGGGCGTGCCGGTCTGTCATCTGGGGGATATGCGCAGCCTGTTTGCGGATATTCCTCTGGATCAGATGAATACCTCGATGACGATCAACGCCACGGCGCCGTGGCTTTTGGCGCTTTATATTGCCGTGGCTGAGGAGCAGGGCGCAACGGTCGCGGGGCTTCAGGGTACGGTGCAGAACGATCTGATCAAGGAATATCTGTCACGCGGCACGTATATTTGCCCGCCCAGGCCAAGCCTGAAAATGATCGGGGATGTGGCGGAATATTGCTATGAGCACCTGCCGAAATGGAACCCGATGAACGTGTGTTCCTATCATCTGCAGGAGGCCGGAGCGACGCCGGAGCAGGAGCTGGCCTTTGCCCTGGCCACGGCGATTGCGGTGCTGGATGAGCTGAAGACCCGCGTGCCGGCGCAGGATTTTCCCAAGCTGGTGGGGCGGATTTCGTTTTTTGTCAATGCGGGCATTCGGTTTGTCACTGAGATGTGCAAAATGCGGGCGTTTGTAGATCTGTGGGATGAGATTACGGCCGAGCGCTATGGCGTGGATGACCCCAAGCTGCGGCGGTTTCGTTACGGTGTGCAGGTCAATTCACTGGGCCTGACCGAGCAGCAGCCCGAGAACAACGTCTACCGGATATTGCTTGAGATGCTGGCGGTGACATTGTCGAAAAAGGCGCGGGCGAGGGCGGTGCAACTGCCCGCGTGGAACGAGGCGTTGGGCCTGCCGCGCCCGTGGGATCAGCAATGGTCGATGCGGATGCAGCAGATTTTAGCGTATGAAACCGATTTGCTGGAATATGACGATCTGTTTGAGGGCAATCCGGCGGTGGAGCGCAAGGTTGAGGCGTTGAAAGATGGCGCGCGTCATGAGCTGGCCAATTTGGACAGCATGGGTGGGGCCATCGGCGCGATTGACTATATGAAGGCGCGGCTGGTGGACAGTAATGCCGGGCGGCTGGGGCGGATTGAGCGCAATGAAACCGTGGTCGTGGGGGTTAATCGCTGGACGGAAGGCGAAGACAGCCCGCTGACGCAGGCGGGTGGGATTATGGTGGTTGATCCGGCGGTCGAGGCCGAGCAGACCGGGCGGTTGAATGTCTGGCGCAAGGGGCGCGATGCGGGTGCGGTTGAGGTGGCTTTAAGCGCATTGCGGGCGGCGGCCAAGGCCGGGGGGAATATCATGGCCCCGTCGATTGCGGCGGCTAAGGCGGGCGTGACAACCGGCGAATGGGCGGCTGAGATGCGGGCGGTTCACGGTGAATACCGCGGGCCAACGGGGGTGTCGGGCAGCCCGTCGAATAGGACCGAGGGGCTGGAGGATATTCGCGCGGCGGTGGACGCGGTGAGTGATAAGCTGGGGCGGCGGTTGAAATTTCTGATGGGCAAACCGGGGCTGGATGGCCATTCTAACGGGGCCGAGCAGATTGCCTTTCGCGCCCGAGATTGTGGCATGGATATTGCTTATGAGGGCATTCGCCTGACGCCGGATGAGATTGTCAGGGCGGCACAAGATGAGGGTGCGCATGTGGTGGGGCTGTCGATCCTGTCGGGCTCGCATTTGCCGCTGGTTGAGGATTTGATGACGCAGATGTGTGGCGCGGGGCTGGGCGATGTGCCGGTTGTTGTGGGCGGGATTATTCCTGAGGACGATGCCAAGCGCCTGCTGGCGATGGGCGTGGCAAGGGTCTATACGCCGAAGGATTTTGAATTGAATACGATTATGATGGATATTGTGGCGCTGGCCGGTGATAAGGCTGTGGTGGCGGAGTAGTTAACGCCACGCCCTGATTTGCTGAGAAAAACATGCCATGAGTATTGAAATACGGCCTATTGAACCCGCAGATAAATCTGCATGGCGCGGGCTGTGGACGGCGTACCTTGAATTTTATGAAAGTACTGTCTCGGATGCGGTTTATGAGGCCACGTTTGCGCGGCTTTGCGATGCGGATCATCCCAATCAAAACGGGCTTTTGGCGGTGCAGGACGGCACGCCGGTGGGCTTGGTGCATTATATTTATCACGCCCATAACTGGCGGTTGGATGAAGTGTGTTATTTGCAGGATCTCTATGCGGATCCCACCGTGCGTGGGCAGGGCGTGGGCCGCAAATTGATCGAGGCGGTTTACGCGGCGGCGGATACCGATGGGCGGCCGTCGGTGTATTGGCTGACGCAGGATTTTAATGCGGAGGCGCGCAAATTATATGATCGCATCGCCACGCTGACGCCGTTTATTAAATACGCGCGCTAGGGAACGTTTGAACAACTCTCTTCGACATTTTGCAAAAATGTCAGCCCCCGCCCGCCCCATGGCGGGGGCTTTTGCACCGGTGCAATTTATTGAAAATGTAGGATGTATTGCGATGTTCCGCGATGCCTGGCCCGCCCTCATGCCCCCACCCGGGCGGGGGCTGACATTTTTTCAAAATTTGCACCTTGTTCAGAGTTTCCCTAGATTTCCTTACGCGCGGTCAACGCAGCGCTGATGGTGCCGTCATCAAGATAATCCAATTCGCCGCCGATGGGCACGCCTTGGGCCAATGAGGTGAGGCGGACGCGGGATTCGAGCTGATCGGCGATGTAATGCGCGGTGGTCTGACCGTCGATTGTCATGTTGAGGGCGAGGATGACTTCGGTGATGTTCTCATCCGTGACCCGCTCAATCAGGCGCGGGATGCGGAGCTGATCAGGGCCGACCTGATCGAGCGCACTCAGAGTGCCGCCAAGCACATGGTAGCGGCCTTTGAAGGCGCCTGCGCGCTCCATCGCCCAGAGGTCTGCCACATCTTCGACCACGCATAAAAGGCCGTTGCCGCGTTTATGGGAGGCGCAGATGTCGCAAATTTCCGTGGTGCCGATATTGCCGCAGATGCCGCATTCACGCGCGGTGGCGGCGACGGTTTGCAGGATGTCGGCCAAGGGGATCAGTTGTAATTCGCGTTTGCGGATGAGGTGCAAGACCGCGCGCCGGGCCGAGCGGGGGCCGAGGCCGGGGAGTTTGGCCATCATCTCGATCAGGGCGTCGATGTCGCGGGTGCTGTTCAAGCGGGGGCTCCGGGGGGTGAGGGAGGATTTGAGTATTTATTGGAAAAATGAAAGGGGGTTAGAAAGGCAGGTCCATGTCTTTGGGCAGGCCCATGCCTTGGGTGATTTTGCTCATTTCCTCTTTGGCGCGCTCGTCGGCCTTGGATTGGGCGTCCTTGATGGCGGCGAGGATCAGGTCTTCGACCACTTCTTTGTCGTCGGTGTTGAAGATCGAGGGGTCGATATCCAGTGATTTCAGCTCACCTTTGGCGGTGGCGGTGGCTTTGACCAGCCCTGCGCCACTTTCGCCGGTGACGATGATGTTGCGCATCTCTTCTTGCAGGCCGGACATTTTTGTTTGCATTTCCTGCGCGGCCTTCATCATTTTGGCCATGTCGCCCATTTGGCCCAGTCCTTTGAACATGATCGTCTCTCCGGTTTTGTTTCCCGCCTAGATACGGGGGGGTGGGCCGTTGCACAAGGGATCAGCGACCGTGACTTTGGTCATAGCCGTTCTTTGGCGGGCTTTGCCAGCCGGGTAATGCGCCCTCAGCGGGGGTGAAAACCTCAACCAGCAGCGGGTAACAGGCGGCTTTGTCGCTGGAATGCTCAGCCGAGCAATCGCCGCCCGGGCAGGCGGATAAGGCACCCAGAAGGTCAATTTCGGCGAAGAACTCAAGGTAATCGCCGGGGCGCACGGGGCTTTGCTTCATGAAATACTGGCCGGTGTCGCGGGTGAAGCCGGTGCACATAAACACATTCAGAACATCGTGGATATGCGGCTCGGCTTGCGCAAGGGTCAGGCCGGTTTCATCCGAGAGGGCGCGGGTCAGGTTGGAGTGGCAGCAATGGTGGTACTGCGTACCCGCCAGCAGATTGCCGGTATAGGGATCGCAGCGGGTGCCGATGACGTCATGCACCGCGCCGCCGTATTGATCAATGCCGTACCAGTTCAGCGTGTCGGCTGTGATCGTGGCCATCGGGCGCAGGGTGGGGAAGCTGGACCACAGGCGCGCGCCTGTCGTGACATGTGTGCCGTGCAGGGCGCGGGTTTTGCCGGAGTAGAAGCGCTCATTGAGGTTGTGCGTATGCCACAGGTTGAGATCGCCGACCTGCGGGCCGTCCACCGAGGTGATGCGAAAAAACTGCCCGGCGGGGACGTGAAAGCAGGCGGCCTCGCGGGCGGGAATCAGGTGCTCGGCGGTTTTATGGGCGGTTTGTCGGGCGGCGTGATAGAGGGTTAGGTCGGGTTTTGGCAGGGTATCGGTGGGATAGCAGATCACCGGTTTGACCGCTTGGCGGGCTTTTGCGTCAGGGGGGGCTGATGTCATGATGGCGGGCCTTGTGAGAGGGGGGCAGGGATAAGCG
>UOEG01000221.1_pt1 | contig 13478 bp, 12 predicted proteins | sample 1990051 | NCBI WGS metagenome assembly UOEG01 (sample SAMEA4728526, study PRJEB27164) | hydrothermal vent metagenome | biome: marine basaltic hydrothermal vent biome; feature: marine hydrothermal vent; material: mineral | place: Pacific Ocean | collected 2011-06-14/2011-07-23 | depth 1741 m | reverse complement strand
TGCGCGTCGTCATCGGTATAAAGCGTTTTCCACCACGCCAGCGCCTTGTCCCAATCGTCGCCTTTGGGCGCGTGCGGACGGCCCTCAACATAGTCATAGGTTTTCTGATCCGGCGCAATCAGACCGGCCCGCGCGCCGCCCTCAATCGCCATGTTGCACACGGTCATCCGGCCTTCCATCGACAAATCACGTATCGCCTCGCCGCAATATTCAATCACATAACCGGTGCCGCCCGCCGTGCCGGTTTCGCCGATCACCGACATGGTAATATCTTTGGCCGTCACCCCGGGGCGCAGCTTACCGGTGATCTCAACCTTCATGTTCTTCGATTTCTGTTGGATCAGGGTTTGGGTGGCCAAGACATGCTCAACCTCCGACGTGCCAATGCCGTGCGCAAGCGAGCCAAACGCGCCGTGGGTGGCGGTGTGGCTGTCGCCGCAAACCACCGTCATGCCCGGCAATGTCCAGCCCTGCTCGGGGCCAACAATATGCACGATGCCCTGACGCATATCCGAGACCGGATAATAATGAATGCCAAAATCACGGGCGTTCTTATCCAGCGCTTCAAGCTGAATGCGGCTTTCTTCATTCTTGACACCCTCGGCCCGGTCGAGCGTGGTCGGCACGTTGTGATCCGGCACCGCAATGGTTTTTTCGGGGTTGCGCACCTTGCGCCCGGCCAGACGCAGCCCCTCAAAGGCTTGCGGGCTGGTGACCTCATGCACCAGATGGCGATCAATATAAAGCAGACAGGTGCCATCCTCGGCTTCGTGTGCCAGATGGGCATCCCATATCTTGTCATAGAGCGTTTTGGGGGACATGTGTCCTCTCCCTTGGATAAACTGAAATTCAATAGGCGACGGGGGCGGCCTTATAGGCAGGCGCGCACAGACAGGGTAGCCCCAAAAAACCTCCAGGGCAGGCGCGCGCGATCATCCATGTCGAAAATCCGTATCATGACATGTCTGATACAACCGTTATATCGCTCTATCAAGGGTGCGCGTGGGAATGTGGTTGAAATCCAGTGCCCCCTACTGTGCCCTAGGTTGAAGAGTAACGAGGAGTAAAGGTATATAGGTATGAATAATACAATCGTCGCAGTATCAATGTCTGCACTAGTTTTAGCCGGATGTGCAGGCCGAAATGCCAACCCCGTCGCGGAAGTTCAGCCGGGGGATGCCGCTCTTACATGTCGGCAGTTGTCAAACGAGGTTCAGGTAAACAATCAGGCCATCTTTGGGCTAATCGGTGAGAAAAAGAAATCCCAGGGGGGGAACGTCGCGGCTGGTGTCGGGGCTGTGATCTTTCTTCCGGCCCTGTTTTTCATGAACGTCAAAGGCGCTGCCGGAGAAGAGGCGCGGGCCTATCAGCGTCGCAACCAAGGGCTGATTTCCCGTTACAACGCGAAAGGGTGCAAACCAGAAATCAGAACCATGACTGACGCGGATTACGTCAAGGCACAGCAGGCCGCGAGGGAACAAAAGACCGCAGAGGAACTGGTTGAAGAGTAAACCCCCGGCCCATCCTCACGGCAAAGATACGGGCGGAGCCTGGATTGGTAGCGGTGCGCGATGAAGGCGCGCCCTACGTGAGGCCCATTTCAGCCCGGCGCCGGCAACCGCGAACAGGTAGCTTTCAGCAATGCCTTTGAATAAAGCGTATGAACGCCAGTCAATGCTGAAAACAACCCCCCCATTTTTGGCTTGCCTGACCCCGAATTGTTGAGCGGAGTAACGATTGACCCAAACAATAGCCGTGTTTTCGGGGTGCCTTTATGGCCCAAATCCTCGATCATGAACCACGATTTGGTGCGCCCTTTTGTTTCCATCAGTAATTGGTTTTCCGCCCGCTTCGCCACGCGCCAGATGGCAAACTGATTGGTTTCGCCAAGCCCAAGCTGTCTTGCCTCCTGATCGGTTGATTGAGCCGAGACCGCGATACGCAAAATCAGGCGTTCCACTTTGAAAATCCGGGTGCTGTAAAACGCGGTAATATAATCCGAAAATGAAACATCCATATTCATCTCAATGGCAAAACAATCAGCAAAAAACCCGTCCTTACTGGAAAAATCATGCAAAAACGTCCCCTCCGGGATAGGATATTTTTGGCAAGCCCCGTTCAATCCGGCACCAGCATATAACCCTCGCCGCGCACGGTTTGCAGGTAACGCGGCTGTTTCGGGTCAACCTCAATCTTGCGCCTGAGCCTTGTGATCTGCACATCCACCGCGCGTTCTTGTGCCTGCCCTTTGTCGCGGCCCAACTCCTCAACCAGACGCGCGCGGCTGACCGGCTCGCGTAGGCTATCTACAAAGATGCGCATTAACTGCACTTCGGTGGCGGTCAGGCGGATCATCTCATCGTCCTGTATCAGCTCAGCACGTTCAATATCAAACCGGTTCGGCCCCAGGTGCAAAACCTTGGGCGCGATGTTTTCCGGCTCGGGTTCAGGCATCCGGCGCAAAATCGCGTTAATCCGCAGCAAAAGCTCTTTGGGTTCAAACGGTTTCACCAGATAATCATCCGCCCCCGCCTCAAGCCCGGCAATCCGATCGGCTGTCTCGCCCCGGGCGGTCAATAAAAGGATCGGCGTGGCCAGCGTTTCGCGCAATGAGCGCGTCATCTCAACCCCGTCTTCGCCGGGCATCATCACATCCATCACGATCAGATCAAATTCAAGCCCCGCCAAGACCCGGCGGGCATGGGCCGCATCGCGCGCCACGGATACCAAAAATCCATGGCGTATAAGAAATTTCTGCAACAACCCGCGAATGCGTTCATCATCATCCACAATCAACAAATGGGGGGCAGGCTCGTTCATGAACTGGAATCCCTTATATCAAAATATCTGCGGCGCATATCTGCATCCATCATTGCCTCAAGCACCTTACGAAAACCTGATACGGCTTCGGGGCCTACAGCACGAAAAGCCGCGCGCAGGCGGGCCCGCTGGGCATCGCTGAGTTTGCGTTCCAATGCTTCGCCTTCTTCGGTCAAAAATAAATGTCGCTCTCGCTTATCAGATGTGCCCACCCGGCTTTCGACCAGTTGATCTTCGACCAGAGTGCGCAAAACACGGTTTAATGATTGCTTGGTTACACCGAGAATTGCCAGAAGATTATTCACATTGGTGCCCGGCGCGCGGGATATGAAATGAATTGCCCGGTGATGCGCGCGGCCATACGCCATGCCCTCAAGAATACGGTCCGGATCAGAGGTAAAGCCGCGATAGGCAAAAAACATCGCCTCAATCCCTTGCCGCAGTTGCTCATCGGTCAGAAATAACAGGTCTTCACCGCCTTGCATGTCATGCATCACTTCCACCCCGATCACAATTTTCCTGCTTCCTGTCATAGTACGTCAGCTTTGTTGACATTCCAAGGGTCAACTGGTAGCGAATCACAGTTTACACGCAATATTATGGCCGTTTCGGCACTAATTTGCGCAACTAATGCAAAAGGAGGCGGCTATGTCTGGCTTTGATGATCGTGACGGCAAAATCTGGATGGACGGGAAATTGGTGGATTGGCGCGATGCCAACATCCATGTTTTAACCCATGGTTTGCATTATGCTTCCTCAGTATTTGAGGGCGAGCGCTGTTACGACGGCAAAATTTTCAAAAGCCGGGCGCATTCCGAACGTCTGATTCAATCCGCTCGGCTGATTGATTTTGAGGTGCCCTATACGGTCGATCAGATCGAAGCAGCCAAGGCCGAAGTGCTGAACGCCAACAAGCTGAAAAACGCCTATGTCCGGGTTTTCGCCTGGCGTGGCGCGGGCGAGGATATGGCCGTGGCCGCCGCCCGCAACCCGGTGCGCCTGGCCATCGCGGTTTGGCAATGGGGTAATTATTACGGTGACGCCAAGATGAAAGGCGCCAAGCTTGACATAGCCAAATGGAAACGCCCCAGCCCCGAAACCGCGCCGTCACAGGCCAAGGCCGCCGGGCTTTATATGATCGCGACAATCTCAAAACACGCGGCCGAGGCCAAGGGCTGTTCCGACGCGATGATGTTTGATTATCGCGGCTATGTCGCCGAAGCCACCAGCGCCAATATCTTCTTTGTCAAAGACGGCGAGGTGCACACACCGCTGCCCGATGCCTTCCTTAACGGTCTCACCCGGCAAACCGTGGTTGGCATGCTCAAAGAGCGCCAGATCAAAGTACACGAGCGCCACATCATGCCCGATGAGCTTGAAGGGTTTGAGCAATGTTGGCTAACCGGCACCGCCGCTGAAGTGACGCCGGTGGGGCAGATTGGCGATTATAATTTTGAAGTTGGCGCTTTGACCAAGGATATATCGAAGAGCTACGAGACGCTGGTGCGGGAATAGAAACATCGCTTTATTAACGAAAAGGGCGCCTCATCTGAGACGCCCTTTTTATTCTATATGCACCTTAAGAGGTTAACTCGGCGTGATCCCCCTAAGCCGCTCGGACCGCCGCCGCAGCAATTCAAGTGTGGTCAGCAGGCAGATTGAGATCACCACCAAAATCGTCGCCACCGCCAGAATGGTCGGGCTGATCTGCTCGCGCAGCCCGATGAACATCTGCCACGGCAGGGTTTTTTGACTGGCCGAGCCGACAAACAGCACCACCACCACCTCATCAAACGAGGTGATAAAGGCAAACAGCGCGCCCGAGACCACACCGGGCAGAATGAGCGGCATTTGCACCTTGAAAAAGGTCGTCAGCGGGTTTGCCCCCATATTCGCCGCCGCCCGTGTCAGGGACCGGTCAAAGCCCACCAAAGTGGCGGTCACTGTGATGATCACAAATGGAATGCCCAAAACCGCATGCGCCAGTATCACCTTGATATAGCCCACCAAATTCTTACCCAGGCCAAGCGTGTCTTCCAGCCAGTTACCGATGGTGGAGTAAAAGAAAAACATCCCCGTGGCTGAAATGATCAGCGGCACAATCATCGGCGAGATCAGGATCGCCATAATTGCCCGCCGGAATGGCACATGGCTCTGGCTCAGGCCGATGGCGGCCAACGTGCCTAAGGATACAGAAATCACAGTCGCAATAGGCGCGATAATCAGCGAGTTTTTGAAACTGCGCTGCCACTCATTATTGGTAAAGAAATCGCGGTAATGCTTCAGGGAATAGCCCTCAGGATCAAACCTGAGCATCTCGGGCGTGAAGGTAAAGAAATCCTGCGCGTTAAAGCTCAGCGGCAGCACCACCAATATCGGCGTGATCAGGAAGACAAATACCATGCCACAGATACCGCGAAACCCGTAATGCCACAGCACCTGATTTGAGGTCAGATAGATGGGCAACCCGCGCCGGTACTGACGGTAATGCACCCAAAACACCAACCGCGCAGCAACCACCCCCATGATGATGCCCAGCACTGCCGCCCCGGCACTGCCCAGCGAAAGGCCAATGGCTGCACCCAACAGCGCACTGACAATCATTGCCGGACGCGCGGAATCAAACAGCGATATAAGCGCATAGGCAAACGAGATCGCCAATCCGGACCCGGCCATCACCGTCAGCAGAAACTGCGAGAAATTCGCCGCCGTTGAAACCCCGGCGACAAAAAACATTGCCGCGATGATCAGCCCCACCAGTGACAGCGTGAACGAAAGCGAGATCGGCAGCGTGGTGTTTTCAAGTAATTTTGCCATGGTTCTATCCCAGCTTCACATTGTCGATGCCAACGATCTTGTCGTAGGCCCAATATAATAACATCACCACCGCCAGCAAAATCGCGCCCAGTGCGGCCGCAAGGCCCCAGTTGAGCGAGCTGGAAATGTTGTACGCAATCCGGTTCGAGATGAAGACACCCTTGGTGCCGCCGACGATCTCGGGCGTGATATAATACCCGATCGACAGGATAAACACGAGGATCGACCCGGCCCCGATGCCCGGAACGGATTGCGGAAAGTAAACCCGCCAGAACGCGGTCCAGTTGGTCGCGCCCAGCGATTTGGCCGCCCGCAGATAGGTTGGCTGAATGGTCTGCATAACGGAATACATCGGCAAGATCATGAACGGCAACAGGATATGCGTCATCGCCACAATGGTGCCGAATTGGTTGTTGATCATGACCAGCCGGTCGGCATCATCCACCAGCCCCAGCCAGACCAGCACATCATTGATCACGCCTTGCTGTTGCAGCATCACCTTCCAGGCGCTTGTGCGCACCAAAAGCGAGGTCCAGAAAGGCAACAGCACCAGGATCATCAGCATGTTGGACTTTCGTGGCGGCAGGTTGGCCAGCAGCCACGCCACCGGATAGCCCAGTAATATGCATGACCCCATGATTATCATTGACATGATCAACGTGCGGACAAACAGCTTGACCATAATTTGCTTGTTTTCAGGCTGCGCCCTTATCCCATCGGGGGTTTTTTGCATATCCACCGCGTTGAGGAAATAGCCACCGGTATATTTGCTTGCGTGGGTTTGAATCGTCTCCCAAACCTCAATGTTGCCCCATCCTTTATTCAGCCCGATGAACTTTTCCTTGAATGGTGCATCCGCCGCAATATCCCATTCCTTGATCTGACGGCCGGACTTACGAAACAACGACGACATGCCGGTCTTTTCATAATTCAGCCGCGTGCCCAGCTTGGTATGTTCCTTGGCCGCTACGGCAGCCTTCAAATCGCGGGCCATGGCCGCATAAACCGCCTCATCGGGCAGCTCTCCGGTTGAGGCATCCCATTGGGCCAATAGTGGAATGGTGGTGGGCAGGGTATTTACAACGATGTCATTCTCAACCGAGCGAAACAGCATGTTTGCAATCGGGAAAATAAAGGAAATCATCACAAAGATCAGCAGCGGCGCAATCAGCATCAACGCCCGCATTTTCTGCACCCTGAGCGCCTTCGCAAGGCTGCGCTTCAGTGGTGTGCCGTCAGCGGCCAGAACCGGCCCGGTATCTGCGGTGTCACTCATGTTAATCCCCGTTGGTCTTTTGTTATACCCCCGGGTCTTGTTGACCGGGGTGAGAAGCGGGCCACCATGCGGCCCGCTTCGGGTTTTATTCAGGTGGGCTTACTTGGCCAGCCACGCCTGGAATTTCGCGTCAATATCGTCGCGGTAATCAGCCCAGAACTCGTAGTTATAAAGGAACGTGTTCTTGGCGTTGTTGGGATCAGTTGGCATATGCGGTGCCATATCGATGCCCAGATCCGCGTGTTTACCAACCAGCGGCGCCGACGATTTACGAGCCGGGCCGTAAGAGATATATTTGGCCTGATCCGCAAGGCGCTGCGTATCGGTGGCAAACTTGACATAATCCAGCGCACGGGCTTTGCGCTCGTCGCTCAGACCGGCGGGAATGATCCAGCCATCAAGGTCAAACACCTGCGCGTCCCACAGCATCGCAACCGGCTGCTTTTGCTCTTCGATCACGCTGAAAAGACGGCCATTATAGGTTGACCCCATGACAACTTCGCCATCGGCCAGAAGTTGCGGCGTATCGGCACCGGCCGACCACCAGACAACGCTGTCTTTGATGGTGTCAAGTTTCGCCAGCGCCTGATCCTGGCCTTCTTCAGTGGCCAGCACGTCATAGACTTTGTCTTTGGCAACGCCATCACACAGCAGCGCCCATTCCATGTTGTTGATCGGGCGTTTTTCCAGGCTGCGCTTGCCAGGATAGGCTTTCAGATCAAACACATCGCAGATTTTTGTCGGCGGCGTGTCGCCCACCAGATCGGTGCGATAACCAAAGGTTGTCGAATAAACAATCTGCGGAATGAAGCAGGGGCTGACCAACAGATCGCCAAAATCTTCCGATGCCGGTGTGCCATCAGGGGCCGCAGCCAGATCTTTGTCAGCATCAATTTCAATCGCCAGACCTTCGTCACACAGGCGCATCGCATCAGCGGCAACCACGTCAACCACATCCCATGTCACGTTGCCGGCTTCGTTCATGGCACGCAGTTTGGCCACGGCTTCGGCCGAGCTTGTATCATTGATGATGGTCACGCCGGTTTTTGCGGTATAAGGCTCGTGATAGGCCTTCAGCTGCGATGCCGAATAAGCGCCACCCCATGACACGATGGTCATTTCCTGGGCGGCAACAGCCCCGGCAAAAACAGTCAGCGCCGTAGTGGCGAGCAGAGTTTTTGAAAGTTTCATTTAGTATTCTCCCTAGTAGTTTTACCCGTTACAAAATTTCGGGGCGCGTCGTCACGGGCGATTACGCCTTGCCCCTTAGTGAATCGCACCCCATCTGAGGGCGCGATATTCCTCAGCCGTTACGCATCCAGTGCCCGGCAATCCTCTGGCAACCAGCCAATATCAATTATCTCACCGGGCTTGAGCCGCACCTGGTCTGGCGCATTGCGGGTTTTGACGACAAATTCGTCAAGCCCAGCCACCTTCAGGCGGGTACGGAAAATATCCCCCATATAGATAAACTCCAGCACCTCAGCCTTCAGCGTATGCGCGCCTTTTTGTAGCCGGTCTTTGTTGAATTCAACCCGCTCGGGCCGGATTGATACGCGGGTACGCTCGCCTACTTCGCTGACATTGACCGGCTTGCAGTCAATCATCTCACCGCCGTCAAGCTCAACCACGGCCTGATCACCTTTGATCTCTTTGACGGTGCCCAGCATGGTGTTGTTTTCACCAATAAACTGCGCCACAAAGCTGTTTTCCGGCTCTTCATACAGTTTATCAGGCGGCGCAATCTGTTGAATGCGGCCATCTTCAAACACCGCCACGCGGTCTGACATGGTCAGCGCTTCGGTTTGGTCGTGGGTCACATAAACCGTGGTAATGCCCAGCTCATGCGCCAGATGGGTAATTTCAAACTGCATCTTTTCGCGCAGTTGCTTGTCCAATGCGCCCAAAGGCTCGTCCATCAGCACCAACTCAGGCTCGAACACCAGCGCGCGGGCCAAAGCGATCCGCTGTTGCTGCCCGCCGGATAACTGCGCCGGACGGCGGCCGCCAAAATCGCCCATCTCAACCATATCAAGCGCGCGTTTCACTTTTTCCTCACGCTCGGATTTGCCAATCTTGCGCACTTCCAAAGGAAAGCTCAGGTTTTCGGCAATGGTCATATGCGGGAACAGGGCGTAATTCTGAAACACCATGCCAATGCCGCGCTTATGCGGCGGGATGTTGTTGATCTCAACACCATCAAGGCGAATATCACCGTGGGTGGCGGTCTCAAACCCCGCCAGCATCATCAGGCAGGTGGTTTTACCCGATCCCGATGGCCCCAGCATTGTCAGAAACTCGCCCTTAGGCAACGAAAGGTTCAGGTCCTTGACTACCAGAACCTCACCATCATAGCTTTTTTGCACGCGCTCAAACTCAACGAACGCATCGCTGTTTTTTGTGTTGGCCAAATCGGGCTCCCCATGATGATTATTCGTGGTTAGTCCACGTTTGGCATAATTTAATACGCTAAACCCCACTTGATGCAACCCGAGCGCGGCACTTTTTGAAAGATTCGCGACACTTGCCGTGCAATAACCGACATATCAGGCGGAAATGATCATGCCGGATTTTGGGCCTGCTACGGTTTGCACTCATAAGGCGCGCCGCTGATCACCGACTCACCCAGCGCCACATCCTGCCCGGAAATGATGCGGGCAAACATATCCATATTCAGGTTGCGCCCCGTGATCACCGTGGCCGTGGGGCCGCTTAGTGTCACCTTGCCACTCAGCATCGCGGCCAGGCCCACAACACCAGAGCCTTCGGCCACAATCGCGTCTTCATAAAATAACGCCTGCATAGCATGGTAAATCTCTTGCTCGGTTACCAGCACGGTTTCATCCAATAAGTCCCGGCACATCGGGAATGTATATTTGTTCTGCATCCCGATACCACCGCCCAAACCATCCGCCAGCGAAGGCTGCTCATCGACCTCAACGATATGCCCGGCGCGGATGCTTTGATGCATCGCCGCCCCCCGGCCCATGGTGATGCCGATCAGCCGGATACCGGGGCTGATCGCGCGCGCCGCACAGGCAACCCCCGCCGCCAGACCGCCGCCCGAAAGCGGAATAAGCAGCGCCTCAAGATCAGGCCGCGCCGCCAGCATCTCAAGCCCGATGGTGCCTTGGCCCGCAATCACCAAGGGATCATCAAACGGCGATAACTCAATCAGGCCCTCCTCGGCCACAAGGCGCTCAACCTCAATCTGCGCCTCGTCCTGCGAGGTGCCAAAAATCACCACCTCAGCCCCCAGCGCCTTGATCCCGTCGATCTTGGTTTTGGGCACCAGCGACGACATGCAAACCACCGCCCGAAGGCCCCGCGCGCGCGCAGCATAGGCCACGCCGCGCCCGTGATTGCCACTGGAACAACAGACCACACCACGGGCCTCTTTGAGATGTGCCACCGCATTCACCGCGCCGCGCAGTTTGAAGGCGCCGATGGGCTGCATATTTTCCAGCTTGAGAAGGAATTCCACCCCCGCCCGGCCCGACATAAACGGCGACAGCACCATCGGCGTGTGATCGGCCACGCCCCGGATCACACTGGCGGCGGCATGAATATCGGCAAGTGTCGGCTGCATGGATTTCCCCTCAAAGCACCGGCACACTCTTGAGAGGTGCCGCACGAAGGTCAACCCTCATCAGCCGTAACCGGCTGCCTCGGGACAGCCGCGAGACCGCCTGTAAGGGCGGATGAGCGCCCCCCGGTCAGCTTGCTGCCTGCATTAGCCCCTCAGCCTGCAAATGCGCATGTGTCTGATCCAGCGCTTTCCACGCCCGCTCCACCAGCGTGTCAATCTCAGGCTTGGTGATCACCAAAGGCGGCGAAATAACCATCCGGTCGCCCACCGCGCGCATCACCAACGCATTGTCAAAACACCGGTCACGGCAGATACCCCCGGCAGTACCCGGCTCACCGGCAAACCCCGCCCGCGCGGATTTGTCCGGCGTCAAAGCAATCGAGCCCATCATGCCGATAATAACCGCTTCCCCCACCAACGGGTGATCCGCCAGCGACTGCCATTTTTGCTGCAGATAAGGCCCGGTCTCGGTCGCCACCCGATCCACAATGCCTTCCTCCTGCATGATCCGTAAATTCTCCAGCGCCACCGCGCAGGACACCGGATGCCCCGAATAGGTATAGCCATGGGCAAACTCGCAGGCATCCATCACCTCGGCCACCGCATCGCTCACCACCGAGCCACCGATTGGCAGATAGCCCGAGCTTAACCCCTTGGCGATGGTCATAATATCGGGCCGGATGTTGAAAACCTGCGAGCCAAACCATTTTCCCGTGCGGCCAAAGCCACAGATCACCTCATCGGCAATCAGCAGGATCTCATGTTCATCGCAAATCCGCTGAATTTCCGGCCAGTAGGTTGATGGCGGAATGATCACGCCGCCCGCGCCCTGCACCGGCTCGGCAATAAACGCGGCAACCCGGTCTTCGCCCAGTTCATTAATCGCCTGTTCCAGCGCCTGCGCCCGCTCAAACCCAAATTCCTCGGGGCTTTTCTCGCCGCCCTCGCCGTACCAATAGGGCTGATCAATGTGGTGAATATCCCCAATCGGCAACCCGCCTTGGGCGTGCATCGCGCTCATCCCCCCCAATGAGGCCGACCCCATGCTTGAGCCGTGATAGCCGTTTTTGCGGGCGATGATCATCTGCTTGTCGGGCTTACCCAACTCGGCCCAATAGGTGCGCGCCAGTCGGATATTGGTGTCATTCGCCTCTGATCCCGAGCTGGCGAAAAACACATGGTTCAAATCCCCCGGTGCCAGTTCCGCCAGCTTGGCCGACAGCGCAATCACCGGTACATGAGAGGTCTGGAAAAACGTGTTGTAATACGGCAGCTCTTTCATCTGCCGCGCCGCCGCCTCGGCCAGCTCATCACGGCCATAGCCGATATTGACACACCACAGCCCGGCCATGGCATCCAAAATATCATGGCCTTCGCTGTCGGTCAGGGTCACGCCCTTGGCGCGGGTGATAATGCGCGCGCCCTTGCCGGCCAGTTCGACATTATTGGTGAAGGGATGCATGTGATGCGCGGCGTCAAGCGCCTGCAATTCGGCGGTGGGCATATGGTTGGTGATTGCGGTCATGACGGCACCTTCTTTGATCAAAATTCCGGGTGGTTGGCAGGGGTGGATAACATGGATACCAATGCTGCCCCCAGAATATGATCAAATTTTACGGTGTCAATCGAATCAGTGCCCGGCCTCGGAAACTTCCAGACACACCCGCACCTGCTCCATTCCCTGTATCGCATCCTCACGCGCGGCCCGTGCGGCGGCCTCACCGTCGCGCGCGCGCATCGCCATCAACAGCTCTTTGTGTTTGTCGGGCAGGTTTTGCGTGCCCATACGGCCGCAGACCACCCGCAATGACGGCCCAAACCTCAGCCATAACCCCTCGGCCAGTTCCGCCAGAATTGGCGCGCCTGCAATGTCATAAATCCGCCGGTGAAAGCCGTAATTCAGCTCCAGATAAGCGCGTAAATCACCGGTCTCAATCGCCTTGTCCAACGCCATATCCATTTGCGTCAGATCCTCCAGATCATCCAGGCTTGCGCGGGGGGTGGCGCGCAGGGTTAAATGCGGCTCAAGCCATTGACGGGCAAAGATTAATTCGCTGATATTGTCGGCGCTAAGCTGTGGCACGCAGACCCGCCTGTTGCCCTGAAATTCCAACGCCCCCTCGGCAATCATGCGGCGGATGGCCTCGCGCACCGGGGTCATGCCTGCACCCAGCCTGCCGGTCAGCCCCTGAATCGTCACCGCCTGCCCCGGGGCCAGATCGCCATAAAGCACCAGATCACGCAGTTGCCGGTAGATCACCTCATGGGCTGGCAATCGCCCCGTGGCCGCTTCGCCGTCACTGATTTTCTGCTCTATCTGGTTCATCATAACTAACTTAATTGCCCCGTCTGAGGTTGTTTTCCTTGCCAGCTTAGCGCCTGCGTGAAAACATTACCATATTGCCAAAGCCGGAAAAATTTGATCAAATCCGCACACACGGCAGCCAACTTGCCGACCAACGGGAGAAAAACATGAAAAAACTGATTCTGAGCACAGCCGCCGCCATGGCGCTGTCCGCGCTTGCCGCCTCTGCTGAAGAGGTGCGGGTTTACAACTGGTCCGATTACATCGACGAGGCTTTACTGCAAAAGTTTGAGGATGAGACCGGCATCAACCTGATTTATGACGTGTTCGACAGCAATGAGGTTTTGGAAACCAAAATGCTGGCGGGCGGCTCGGGCTATGATGTGGTTGTGCCCTCGGGCACCTTCCTGCAACGGCAAATCTCGGCGGGTGCGTTCCAGAAACTGGACAAATCCAAACTGCCAAATCTGGTCAACATGTGGGACGCGATTGAAGAGCGCACAGCAAAATATGACCCCGGCAATGAATACGCGATCAACTATATGTGGGGCACCACCGGCATTGGGGTGAACACCGAAAAAGTCGCCGAAGTGCTGGGCAAGGATGCACCGATTGATTCGCTGGCGCTGATCTTTGATCCGGCCAATATGGAAAAACTGGCCGCTTGCGGC
>UOEG01000226.1_pt1 | contig 13840 bp, 12 predicted proteins | sample 1990051 | NCBI WGS metagenome assembly UOEG01 (sample SAMEA4728526, study PRJEB27164) | hydrothermal vent metagenome | biome: marine basaltic hydrothermal vent biome; feature: marine hydrothermal vent; material: mineral | place: Pacific Ocean | collected 2011-06-14/2011-07-23 | depth 1741 m | reverse complement strand
TGAGTTTGACATCATTGATTACGGTGATCTGGCGTTTGATTATGCCATGGTGGCGGATTTTCCCGATGCGCTGACTGCGCATATCAAGGGCATTTTGCAGGCCGGGGCCGCGAGTATTTGTTTGGGCGGCGATCATTATATCTCGTTCCCGATACTCAAGGCTTATGCCGAGAAATACGGGCCTTTGTCGCTGTTGCAGTTTGATGCGCATTCCGACACCTGGGCCGATGATAATATGGCGCGGATTGATCATGGGACGATGTTTTATAAGGCGATCAAGCTGGGGCTGATTGAGCCTGCGCGCTCGGTTCAGGTGGGGATACGCACGGATAATCCTGATACCATGGGCATGAATATCATTGATGCGCGTGAGGTGCATGAGACCGGGCCGGTGGCGGTGGCCAGGAAGATCAAGGGGATTTTGGGGGAGCATCAGACCTATGTGACGTTTGATATTGATTGCCTTGATCCGGGGGTGGCACCGGGGACGGGCACGCCGGTCTGGGGCGGGCTTACATCCGGGCAGGCGGCGATTATTTTGCGCGATCTGGCGGGGATTAATATGGTGGGGGGCGATGTTGTTGAGGTTTCGCCACCGTTTGATCCGACCGGGGCGACGGCGGTGGCCGGGGCGCATGTGGCGACAGAATTGATATGCCTGTGGGGGTGGACGCGACGGAATATTTGAGTATTTAAGGAAAAATGAAAGGGTTAAGGTGTGAAGTTAATCTTGATTTTGTTGATTGTTACCGGGGTGGCAGGGGCGCTGATCTATGTGCGTTTTGCGCCGCATGACGTGGCTGAATGGCATCAAATGCCCGCAGCGGTAACCAACCGGGATTTCAGCGCCGGGGCGATGCGGGTTGTGGGTGGCGATGGGTTGGAGCGGCTCAATGAAATTATACTGGCGACGCCGCGCACAGAGGTTTTGGCCGGGTCGGTTGAGGAAGGGATGATCACCTATGTCACCCGCTCGGCGGTTCTTGGGTTTCCGGATTATACCACCATCCGGCTGGCCGGGCCTCAGATTGAGATTATCGGCAGGCTGCGGTTTGGGCGCTCAGATCTTGGCGTCAATGCTGCCCGTATCGACCGTTGGATCGGGGCTTTGGCTGAGGGAGGATGACAGGCAGCCCTGGGATATTTCGCGCCACATTGGCACATTCAGCGACATCTGGCACTGCGCCATGAACATGCGGCCATCGACCTGCAGGCAGATGGCTTCGCCAAGTTCCACCCGGCTGCCGGAGCGATCAGTGCAGTAACATTCAATCACTTTGCCGCCTGGTTTTTCCTGGGAAAATGCCGGGCCGGACGCGATCAGAAATATAAGAACCCATCTCATGGGGGTAATTATAACATATCTTGCGCTCTTGACCAATAGGGGTGGATAGGGGAAATGCTTGACCAAAGCGTTTCGCGTTTTCGTGGGGTATGACGGGCGCGAAACGCTTGCACCAATGTTGGGTTTCGAGCGTTTTGCCTTGTCTTCTGACATTAAAACAAGGCAAAACGCTTTATGATACCGGTAGATAAATTAGAGCAGATTACCGCAAGGTTTGAATATCTTGAGGCGCGGATGGCGCAAGGCGGCAGTGATATTGCCACGCTGGGCAAGGAATATGCCGATTTGCGGCCTGTTGTTGAGGAAATTTTGAATTATCGCCGGGTGTTGGCCGATATTGAGGCCGCTGAGGCGATGCTGGATGATCCGGAGATGCGCGAGCTGGCGGCGGAGGAATTGCGCGACCTGAAGGCGCAGATGCCGGGGCTTGAGGCGGCGCTGCAACTGTCACTGTTGCCTGGGGATGAGGCCGATAAGCGCCCGGCGATTGTTGAGATCAGGCCCGGGACCGGCGGCGATGAGGCGGCGCTTTTTGCCGGGGATCTGCTGCGGATGTATCAGCGTTATGCCGAGGCGCGGGGCTGGAAATTTGATATTCTTGAGCAATCCCTGAGCGAATTGGGCGGGATCAAGGAGGTGGTTGCCCATGTGAAGGGCGAAAACGTCTTTGCCCGGCTCAAGTTTGAAAGCGGCGTGCACCGGGTGCAGCGGGTGCCGGAGACCGAAAGCGGCGGGCGCATTCACACCTCGGCGGCGACGGTGGCGGTGTTGCCCGAGGCCGAGGATGTGGATATTCAGGTTGATCCCGGCGATCTGCGGATTGATACCATGCGGGCCTCTGGATCAGGCGGGCAGCATGTGAATACCACTGATTCGGCGGTAAGGATTACGCATTTGCCCAGTGGGATTATGGTCACTAGCTCGGAAAAATCGCAGCATAGGAACCGCGAAATTGCCATGCAGGTGTTGAAATCGCGGCTGTATGATCTGGAGCGGCAGCGCGTGGATAACGAGCGCAGCGCGCATAGGGCGTCGCAGGTGGGCACGGGCGACCGGAGCGAGCGGATACGGACCTATAATTTTCCGCAAGGGCGGATGACCGATCACCGGATTAACCTGACGCTTTATAAGCTCGATCAGGTGATGGCGGGCGATCTGGATGAAATTATTGACGCGCTGACGGCGGATGCGCAGGCGACTCTGCTGGCAGAAATGTCGTGATTTTAAGCGAGGCGTTAAAGGCCGCGACGGCCAAGTTGGCGGCGGCAGGTATTGAAGGGCCGGGGCGGGATGCGCGGATATTGCTGGCCCATGCGGCGGGGGTGGCGCGCGACCGGCTGACCTTGCATTTGACCGATCAGATGAATGATGCGGCCCTTGCCCGGATGGCGGGGTATCTTGCCCGGCGGATTGCCCGCGAGCCGGTTGCGAAAATAATTCAATCCCGCGCGTTTTGGGGGCGGGATTTTAAGGTGACGGCGGATGTGCTGGACCCAAGGCCCGAGACCGAGACGCTGATTGTTGAGGCGTTGCAAGGCCTCACGCCAGAGCGGTTTCTGGATTTGGGTACGGGCAGCGGGATATTGGCGATCAGCCTGCTGTTGGAATGGCCGGGGGCGAAAGCGCTGGCCACGGATATATCAAAACCTGCGCTGGCGGTGGCGGCGGGAAGTGCGGCCAAGTACGGCGTGCAGGACCGCCTGACATTGCAGCACTCGGACTGGTTTGAGGCGGTTGAGGCGCGGTTTGACCTGATCGTGTCAAACCCGCCCTATATTGCGACCGATGAGATGGCCGGGCTAAGCGATGAGGTGCGGCTTTATGATCCGCAAGTGGCGTTGACGGATCAGGCGGACGGGTTGACCGCCTACCGCGCGATATTGGCCGGGGCGGGCGGGCATTTGAATGCCGATGGCCGGCTATTGGTTGAAATTGGCTGGCAGCAGGCGGCGGCGGTCAAGGGCTTATTTGAAAGGGCCGGTTTCCGGGATGTGCGGGTTTTGGCCGATCTTGAAGGGCGCGACCGGGGGATTGTGGGCATGTTGCCGCTCAGATAGGCCAAAAATCCGACATTTTTGGGCATAAAGGCGTAGATTCAATGTAGAATTTGCGCTTTCCTCTTGTGCCAAACAGCCCGGGTGGGTTATAAAACTGCCATCAAGGCGGCGGATACCCTTGGGTGGTCCCGCTTGATACCAAGCCAATACATGTCAGATTTCGGTATTATTTATCGGCGCAAGAGGCGCCAGCCGGATCAAAAAGACAGTTTAAGCACGAAGGCTGGACAGCAAAAAAATGAGATCATCAAAGTCACGTTCGCGGAACAAATCGAACCGCAACCGGTCCTCCGGTGGCAATGTAATGAACCGGGTTTTCGACAGCTCGGGGCCAGAGAGCAAAGTGCGCGGAACCCCGCAGCAGATCATTGAGAAATACAATCAGCTGGCGCGTGATGCGCATTTGTCAGGCGACCGGGTTGCGGCGGAAAATTTTCAACAGCACGCCGAGCATTATCTGCGCCTTTCGGGGGTGGCTCAGAAAGAGATGGACGCCAAGCGTGAAGTGCAGGAACGCGAAAACCGCGAGCGGCAGGCCGACCGGGACAAAGACCGGGACAAAGACCGGGAACGTTCGCAAGAACGGGTTCGGCGGCAGGAACGCGAATCCAATGGCGGGGGCGATCCTGCTCAGGCACCACAGCCGGATGTTATGGACGCCAGTGGCAATGACAGCGGGCTGGTTGTGACACCGGAAAACCGGCCGCCTGCGCAGCAACCTGCATCACCGCAACCTGCATTAACACAGCCTGCATCACCACAGCCTGCATCGCCAAGACCAAAGCGCAGCCGCAAGCCACGGGTTGATCCAGCGGTGCAAAATGATGCCGGTGCTGTGCCAGGTGAGACGGCAAACGATGGCAAGCCCGATGCGCCCGAGGCGGCGGAATAGAGTAATTGGTGTCCCGGCGCGGGGGCCGGGGCGTAGTTTCCTAAATTTTGTCAATCTGCCGGGCGAGGGCGCAAAACTGCTCAAGCCCGACGGTTTCGGCGCGGTCGGTGGGTTTGATGCCAGCCGCCAGAAGGCGGTCTTCGATGTCGGGGGCCAGCCCCTTGAGGGCCGAGCGCAGCATCTTGCGGCGCTGGTTGAAGGCTTTGGCCACCACATGTTCAAGGGTTTTTGCATTTGCCGGATAACGCGGCGCGGGCAGGGCGGTAAGATGCACCACCGTACTTGAAACTTTCGGCGGCGGGCTAAAGGCCTCGGGCGGCAGGCTGAGGACAATGCGTGCCTGCGCGCGCCAGCCCGCCAGCAGCGCCAGACGCCCGTAGGCCTTGGAGCCGGGGCGGGCGGTGATGCGCTGTGCCACTTCGCGTTGAAACATCAATGTCAGGCTTTGCCAGTAGGGCGGCCACGCGGGCGGGGTGAGCCAGCGCACCAACAGCTCGGTGCCGATATTATAGGGCAGGTTGGCCACAACCCGAATGGGCGGGGTCAGGTGCTGCATTGGATCAAGCGCCAGCGCGTCGGCGTTGATCACCTCAAGCCGCCCCGGATAGGCCGCTGATATTTGCGCCAATGCGGCCATGCAGCGGGGGTCTTTTTCAACCGCCAGCACCCGGCGCGCGCCCTGCGCCAGAAGGCCGCGTGTCAGGCCGCCGGGGCCGGGGCCAATCTCTAATATATCACAGTCGCTCAGCTCCCCGGCTTGTCGGGCTATTTTGGCCGTAAGGTTTAGATCAAGCAGGAAATTCTGACCAAGGGATTTGCGCGCAGACAGATCGTGGCTGGCTATCACCTCACGCAGGGGGGGCAGGTTGTCGATGCTCATACGCTGCGCGCGGCGCTCATCCGGGCGGCCATTTTCAGGGCTTCGATCAGGGAGGTTGGGTTGGCTTTACCAAGCCCGGCGATGTCCAGAGCGGTGCCGTGATCGGGTGAGGTGCGGATGAAGGGCAGGCCAAGAGTGACGTTGACGCCCCGATCAAAATCAAGCGTTTTGATCGGGATCAGCGCCTGATCATGATACATCGCGATGGCCACATCATAGGTCGCGCGTGCCCCGGCATGAAACAGGGTATCCGCCGAGAGCGGCCCGCGAATGTCAAAGCCTTCACGGCGCAGTTTTCGCAGCACCGGGGTGATGATTTTGATCTCTTCGCGGCCCATTGCGCCACCTTCGCCCGCGTGCGGGTTCAGCCCGGCCACCGCAATGCGCGGCGCGGGCAGGGCAAAATCGCGGATCAGGGCGGCATGGGTGAGGCGCAGGGTTTGCTCCAGCACATCGGGCGTCAGGCCCAAAGCCACCTGCGCCAGCGGGATATGGATGGTGACCGGTACCACCCGCAACTGAGGGCTGGCCAGCATCATCACCACGCGCTCGACCCCGGCCAGAGCCGCAAGATATTCGGTATGGCCGGGCCAGGCAAAGCCCGCGCCCTCATAAAGCGCCTGTTTGTGAATCGGCCCGGTGCAAAGCGCCGAGGCGGCCCCCGATTGCACCAGTTTGGCCCCGCGCGCGATAACATCAAGCACGCTTTGGGCGTGTTCGGGGTTTGGCTTGCCATGGGTCAATGCACCGGGGAAATTATGGCGCAGCACCGGCAGGCCACTGGCGCAGGCGGCGCGGGCCTCGACCGGGCGGCTGATCTCGATCACCGGGGTATCAGGCGGCAGATGTCCCGGATCGCCGATCAGAAAGAATGGCAGCTCAGCGCCAAGGGTGGCCCAGGCTTTGAAGGCCAGCTCGGGGCCGATGCCCGAGGGTTCGCCGCAGCTGAGGGCGAGGGGGGGTGAATCATTTCTTTTCAAAGATCCGGGCCTCGGAGCGAAGCTGTTCGAGATAGCCTTTGGAAAAAGAATCAAGCCGTTGGTTACGGATGAACCCGGCCAGCTGATCGCTTGATGGTCCTTCGCCTTCGAGTTTGGGCGCACGGCCACAGAGCATCAGAAGCTTCAGGAATTTTCCGTCGGCGCTGGTCAGGGTGGTGGACACCTCACCGGGGTCAAGCCGGGCCAGTTCAAGGGCAATACCGGGGGGAATTTCTTCGGGGGCTTTGCTGGTGCGCTCAAGGTTTTCTTCCGGCTCGCCTTGCGCAATACCGTAAAGATCATCGCAGATGTCAATATTGGCTGTAACTTTACGGGCGCGGCTCAATGCTTGTTCAGAGCGGCCACCAGCAATGTAATAGGTGGCATATTCGATGGCAGAATATTCCTGCGCCGGGGCATCCAGTTCTTCGATGTCGCGCAGTTGGAACAAGGCAATCGCGCCCTCAATCGGCAGCGGATCCGAGACCTCACCGGGGGCCAGACCCAGCAGGATCGGGGCCAGCCCCGGGGGCAGATCAGAAAGTGCTGTCCATGGCATCCGGCCACCGCGCCCCCGCGATGGCGTGGCAGAATATTTGCGCGCCTGGGCGGAAAATTCAGCCACTGAGGTGATCTGGGATATACGTTGCGCCCGTGCCTGCACCGCCTGCAGTTGGTTGGGAGGGGCCGGCATGATAAGCTCGGAGACCAGAACCCGCACGCCAGAATTGCCGGATACGGCTGCCTGGGCGCGCTCAATATCATCTTCATTGACCGAGACGCGCGACGCAAAGCGGGCGCGGGTCAGTTCACGCCAAGACACCCCGGCGCGGACAAATTCACGGTAAGAGCTTTCTGAAACCCCGACACCATTCAGGGCGCGGAGGAATTGCTCGCCTGTCATATTGGCACGGCCGGCAAATTCTTCCATCGCCTGTGTGACATCCACTTCTTCCAAAACGATCCCGTTGGCGCGCGCGGCATCAAGTTTGAGCCGGTCTTCGATCAGCTGCCCGCGGGCCAGTTCACGCGGGTCACCCGGAGCGCGAAACATGGTCAGCATGAGGGCGCGCTGTTCGATCTCATAGCGGGTGATGGAGCTGTCATTGACGGTGATCAGCGTTTCAAACAGGTTTTGCGCCTGCCCCGGACTGGCGGCAAATTGCCCCACGCCTGCCAGCAATGCCGCATGGGCGCAAAGGGATAGAAATTTACGTGTCGTGCGAAGTATCATGGGTTATTTCCTGCATGATCGGACAAAGCTTTTGTCCTGTGTTCTGGTAGAGAATCCGCGAATTGCAACGGTCAGGCCGAAACTGGTTGATGGTGCCAGAATAGTGGAAGATGTGAACCGGCGCGAGGCCGAAAGTGCGATTTCAACACATTCATTGGTATATTTCATTCCTAATCCTGCCCGAACGTTTTGGTTTCTTGCCAGATCATAACGCCAGTTGGCACTGGCCGTCCAGTTGCGTGCCACACGGTAGCTGCCGTCAAACGCCACTTCCGAGACTGCGCCGGGGCGGTTTTCAAAGAAATCCCTTTGCAGCCAGATATATGTGGCGCCAATATCGGCGAGTTTATTATTCCAACTGGCGCGGGTCTCGGCCTTTGTGGCGTTGAACTTTTCGTCAAAGATACCCCGGGACGTGATGGTGATGCCATTGGCGGTTTTGATCTGACCGGCGGCCAGAAAATCCGAGCTTTTGTTTTGCAGGCCTGAACTGCTGGTAAAACTGGTCAGGCCCGAGCCATTTGGCTCAAACAAGGTTTCATCGCGAATCACCTGCCCAAACACCAGCGAAGATTGCCAGCCTTTTGGGTCAAACCGTGACCAGCTTATGCCATAGGCCGCGCTAAGCCCGCGTTCGCGACGGTCGGGGGAGGGGAAGCGTGACAGGGACAGCAGGTTGCCCTCGTCGAATTCAACCCGGGTGCTTTCATCATTGGGCACGTTGGGATTGCTGCCGCCGATCCACGAAAGCATGGCCATCGGCTCGATCACATGTGCGGCGCCGGTGCCGGAAACTTTCAGCAAAGGCCAGCGCAGGCGGATGGCCCCGGAGGGGGTTATTTCGGTCGCGTCAGAGCGGCTGGTATTGCCCGCCTGACTGATTTGAAAGCTGTCGAGATCGACCCCGGTGAACACCTGCGCGCGTATCCCACCCGCCAGTGTCCAGTTGCGTTGCCAGCTGGCGGAAGTGTTGAAACGGGTGATGTCGCGCCCATCGGCGTAAAGATCAAAATCGGCCCCATCGGTGTTCAGGTCAGAGGTGCGGTAAGCGCTGTGCAGGGAGGCGGCAAAGCGCAGCTCGCCGCCAAATGCACCGCCGGGGTGCAGGCGGCGTTCATATTCGGCATCGCCGACAAATGTGGGCAGGGTAGCATTGCTTTCATTCACCCGCAGAGAGTGGAAATTGGTGATGGCCCCCCGGATAAACTCATCGCGCTTTGTGCGGGCGATGGCGATTTGGCTGTCGAGCCGGTCTTTGTCGGAAAAATCGTAATCCAGTAGATAGGTATCATCATTGGTGGCTTCTATGTCGAAGGTCAGCCTGAAATCAGCCGGGAGGTCAAACCGGCCGTTGCCAAAGACATAGACTTTGGTGTGATCCCGGCCAAAATCATCATCCGATACAGCGCCATTGAATTCGACATCGCCATTGCGAAAGGCCTGACGATAACGCAGCTCAAGGGTGCGGGTTTTGGTGGTCAGGAATGGTGTTAATGTCAGATCGCGCTGATCGCCGATCTTGATGAAATAGGGCACTTTGACGCCATTGCCCAACCGGGTGGAATTATGCACCGACGGGATCAGAAAACCGGTGGCGCGTTTGAGCGTTGGATCAGGCAGGCGCAGGCGGGGCAGGTAGAAAACCGGTGTGTCAAATACCAAAAACTGTGCACCACTGAAATAAAGCTGCTGCTTTTCTTTATCATGCACCACTTTGCGCGCCCGGATTTGCCAAAGCGGTGGTTTGCTGGAATTGCAGACCCGGCATGAGGTGACAGCGGCCTTGTAAAGCTGGGTATAACGCCCGCCTGCGAGAGCCACCTGAGCGGCTGCCAGTTGCACCTGATCATCCAGCACCATCCGCGCGCCGCGCAGGATGCCGTTTTGCAGATCGCGGTCAAGTTCGGCCGATGAGGCGAGCATCAGAATGCCGGTCTCATCTTGTAATGTGATCGGCCCGGTGATTGTCAGGGTATCGGCGCTGCGGCGATAGGTGATGGATTGCGCATTTAGGCGTTTACCCTGATAGGTGGCCTCGACATTTCCGGTGGCCACAAGCGTGTCATCATCGATCAGCCGCACATCATCGGCCAGCAAAATCGCCGTATTTTTTGCCGCTCTCTGGGCAAATACCTGCGGGGCGCTGAGGAGAAGGGCCAGAATAAACAAAAGGGGACGCAAATTAAAACTCATCCTTCCTCCATATGCAGTAATAAGCCGAAGGCAAGCAGCAATGAGGCCACATGCGGGGCCCAGGCGGCGAGCAGGACAGGTATTTGGCCGTTATCGCCCAAAATGAGGGCGAAATTGCGGATGTAATGCAGGCTGAACCCAAGCAATACCGCGCTGAGCACTGAAAGGCCGGTATTTGAAAGCCGGGTCGGGCGCATGGTGAGGGAGGCCGAAATCAGCACCATGGCCATCAGGAATAAAGGCCGGGCCAGCTCGGCCTGAAACCAGACCGTATAGCGCCGGGCCGAGAAACCGGCCGTTTCAAGTTGGTTGATGAAGCGCTGCAAATCCCAGATTGCGATATATTCCGGCCTGCCGAAGCTGTCGATAATCCGTTCCCGGGTCAGTTCTGTGGGCAGCAACATTTCATCGCGCAGCACGGCAGTGGCTTCGGGGTTGCCGCCCGGGGCCAGGCTCCAGACTTTGGCCTTCTGAAGCTGCCATTCGCCGTTGCCGAGCATGGCGGAATTGGCCCAGATACGTTGCAGCGGATGGCCCTCGGGTGAGAATTTCATGAAGGTTGCATCATAAAGCGTGCTCAAATCCGAACTTGCCCTGGCCGCGTTGATAACGGTCTGGCCCAAAGCACTTCCTTGTCGCAGCCAAAGCCCTTCTGAGGCAATCGCCAGTACAGAAGAGCCATCGCCGCGATAGGCGCTTAGGATATTGTTGCGCTGTTTTGCTGTGGCCGCGACGATTGGGTTGAACAGGGTGACGCTGACAAAGCCGATCATTGCCGCAACAAAAAGCGGTGCCAGCAAGCCGCGCAGGGCCGACCGCCCCGAGGCGCGTATCACCACCAGTTCCGAGCTGCGCGCAAGGCTGATATAAAACGCCACCGTGCTTAGAATGACAATCAGCGGCAGGATTTCATAGGTGGCATGGGGGAGCTTCAACAGGACTACCTTTACGATTCTGGCAAAAGGCATGTCGGGAAAATCACGCAGGTCATCGACAAAATTGATCAGCGCCAGCAAAACCATAAAAACAATGAACAGGCCGAGAAATGTGGTCAGAAACCGGCGGGCGAAGTAATAATGCAGGATCATGGCACCACCCCACGGGTCCGGGAGGGCGTGAAATAGCGCAAAATTGCCGGGTGCGAGGCCAGAGTGAGCAACAACACCGTCACGCCGCCGCCGACCACAACCGGCAGATACATCAGCGGCCACATACGCGCATCAGACTGAACCGTGATTGTGACGCCGTTTTCGATCAGCTTGACCATGACCAACAGCAAAAATGCACTGGCGATCTGCCACCAGATGCCAAAGCGGCTATAGGTGCCCAACAATAGGGTGGCAAAGCCGATGAGGGCCGCGATGATGCCCATCAAAGCCTGATTGAAACGGCCGTGAACCTCGGACATGACGGCACCGGTTGTGGTGTTGGTGCGCCTGGCCACTGCCTGAGGCCGCATCAGCATATCCATGGTGTTGGCAAAATTCACTTTATCGAGGTTGATGGAATCGCGCGAAACAAGGCTGCTGACGTCATAGGAAAAATCATCGAATTGGGTGGTGAACAGGCGGTTATCCGTGCGTTTGAGATACTGCGCCAGCCCCGACAGCATGATCAGCTTGCTACCACCGCCCTGTTGCACCAGATAGGCGTTGGTCGAGGTGTAGATTAGCGGTGCATCGGGGTTTCTCTGATCCGAAAGGAATACATTTTTAAGCACGCCTTCGGGGGTAATCTCGCGGATATAAAAGGTGATGCCGGGCGCGGGGTGCAGAAATTCGCCTTCAGTGAGCAGTTTGGCGGTAATGTTTTGGCTGACTTCGGCCTTACGCAGGCGCAGTTGATTGAGGCTTGCGGGGACCAGAAAATGCAACAGCAATGACATCATCAGCGCAATGATCACGCCGAAAATCAGCACCGGCCGGATCAGCCGCCAGGGCGAATATCCGGTGGTCTGCATCACCGTCAGCTCACTTTCGATGCTCAGGCGGTTGGCCACGTATACCGACCCCGCGAAGGCGGCAATCGGCAGCACCGTGCCGATCACCCCCGGTAGGGTGAGGGCGGTAAATTCCAGGAACACCCAGGCGGGTTGGCCATCACCGATCAGCCGGTCGAACATGCGCACGGCCCCGTTGATCCAAAAGACCGACACCAAAACCAGCGCAAAGAAACCGAACAAAACCATGAGTTGCGACAGCATATATCTGTCGAATCTGGTCACGTATCCCCCCTTGAATGCAGCAGCAACAAGGGCAGGCTATCGGAATTGAGCGCGGGGGAAAACTGTTAAAGCGCCGTATCGGATAAATCGGCGCAGAAATGGCAGGAAGCGGCCTTGCGCCCGACGCTGGTCAACCGATGCGCCGCGCGGTAGGACTGAGGCAAAGCCAATAAGGAGCGCATTCCATGACCACCCCAACACCCATTGATTTCAAAGCCACCGATATTGAACAGATTGCCAGTGCCAAGGGCCGTGTGGCGGTAATTGTCACGCCGGATGGCAAGATGGATGTGGGCGCACGCCGGGCCAATCGCCTGACCAAAGGCGCGCTGGCACGGATGATTGAAAGCGGGGCGATTGCCAGGATGAAACCCGGCGAGGTGGTCTCGTTGGCCTGGCCCGCAGGGATGATGGCCGAGGCGCTGGATGTGGTGTGCCTGGAGCGCAACGCCAAAACCGATGAGCTGCGCCGCGCCGGGGTGGCTCTGGGCAAGGTCAAGGGTGAGGCGGAATTGCTGGTGCTGGCGGGGCCGGTGCGCCAACCTAGTGAAATGATGCTGGGGATAATGCTCAGGGCCTATGAGTTTACCGCCCATAAGACCGATGAAGCCAAACCGATGGGCGCGGTCACGATGATGGTGGCCAAACCGGATGAGATTGACGCGGGTGCGGCGCGGGCCGTGGCCGAGGGGGTGTTTTTCACCCGCGATTTGGTGAGTGAGCCAGCCAATCACCTGACCACAACGGAATTTGCCACCCGCATCAGCGCGATGAAAAAGCTGGGCCTGAAGGTGCAGGTGCTGGACGAGCCTGAGCTGAAAAAGCTGGGCATGGGCGCGCTTTTATCGGTGGGACATGGCAGTGCCAGCCCCTCTAAGGTGGCGATCATGGAATGGCAGGGCGGCGATAAAGGCACGGCGCCGCTGGCATTGGTGGGCAAGGGGGTGGTGTTTGATACCGGCGGGATCAGCCTGAAACCCGCCGCTGGCATGGAAGAGATGACCATGGATATGGGGGGCGCGGGCGTGGTGGCAGGGGTGATGCGCACGCTGGCCTTGCGTCGCGCGCGCGCCAATGTGGTGGGGATTGTCGGGTTGGTGGAAAACATGCCCTCGGACCGCGCCACACGGCCCGGGGATGTGGTGACATCGATGAAGGGCGACACCATTGAGGTGATCAATACCGATGCCGAGGGGCGTTTGGTTCTGGCCGATATTCTGTGGTACGCGCAGGAGAAGTTCAAGCCTGCGGCGATGATTGATCTGGCCACTTTAACCGGCGCTGTGATCATCGCTTTGGGCCATGAAAATGCCGGGGTGTTTGCCAATGATGATGTTTTTTGCCGCAAATTTTTAAAGGCGGCTGAGGCCGAAGGCGAGGGCGCGTGGCGGCTGCCATTAGGGGATGCTTATGACAAGAAAATCAAAAGCCGGATTGCCGATATGCAAAATGTTGGTGGTCGGCCTGCGGGGTCAATCACGGCGGCGCAGTTTTTGCAGCGCTATGTCAGGGAGGATACCCCTTGGATGCACCTTGATATTGCCGGGGTGGCGCTGATCAAGGAAGACAGTGCTTATGCGCCAAAAGGCGCGACGGGCTGGGGCGTGATGGCGTTGAACCGGCTGGTGGCGGATCAGTTTGAGGTGTCATAATGGGCGCGGTTTATTTCTATCATCTGACACGCAATCCGGTTGAGGTGACGCTGCCTTTGCTGCTGGGCAAAGCGCTTGGTGCGGGGTGGCGTGTGATGGTGCGCGGGCGTGATGCGGCGCGGCTGAACTGGCTGGATGACAAGCTGTGGCAGGGGCGCGACGATCAGTTTTTGCCCCATGGGCTGGCAGAGCGCCCCCACGCGGCGGATCAGCCGGTGCTGCTGGGCACCGGGGCCGATATGACCAACGGCGCGCAATGCCTGATGAGCGTGGACGGCGCCGATGTGGCGGCGGATGAGGTGGCATCGCTGGAGCGGGTTTGTGTGCTGTTTGACGGCAATGATTCGGCGGCGCTGGATTTGGCGCGCGGGCAATGGAAGGCG
>UOEG01000084.1_pt1 | contig 14086 bp, 12 predicted proteins | sample 1990051 | NCBI WGS metagenome assembly UOEG01 (sample SAMEA4728526, study PRJEB27164) | hydrothermal vent metagenome | biome: marine basaltic hydrothermal vent biome; feature: marine hydrothermal vent; material: mineral | place: Pacific Ocean | collected 2011-06-14/2011-07-23 | depth 1741 m | reverse complement strand
GCACCACCAGAGCGGCGGGGGAGACGGTGAAAATTTCCTCGGTCGGCTCGGGAAAGATACGCTCACGACAGGCAAGGCGCGGGCGTTTTTGCCGCTTGTAAGTGACCGAGCCGAGCAACGCGCCGCTCATCACCCGGATTTTATCGGGGTTTATTTCATCGCCGTGCATCTGCGTGACAAAGGCCTTTTCCGATGGGGTCAAGGGACGGCCACAGGCGGCAAGGGTGAGGAACAGGATGAGGAACACTCGCATATCGCGGATGTTAGCAGGGGGGCGCGGCAGGTGCGAGGGGTTTGATGGGGTGTAGGGTGCGTGAAACCCACGCGGGGCCACGGGGGTTTGACCGCGTTACGCGTGGGTTTCACCCACCCTACAGGTTGCTAGTCAGTTTCTTTGAATGAAAGATATGGCATGAAAACCTCAAACAAGCGATCTATCTGATCTGTGAGCCATTTTAGCTCATCACCTTCTTGGTCAACTAATTTGTTACGTTTGTCACCGACAGGTACCCCGTCCAATTTCTTTTTATACATTCGCATTTTCACGGCGCGTTCTCTAATTTCCATCAGGAAGTCATACGTTTTTTTATCAAACAGAAATCTGGCTCTCTGACAACTATCGACGAATTTCCAGTAAGATTCTTCAGAATACTTTGTATCTCGAAGGATTTCAGAAAGAAAAGCCTGCGCTTCTTTGAAAACCTGCCATCGTTTGTCGAACAGCTTTTCCCTCAAAGAAGCACGGTTTATTCGCCATTGCTGGTATGCAACGTAAGCAATGAATACCGCAATAATTGTTGGGCCAATGGCTTTGAAATATTCAGTCCAATGAAGCGCGATTTCCTCACACATCCAACTCCTCCACAAACCTAGCATTCTCCTGAATATATTCATACCGCAATTCCGGCTTTTTGCCCATCAGGCGTTCAACCAGATCGGCGGTCTCGCCGGGTTCGTCCTCGTCTATCGTCACCCGGATCAGCTTGCGAGAGGCCGGGTCCATGGTGGTTTCTTTCAAATCCTTCGCGTCCATCTCGCCCAGACCCTTGAAGCGTTGCACGTCGATCTTGCCCTTGCCGCCAAGGCCCTTTTCCATCAGCGCATTTTTCTCGGCATCGTTAGACACATAAATCCGGCGCGCGCCTTGGGTGAGGCGGTATAAAGGCGGGCAGGCCAGATACAGATGGCCCGCGTCAATCAGGGGGCGCATTTGGGTGAAGAAAAACGTCATCAAAAGCGAGGCGATATGGGCACCGTCAACATCGGCGTCGGTCATGATGATGATCTTTTCATAGCGCAGATCGTCGATGTTGAACCGGCTGCCCATGCCGCAGCCGAGCGATTCACAAAGGTCCGAAATTTCAGCATTTGAGCCAAGCTTAGACGAGGCCGCGCCCAGCACGTTGAGGATTTTACCCTTGAGCGGCAAAATCGCCTGGGTCTTGCGGTTGCGCGCGCCTTTACCCGAGCCTCCGGCGCTGTCGCCTTCGACGATGAACAGCTCAGTCCCGGCGCGGTCTTTCGACGAGCAATCGGTCAGCTTGCCGGGCAGGCGCAGCTTTTTGGTGGCGGATTTGCGTTGGGTTTCTTTCTCCTGACGTCGGCGCAGGCGTTCCTCAGAACGCAGCACCAGAAAATCCAAAATTGCGCCTGCGGATTTGGTATCGGCCGCCAGCCAGTTGTCAAAATGATCGCGGACCGAGTTTTCAACCAGCTTTTGCGCCTCAACCGTGGCGAGGCGGTCTTTGGTTTGGCCAACAAATTCCGGCTCGCGGATGAAGCACGAGACCAAGGCGCAGCCGCCGGTGATCAAATCCTCACGGGTGATCTGCGCCGCCTTGCGGTTGTTGACCAGCTCGCCATACGCGCGGATGCCCTTGAGGATCGCGGCCCAGAACCCGGCCTCGTGGGTGCCGCCCTCGGGGGTGGGCACGGTGTTGCAATAGCTTTGCAGGAAACCATCGCGCGACGGGGTCCAGTTGATCGCCCATTCGACCTTGCCGGGCTGGCCGAATTTCTCACGAAAATCGACGGTGCCGGCAAAAGGCTTATCGGCATAGGTTGACGCGCTGCCAAGGGTTTCCATCAGGTAATCCGACAGGCCACCGGGGAAGTGGAATGTGGCCTCGGTCGGCGTCTCACCATCGTCGATCTCAGATTTCCAGCGGATTTCAACGCCGGAAAACAGGTACGCCTTGGAGCGGGCCATCTTGTACAAACGCGCCGGTTTGAATTTGAGGTGGCCGAAAATTTCCGTGTCCGGGTGGAAGGTGACAGAGGTGCCGCGCCGGTTGGGGGCCGCGCCAATCTTTTCAAGCTTGCCCTGCGGCAGGCCCCGGCGGAACTCCATCGCATAGACCTGCTTGTTGCGGGCCACCTCGACGCGCAGGTAATCCGACAGGGCATTGACCACCGAGGCGCCAACCCCGTGCAGGCCGCCGGATGTCTCGTAACTGTCGCCCGAGAATTTGCCACCGGCATTCAACGTGCAAAAGATGATCTCAAGCGCGGATTTCTTGGGGAATTTCGGGTGCTGATCGGTGGGGATGCCACGGCCATTATCGCGGATGGTGACATGGCCGTTTGCGTGCAGCTCAACCTCGATGCGGGTGGCGTGACCGGCGACGGCCTCGTCCATCGAATTATCCACAATCTCGGCCACCAGATGGTGAAACGCGCGGTCATCGGTGCCGCCGATATACATGCCGGGGCGCAGGCGGACATGCTCCATATCCTCCAGCACCTCAATCGAGGCGGCGTTATAGTCAGATGGGTCCGGTTTGCCGGAAAGAAGATCGTTCATACCGCTGCTCTATTATTATTGATTACGAGTATTATGGCAGAGCCGCACGGCTTGGGGAAGGTGTGTTTCAAAGGATGTGCCCGCAAAAGCAGGCAGAAAATTGCCGTGAAATGTAGCGCTTGAAGGATGGGATATGCTGGTGGATTGTTTGCGGGTTAAGTTCAGTGCTAAGAAGGGCAATAATTTAAGAGTGGCAGGCATAACAACATGCAAATTCGCGGTGCTATGAAGGATTGGATCAGCCACCGCAGAACCGTGCGGAAATGGCACCGGGCGGCAAGAATGGCGCCGGGTATGAGCCTGGACCAATTGCAAGAACTAAGGGTGAAAGCGCGGGATTTGCATGCCCCCATCAATCAGTTTTTTACCATTGCGGACGGCCGACTGTCACAGCCTTTACCGGGTTCGGATGTGTTTCAAAACCCCCATGGAACAGATTGGGCCTGGCGACCGGAATTGTGGCGTCTTCCGCTGGCAAAGCCGGGCATATCATCGATTGGGAATGGCACAAATATTGGTCCTGATGTTAAAATTTTCCACGATTGCCCGCGTTCGGAAATCACCATACGCCAGCTGCGCAATCGCCGGGCATCTGATCTTGCGCCATTTGGGCTAAAGACAGAGGTGTTTGCTTTTGAGGGGTCATTTTTATCGCTGGTTCTGGATTTGCCACAGGTGGCAGTTGAGGGCCTTCAGGCGCGGCATCTGATCCGTTTGGATGCGATTATTGAGCTTGAAAAACCGATGAAGCTTAGCGCTCGGCTGAATGTCAGGCATGGGCCAAATACGGTGAAGATTATCCGCGATCTACCGCAGGGAAAGCCAAATGTAATGGTGGAATTTGATCTTGCATATAGCGATCTGAATGAAAACCGTCTTGAAGGGGCGTGGATTGATTTGATCTTTGAGGATCCAGCGATGAGTCAGGTGATCCTGCACGATCTGTCCTTTAGCCGCCGCCTTCGGGCGGAGCTTTGAGAGGGTTTATAATGGCTGATCTGACACTGGCAAAAACACGGATTTTTGAAGGCGTTTGGGAGGGTGTGCTGACCTATGACGGCAAGGGTAAATTCCAGCCGGAAATTGAAGTGACGCATCTTGATCAGGCGCTGGAGGATGTTGAGATCACTGCCGGGCCGGGGGAAGGCCAATGGGGCATCCGGGTGCCGATACCGGTGGCGTCGATTGCAGACGGGGTGCAGACATTTCTGATCAGGGACGCCCGCAACGGGGATGTGTTGAATAGTTTTGCGCTGATGTCAGGGGATTTCCTGAGCTATGATATCCGGGTGGAAATGGCCCTGCTGCGCGAAGAGCTGGACATGATGAAGCGTGTGCTCAGGCACCATTTATGGGGCGCGAAATAGGGCTTATGGCGCTGATTCCAAGCACAAAACTATTCCTCAATTTGCGGAATTTCCTCATCCTCATCAAACTCGGCCCCGATAGATTTACTGGTTTTAGCCCCAAGCTTTCTAAGCTTCTCCACCTGAAACAACACATTTCCACGACCACGCGATAGCTGATCAAAGGCTTTATCATAGGCTTCATTCGCCTGCCCCAGACGGCTGCCGATATTTTCCATGTTATCAACAAAGCCCGCAACCTTGTCATAGAGGCTTCCGGCCCGTGCGGCGATTTGCTCGGCGTTTTTATTGCGGCGCTCAACCGCCCAAACATTGGCGATTGTTTTCAACGCCATCATCAGTGTTGTCGGGGTTGCGATCATGATATTATTTTCCATCGCGTGCTCGGTCAGGTTGCCATCCTCGCGCAGGGCCTCAGAAAGGGCCCCTTCGACCGGGACAAACATGATCACATAATCCACGCTGGCCTCTTCGGCGTTGTGATAGCCTTTGGCGGCCAGGCTTTTGATATGGGAGCGCAGGGAAATCACATGGCGTTTTCGGGCCGCAGCAGCCTCTTCTCCGGTTTCGGCATTGACCGCATCGGCATAGGCCACCAGCGATACTTTGCTGTCGATCACCAGTGTCTTGCCCCCGGGTATCCGGACAATGACATCCGGGCGATAACGCTCTCCCTCATTACCAACGCGGTGGGCTTGCGTCTCAAATTCCTCGCCTTCGCGCAGGCCCGAACGCTCAAGCACATTCTCGAGGATCATCTCACCCCAGGCCCCCTGCTTTTGCTTATCCCCTTTCAGGGCGCGGGTCAGCATGACGGCTTCTTGGGAAATTTCTTCCGAGCGTTGGCTGAGCTGTCTAATCTCGGCCTTCAACTGCGCGCGATCTTTTATCGTATCTTGGTGCACTTGTTTCAATTCGGCCTCAAAATGCCCGACATGTTCCTTGAGCGGAGTTAATGTGGCTTCGAGTTTTTCCAGGTTGGATTTGGCAAAGGCATCACCCTGAACTTTCAGGGCTTCCTGAGCCAACTCGCGAAACTTGGCTTCCATATCGGCGCGTAACCGGGTCAGAAGCTGAATTTTATCTGCGGCGGCGGCTTTTTCGGATCTCATCTCGGTTTCAAGTTGCGAAATAATGCTGGTGAGCTGCAATTCTTCATCAATTTTCTCGTCTAGCCTGAGACGCAGTTTCGACAAATCCCCCATCAACCGGGCGGCTTCTCTCTTGCGTTCCTCCGCCAGAGCCTCAGCGCGGTCGGCTTTTGTTGCCGTGTGTTTCAGCTCCTCTTTTTGCCGATCAGCTGCGGAAATCAGCTTGATATTCTCTGATCGCAGAGCGCTTTCAATGGATTTTTGCCGGCGCAACAGCACGATGAGCAGCACTACGGCACAGACCACACCTGCGGTGATGATCAAAGTATTTGTATCAATTTCAATCATGTCTATATGTACCGATCTGGGTCATGTGCGGCCAAATAATCGCTCAATATCGGCCAGTTTAAGCTCAACATAGGTGGGGCGTCCATGGTTGCATTGGCCAGAATGCGGCGTCGCCTCCATTTCGCGTAACAGTGCGTTCATCTCATCCGCCTGCATCCTGCGGCCCGAGCGGATCGAGCCATGGCAGGCGATGCGGCTGAGGATTGCCTCAATACGCGCCCGAATGGTTTGGCTGTCGCCCTGATCGGCCAGTTCATCGAGAATGTCGAGCACCATTGCGCGGGCATTGCATTGACCCAGGATTGCCGGCGTTTCCCGCACGGCGATGCTACCATTCCCGAACGGTTCAATCATCAAACCAAGGTGGGCAAGATCATCCGTAAGATCAAGCAGGCGGGTGGCCTCAGCCTGTGTTAATTCGATGATTTCTGGGATTAGCAGGGCTTGTGAGGCCACGCCGTTTTGCGCCATCTGGGTTTTCAGTTTTTCATAAACCAGCCGTTCATGGGCGGCGTGCTGATCAACGATGACCATGCCATCATTGGTTTGTGCGATGATATAATTTTCATGCACCTGAGCGCGCGCGGCCCCAAGCGGCAGGTTTTGTGCAGGCGTCTCGTCGGGCTCTTGCATGCCCGCCTCGACAGGGTCAACCCGGCCACTGAAGGCGTGCTGCATGTCGGCAAACCCCGGTGCTTGCGCGGCATGGCTGGCGGCGCGGGCCTGGGCCGAAGGGCGGTCCATCTGATAGACACGAGGCCCGGTTTGTTCGGGGCGAAAGGCCCCCAATGTGGCCCCGGCGACGGTGGTTGAGGCGCGGTGGCCTGCCTCGGCCAAGGCATGGCGCAGGCCCGACACGATCAGCCCCCGGGCGCATCCGGGATCGCGAAAGCGGACCTCGGATTTGGCCGGGTGTACGTTCACATCCACCAAAGTGGGATCGCAATCGATGAACAAGGCTGCCGCAGGGTGCCTGTCACGGCTGAGAAAATCAGAATAGGCGGCGCGCAGCGCCCCATACAGCATTTTGTCGCGCACCGGGCGGCCATTCACAAACAGATACTGCGCCACGGAGGAGCCGCGAGAATAGGTTGGCAAGGCGGCAAAGCCGGTCATGTGCAGCCCGTCGCGATTGGCGTCAATCGGCAGGGAGTTTTCGGCAAACTCCGCGCCCAATATGCGCGCCAGCCGCCCGTGCAGGGCATCAAACAGATCGCCCGATTCGGGGTCGGCGCGGAAGGTGATGCGGCCCTCACCACCGCCAGAGACATCGCGCAGGGTAAAGCCCACATAAGGCTCGGCCATGGCAAGGCGTTTGATTGTATCGGTGATGGCGCGGGCCTCGGCCCGGTCCGAGCGCATGAATTTCAGCCGCGCAGGCGTGGCATAAAACAAATCGCGCAGGGTCACGGTGGTGCCATTGTTCAGGGCTGCCGGTTTTTGTGTGCCGGTCAGGCCGCCGATGACGGATATTTCAGCCGCCTCATGACTCGGCGCGCGCGATTGAAGGGTAAGCCGCCCCACAGCGCCAAGCGAGGGTAGCGCCTCACCGCGAAAGCCAAACGTGTGGATATTCAGCAAATCCGAGCCATCAATTTTTGAGGTGGCATGGCGGGCTAGCGCGAGGGGCAAATCATCGGGCGCGATGCCACAGCCATCATCCGTCACCCGGATCAGTGTTTTGCCGCCATCCGAATATGATACATCAATCCGGCGCGCACCCGCATCAAGCGCGTTTTCCACCAATTCCTTAACCGCCGAGGCCGGACGCTCAACCACTTCACCGGCAGCGATACGGTTAATCGCGGCGTCGTCAAGCTGTCGGATAACCGGGGGTTTTTCGCCTATATGGGGATCAATTTTAGCCATGCCACAAAACTTAGCATAACCCCCCCCGATTCGGCCAATGGATTGCGCAGCGGTTAAAAAAGAATTCTTTAGGGTCTACATTTGTCAGACTGCGTTATAAAGTGGACAAAACAACAAGCTTTGAGCAGAGCAAACATGAGCACTTCAGGCCGAAAGAAGCCGCGTCTTGTCGCGGATAAACGCCACCCCAAGCCGAAGAAAAAACCGGCGGCAGCAGGTAAAAAACCTGTGAAAAAACCCGTGGCCCAGCGCAAAAAAGCAGCGCCAAAGCGCACGAAGCGGGCCAGCCCAAAGCGTAAACGCAACCCTATTCTGGCTTTTTTCATCCGGGTTTTGGGTGGGTTTCTTCGGCTTGTCTGGAAGATCACCTGGCGGGTTTCGGTGGTTGGTGCGGCCCTTCTTGCGCTGGCGGTGGGCTATACCTACACCACCCTGCCGGATCTACAGAACTTTCTTGACGGACGCTCGCGCGGGTCGGTCACATTGTTGGATTACAAGGGCGAGGTTTTTGCCTGGCGCGGCGATCAGTTTGGCGGGGTTGTCACGGCCGGGGCGGTCTCGAAAAACCTCAAAAACGCCATAGTTGCCACCGAGGATAAGCGGTTTTACCGTCATTTTGGCGTGTCCCCGCGTGGGGTTGCCAGTGCGGTCCGGATTAACCTGAGCGAAGGGCGCGGGCCGCTGTCGGGGCATGGCGGGTCAACCATAACGCAGCAAACCGCAAAACTAATATGTCTGGGGGTGCGCTATGATAAATCTGAGTGGGAAAGCGAAAAGGCATATGTTAATGAATGCCGTCGGTCTTCATTAGGACGCAAGGCGAAAGAGGCGATTTTTGCCATCGCGATGGAGCTGAAATACGCCAAGGATGATATTCTGTCGATCTATCTGAACCGGGCATATTTTGGTGGTGGGGCCTATGGGGTCGAAGCTGCTGCACAGCGATATTTTGGTAAATCGGCGGCCAATCTGACGGCGGGGGAAAGTGCCATTTTGGCGGGATTGTTGACTGCGCCGACACGGCTTGCGCCGACAAATGATCTTAAACGCTCACAGAATCGGGCTGCGACGGTGCTCCGGCTGATGTATGAACAGGGCTATCTGAGCCGGTCGCAGATGGAGACAGCACAGGCCAATCCGGCGGGCCTTTCAAACGCGGCGCAGGCGCAGGCGGGGGGGTATTTTGCCGATTGGGTGATGGCGTCGGGGCCGGAATTTTTCACCCGCGATACCACCGAGGATGTGATCATCCGCACGACATTGGATCAGCGCCTGCAAAAGGCGGCGGAAGAGGCGATGGATTTTGTGTTTGAAAGCCGGGTGCAGGAAGACTCAATAGCGCAGGCGGCGATTATCGTGATGTCGGCGGACGGGGCTGTGCGGGCAATGGTTGGCGGGCGCGACAGCAAAGTCAGCGGCGCGTTCAACCGGGCGACACAGGCCCGGCGGCAAACCGGATCGGCGTTTAAGCCGTTTGTCTATGCCACCGCGCTGGACCTTAGGTATTCCGCCAATTCAACGATTATTGATGAACGATATTGCCTGAATATTCCCGGCTCGGGCCAGTGGTGCCCGAAAAATTATGACCGTAAATTTCATGGCGAGGTGACGCTGACCGAAGCGTTGCGCAAGTCGTATAATATTCCGGCCGTCAAACTGTCGGAGCGGGTGGGCCGGGATCTGGTGCGCAAAGTGGCGGCGGGTTTTGGTATTGAAGGCGATCTGGCCGAGGGTCCGGCGCTGGCGCTGGGGGCGTCGGAAAGCACTTTACTGGATATGACGGGGGCTTATGCGGGCATTCTCAATGGCGGCTCGTCGGTGACGCCCTATGGCTTGGTTGAGCTGCGCCTTCAGGGCGATGATGAACCGCTGATGGGGGCGGGCGGCGGCATAGGTGAGCGGGTGATCCGGCAAGAGGCAGCGCAGGAGCTGATTTATATGATGAATCAGGTGATCCTCAGCGGCACCGGTCGCCGGGCAGCCTTGCCGGGGCGCGAGGCGGCGGGCAAGACCGGCACCACTCAGGGCGCGCGCGATGCCTGGTTTTTGGGGTTCACTGCGGATTATGTGGCCGGGGTCTGGATGGGATATGATGATAACACGCCGCTAACTGGCGTCACTGGCGGCGGACTTCCTGCCGCAATATGGAAGGAAACCATGCTTAGGGTTCATGAGGGATTGGAAGCGCGCCCACTGCCGATGCGTCAACCCAAGCCGGTTGGGGCCCCAACCGGGCAGCAGGACCGGAACGGACAAGATCAGGGCGGGCAAGATCAGGGCGGGCAAGACCGGCGCAATCGCGACAGGTCGATTGAAAATATGCTGCGCAGGTTACTTGGGGGTTAGGTCTTATCGCTGTGCATATAATCCTGTGTGGCAGTATCGTTGAGTGAAAACACCATGGTCAGGCAGTTCCCATCGGCCATTCGGTTGTAGAGCAACTTCATGGTAAGGCTATGGATCAAAAACCATCCAAACCCGCCTTCGGGTAAATCCTCAAGCGCCACCTCATGATCCGGTAAGGTGCATTTTGGCAAAGCCAGATCCGGCATTGGGCGGCCATGATCGCGCAAATCAAGCAACAGCCGTTGTTTTTTAATCTCACCGGAAATTTCCACCGTGCCGGTTATATCGGCATAGGCATGTTCAACAATGTTGTTGAGCGCCTCGGCAAGGGCAATTTCAACATTGCCGCAAATGTCTTCCGATAATTCCCGCGCGCGCATTTTGTCCCGCACCAAAGCCAGCGCCTCGCGCACCGCTTCTTCGGTGCCGGGGGTGGTGATAGTGAAACTGTGATCTGTGTCCCTGGCAGTCAACGGAGCCCCCGACTACAACTTGGTTACGATTGAACCCTGTATGATGGATTGCCGACCTGCTGTCGCGGCAAAATCATACCCTACCCAGCTTCACGTTTCGCAAGATTATCGACATTTGTGTGAATCTCAAAAATCGTATCCATGCGGGTGAGGCGAAACACCTTTTCCACATCGCCGGTCAGCCCCGCCAAATCCATTTGCCGGGAATATCCGATCTGCTTTTTCGAGGCAACAATCGCGCCAAGGCCGCTGGAATCCACGAAAGCGACCTGCGCCAGATTTAAGACCACGTGATCCGGGCCGGTTTCCGTCAGGCTGCGCATGGCATCCTTGAATTTGATCGCCACCGAGGCATCAATTCGCGCCGCATTGACCGTGATTATATTGATGTCGTTGTGATATGTGCTTTGCAGGTCCATAGTGCCTCCGCCAAGAAAGTTGTACCGAGGGAACGCTAGCGCCGATTCCTTACCAATCGGTTTCTCAAACACAATTATTCAGGAGTGACCGCGATGAAAGACGTGATTATCGCCGGGGCAGCCCGCACCCCGATGGGCGGATTTCAGGGTGATTTTAACGGGGTTGAGGCCGCCGTTTTGGGCGGTGCCGCGATCAAAGCCGCCCTTGCGGACGCTGGCGCAAAAACCGTGGACGAGGTGCTGATGGGCTGTGTTTTACCAGCAGGGCAAGGCCAGGCCCCGGCGCGGCAGGCCGGATTTCAGGGCGGCTTGGGTGAAGAAGTGCCCGCCACCACGCTCAATAAAATGTGCGGATCAGGCATGAAGGCGGCGATGATCGGCTGTGATCAGATTGCGCTGGGCCGGTCGGATGTGATGCTGGTGGGCGGCATGGAAAATATGTCAAATGCGCCCTATCTTTTGCCGCAAATGCGCGGTGGCGCGCGGATTGGCCACGCGCAGGCGATAGACCACATGTTTCTCGACGGACTTGAGGATGCCTATGACAAGGGCCGCCTGATGGGCAGCTTTGCCGAGGATTGCGCCGAGAAATTTCAATTCACCCGCGAGGCGCAGGACGCTTATGCGCTGGACTCGCTGTCAAACGCGCTGGCGGCGGAAAAATCCGGCGCGTTTGCCGCCGAGATTACGCCGGTTACCATAAAGACCCGCAAGGGCACGGTAGTGATCGCAACCGATGAGCAACCGGCCAAGGCGCGGCCTGAGAAAATTCCGCACCTGCGGCCTGCCTTTCGCAAGGATGGCACGGTGACGGCAGCCAATTCCTCGTCCATCTCGGACGGTGCGGCGGCGCTTGTGCTGACCTCTGCCGAGGCGGCCAAAGCCCAGGGCCTGAAAACCCGCGCCCGGATTTTGGGCCATGCCAGCCATGCGCAGGCACCGGGCTGGTTTACCACGGCACCGGTGCCCGCTGCGCAAAAGCTGTTGCAGCGGATCGGCTGGAGCATTGACGACGTCGACCTGTGGGAGGTGAACGAGGCCTTCGCGGTGGTGCCGATGGCCTTCATGCATGAGATGGGCGTGGCGCGCGACAAAGTGAACGTCAATGGCGGCGCGTGTGCCCTGGGCCATCCGATAGGTGCGTCGGGCGCGCGCATTATAGTCACGTTGTTGAATGCGCTTGAAGTGCGCGGGTTAAAGCGTGGGATTGCCGCGATTTGCATTGGCGGCGGTGAGGGCACGGCGATTGCGATTGAGTTGGTTTAACGCACCCTGCGGCGCACGGCTTGAGGTGTCAGGCCAAAATGCATCCGGTAGTGCCGGGTAAAGCCGCTGGGAAAGCCACAGGCGAGGGCAATCCCGGACACCGGCATTGTGGTATTCAGCAAAAGGTTGCTGGCTTTGTTCAACCGCAGGGCGCGGTAATATTCGGCAGGGCGGGTATCCAATAGCGCCTGAAACCGTCGCTCAAGCGAGCGTGAAGAGACCCCCACCAGCCGTACCAGCTCAGAAATCGGCAGCGGTTCTTCCATATTGGCCTGCATCAGGCCGATACACATATCCAGTATCTCATCGCCGGTCAGTTTGATGCTTTGGCCGCCAAAGGGCTGCAAGGTGCCGGGATCGCGGATGCGCTCATGCAGTTGAATATCTGCCACGGTTGAGATGCTCGCCGCCGAGATATGCCGCGCCATCAGCGTCAGGATCATATCCACGGTCGAGCCCATGCCGGCGCTGGTGGTGATCAGCCCCTGCTCGGTGGCCAGCGCCTGATTGCCGGTCTCCAGCCCGATTTTTTCGCCCAGAATTGTACGGTTTTCCCAATGTGTGGTTAGCGTGTGATCGCCGCGCTCGGAAATAAACCGGCTGGCGGCCTCAGACAGCAGGATCACCTTGCATTGGCGCGAAAGATAACGGTCAATCTCACGGCCCAGCGACAGCCCCGGACAGGCCGGATCGGAATTGCCCAGCGCCACAACGTAATGCGCGTCCGGGTAGGGGTCAAACGGCTCAGTTGTGACGGTTGCATCTGACAGGCAACTGACCGGGCCACCTTTGGCCGACAGGTTGCGCCATTCAAACACCGGCCTGACAGTGACCCGGTTGGCCAGCCGCAAAATATCCACCACGGCGGTATATTCCGTCAGCACAAAGCCCTCCGTCAGCAGCAGATCAAACCGGACTTTCTCGCGTTCCTCAATCTGCATGATCCGCCCCTAAACGATCTGGTGCCCGGCAAGGGAAAGTTGCCGCGCCAACTCGGCTATATGCGTGGGGCCAACCTCACAACAGCCGCCCACAATGGTGGCCCCTTGACCCACCCACCCCATGGCAAATTCCGCATAGGCCGCAGGCCCCAGATCAGAGCGCTGTTCAAGCACATCCACCGTGGGGGCATCCTTGAGGAAGGCGTCATTGATGCCGGTGAACCCGTTGGCATAGGCCCCAAAAGGCAGGCCGAAACCCCTGAGAATATCAAGCCCAGCCGCCACCGCCTCGGGGCGTGAGCAGTTGATCAGCACGGCCTCGGGCGCGTAGTGCGCCACGACCCCGGCCAACTCCTCCAACGCCTCGTCTGAGCGCAGGCGGGTGCCGTCATCGTCCCTCACCGTCACCGACAGCCACACCGGTTTGGTCGCCCCGGCGGTGCCACGCAGCGCGCCCTCGGCCTGTGCAACCGAGGCCGCCGTTTCAATCAAAAACAAATCAACGCGGGCGTCCATCATCGCAACCAACTCGGCATAAAGCGGCGCGGCCTGCTCTGGCGGCGGGCAAATATCCGGGCGGTAAGATGCGCCCAATGGCCCCAAAGCCCCGGCAATGCGCCCCGCGCCATGATCCGCGCGCGCCGTTTCTGCCCCACCTAATGCCGCTTCAATAAGCTCTGCAAACTTTTCCAAAAGCCCGGCGCGTTCCAGCCGGTCGCGATGCACCGCATAGCTGTTGGTGGTGGCAATCGTTGCGCCTGCGCTGAAATAATCCCCATGCACCGCGCGCACTAAATCGGGGTGTTCGATCATCACAGCGGTCGACCACAAAGGCGAGGGTTTTGCGCCCGCACGGGTCACCAACTCCTGCCCGATTGAGCCATCCAGAAGGGTGATTTTTGTCATCTGAGTTTTCCCCGCCTCATGCCCGTAACCGTTCATTTTTCGGATCCCACAACGGCGCGTCCGCCTGCACCACAGCCTTGCAGCGCTGGCCGTAAATCTCAACCTCTAACTCGGTGCCGGGCGCTGCCAGATCGGCGCGGACCATGGCCAGAGCCACCGACGCATTCACCCGATACCCCCACGCGCCGCTGGTGGTTTCGCCAACAATCTCGCCCGCGTGCCAGATCGTGGACATATAAGGTGCGTCGGCTTCGCCT